>Ga0073899_10004234_pt1 | contig 12603 bp, 11 predicted proteins | sample KloWWTmetaKNB5Ph_FD_88975 | JGI IMG/M metagenome (GOLD analysis project Ga0073899, IMG submission 88975) | Active sludge microbial communities from Klosterneuburg, Austria, studying microevolution and ecology of nitrifiers - Klosterneuburg... | ecosystem: Engineered > WWTP > Aerobic digester >... | reverse complement strand
CGCGCGCGCCGGGGCCGTTCGTCGCGCCGCGGGCCCCGCTCCCGGCGAGCGTGGAGGTCACCCCCGCGGCGCTCACCACGCGGATGCGCTGGTTGCCCTGGTCGGCCACCAGCAGGCTGCCGTCGCCGCGCAGGGCCATCCCGTAGGGGCGGTTGAAGCGGGCGTCGGCCCCTTCGCCCTCGGCGAAGCCCGCCTCGCCGCGCTCGCCCGCGAGGACGGCGACGCTCCCGTCCGCGGGGTCGAAGGTCTCGATGACGTGGCGCGCGTAGTCCGACATCGCGAGGCGGCCGTCGCCGAGCACCACGAGGCCGCGCGGGCGCCCGAGGTCGCGCGCCACCACCGTCGCGCTGCGCTCGCCGGGGCGCAGGCGCCAGAGCGTCCCGGTGTCGAAGTTGCGGCCGCCGCGGTCGTTGGCGTCGGTCTCGAGGTAGAGCGTCCCGTCGGGGGCGAAGGCGAGCCCGAAGGGGGCCACCATTCCGGGCTGCCGGAGGAAGGTGGTGACCCAGCCGTCGGGCTCGATCTTGCGGACGGCGTTGTTGTTGAAGTCGGCGACGTAGACGTCACCCGAGGGGCTCACCGCGACGTTGACGGGGTTGTCGAAGCGCGCGTCGCCGCGGAGGCCGTCGGCCCACCCCGCCTCCGGGCCGCCCGCGAGGGTCGTCACACCGCGCTCGAACATCGGCACGTCGTCGGGGCGGACGAGCGGCCTGTCGGGGCCGTCGGCGTCCGGCTCCTTCGCGACCTCCGCGACGTCGTCGTCTGCGACGTCGACGACCGCGGCGTCCTCCGTCGGGGCCTCGGCCGCGTCGGGCGCGACGTCGCCCGCGGCGTCGTCGGCGTCGTCGACGTCGGCGTCCGTGTCCGGCAGGCCGAAGATGATGACGGGCGGCACCGAGACCGACGGGGGCGCGCTGCACGCGGTCGCGAGGGCGAGCGAGGCGCACAGCGCGAGCAGGGCAGCGGACGAGCAAGCATGCATGATCGCGCATTCTGACGCGGAAGCGCGCGCCTCGGAAAGGGGCGGCTCACCCGCAGCGCCGCGCCGCGCGTTGCACAGTGTCGGTGGCGACAGAACGACTACGCAGCCGGTGCGCAAACGGTTGACAGCGCGGGCGCGCGGGGCGAAAGCAGCCGCCGCCCATGCGCGTCGCCGTGCTCGCCAACCTCGCGTCCAACGCCCCCGCCGACGCGCTCGACGTCCCCGACGCGTGGGCCGAGCTCGACGGCCCGCGCACCGTCGAGGCCGTCGTCGACGCGCTCCGCGGGGCGGGCCACGAGGCGGCGTTCTTCGAGGGGGGCTCTCGCTGGTCGAGGCGCTCCCGCGCTACCGGCCCGACCTCTGCTTCAACCTCTGCGAGGGGCACCACGGCGACAGCCGCGAGAGCCACATGCCCGCGCTCCTCGAGCTGCTCCGCCTGCCCTACACGGGCTCCGGCGTCCTCGCGCTCGCCGTCACGCTCGACAAGCCGACGACCAAGGACGTGCTCCGCGCCCACGGCGTCGCGACGCCGCCCTGGCAGGTGTTCTACGACGAAGACGAGCGCCTCGACCCGGCGCTCCGCTTCCCGCTCTTCGTCAAGCCCGCCCGCGAGGGCTCGGGGATGGGGGTGTCGGGTGACAGCGTCGTGCGCGACCTCGCCGCGCTGCGGGCTCGCGTGGCGTACGTGCGCGCGCGCTACCGACAGCCCGCGCTGGTCGAGCGCTTCGTCCGGGGCCGCGAGGTCACCGTGGGGCTCGTCGGCAACCGCGGGGCGACCGTGGAGCCCGCCGGGGGCGCGTGGAGCGGCTGCCAGCGCGCCGACGGGCTGCTCGCGCTCCCGGTGTACGAGGTCGACCACGCGCGGCTCCCCGCGAGCGAGGGCGGCGCGTACACCCACCGGGTGAAGGGTCACTGGGACGGCGCGTGGGTCGAGGGGCGCGAGTACCACTGCCCCGCGCGCCTCGACCTCCGCCTCGACGCCGACGACGGCGACCGGCCCTACGTGCTGGAGATCAACGCGCTCCCCGGCCTCGCGCCGGGCGTGAGCGACCTCTGCTACGAGGCCGCGGCGGCGGGCATCGACCACGGGGCCCTGGTCCTGGGCGTCCTCGCGCAGGCGCGTGCGCGGCTCGGGCTGTAGTCATCGCGGGGCGTCGTGGGCGCGGGCGACGGCGTCGCCGATCATGCGCTCGCGCTCGCCGCCGCCGCCCGGCGCGTCGACGACGAAGACGGGGGTGTTGAAGCCCGCCGTCGCCCCGCGGACGTGCTTCTCCACCCGGAGCGCCGCGGCGAGCGAGGTGCGAAGGTCCTCTACGCCCCGCACGAGGTCGTGCACGTAGACGTAGTAGGCGTGGGCGTTCGCGTAGCCGAGGCGCTTGACGAGGGCGGTCATCACGGCCGGGTCGTCGTTGACGCCGCGCTGGAGCACCGCCTGCGAGCGGACGAACACCCCGCGCTCCATGAGGAGCCCAGTGGCGCGGCGCGTGACGGCGGTGACCTCCCGCGGGTGGTTGAAGTGCGCGTGGAGCGCGACCTCCTTGTGGAGCGCGCGGCCGCGGTCGACGACGCGGGTGAGCGCGTCGGTCCAGCGCCCGTCAGTGAGGACCTTCTGCGGCGACGCGACGAGCCCCCGCGAGGCGAAGCGCACGCGCCGCATGTGGGGGATCGCGAGGAGCGCGTCGCCGATCTCGGTGACCTGATCGGCGCGGAGCTGCCACGCGTCGCCGCCCGAGACGAGCACGTCCTCGACCGCCGGGGTCGCGGCGACGTAGTCGAAGGCCCTCCGCCAGCGGCCGTCGCGGAGGCGCAGGCGCACCTTCTCGCACCCGGTCGCGGTAGCGGTGCACGAGCCCGGGCGCGACGGCGTCGCCCTGCTCGCGCAGCGAGTCGAGCGTGAGGAGCGGGTGCTCGGGCAGCAGCTCGGACGCGAGGGGGAAGAACTGCCTGCGCAGCGGGTCGCCGACCGGGTCGTCCCAGCCGATGAGCGAGAGGAGGTAGGGGGTGACGCGCACGCTCATGGTCGCGCGCGCCATGCCGAGCGCGACGTCGTCGATGAGCGACGGGCTCACGCGATCCCCGAGCGCCGCGCGGAGGCCGTCGGCCGAGGTGACCGCGTGGCGCGCCTGCCAGAAGGGCCCGTCGAGGAGCCGCGTGTGCGCCGCGTCCGCCCGTCGCCCGCCGTCGCCCTCGCGGTGTGCCTCGTGGGGGTCGCCGACACCCGACGGTGAGCGCGTGGGGCCGCCGCGGGTGTCAAGCGATTCTCGCCCGGGGGAGTGCCCCGGGCGGCCGTCAGGGAGGGGGGAGGACGCTCAGCGGATGTACGCGCGGAGGTAGGCCCAGGCGCGCGGCATGAAGGTGTCGGTGACGTAGTGCTCGCCGCTCCAGAGCTCGACGCGGTGGGGGATGCCCCGCGTGGTCATCCGCGCGTCGAGGGTGCAGGTGTAGTAGACCGACACGGTGGTGTCCTCCGCGGCGTGCCAGAGGAAGCCCGGGCGGCCGCCGGAGGTCGGGAGCGCGATCGGCTTGTCGGCGCCCGTGCAGTTGCAGTACCCGGGCTGCGTGCGGAGGGCCGCGCAGGTGAGCGCCGTCCCGCGGAAGGCGCAGTCCGGGCGGGTCGCGCAGTTGACCAGGCCGGCGCTGCTCTCGGCGAAGCCGGCGATGCGCGTGCGGAGCTGGACGGCCGCGGTGAGGGCCATGAAGCCGCCGTTGGAGTACCCCACGACGTACACGCGGTCGAGGTCGATGTTGAGCGCCCGCCGCGCCTCCTTGATGAGCGCGCGCGTGAGCAGCAGGTCGGGGTTGGTGTTGACGTTGGTGTTGTACGCCGTCTCCCAGTAGCGCGCGTTGCCCGCGGGGCGGTTGAAGTCCGCGTGGGCGGCGTCCTGGTAGCGCGCGTCGGGGGCGAGGACGACGACGCCGTTCTGCTCGGCGAAGTTGAGCGCGTCCATGTTGGCGAGCATCTGGTCGCCCCAGAGGTCGGTGCCGTGGTACGCGATCACGAGCGGCGGGCGCGACGAGCGGTTGGTGGGCACGTACGAGTACACCGTGCGCGCGATGCCCCCGACGGTGAGGGTGTTGGTGCGCTGGCCGAGCGCCGTCGTGAGCGTGCCGGTGTACGTGACCGTGTCGGTCGGCGGCGCCGGCGTGGGCGACGGGGCCCCCGGCGCGGGCGGCGGCGGCGGCGCGCAGGCGACGTAGCCCGACTGCGCGTAGCAGTCGCCCCAGGCGTCGCACAGGCAGCTCGCCATGCCCGGCCAGCAGTAGCGGATCTTGCCGGAGACCACGCCCACGGGCTCATTGCGGGTGTTCAGCCGGGTGGCCTCGGGGCACACCCCCGCGTCGGCGGCCGCGTCCATCGCCGCGTCGGCGGCGGCGTCGGTCGTCGCGTCGGCGCCCGCGTCGGCGCCCGCGGGCGGCGGCGTGCAGGGGACGTAGCCGCCGGTCGCGTAGCAGTCGCCCCAGGAGTCGCAGACGCAGCTCGCCATGCCCGGCCAGCAGTAGCGCACCTTGCCCGAGCTGACGCCGATGGGCTCGCCGCGCGAGCTCGTGCGGACGGCCTCGGGGCAAACCCCGGCGTCCGCGGCGGCGTCGGGCGTCGCGTCCGCCGCGGGGGCGTCGGGCGCCGCGTCGGCCCCGGCGTCGGTGGCGGGCGGCGGGGTGCATGCGACGTAGCCGGTGGAGGTGTAGCAGTCGCCCCAGGAGTCGCAGACGCAGGCGGCCATACCGGGCCAGCAGTAGCGGATCTTCCCCGAGCTCACGCCGACGGGTTCGCCGCGGGAGTTGAGCCGGATGGCCTCCGGGCACACACCGGCGTCGACCGCGGCGTCGGCGTCGGCGCGCGCGTCGGCGGTCGCGTCGGCGGCGGCGTCCGTGGCGGGAGGCGGCGTACAGGCGACGTAGCCCGACGTGGCGTAGCAGTCGCCCCACGAGTCGCAGAAGCAGTTCGCCTCCCCCGGCCAGCAGTAGCGCACCTTGCCGGAGACGACGCCGATGGGCTCGCCGCGCGAGCTGAGTCGCGTGGCCTCCGGGCACGTCGTGGCGGCCTGGAACGCCCTGCCAGTTCCCTCCGTCGGCGCGCACGCGGCGAGCAGCGGGAGCAGCAGGAGCGCCCACCAGATATGTGTGAGCAGTCGCGATGTACTCATCGGCTCCGTCGTCCTCATGTGGGGGGGTCGGTCTGCAAGGCATCGGCCGCGCCGATGGAGTCATCGGTGTACGCCGCGCCCCGAGTGTGTGATGCGGGGTGACGTGTAGACCCTAGCGCGATTTCAGCCTCTGGAGCCAGATCGAAGCTTCGATGGAGTGCGGAGGCCCCTCTGATTTCGGCCGTGGCAGGCCGTGTGCTCGTTGGGCGCCTCTACACGGTCGAGCTTCCACGGCGCTTCACAGGTGTGCAGCGGCTCGCACACAGTTTCGTTGTGCGTGCATCAGGTTGCGGTGAAATCCGTGCGCGGCGCCGTGTGGCACGCGTGCTGCGTTGAGGCCCTTCTGTCCGAGGGCGTCGGTCGCTCCACGCGGCGCTCGTGGCTGGAGACCGACGCGGAGACCGAGCGCATCCTCCGCGAGGCGGGCGCGCGCGACGTGACGGTCACGCACCTCGACGAGGTGAAGTCCGTCGTCTGGGGCCGCCGCTAGTACCCTGTCGCAGGGGAAGTGAAGGGTTGAAGCCGGGGGTCACTCCGGGCGCCGGAGGATCGGCAACGCCTCGGGCACCACGAGCAGCTCGATCGAGCGGGCAACGCCCGGCTGCCGACGGATGAAGCCCTCCCGCTCCAACGTCTTGACCATGCCGTGCACGCTCGGCGCCGTGCAGCGGAAGAAGTGCTCCATGTCGCGCTCGGCGGGCGCACGGCCGTGCAGCGTCGTGTAGGCGTAGATGAACGCCAGGTACTGACCCTGCTTCGTCGTCCATCGCGCGGCGTTGTCGTTCGTGCTCGACATCGTTCTCGGACCGGAGCTCCGTTGCCCGCGGAGGCACCGATCATGAACGTAAAGTATCGCGTCACGCTGAGCGACGAAGAACGCTCGGCACTACAGGCCCTGGTGGCGCGCGGCCGCCCGAAGGTGCGCGAGGTCAAGCGCGCGCAACTCCTGTTGGCCGCCGACGCGGGCACCCCCGAGGCGCAGATCGCTCGCGCCGTGGGCCTCAGCCCGACGACGATCTACCGGACCAAGCGCGCCTTCGTCGAGGAGGGGTTGGACGCGGCACTGCACGACGCGACGCGCCCCGGCGGACAGCGCAAGCTCTCGGGCAAGGAGGAGGCCCTGCTCATCGCAACCGCGTGCTCGACCCCGCCCGTCGGACGCGCGCGGTGGACCCTCGACCTGCTGGCGGACGCGCTGGTGCGGCTGACGGACCACGACACGCTCAGCCGTGACACGGTGGGCCGGCGCCTCGCGGAGAACGAGCTCAAGCCCTGGCAGCGGAAGATGTGGTGCGTGCCGAAGGTCGACAGCGAGTACGTCGCCCGGATGGAGGACGTGCTCGATCTGTACGCCGAGCCCCCTGATCCCAAGCGCCCCGTGCTGTGCTTCGACGAGAGCCCCACGCAGCTGATCGGCGAGGCGCGCGACCCGCAGCCGACCGCGCCGGGGGCGCCCGCCCGCGTCGACTACGAGTACGTGCGCAACGGCACGGCGAACCTGTTCGTGATGCTCGATGTCCACGGGGACTGGCGGCACGTCGAGGTGACCGCGCAGCGAACCTCCCAGCAGTTCGCCCACCAGATGAAGGCGCTGGTGGATGAGCACTACGCCGAGGCGGAGCGGATCCGCGTGGTGATGGACAACCTCTCGACGCACACGGCCGCGGCGCTGTACGACACGTTCGAGCCGGCCGAGGCGCGCCGCATCCTGCGCAAGCTGGAGTTCCACTACACGCCCAAGCACGCGAGCTGGCTGAACATGGTGGAGATCGAGATCGGCGTACTCAAGGCGCAGTGCCTGGACCGACGCATCCCTGACCGCGAGATGCTGGTGCACGAGATCAAGGTCTGGGAGAAGGCGCGCAACGCGGCGGGCGCCCGCATCCGTTGGATGTTCACCACGGAGCGGGCGCGCGAGAAGCTCGGCCGGGTGTATCGCCCGCTGGCGAAAGCTCGCGAGGAGGCCGCGCAGAAGGAGGCCGCGCAGAAGGAGGCCGCCTGAACCCTTCACTTCCCCTGCGACGAGGTACTAGCGCGGTGGCCCGGTGGGTGGGGCGCGGCTTTCATAACGCCGACACGACGCGCGGACGAGCACGATGCGCTGGCGGGAGCGCGGAGTCGAGGCGCCACGGTCTCTCGCCGCCATCTGCACGCTCAGGCGAGTTCGTCCTCGCGACCTGCGCCTCGACTCCGCGCTCCCACCAGCGCATCGTGCTCGTCCGCGCGTCGTGTCGGCGTTATGAAAGCCGCGCCCCACCCACCGGACCACCGCCCGAAAACCGGCTCACCGCGACGTCACGTCCATCGCCATGCCCTCGGGCATCGTCGGGACGGGTTCGAACTGGTACCAGGTCTGCACGCCGGGGCCCTGCACGATGGGGCACCCGACCGAGGCGAGGGCCCACCCGCCGCCGCGCCGCGCGGCCTGGAAGCCCCCGAGGGCCCGGTCGGCGTGGAGGTCGGCGCCGCGCCCGAAGCGCTTGAGCACCGGCGACGTGAGCACCAGCACCCGGCGGAAGTGCCCCGCCGCGAGGATCGGCCGCGTGAAGAGCGCGTTCTGCCCCGTCGTGCTCGACCGGGCTTCGAAGCGGACGCGCGCGAGGAGCGCGTCACGCCGCGCGGGCTCGGTGCGCCGGAGCATCACCGCGCACATCGCGTCGGCCTCGGTCATCACCCGCGACGCGCCCACCGCGATGGCGTCGGCCTCGCGCGTGAGGCGCAGCCTCAGCGACGACGAGCCCGCGGCCGCCGCCGACTGACGGACGCGCGCCGCCACGCAGCGCGCGTCGGCCTCGTCCATCGCCGCGAGCGCGTGCGTGTCGTTGCCCGCCCCGCTGAACACGAAGGTCGGCGGCGCGGCGCGGAGCGCGTCGTCAACCTGGGCCGCGAGGTATCCCCGCTGCACCGTGGCGCATCCCGGGGCGCCGCTCCCGAGCATGCCGCCGCCGAGCACCACCACCGCGTCGGGGGCCCACTGCGCGACGCGCGCCACGGTGCGGACGGGGCAGAACTTCGCCGTCCTCGCCACGTCCCGGTTGCGCGCGTGGCCGATGCAGCGGGCCTCCGGCGCGACCCACGCGGGTGGGGACGGAGCGGCCGCCGCGCGCTCTACCCTCGCGGCGACCGTCGGCGCAACGGGCGTCGGCACGGCGGGCGTCGGCGCGGCGGGCGCGAGGCCGGCGTCACGGCGCGGCGACGCGTCGAGCGCGCTGGCCTGCGTGACCCGGCACCCCAGCGCCGCCACCGCCACTGTGAGGCAGAGGCGCATCAGCGGTCGGCCGACGCGTCGGGGGGCGGCGGGGCGCCGTAGTCGGACTTCATGCTCCCGTTGTCGTCGGGGACGCCCGCGTCCTCCGGCGGGATCCCGTAGGGCGGAGCGACGCCGCCGTTGTCGTCCTCGGGGACGTCGCGCTGCACGTCAGCTCCTACCTCCGCGGGGCGGTCGACGGCGGTGTCCTGCGGCGCGTCCGCGGCGGTGTCGGCGGCCGTGTCAGCGGTCGTGTCGGGCGTGGCGTCGCCCGAGGTCGAGGTGGTGGTGCTCCCGCAATTGGCCACCGCGAGCCCGAAGGAGAAGAGGGCCGCGCGCTTCCACCCGCGGGTGTCGGGGAGCGCGGCGGGCGCGCCGGGGGGCGCGAGGGCGACGTCGCAGAAGGGGCACGCCGAAGCGCCCGACTTCACGTGTCGATGGCACCCCGGACAGGGAAGGAGGGAGGTTCGCATGGGCGGGGAGCATCACCCGGAAGGTCCCGCCGCCGCAAGGTCCCGGCCGTCGCCGTCGGGGGCGTTGCTTCGCGGTCGCCCCATGTGGAAGAGTTGCCGCGATGAGACCCCTGACAATCGATCTCCCCGACGACCTCGTGGAGCGCCTGAAGCCGGTCGCCGATCGCATGGCGACCGTCCTCGAACGTGGCCTCCGCGAGGTGAACGCCACGGGGCCTGGGTTCGGCGGCGTCACGGACGTGATGGAATTCTTCGCGGGCCTCCCGGCGCCTGAGGAGGTGCTCGCGCTCCGCCCCTCCGCGCGCGTCGAGCATCGGGTCCGCGAGCTCCTCGACCGGAGCAGGACCGCGGGCCTGTCTGCGGAGGAAGAGCGCGAGTGGGCTCAGTATGAGTTCATCGAGCACCTCGTTCGCAAGGCGAAGGCCCGCGCCGCGGCGCTGACACAACGCAGCCCAGCGTGACCCGCGTCTACGTGGCGGCCGGTTTGCGGCGGCTGGTCCGCGAACGCGCGCAAGGCCGCTGCGAGTACTGTCTGGCGCCTGACAGCGTCTCCTTCCTCCCCTTCGAGCCCGATCACATCGTCGCGCAGAAGCACGGCGGCGCCACGGACGAGGGCAACCTCGCGCTCTGCTGTTCGCTGTGCAACAAGCACAAGGGGAGCGACCTCGCGTCCGTGGACCCGGAGTCTGGCGAGGTCGTGTTGCTCTATCATCCGCGCCGCGACCGATGGGCGGAGCATCTTCTGCTGGCCGCGCTCCGCATCGAGGGCGCGTCGTCTCGCGGCCGGGCGACCGTCAGGCTGCTGCAATTGAACCGCGTCGAGCGCCTGGAGGAGCGCGCTCTCCTCGTCGAGGCGGAGCTGTGGCCGTTCACGCCCAGGTGAGCCTGGGCGCCTCCGACGCCGCCGGGTATCGTTGGCGGTCCGATGACGACCTCCCTCCGCGAGGCACTCCACGATGCCCTCCGCGCGGCGGGTGGCCCGACGACACGCTCGTCGCACCCGCCCGGAGCGCCCTCGAAGCGCTCGGGGTCGCGCGCTTCTGCAAAGACCAGCCAGAGCTCGTCGACGCGCTTCTGCGGGACGTGCTTCTCTCGCTGACCCGCCGCGCGGACACGCTTTGCGGCGAGGTGGCCGCTCGCCTTCAAGAGCTGGAGGCGCTGGAGCGCCGTCGCCTCCACGACGCCGAAGCCGCCCGTTCGCAGGCGGAGCGCCGCCCCGCACACCCCGTCACGCTCGACGCGGCGACGCTCGACGCGCTCCGAGCGAAGAGCCGCGCGGAGGTCGCCGCCCGCCCCCGCGAGCCCGACGCCACGCTCACGAACGCCTGGGGGCCGCAGGTCCGCGCGTGGAGCGACGTCGCGGCGGTCTTCGGCGACCTCGGCCAGCTCATGGGGCGCGGCTGGGACCTCACCGCGGGCGTCCTCCGTCACACGGGCTGGCGCGACCTCACCGCCCTGCGCGCGCTGATGGAGCGGCTCCCGCAGCTCCGCGAGGTCGTCCGCGCGCTGGGACGATTGCGTGCCTCCGACGCGGGAGCGCCCGTCAGCGAGGTGGTGTTCGGCCCCGTGCGCCGCCTCGAAGAAGAACTCCGCGCCGTGCGGACGCCGCACCTCCCCCACGACGTGCGCGGCATCGAGCGGAGCGGCGAGGTCGCGCGGATGCTCCCGGCGGAGGCGGCGATGCTCGGGCACCCGAAGCTCCGGCTCCTGTGGCACGCGCGCCGGATCGAGCGCGCGCTCGTCACGTACCGCGTCGAGGGCGTCGCGCACGAGCGGGTCACCGTCGAGCGCGACGCCGCACAGTCGAAGACGGTCACGCGGCCGCGACCGGAGCGCGGGCCGATCCTCGCGGTCGTCGACACGTCGGGGTCGATGCACGGGCTGCCCGAGCAGGTCGCGAAGGCCATCGTCCTCGAAGCGCTGCGGACGGCGCACACGGAGAGGCGCCGCTGCGTCCTGTACCTCTTCAGCGGACCCGGTCAGGTGATCGAGCACGAGCTGTCCGTCAGCGCCGAAGGGGTCGGACGGCTCCTCGCCTTCCCGGGCCTCAGCTTCGGCGGCGGCAGCGACGAGACCGCCGTGCTCGCGCGCGTCACCTCACGGCTGAAGGAGAACCACTGGGAGCGGGCCGACGTTGTCTTCGTGAGCGACGGCGAGTGGCCGCCTCCTGGGGAGGCGCTCCTCGCGGAGGTAACGCGCACGAAGAACCAGGGCACGAGGTACCACGGCGTCCAGATCGGCAACCGGGGGCGCACGGGGCTTCACGCGATCTGCGACCCCGTCCACGAGTTTTGGGACTGGGCCGCGGTCGCGGGCTGACCGTCGCGCCAGCCGTTACGTCACCAGCGGCGCCGACTTCTGCTCCACCAGCTTCACGGTGATGAGCCCGTCCTTCTCGGCCTTCACCTCGCTCACCAGGAGCTGCGTCCCGGGCGCGAGGAGGTACTCGTCCTCGCCGGTGAAGGCCGAGTAGCGCCGGATGCTCACCGCCCGCGCCGCGCTCACCTCGAAGAGCGTCCGCTTTCCCTTCGAGCCGAGGAAGCCCGTCGCCACCGAGCGCTTCGCCGTGCACGACGACACGCCCCACCAGGTGATCGTCTCGCCCGCGGGATACTGCTTCCGCAGGTCGGTCGCGACGCCGCGCCAGAGGCTCCCGTCGTAGGTCTTGAGCCGGGTCAACGCCGTCAGCAGCAGCTTCAGGTAGCCGAACCACGGCCGCGCCTCGGCGCGGTCGGGGAGGCGCAGCGCCGCGTTGAGCTTGCGGTAGAAGGGCGACTCCGTGGTGTAGAGGTACACCGCGGCGATCTCGTCGGCGCTGAGCCCGTCGGTCGCCTGCGCGAGCTGCACCGTGGCGTACTGCTCGGCCCGCTTGAGGTAGTGCTCCAGGCCCGCGATGGCCCCGGCCAGCGGCCGCACCGCGTCGCCGAACGGAACCGCCGGCGACGCCCCCACGCCCGTGATCGCGGGGAGGAGCTCCTTCGCCTCCTGCAGCACCTCCTGCAGGCGCTCCAGGTACATCTTGTGGAGTTCCATGGTCTTCGTGATGAAGTCGCCCATGCGGTCGGCGTCGCTCGGGCCCTCGGCGGAGGCGCCGGCCGTGGCGGCGGAGGCGTTCCACCCCGCGCTCGGGAGCCAGTCGACCTCGGGGGCCTTGAGGGACTTCAGGGCCGCGTTGACGGCGCCGAAGTGGTCGCCGTCGCAGAAGATGTCGCCCTGCGCCGCGGGGTTGCAGTGGTCGATGTGCTTGACCTTCACCGCGGGGTATTTCTTCTGCAGCCGCTCGACCAGCGTGCGGAGGTTGCGCGCGCTCGCCCCCCACCACGCGAAGACCACCCCGCGGTCTTCTTCGGCGGCGTTCTGCTTGGCGCGCAGGATCTCCTCGACCAGGGCCTCCACCACCGGCCGCCAGAAGGTCGCGTGGTGCTCCGGCGGGATCGCGCCGTCGCTCGACGCCGTGAGCGACGCGTTGAGCAGCAGCACCCCCTGCGTCAGCATCGCCTGGAACCACTCCGGCGGCTGCACCGTCTTCTTCTCCGCCAGGAGCTTCCGCATGTCGGCGATGGGGGTGGCCTTGGGCACCTTGTACTTCCACATCGTCGCCGCCTTGATGATGCAGCGGATGGTGATCACCTTGCCGAACTGCGGGTCGCCCCACTTCCCGAAGGCGTTGTCGAACATCGCGATCCCCGTCGCGGACTCCACGCGGGGGTAGGGGTTCTGCCCGAAGACCACCACGCGCCAGCGGTGCGGGGGGTGGGG
>Ga0073899_10004232_pt1 | contig 12604 bp, 10 predicted proteins | sample KloWWTmetaKNB5Ph_FD_88975 | JGI IMG/M metagenome (GOLD analysis project Ga0073899, IMG submission 88975) | Active sludge microbial communities from Klosterneuburg, Austria, studying microevolution and ecology of nitrifiers - Klosterneuburg... | ecosystem: Engineered > WWTP > Aerobic digester >... | reverse complement strand
GTCGAAGAAGATCTTGCGCGCCGCCGGGTCGAGGTTGGCGGCCGGCTCGTCCAGCACCAGCACGCGGGCGTCACGGCCGAGCGCGACGGCGATCAGCAGCTTCTGCTTCATGCCGCCGGAGAGCCGCACGAACTGGCGCGAGACGATGCCCTCGACTTCGAGCCCAAGACGCCGGGCGATGTCGTGGATGCGCTGCGGGTCGGTGCCGCACAGCGCGGCGGAAAAATCGATCAACTGGCCGACCGGCATCTTCAACGGCGGCGGCAGCTGCGGCACGAAGCCGATCGTGCCGAGCACCGCCGTGCGGTTGCCGCGCGGGTCGAGGCCGTCGATCGTCACCGTGCCGTCGTGCGTGTATTCCCCGAGCAGGCAGCGGATCAGGGTGGTCTTGCCGGCGCCGTTCGAGCCGATCAGCGCCACCCGCTCGCCGAGTTCGATGTCGAGGCTGATGCCGTCGAGCACGCGGGCGCGGCGGAAATTCTTGACGACATTCTGGAACCGGATCATGGGACGTGATTATAAAAGGGCGGTTGCGGTCGACATTCGATCTCGATCAAGAAATGATGATGCACATGCGATGTTGCCGGGAAACAGAGTATCGGACCCTGTCAACCGTGCCTGTTGCGGAACCGAGATGGGCGGTTTGAATTGACTTGGATCAAGGTGGTCACGATATTATCCGATAAAAATAGTCAACAATTAGTCGCCTTCTTCAGAAAGGATGTTCAATGAAAGCCAGATCCCGGATTTCCGTGGCCGCCTTCTCGCTCGTTCTCGCGACCGCCGCAGGAACGCCGTCGCTTGCGGCCGGGGAGCATGATCATGGCCACGGTGCGACAACCGCGACCGGCTTGCATCTGAATGCCGGGAAGAAGTGGGAGACCGACAAGGCCTTGCGTCAGGCCATGGACGGGATCAATCAGGACATGGCGAAAGCGCTTCCCGCCATTCACAAGAGCCGATTTGCAGACTCCGAGTACGCCGTGCTTGCGGCGAACATCGAGCAGAAGGTCGGCTATGCCGTCGAACACTGCAAGCTCGCCCCGGAAGCAGATGCGATGCTTCATATCGTCATCGCCGACCTGATGGCCGGCGTGGAAGTCATGGAGGGAAAGACGGACGGTTCACGGCACGACGGGGCGGTGCGTGTTCTAAAGGCGCTACAGTCCTACGGAAAGTACTTCCAGCATCCAGGCTGGAAGGTTGCCAAGGGCTGAAGAGAGAAGCCGCAACATCAGCCCGACGGATGAGCGCAAAGCCTTGAACGGGGGCTGGTGTTCGACTTCTTTCTGCGCGCACTGGACGATGCCATCCGGCACCGGCACCGGACCACCACCGGTAACGGCGCGAACTTTGAGAGCGAGGGCGCCAACATTTGCACTGCGCCCATCTGCAGTGCTTCAGTCTCGACCTTGTTATTGTAGAGCGTCGAGTTTGCATAAACCTTGACTTTTCACCGTGCCCTTGGTCAATTCGGCGGCTTTACTCGCCAAGCAATCCGCAGCTTTGCCTTTCGGTGTGCCGGACGAGGTCACATGGCTAGATTTGATAACAATCGGCTGTTGTCCGGTTTGTGCAAAGCTCGTGGCCTATGCTGTCAGGGCCGCCGCGATGATCGAAGCACTGGCCAGCTTCTTGGCAAAATTGATGACATTCATGGATTGTCTCCTGTTGGCTGAAAATTGGTTTGCTGTTCTCACGTTGTGCTTTCCAGAATCCTTCGAGCCCAGCCCCTGATCTCGAAGCTCAACGACCCGGTCGGGCGGGTGTCGCCGTAAGGCCTTCCCGGGCACAGCCCGGCACATCTTTCTCGCGGGGAAAATCGCTTTCTTGTCAATGATCAAGTTCGTGTCCATACAGGAACAACGCGGTCTCTGGCCTCTCTGGGCATTTGATTTCGATCAAGGCGCGGTTCGATCCGGGTGAGATAGTGCGCCGCCATTCAGATTTCACTAGAGGAGGAGGGACTCATGATTTCCAGAAATTTCAAGCGTTACCATCTCGCGGCGGCGCCGGCGCTGACGATGCTCTGCCACCTGGCTTTCGCACAGGCGCCGACGACGCATGGCGACACCACGATGCAGGAATATCAGGCGGCGGGCGGTTCGCCGCTGGCTGACGTGAAGATGCACCAGGACATCAATCCCCTGGCGCCCAAGATGACGGAAGCCGAGTTCGACAAGGCCAAGCGCATCTTCTTCGAGCGCTGCGCCGGGTGCCACGGGGTGCTGCGCAAGGGTGCGACCGGCAAGGCGCTGACCCCGGACATCACCCTGGAAAAGGGCCTGGAGTACCTGAAGGTCTTCATCAAGTTCGGCTCCCCCGGCGGCATGCCGAACTGGGGGACTTCGGGCGTGCTGACCGATGACGAAGTGGACCTCATGGCGCGTTACATCCAGCAGACGCCACCGGCGCCCCCCGAGTTCGGGCTGAAGGAGATGCAGGCGACGTGGAAAGTGATCGTTCCGGTCGACAAGCGTCCGAAGAAGAAAATGAACAATCTCAATCTGGACAACCTGTTCTCCGTCACCCTGCGCGACGCTGGCGAGATTGCGCTGATCGACGGCGACAGCAAGAAGATCGTCAGCATCCTCAACACCGGCTACGCGGTGCACATTTCACGCATGTCGGCTTCCGGCCGCTACCTCTTCGTGATCGGCCGCGATGCCAAGATCAACCTGATCGACCTCTGGATGGAAAAACCCGACACGGTTGCCGAAATCAAGGTCGGCATGGAGGCGCGCTCGGTGGAAAGTTCAAAGGCCAAGGGTTACGAGGACAAGTACGCGGTTGCCGGCACCTACTGGCCGCCGCAGTTCGTGATCATGGACGGCGACACGCTGAAGCCGCGCAAGATCGTGTCGACGCGCGGCATGACCGTGGACGGCCAGGATTACCATCCGGAACCGCGCGTCGCGGCCATCGTTTCCTCGCATTTCAAACCGGAATTCTTCGTCAATGTGAAGGAAACCGGCATGGTCTATTCGGTCGACTACCGCGATCTCAACAACCTGAAGATCAAGATGATCGAGGCGGCGCCGTTCCTGCATGACGGGGGTTTCGAATCGACCCATCGCTACTTCATGGATGCGGCCAATGCCTCGAACAAGATTGCCGTCATCGACACCAAGGAGGGCGAGTTGACCAAGCTGGTCGACGTGGGCAAGACGCCGCACCCGGGGCGTGGCGCCAACTTCGTCGATCCCAAGTTCGGCCCGGTCTGGGCGACCGGCCATCTCGGCGACGAGACCATCTCGCTGATCGGCACCGATCCCAAGAAGCATCCGGACAATGCCTGGAAGGTGGTGCGCACGCTGAAGGGACTGGGCGGCGGTTCGCTGTTCCTCAAGACGCATCCCAAGTCGAAGAACCTGTGGGTCGACACCACGCTCAACCCGGAGGCCGGCATCAGCCAGGCGGTGGCGGTGTGGGACATCAACAATCTCGACAAAGGCCACGAGCTGATTCCGATCGGCGACTGGTCCGGGATCAAGGCGGGTCCGAAGCGCGTCGTTCAGCCGGAGTACAACAAGGCCGGTGATGAGGTCTGGTTCTCGGTGTGGAACGGCAAGGATCAGGAATCCGCCATCGTCGTCGTCGATGACAAGACACGCAAGCTGAAGGCCGTCATCCGCGATCCGAAACTGGTGACCCCGACCGGCAAGTTCAACGTCTACAATACCCAGCACGACGTTTACTAGATCGTTCAAGGGGTTCAGGCAAGAGGAAGGGGTCACACCCCTTCCCTTTTCCCTGGGGAGGCGCACATGGATTTCTGGCCTGTCATTCCGTCGACCGCGGGAAGTCCCTGCGGGCTGCCGGCGTGGCAAATGAAAGAGCGTTGCCTCGGTCTGTTCCTCGGCAAGGAGTGTCGCGAGGTTCGGCCAAATTGAATGTCCCGATCAAGGAGCCGAGGTGGGCGCAGCGCCAGCTGTTGTCGCACAGCCCGCTGTTCTCCGGGTTGGCGCCGGCGCAGCTGGACGAGCTGGTCGGGGCGAGCCGCCTGCTTCAACTCGAGGCGCGTGAATGTCTGTTCCGCGCCGGCCAGTCGATCCGCGAAGCGCATTTGCTGGTCAGCGGTACGCTGAAGCGGTCGACGGTTCTGGCCGGCCAGAAGGAAAAGATCATCGAGCTGGTGCAGACCCAGCAAGTTCTCGGCCTGGGAGAACTGTTCGGCGCCAGTCGCTATGCCTGCTCTGCCGAGACGATCACTCCCTGCATTGTCATCGCCCTGGATCTCCGGAAGCTGCATGTCGTCATTCGCCGGGATCTCGACCTGAGTTGGCGGATCATCCAGGCGCTGGCCCGGCGGCAGTGCGCCGTCGAATTCGACGTGACCGGCTACCACTACGGTCTGACGGGCACCCAACGCGTCCTCGACTACCTGATCGAACTGGCCGGCGGGTATACCGGCCTGGCCGGCGAAAGCACCGTCACCCTGAATGCCAGCAAGAAGATCATCGCTTCCCGAGTCGGCATGACGCCGGAAAGCTTCTCGCGAAGCCTGCGCCTGCTGAGTGACAGCGGCGTCATCGTCGTCGAGGGGCGCAATGTGCATATCCAGAACGCCGCCTTGCTGGACACCGAAGTTGGCAACGCCCGGCAACGGCTCAGTTTTTTCCGCAGACCGGCAGCGGCCGAGGCCAGAGCCGGCAAGTCCGTGTCGTCCGGCGCCCTGATCAATCTCTGCGGTCGCCCACGGGTGCTGTCACAGCGCATGGCGATCGCCTGGGCGCTGATCGGTCAGGACATCACCCCGGCCAGGGCAGCGGTCAAATTGCGCCAGTTGAACACGCAATTCGAGCGGACGCTGGATCGCCTCAAAGGCATGAGCCTGCCCGACCCGCTCGCCGGCTGCCTGGCGGCCGTGAGCGATGTCTGGCCGCGCTATCGGCATGCCTTGTTCGGCGCCGCCCCGGCGATGGCCGGCGCCCCGCTGGTGCTCGAATTGAGCGAAGAGATCCTGGAAGCCATCGACCACCTGGCTGGCGAGGCGGCAAGGCATGCCGCCGTGCCGGCAGCGCGCCAAGTAAATATTGCCGGCCGCAACCGCATGCTGACGCAACGGATCGGCAAATTCTTCCTGTTTCGGGAATGGGGGGCATGCAGCGATGCCATGCTGGAACGGATGGGGGCTTCCTGGTGTGAATTCGACGTGAACCTTGCCGAACTGAAGCGGAGCGGGGCGGGCGTTCCCGAACTGGCTGCCCAACTCAACGAGATCGGCGACGAGTGGAAAAAGTTCGAATGCATCTTGTTGCCGAATCTGGCCCACGCCAGCAGGAGCGGGCATGCGCTGGCGGCGGTCGCCCAAGGGGAGCGTCTGCTGCGCTATGTCGATACGACCGTCAAACTCTACGAGCGGCTGGCCAGATGACGAAGAGCCTTCTGTCTCCCGCTGCCGATCGCGGCCACCACCGGAACGCCGACGACGACGTTCGGGCCATAGCCGTGCGTGAACGGCGATTGCTGGAGAATGGGCGGGCGTCCGGGCGGGGGCAGGGGCGCCGGACAGCAAAGCAGTTGTGGAACACGGGTTGAGCTTTGTCGGCGGAGGAGGCTCAACTCATGCGAGCATGCCGCATGTCCGGAGGAATGCAGTCATCGACCACGGTCGGGATGGGGAGGAGAACATCGTGAAGCCACGCACAATCATCGCTTTTCTGTTGCCTTTGCCCATCGTCGTCCATGCGGCGGCCGATCTGCCGCCAGGGAACTGCGCCGCGCCGCAGGCGGCGACGGATCTCTCGCAGTGCGACTTCTCGCGCAAGAAGCTGGCGGGCAGGGACTTGCATGGCGCGCGCCTGGCGGGCGCCAAGCTGGAGAGCACCGATTTCAGCAGGGGCAATCTGTCCGGCGCGGATCTGCGTGGCAGCAATGCCAAATGGGCCAACTTCACCGGCGCCAACCTGGCCGGCGCGGATCTGCGCGATGCCGACCTGTTTCACGCGACCTTCGACGAGGGCGACCTGAGCGAAGCGAATCTCGTCGGCGCCAACCTGTTCGGCGCGAACCTGATCAATACCAGGGCGCCACGGGCGGATTTTTCGGGAGCCTTCCTGAAGGATGTCCTGATGGAAGGCATCGACCTCTCGGGCGGCTCGATCCGCAACTGCTACGCGTTTCGCGGCGTGTTTTCCGGTGCGAAGCTGACAGGCGCCGATTTGTCCGGAGCCGACCTGACCGGCGCCGCCATGGAGCAGGTCGACTTCACCAGTGCAAAGCTCAGGGAGACGCGACTCAAGGGCGCCAGCTTGCGCCAGACAATCTTTTTCAAGGCGGACATGGAGGGCGCCGACCTGGCCAATGCCGATGTCTGGAACGCCAGTTTCGACAAGGCGCTCAACCTGTCCGGCTCGGTGCAGGAGGCACTGGTGGAACCCTTTGTCGCCAGGGACCGCAGGTAGCGGCCGCCGCTTCGCGGTTCCGAAATGAAGGCGCCACTCTGGGCGGGAAAAACAGTGGCGAATTCCGCCCTTGCCCGCCAGCGACCGATCGCGCCGTCGATGCCGGAGCAGGCAACTGGAATGCTTGCGGTCGACGGCCAGAAACGGCCAGAAACGGCCAGGAATCAGGCGATCTTCGACAGCCCCTTGATTTCGAAGCTCAACGACCCGGTCGGGCAGGTATCGACGCACAGGCCGCAGCGCGTGCAGTCGGGGCCGAGGGGCACTTCGGTCTCGACGGCGCGGCCCTTGATGACCGTATCGAGCACGTGCGGCACGAGACAGACCTTGCGGCAGTCGCCCTCGTGGAAGCATTCGGCGAGCTTGTACTTGATGCGCACCGGCGAGATGATGCCGACGACGCCGTAGGTGAGGCCGATCGGACAGGCATAGCGGCACCAGGCGCGGCGCGAGAAGAAGACCTCGAAGACGAGCAGCGCCAGCACCCAGAGGAGCGCCAGCCCCGGCCCGTAGATCAGCGCCCGCGACACGATGCCGGTCGGCGAGATGGCCTCGAAGACGGTGTAGCCGGTGGCCAGGGCTAGCAGCGCGAAGATGACCCAGAACACTGCACGCAGGCGGCGGTCGATGGTCTGGTCGGTGACCAGCCGTTTCTTCGCGAGGAAGAGGTGGATCTTCTCGGCCCACTCGGCGAGCAGGTGATAGGGGCAGACCCAGGAGCAGAAGGTGCGGCCGCCGAGCAGCGCCCACAACACCAGCACGGTGCCCGTGCCGATGATGAGGTTGTTGATGATGTGCTTGTGGGCGAGCATCACCTGCAGCGCCGAGTTGAGGTCGATCAGGTGGAAGCCGACGAAGCGCGAGGCGGTCAGGGCGCCTTCGAGGATCTGGATGTCGAGGAAGAAAGAGAAGGTGAATAGCAGGTTGGCGATGATCAGCGTGATCCAGCGCCGGTTGCGCCAGGTGGGCTTGCGCTCGGCGTGCGCCCGGGCATGCAGCTTCTCGGCGATCAGGTCGCGATTGCCTTTCTTGTAGAAATGGATGGCCTGCGCGGCCGGGGCGATCTCCGCCGGCTTGCTCGGCTCGGCGCCGAACATGACCTTGATCTGATCGAAAAAGCGCCTTTTCAGAAGTTGGCTCATCCCCGGGGATTTCCTTTGGTCATGTCTTCCAGACCTCTCTGGGTTGAATACTGATGGCGGTGGGTTCCACCGGGCACACCATTTCGCAGACGCCGCAGCCGACACAGGGTTCATGGACGACAGGCGACTTGCGCTTGCTGCCGTCGGGGGCGAAGACCGTCTCGATCGAGATGGCGCCCTTGAGCGGACACTCGCGGACGCAGAGATCGCACTCGGCGATGTCGTAGGGGTGGTCGGCGATCCGGATCGGCTTCCAGCGGTCGACGTCCATGTAACGCATGGTTCCCTTGAAGTCGGGGCCGCGCGTCTGTCCCTTGAAGCCCTTGCCCTGGATGGCCAGGCAGGCCTCGGGGCGGGTCAGGCGCGCGACGCCCATGCGCTCGCTGAGGTTGAGCGTCGGCTCGGGATCCTTCGCCTTGGCCAGGAGGATCGGCTTTGCCGCCAGCGCCGCGCCCACCCGCACGCCGAGGATTTCCGGCTTGTGGTAGGTGAGCGTGCCGGTCGGGCAGGCGAGGACGCACTGCACGGCGTCGCAGGAAAAGTCGCAGGCCTGCTGGCGGGCATCGATGTACGGCGTGCCGACGCCCATGCCGTCGATCAGGTCGGCCAGCTTGATCGCCTGGACCGGGCAGACCTGGACGCACTGGCCGCACTTGATGCAACTGGCGAGGAAATCCTGTTCGTCGAGGGCGCCGGGCGGGCGCAGGCGCTTTCTCTGCGAATAGATCAGCGGCAGAAAGCCGGACAGCGCCGCTCCGAGCACGCCGCCGGTGAGCAGGACGGTGCGCAGAAAGCGGCGGCGGTTGGTCTGCCGCTTGGCCTTGGACAGGGGCGGTGTCGGCGCGGCGGGCTTGCGATCGTCGTCGCTCATGATTGCGCTGTCCTCCGGGGCTTGAGGAAGCGTGGCTTTTCGTCACGCAGGATCAGGTCGGGGTTGGAAAACGGGGCCAGACGCTCGAGGAAATCGAGCAGTTCCATGACCGGCGAGTTGCGGAAGAAACGGGCGACGGGCATCTCGATCCAGATCTGGTCGGCGTACGAATAGAGCTCGTGCGTGCGATCGCCGATGCCGTCGCTGTCGCGGTCGAAGCCCTGGTAGTCGTCCCAGTAATTGCCGCGCCAGGTGTTCCTCGCGTTGTTGTCGTTGTCACCGTGGCCGCCGTAGCTGACCTGGGTCAGGTTCCCCTCGAAGACGTTGTCGACCATGTTGTTGCCGCCGGTCTCGCTGTTGAACATGATGCCGATGCCGTTGTAGGCGAAGCGGTTGCCGCGCACGTCGATGGTGCTGTCGGGCTGGAACGGCGAGAGATCGGAGCCGATGCCGATGCCGCAATAGATGATCTCGTTGTTCTCGATGAGGGTGCCGGAGGCTTCCTTGAAACCGATGCCCATGCCGGTGGCGCCGGTCGCGTGCGAAATGATGTTGTCGCGCGCGACACCGCCCTCGGTGTACATGAAATAGATGCCGACCGCGTTGTCGTAGAACTGGTTGCCGGCGAGGACATTGTCGTTGGCGAACATGAAATGGATCGAGTAGCGGCTGCGCCGGCCGATATTCTCGCGAAAGATGTTCTTGTGCGCGTACCAGGCGACCATGTCGCGCGAGTCGATGATTTCGTTCTTCTCGATCAGGTTGTTGTTGCTGTACCACAAGCGCAGGCCATCGCCGCGTACCCCGAGTTCGAAGTCCTTGGACTGGATCCGGTTGCCGCGCACCGTACTGTCGTTGACCTGCTTGAGGTCGATGCCGAACAGGCAGTTGTCGACGACGTTGTCCTCGATCAGGTCGTTGTGGCCGCGGACATCGAGGCAGGAATCGTCGGTGTCGTGCGAGTCGCCGGAACCGGTCAGGTGAAGGCCGCGGATGACCGAGTCGCTGGCATTCAGGACCATGACGGTGCCCCTGTCACCGGCATCGACGGTCACCTTGCCGCCGCCGTCGATGGTCAGCGGCCTGTTGATGGTGACCGGGCCGGCGTAGGCGCCGGGCGGGGGCTTCAGCACACTGCCGGCTGGCGCCTTGTCGACCAGATCCTGGAGCGGCTTCAGGCCGTGGATTCGCTTGTCGCGCTCCATCAGCATGAACGTCGGTTTTGGACGGTCGATGGTGACCCGGGGGGCGGTACTCAGGTCGGCAGTGGCGCCCAGTTGCTGCTCGGTGTTGCCGGTCGATATGGCGAGGATGGAGGCCAGGGCGACTCCCGCCCTGGCAAAGGCGTTGAGCGGCGGCACGGAAATTACTCGGCCCGGCCTTCGCGCAGTTGTTTGCGGCGGATCAGGAGCGCCAGCATCATGCAGACGAAGATCACCAGCAGCAGGGCGTAGCCCCAGTAGGGATAGGAGAAGGTCGAGAACTGCGCGACCTTGCCTTCGCCAAAGACCGTGGGCATGAAGGGCTTGACGGTGAAGGCGCCCCACGGGTGCAGGTTGTGGCCGAAGAACCACAGCCAGCCGGCGTAGGTGATGACGAAGAAGAGGGGCAGCAGGGCCGGCACCAGGGCGAGCAGGAGCTGGAAGGAGCGGATTCTGGCGACGCCGGCGACGACGATGGCCATGACGGCGATCAGGCCGGCGATGACCAGCTTCGAGATGCTCGTGACGTTGTCGCCCCAGACCTTGATCTTGTCCGGCTCCTTGAAGAAGGTGCCGGCTTCCTTGACGTAGCTGTCGACATGGCTGGCCAGGTGGCCGAGGACGAACTGGTCGACGATCATCCACGCGGCGACGGCGATGAAGCCTGCGGTCAACACCGCCAGACGGGCCTTTTTCGCGGTGACGGCGAAGCCGATCATCATCACCGCGAAGAAACCGAAGAAGAACTTGGCCAGCGGCTTTTCGACCGGAGCGCCGGTGGCGATGGGGAACATGCCGACGTAATGGTTGATGGTGTTCATTTCGTGGACGCAATCCAGCCCCTCGGCGCCCTTGTCGACATCTTTCTTGGCGTCGGTGATCGGGTTGTAGCGCTCATCGTCGTGCGCCAGGTCCTTCTGGATGATCTCGCTGGCCATGCGCGAGCCCTTGCCGGCCGCCTTACAGCCGTTATACACGCCATCGAAATGAAAATGGATGCGGATGCCGTCGGGGAAGGCATCGGGCGGATAGTTCGGGGCGGTGAGGGAAACCCACCAGATCGGGGCAAAGTAGGCGGCGACCAGGCAGACAAGAGAGATCAGGGTCAGGCCGCCAATGATTCTGTTCTGTTTCTCCATGTCGCTGTTCTCTAAGTTCTCTATCGTGTCATGCCCGGTGAGCGGCCGGGTGGGGAAGCTGCCCGTCGCCGACGGGCAGCGGCGCTCGCCAGGTGCTGTGTTACTTCTTCTTGGCCGGAGCAGCGCCAGCCTTCGGCTTGCACATGTTGCCCGGCATCACCAGGCTGGACTGGTAGGCCGAGATGGCGACCAGCTGGTCGTTGGTGTAGGGCTTGATTACCTTGACCATGTCCGGGTTGGCATTGCGACGGTGACCGTCGCGGATTTCGGTAATCTGGCGCAGCAGGTACTTGTAGTGCTGGCCGGCGATCACCGGGTAGAACTTGGCCTTGTCGCCTTCGCCGTTCTTGCCGTGGCATTCCAGGCACTGCTTTTCATACAGTTCCTTGCCCTTGGCGATCTGCACGGCGGCATCGGCGCCCTCGTACTTGCCGTGCTCGGTCGGGATACACAGGCTCTCGATGTAGGCGGAGACGTCGGCCAGTTCCTGCGGGTCGGTCAGGGTGGCGGCGAACGGGTACATGGTCGGGTTGTCGCGCAGGTCGGCACGGATGTCGGCCATCTGCTTGATCAGCACGGTGGTGTGCTGGCCGGCGAGTTGCGGGAAGGTGCCGTCCGGACGGCCGGCGCCGGAGGGGAGGTGGCAGGCGCCGCAGACTTCATAGGCTTCCTGGCCGTTCTTCTTGTCGCCCTTGAGTTTCAGGGCTTCAATTTTCTCGCCTTCCTGGGCGTTCCATTTGTAGTCCTTGCCTTCGATGCCTTCCTTTTTCGGGGCAGGAGGAGCGGCAAAGGCCACGCCCGCGCTGAGCAGACCAATCAGCAGTAGAGATGCTTTCATGTTTCGAATCCTTTCTGGCTGGTTAACCGGAACACTGGGTTCATTGTCTTCCGGAGTATATTAGCGTTCCTTGATGTCGGTCATAAGTCCGGTTGATCCGGGCTTCGCGGATTACTTGAGCTTGGAGAGATACTCGGACAGGGCCTTGATTTCCTCGTCGTTGACCAGGTGCATGACACCCTTCATCGCGGCGGTCTGGCCGTTGTTGCGGGCGCCGCTCTTGATGTCCTTCATCTGCTGCTCGGCGTAGGCGGCGTTCTGCCCGGCCAGTTTCGGGTAGTTGGGCATCAGCGGTTTGTCGGCCTTGGGGCCGTGACAGGCGTTGCAGGTTTTTTCGGTGTACAGCTTGGCTCCGTCCGGCGCGGCAAAAGCCGGGGAGGCGACGAGAACTGCGGCAATCAGAGATATTACGAGTTTCATGGATGGTTCCCTCCTGATGTAAAACGGGGAGCAGAGTAACTCTGCTCCCCGCGATTTGCCTTAAGTCAGATCAAGACTGTCGGGCGTTACTTGACCTTCTTGGCGCCGTTCTGCTCGAGATAGGTCTTGGCACGCAGACCGATGTCGGCCGCCTTGACCTGGTATTGCCAGACTTGCTCGGCCCACAGGTTGGCCTGGTCCCAGTCCTTCTTGGCAGCAGCAGCTTCATGCTTGCCCTTGGCATCCTTGGCCCTGTTCAGCTGATCGGTGGCATCGTCGACCATGGCCACCACATCCGGGAAGTCCTTGAAGTTGTGGCTGGTGATGAAGCCAACGACGGAGTCGATGACGGCCTGGGTGTCGGCAACCTTCTTCAGCGTCGCCTTGTAGTCGGCTTCCGTGTAGCTGGCCTTGGCCTCGGCGGAGGTCTTGGTCGGCTTCCAGCCCTTCGGCTTGACCAGCAGGTAACCCTGCATTTCAAGGTGCAGCGCCGAGCAGAATTCCGTGCAGTAGTACGGATAGACGCCTTCCTTGTCGGCCTTGAACTTGACCGTGACGGTCTTGCCCGGTTCGACCGAGGCATGG
>Ga0073899_10004231_pt1 | contig 12604 bp, 11 predicted proteins | sample KloWWTmetaKNB5Ph_FD_88975 | JGI IMG/M metagenome (GOLD analysis project Ga0073899, IMG submission 88975) | Active sludge microbial communities from Klosterneuburg, Austria, studying microevolution and ecology of nitrifiers - Klosterneuburg... | ecosystem: Engineered > WWTP > Aerobic digester >... | reverse complement strand
GGTGGCATCCAGCGCCAGCAGAATCGAGGCGTGCCGATTCTTGTAGTCGCGCGCCGGGATCAACACCTCGTAACCGTTAAACGGGGCAGCCGGCACCGGGCCTGCGTCTTTCAGCATCGCCCGCAGGGCGTCGCGCGCAGCCTCCAATTCAACCCGGCTGCGGCCCAGAACCACCCCGCCCAGCACCGCCGCCGAGGCTTGCCCCAGTGCGCAGGCCTTCACATCCTGCGCAAATTCGGCCACGCGCCCGTCTTTCAGCGCCACATCCACCGTTACAGTTGATCCACACAGCGGCGAGCGTTTGCGCGACGTCCCTTGCGGCACGGCCAGGCGACCAAGATGCGGAATATCGGCCGCAAGTGCCAGAATGCGCCCCGAATAGAGTTTGACCAGATCGCTGTCGCTCATGACTTCCCCTTTGCTTGGCGGCAAGATAAGCCCGACGGGGCCAGCCGCCAAGGAGAAGCCGATGCAATTTGACCCTGCGCGCCTAAAGTATGATGCCAATGGCCTGATTCCCTGCATTGCGCAGGACCATGCCTCGGGCGAGGTGCTGATGATGGCGTGGATGAACGCGGAATCGGTCGCGCGCACACTGGCAACCGGTGCGGTGACCTATTGGTCGCGCTCGCGCAAGGCGTTCTGGGCGAAGGGCGAAAGCTCGGGCCATGTGCAGCGGCTTGTCGAATTGCGGATTGATTGCGACCGCGATTGCCTGCTGGCTTTGGTGACGCAAGAGGGACCGGCCTGCCACACCAACCGGCGCAGCTGTTTCTACACCGCCGTGCGCGACGGCGCCGAAGTGGTGATTTCGAACCCGCTATAGCCCGACCAAACGGCGGATATCGGCAGGCGTCGCGCCCTCGGCCCGGTATTTCGACAGGGCGCGCGCGTCGTCGCGCTTGGCCAGCCGTTTGCCGGTATCATCGCGGATCAGGCGGTGATGGTGGTAAACCGGCGTCGGCAGGTCAAACAAGCTTTGCAGCAGGGCATGGATGCGGGTAGCCTCGAACAGATCTTCACCGCGGACCACATGCGTCACGCCCTGCGCTGCGTCATCCAAGACCACAGATAGATGGTAGGATGTGCCCATTTCGCGGCGCGAAACCACAATATCTCCGATTTCCTTGGCATAGCTTTCCGCGTTGGTTTTGACGCAACCTCGATGGGTGGGTCCGGTTTCCTGAAAGCCCACCATGCCCTGTTTTACGCTGATTTGGCACGCCGCTGCCATATCCAGACGCAGCACTGCATCCTGCGGGCGCGCAGTCTGCGGCTTGCCACGACCGCGACAGGTGCCGGGGTAGACCAGCCCATCCGGGCCGAGAGCGGCCGCTAAACCTTCCTGTGGCGCGCTGAGGGCCTGTTCGATATCGCGTCTGGAACAGGCGCATGGGTAAAGCAGATCGCGCGACCACAGATCATCCAATGCTGTTGCGTAGGCCTGCATCCGGCTGGACTGGCGTAGCACGGGTTGCGGCCAGGTTATTCCAAGCCATTGCAGATCCTGATAAATCTGCGCCTCCCACTCTGGGCGGCAACGCGATTGGTCTATATCTTCGATCCGCAACAGGAAGGCGCCGCCCGCGGCCTGGGCCATGTCATGCGCCAGCATCGCCGAATAGGCATGACCCAGATGCAAGGGGCCAGTGGGCGAGGGCGCAAAGCGGGTTACGAAAGCCATGCGGCGAAGGCATGCTTGGCGCGGTCGGTATAGGCCTTGTAGCGGTCTTTGCGCCCTTTGCGACCACCGCGCGCGTCGATCGGGGGGAACAGGCCGAAGTTGACGTTCATCGGCTGGAAGGTTTTCGCCTCGGCCCCGCCGGTGATATGCGTGATCAGCGCGCCCATCGCGGTTTCGGGCGGCGGCGGCGGCAGGCGGCGCCCCTTCAACTCTGCCGCAGCCATCCGGCCGGCCAGCAAGCCCATCGCTGCAGATTCGACATAACCTTCGACCCCGGTGATCTGACCAGCAAAGCGAATATTTGGCTGCGATTTCAGCCGCATCTGATCATCCAGCAGCGTCGGCGAGTTGATGAAAGTGTTGCGGTGAATGCCGCCCAGCCGGGCGAAGCTGGCATTCTGAAGGCCGGGAATCATTTTGAAAACAGCGGTTTGCGCGCCGTATTTCATCTTGGTCTGAAAGCCTACGATATTGTAAAGCGTGCCCAGTTTGTTGTCGCGGCGCAGTTGCACCACGGCATAGGGCTTCATTGGGTTATGCGGGTTGGTCAGCCCCACCGGCTTCATCGGACCAAAGCGCAGCGTTTCACGCCCGCGTTCGGCCATTACTTCGATGGGAAGACAGCCGTCGAAATAGCCTGCGGTTTCGTTTTCGTGGAACTCGGTCTTTTCGGCGGCCAGCAGTGCGTCGATGAAGCCGTAATATTCGTCCTTCGTCATCGGGCAGTTCATATAGGCGGTTTGTTCCTCCGCCGTTTCGCCCTTGTCGTAGCGGCTTTGCATCCAGGCCACCGACATATCGACCGTATCTGCATAGACGATGGGCGCGATGGCGTCGAAAAATGCCAAGGCGTCCGCTCCGGTGGCGGTGCGGATGCTTTCCGCCAGCGCGCCCGAGGTCAAAGGCCCGGTTGCGATGATCCAGTTGCCCTGATCTGGCAACTCGGTGACTTCCTCAAACGTCGAGGAAATCAGCGGATGTGCGTTCAGCCGGGCTGTGACCGCCTCGGAAAACGGGTCGCGGTCCACCGCGAGGGCACCACCGGCGGGCAGGCGATGCGATTGCGCCATGGCCATGATCAGGCCGTTGGCTGCGCGCATTTCCCAATGCAGCAGGCCCACGGCGTTGCGTTCATCGTCATCCGAGCGGAACGAGTTGGAACACACCATCTCGGCAAAATTGCCGGTGCGGTGGGCAAAGGTGCCAACCTTGGGCCGCATTTCGTGGATCACCACGCGCGTGCCAGCCTCTGCCGCTTGCCAAGCCGCTTCCGATCCGGCCATGCCGCCGCCGATGATGTGCAATTCCTGTGTCATAGCCGCGATGTAGCCCTGCGCGCGGCTTAGATCAAGGCGATGCGTTCACGTTGCGCGGGGTCGGGGAAGGGGCGGTAGAGTCCGACCTCGATCGTGTCGATCATCTGGTGCATCAGATCATATCGTCGCTCGGCGGCCTCATCCGGGTTTGACAGGGCCGCGAAAGCATTATCCAAGTCAGCCAGACCACCAAGCTGAATTTCCAGCAGAAAATCGGTATGCGCCCCCGAGGCCAGCCGGAATTTCCGCCGCGTCAGCCGCCAATCCGTGATCAGCCCCTGCGATTTCAGATAGGTCATCCACGCGTCAACCGCCGCGGCAAAGGCCAAGGCCCGCGCGCCGTCTTTCAGTTCGATCATGCAATGATAGATGTTCATGCCGCCTCCTGTCGGGATCAGGAAACCAGTAAAGCCTTGCGATTTTCTTAAGAGACCCGCGAAAATCGCCGCTGCAAGGCGGCACGTTCGGCGGCCACAAACACCGCAGGATCAGCACCAATATCACGCCCCAAAGCGCGGGCCGCATCGAAAAATCCTTGTGCAGGAAGGCCTTGCGCCAACCGCCCTTCGCAAACTGCCGCCAGAAACGGCTGGCCTGCTGCCGCATCGACCTGCATCAACGCCTCCAGCGCCGTGGTCAGTTTCGCAATTGCGCCGGGGCCGGGGATGCCCAGATCGCGGGCCAGCGCGCCATAGCTGATCGTTTGGTTCTGCGCGGCCAGCATTGCCAGCCGCGCGGCAAGATCATTCATCGCCCTGTTCGGCAACGCGAGCGACCGATACCACTTCTTCGCCGCCGCCGGTGTTGAACACCTTCACCCCGCCAGCCGACCGCGAGCGGAACGAGATCTGCTCCACCGGCACCCGGATCGACTGCCCGGTGCTGGTCGCCAGCATGATCTGATCCGACAGATCCACCTTGAACGAGGCCACCAGCGGCCCGCCACGCATCGCGCCGTCCATCGCCTTCACGCCCATGCCGCCACGCCCGCGCACCGGATAATCGTGGCTGGAGCTGAGCTTACCCGAACCCGAGGTGGTGATGGTCAGGATCAGATCCTCGGCCGCCGACATTTCGGCATAGCGTTCGGTCGAAAGCTGACCGACCTCGACGGCGCCTTCTTCTTCGTCGGCCTCGACCTCATCCACCGCCCCCGCCATCAGGCGACGCTGCTTCAGATAGGCCTCGCGTTCTGCCGGGTCGGCCTCAAAGTGCCGGATGATCGACATCGACACCACCTTGTCGCCCGCACCGACCCGAATCCCGCGCACCCCGGTTGACCCGCGCGATTTGAACACGCGGATTTCCGTGGTCGGGAAGCGGATCGCCCGGCCAAGCGCCGTGACCAGCATGATATCGTCGTTCTCATCGGCAATCGCCGCATTCACCAGCGACACGCCGTCGGGCAATTTCATCGCAATTTTACCATTGCGCATGACGTTGGTGAAATCCGACAGATCGTTCTGCCGCACGTCGCCATCCGAGGTGGCAAAGACGATTTGCAGGTTTTCCCATTCGGCTTCCGGCGCATCCACCGGCATCAGGGCGGCAATGCTGATACCCTGCGCGATTGGCAGAATATTCACCATCGCCTTGCCCTTGGCGGTCCGACCGGCCAGCGGCAGCCGCCAGGTTTTCAGCTTGTAAACCATGCCATCGGTGGTGAAGAACAGCAGGTTGGTGTGGGTATTGGCGACAAACAGCGTCGTCACCACGTCATCTTCCTTGGTGGCCATCGACGACAGCCCATTGCCACCGCGATTCTGGCTGCGGAATTCGATCAGCGGCGTGCGCTTGATGTAGCCACCAGAGGTGATCGTCACCACCATATCTTCGCGTTCGATCAGGTCTTCATCGTCCATATCGCCGGCCCAGTCGACGATTTCGGTGCGGCGCGGCACCGCGAACATCGACTTCACCTCGCGCAATTCGTCCGAGATGATCGCCATGATCCGCTCACGGCTGCCCAGAATTTCAAGGTAATCCTTGATCTTGCCAGCCAGTTCGGCCAGCTCGTCGGTGATTTCCTTCACGCCCATCGCGGTCAGGCGTTGCAGGCGCAGATCAAGGATCGCGCGGGCCTGAATTTCCGACAGGTTATAGGTGCCATCGGCGTTGACCGGGTGGGTCGGGTCGTCAATCAGCTTGATATAGGGGATGATCTCGCCCGCAGGCCAGCGCCGTGTCATCAGCCGCTCGCGCGCCTCTGCCGGATCGGCCGAGGAGCGGATGGTCGCCACCACCTCATCGACGTTGGAAACCGCCACCGCCAGACCGCAGAGGATATGGCTGCGCTCGCGCGCCTTGCGCAGTTCATAGGCGGTGCGGCGCGCGACAACTTCTTCGCGGAAGCTGATGAAATGGCGCAGGAAATCCGCCAACGTCAGTTGCTCCGGCCGCCCGCCGTTCAGCGCCAGCATGTTGCAGCCGAACGAGGTTTGCATCGGCGTAAAGCGATACAACTGGTTCAGCACCACATCCGCAGTGGCGTCGCGTTTCAGTTCAATCACCACCCGCACGCCGATGCGGTCGGATTCGTCCTGCACATGCGCGATGCCTTCGATCTTTTTCTCACGCACCTGTTCGGCGATGATTTCGATCATCCGGGCCTTGTTGACCTGATACGGCACCTCATCAATGATGATCGCCCAGCGGTCCTTGCGGATTTCCTCGATCCGGGTTTTCGCCCGGATGATCACCGACCCGCGACCCTCAAGATAGGCTTTGCGCGCGCCAGAGCGGCCCAGAATCGTCGCCCCCGTGGGGAAATCCGGGGCAGGGATGATCTCCATCAGTTGTTCGATGCTGATGTCGGGGTTGTCGATCATCGCCAGCGTGCCGTCGATCACTTCGCCAAGGTTGTGCGGCGGAATATTGGTGGCCATGCCCACCGCGATACCGCCCGCGCCATTGACCAGCATGTTCGGGAACCGCGCTGGCAGAACCGTTGGTTCACGGTCCTTGCCATCGTAGTTGTCTTGAAAATCAACGGTTTCCTTGTCGATGTCCGCCAGCAGGAAGGCGGCGGGCTTGTCCATCCGCACCTCGGTGTAGCGCATCGCTGCCGCTGCATCGCCGTCCATGCTGCCGAAGTTGCCTTGCCCGTCCAGCAAAGGCAGGCTCATTGAAAACGGCTGCGCCATCCGCACCAGCGCGTCATAGATCGCGCTATCGCCATGCGGGTGGTATTTCCCCATCGTATCGCCCACCGGACGCGCCGATTTGCGGTAGGGTTTGTCATGGGCGTTGTTGGTCTCGTGCATGGCAAACAGGATGCGGCGATGCACCGGTTTCAGCCCGTCGCGCAGGTCGGGAATGGCGCGGGAAACGATCACGCTCATCGCATAATCGAGATAGGCGGTCTTCATCTCGGCAGCAATGTCGATCTGCGGGCCGTCATGCGCCATGCGGATCGGCTTTTCTTCTGTGTTATCAGGAGTTTCCGGGGTATCGCTCACGTAACGCCGCCTTGTTGCCGAGGTCTAGATATTGGTGCTGCGTTTCTACACCATTCTAGCCGTGGTGTGCAAGGCGCAGGGGGGCAAAGACGGCTTGCGCTTTGGCCCGGCGGGGCGGATAAGCCAGCGCCGCCAACGCCCCCGGACCCAGATGAAAAACCGCAGCCTGACCCAGATAGCCGATCTTGTTGCCGCAGGTCTTGTGCCCGCCGAGGCCGCCCCGGCGCTTGCCCCGGTGGCCGAGGCGTTCCGCATCCGCCTGACCGACGCCATGCACACCGCCATCAGCGACCCGCAAGATGCCATCGCCCGCCAGTTTCTGCCCGATACAGCCGAGCTGACCATCCGCCCCGAGGAACTGCACGACCCGATTGGTGATACCACCTACAGCCCGACCCCCGGTCTGACGCATCGCTACCCCGACCGGGTGATCCTTGCCGCCACCCATACCTGCGAGGTCTATTGCCGCTTCTGCTTCCGGCGCGAGGCGGTGGGTGAGGAGGGCGCCTTGCCCGACGCCGATCTGACCGCAGCCTTCGCCTATATCGCCGCCACCCCCGCGATTTCCGAGGTGATCCTGACCGGCGGCGACCCCTTGGTGCTGTCGCCACGCCGCCTTGCCGCGCTGATGCAGCGGCTTGCCGCGATCCCGCATGTCGAGATTGTGCGCTTTCATACCCGCGTGCCGGTGGTCGCCCCGTCCCGCATCACCGCTGATATGGTCCGGGCGCTGCGGGCGCGGCCGACCACCTATCTGGTGCTGCACACCAACCACGCGCAGGAAATCACCCCGGCGGCGCAGGCCGCATTGGCGCGGCTGGCCGATGCCGGGATTCCGCTGCTGTCGCAATCCGTGCTGCTGCGCGGCATCAATGATGACGCCGCCACGCTGGAGACGCTGTTTCGCACCCTGCTGCGCCATCGCGTCACACCCTATTACCTGCACCATTGCGATCTGGCGCGCGGCACCAGCCATTTCCGCACCACGATTGCGGCGGGTCAGGCGATCATGGCCGCTTTACGCGGGCGGCTTTCGGGCATAGGCATTCCGACTTATGTGCTTGATATCCCGGGTGGCTTTGGCAAGGTGCCGATCGGCCCCGACTATGTGCAGCCCAGCGGCGACGGCTATCAGATCACCGATTGGCGGGGCCGCACGCACAGCTACCGCGACCCGGATTAACCCGCGCGCAGGATCATCCCGAACAGATCGCGCGGATCATCCGGGTCTGCGATCATGTCCAGCTGCGTGCAAAGCCCGGTTTCCGCCAGTTTCGAACGCACATAGCGCAGCGCCGAGAAATCCTCGACCGCGAAGCCCACCGAATCAAACAGCGTGATCGCGCGGGCATCGTGGCGGCCCTTTGCCTGACCCAGGATCACCTGCCACAGTTCTGTCACCGGATGATCGGGATCAAGCTGCTGAATCTCGCCCTCGATCCGGGTCTGCTCGGGGTATTCGACGAAGATTTGTGACCGCAGCAGAATATCCTTGTGCAGTTCCGTCTTGCCGGGGCAATCGCCGCCGACTGCGTTGATATGCACGCCCGCTCCGACCATGTTGTCGGTCAGGATGGTGGCATATTGCTTGTCCGCCGTGACAGTGGTGATGATCTGCGCCCCCAGGATCGCCTCTTCCGGCGTCTGGCAGGATACCACGCGCAGCCCGCGCCCGGCCAGATTGGCCGCACACTTCGCGGTTGCCGTGGCGTCAATGTCGTGAAGCCGCACCTCGGAAATGCCGCAGATCGCCTTGAAGCCAAGCGCCTGAAATTCCGATTGCGCGCCGTTGCCGATCAGCGCCATGGTGGTGGAGCCTGCGGGCGCCAGCCACTTTGCCGCCATCGCGCTGGTCGCAGCCGTGCGCAGCGCGGTCAGGATGGTCATTTCCGACAGCAGCACCGGATAGCCCGTTGCCACATCGGCCAAAAGCCCAAAGGCGGTTACGGTTTGCAGGCCGTTCTTCATGTTGGACGGGTGGCCGTTGACGTATTTGAAACCATAGGTTTCCCCGTCCGAGGTTGGCATCAATTCGATCACCCCCACGTCAGAGTGGCTGGCGACGCGCGGCGTCTTGTCAAACAGCGGCCAGCGGCGGAAGTCGGCCTCGATTTCGGCAGCAAGGTCGGTCAGCACCCGTTCAACCCCCAGATGCAGCACCAGGTTCAGCATGTTGTCGACAGAGACGAAGGGCACAAGGGCCTGACGCGAGGGCGTGGTCATCGGGTTTCCTTACTAGGATCAATAGCTGCGGGTCGGGCGGTCGAACACTTTGCGGCCCATCAGACTGCCGACAAGCTCCACCATCAGTTTCGCGGTGCGGCCGCGCTCATCCAGAAACGGGTTCAGCTCCACCAGATCCAGCGAGGTCACCAGATTGCTTTCGTGCAACAGCTCCATCACCAGATGCGCCTCGCGGAAGGTGGTGCCGCCCGGAACCGTGGTGCCAACCGCAGGCGCAATCGACGGGTCAAGGAAATCCACGTCCAGCGACACATGCAGCATGCCGCCCGCCGCGCGGACCTTGTCCAGAAATTCGCACAACGGGGCGACGATGCCGCGTTCATCCAGCACCCGCATGTCGTTGATCGCCAGATCGTGCTTCAGCAGCGCCGCATGTTCGGCCGGGTCAACCGACCGGATACCGTAAAGGCAGATGCGTTCAGCCGGGATCACGGCGGGGAAGGGCGGAAACGCCTCAAACCCCTCGCGGCCTGCGATATAGGCCACCGGCGTGCCGTGAAGATTGCCGCTGGTGGTGGTCAAGGGCGTGTGGAAATCCGAATGCGCGTCCAGCCACAGCAGGAACAGCGGGCGGTCCGCCCGCGCGGCAAAGGCCGCAGCCCCCGCCACCGACCCCAATGCCAGGCTGTGATCGCCGCCCAGAATGATCGGCAAGCCGTCCATGCTCAGGGCGTCGTCCACCTTGTCGGCCAGCGCCTCGGTCCAGCCCAGCACCTGCGGCAGCATATGCACCGCCGGGTTGGGGCAGCTTACATCTTTCAACTCCGGCAGCACCAGATCGCCCCAGTCTTCAACGCCATGCCCCAGCTCGCGGATGGCATGGGCCAGGCCTGCAACGCGGTAAGCGGTCGGCCCCATCACGCAGCCGGGGCGGCGTTGGCCTTCGTCAATCGGCGCACCGATCAGAATGGTGTTGGACATGCGGCTTCTCCTTTGGTCAGACAATCTTTCCGTCTTGCGGCGAATCATACGCGCATTTACGACGTTTCGCACAAGCTGCTTTCCATAATGGCAGGAAGATTGATCATGTTGGATGATGTCGATACGCGCCTGATTGCCGAGCTGCGCCGCGATGGCCGCGCGGCCCTGTCAGATTTGTCGGAACGTCTGGGCCTGTCGCGCGCCACCGTCCGCACCCGGATGGAACGGTTGACGGCCAAGGGCGAGATCGCCGGTTTCACCGTGCTGACCCGGTCCGACGTGGCCGAAGCCCCGGTGCGCGGGCTGATGATGATCATCATCGAGGGCAAGGGTGGCGAAAAGGTGATGGCACGGCTGGCGGGCATTCCAGCGGTGATGGCGGTGCATTCGACTAACGGCAAATGGAGCCTGATCGCCGAGATTTCGACCCAGACCCTGATCGAGCTGGACGAGGTGATCAACCGCATCCGCAACATCGACGGCGTGCTGACCTCAGAAACCAACCTGCTGCTGTCCACCCGCAAAGCCGGGCGGCGTTAAAGCCCGCGAAACTTCGCCGCGCGCTTTTCCAGAAACGCCGCAACGCCCTCGCGGAAATCTTCCGTAGCACCGCATTGCCCCTGCAACCGCGCCTCCAGCGCCAGTTGCGCATCCAGATCATTGCCAAACGACGCCCGCAGCGCCGTCTTTACGCCGCGATATGCCAGCGTGGGCCCCAGCGCCAAAGCCGCCGCCCGCGCCTGCCAACGTGCGGCAAAGTCTTGATCCGGCACGCATTCATAGATCATGCCCCACTCTGCCGCATGGGCGGCGCTTACCTTGTCGGCAAACAGCACTGCCCCCATCGCGCGGGCGAGCCCGATCTGGCGTGGCAGCCAATAGCTGCCACCAGCATCCGGCACCAGACCGATCCGGGTGAAAGCCTGAATAAAACTGGCGCTTTCGCAGGCCATCACCACATCCGCCGCCAGCGCCAGATTGGCCCCGGCCCCCGCCGCCGCCCCGTTCACCGCCGAGATCGTCGGGATCGGGCAATCGGTGATCGCCTTCAGCAGCGGCACATATTCTTCATTCAGAATCCGCTCCAGATCCAGCGTGCCGACCCGCGCCGCATCGCCCAGATCCTGCCCTGAACAAAACGCCCGCCCGGCCCCGGTGATCACCAGAACCCGCGCCTCGGCGCCGGCGCGCTGCACTGCCGTCAGCATTTCCGCCCGCAGCTGCGACGACAGCGCGTTCATCACCTCGGGCCGGTTCAGCGTGATCACCGCCACCCCCGCCTCGACCCCATAGCTGATACAGTCAAACCGCATTACCGCCCCCATTTTCGCCCAGACTAACAGGGCAGGGGGCTGGTGCCAGAGAAACCCCGCGTCACTTCTTCAGCAGATCGGCCAGCCGGGACTTGTCGGCCTCGCTCAGGCTTTCGGCTTCGGCGGCGCTGGCCCGTTTGCGGCTGGTGGCATAGGCAATGCCGCCGCCCAGCAGCAACATCGCCGGGCCCGCCAGCCACAGGATCAGGCTTGAACCTTCCGCCTTCGGCTTGAACAGCACAAATTCGCCAAACCGCGCCACGACATAATCCACCACCTCATCGTCGCTGTCGCCTGCCAGCAACCGCTCGCGCACCGCCAGCCGCAGATCGCGGCTGATCGGCGCGTTGGAATCGTCGATGGTCTCGCCCTGACAAACCGGGCAACGCAGATTGGCCGAAATCGCCCGCGCCCGCGCCTCCAGCCCCGGATCAGACAGCATTTCCCCCGGCTGCACCGCAAAGGCCGGGGCCGCGAACAGACATAATGCCAAGATTACCGCGCGCATCCGCTCACTCCGCCGCAACGGCAACAGGGCGACGTGCGCCCGCCGCAGCCCGGAACCGCCGGTCGGTCAGGCTGAAGGCGCCGCCCAACGCCATCAGCATGGCGCCGCCCCAGATCCAGTCGGCAAAGGGTTTGATATAGCCGCGCACCGCATAGCCGCCGCCGTCCTGCGCATCGCCAATCACCAGATACAGATCGCGGAACAACCCCTGATCAATCGCGGCTTCGGTGGTCGGCATCGCCTGCACCGGATACACCCGCTTTTCCGGGCGCAGCAAAGCCACCTCTGATCCGGCCTTTGTCACAAGCATGTCGGCCATGGTCGAGCTATAGTTCGGCCCCTCGACCTCGTTCACCGCCTGCAAAGTCACCTCGTATGACCCCAGCGCAAAGCTTTCGCCCAGCTTGACGACGCGAATATCCTCGATCGACCAGGCGTTCATCGCCGCGACTGCAAATACGGTCACGCCAAGTCCGCAATGCGCCATCGCCTTGCCCCAATCAGCCCGTGGCAGCCGGGTCAGCCGTGCCAGCCGATCCCCCAAACCACCCCGGCCCAGTCGTTGCCCCAGATCGACCAGCGCGCCGAACACCACCCAGGCGCCAAGCGCAGCCCCGATCGGGCCAAGCGTCGATTTGCCGGTCTGCAACGCATAGGCCAGCAGCCCCGCCGCCACCGCCAGCGCCAAAGCCCCGCGCAGCGGCCGCAAGGTGCGTCGAATTTCGGCGCGCTTCCACGGCAGCATCGCGCCAATTGGCAGGATGATCGCCAGGATCACCATGAAGGGCGAGAACGCGGCATCAAAGAACGGCGCGCCAACCGAAAGCTTGCGCGCGAACACCAGTTCGGCCACCAAGGGCCAGATCGTGCCCACAAACACCACAAACGCCGATACCGCCAACAGCAGGTTATTTGCCACCAGCGCGGTCTCGCGGCTGATCAGGCTGAACACGCCGCGCGCCTCCAGCACATTGGCGCGAAACGCAAACAGCGTCAGCGCCCCCCCCATGAAGAAGGCCAGAATCATCAGGATGAATACGCCCCGCGTCGGGTCGCTGGCAAAGGCATGCACCGAGGTGATCACGCCCGAGCGCACAATGAAGGTGCCGGTCAGGCTGAAGCCAAAGGCCAGAATCGCCAGCAGGATCGTCCAGGCTTTC
>Ga0073899_10004229_pt1 | contig 12608 bp, 10 predicted proteins | sample KloWWTmetaKNB5Ph_FD_88975 | JGI IMG/M metagenome (GOLD analysis project Ga0073899, IMG submission 88975) | Active sludge microbial communities from Klosterneuburg, Austria, studying microevolution and ecology of nitrifiers - Klosterneuburg... | ecosystem: Engineered > WWTP > Aerobic digester >... | reverse complement strand
TGGCGATGGATGCCGTGCAGCAGGCCAATTCCGGCCACCCGGGTGCACCGATGGGCATGGCGGAAATCGCCGAAGTCCTCTGGCGTCGCCACCTGCGCCACAACCCGGCCAACCCGAAATGGCCCGACCGCGACCGCTTCATCCTCTCCAACGGCCACGGCTCGATGCTGGTCTATGCCCTGCTGCACCTGACTGGCTACGACCTGACCATCGACGACCTGAAGAACTTCCGCCAGTTGCACTCGAAGACCGCCGGCCACCCGGAATACGGCATCACCGTCGGCGTTGAAACGACGACCGGACCGCTCGGCCAGGGCATTACGAACGCCGTTGGCTTTGCGCTGGCCGAAAAGGTACTGGCTGCCGAGTTCAACAAACCTGGTCACGAAATCGTCAATCACCACACCTACGTTTTCCTCGGCGACGGCTGCCTGATGGAAGGCGTTTCGCACGAAGCCTGCTCGCTGGCCGGCACGCTCGGTCTGGGCAAGCTGATCGCCTTCTGGGACGACAACCGCATCTCGATCGACGGCCACGTCGAAGGCTGGTTTACCGACCACACGCCGGGTCGCTTCGAATCCTACGGCTGGCATGTCATTCCCGATGTCGACGGCCATGATAGCGAGGCCGTCGAGCAGGCCCTGCTCGCCGCCAAGGCGGTGACTGACCAGCCGACCCTGATCTGCTGCCGGACGACCATCGGCATGGGTGCCCCGAACAAGCAGGGCAGCCATGACGTCCATGGCGCCCCGCTCGGCAAGGACGAAATTGCCGCCGCCCGCGAATATATCGGCTGGGAGCACGCCCCGTTCGAAATTCCCGACGACGTCTACGCCGCCTGGAACGGCAAGCCGCGCGGCGCCGTTTTCGAGGAAAACTGGACGAGCCGTTTCGCCGCCTATCGCGCCGCCTTCCCGACCGAAGCCGGCGAATTCGAGCGCCGCGTCATCAAGGGCGAACTGCCGGCCAACTGGGCAGCCACCAAGGCCACCTACCTCGCCGCCACCCGCGCCAAGGCCGAGAACATCGCCAGCCGCAAAGCATCACAAAACGCCATCGCCGCACTGGTCCCGGCGCTGCCGGAAATCTTCGGCGGCTCAGCCGACCTGGCCGGTTCCAACCTGACCTTCGTCAAGGGCAGCAAGGGCGTCACCAAGACCGAGGGCGGCAACTATTGCTACTACGGCGTCCGCGAATTCGGCATGACCGCCATCGCCAACGGCATCGCGCTGCACGGCGGCCTGCTGCCCTACACTGCCACCTTCCTGGTGTTCTCCGACTACGCCCGCAACGCCATCCGCATGGCGGCGCTGATGCAGCAACGGCAGATCATGGTTTATACCCACGACTCAATCGGTCTTGGCGAAGACGGCCCGACGCACCAGCCGGTCGAGCACATCCCCAGCCTGCGCCTGATCCCGAACCTCGATGTCTGGCGCCCGGCTGATGCCACCGAAACGGCAATTGCCTGGACGGCTGCGGTCGACCGCGAAAATGGCCCAAGTTTGCTCGCCCTGTCGCGGCAGAACCTGCCGACCGTCACTGGCAACGTGGCCGACGAGAGCATCCGCAAGGGTGGCTACGTGCTCTCCGACTGCACCGGCGAAGCCCGGATCACCTTCATTGCCACCGGTTCCGAAATCAAGCTGGCGCTCGACGCCCAGGCTGCACTGGCCGCTGACGGCATCGCCAGCCGCGTCGTCTCGATGCCTTGTACCAACGTCTTCGACCGCCAGAGCGCCGACTACAAGGCTGCCGTCCTCGGCGGCAGCGCGAAGCGCATCGCCATCGAAGCCGCCCACCCGGACTTCTGGCGCAAGTATGTCGGCGAAGTTGGCAACCCCAACGGCGCCGTGATCGGCATCGACCGCTTCGGCGAATCGGCACCGGCCGGCCAATTGTTCGAGCTGTTCGGCTTCACCGTCGCCAACGTCGTCAAGACGGCAAAAGAACTTTTGTCCTGATTCAAATTCAACAAAGAGAGGAATCACATGGCTATCAAGGTTGCAATCAATGGTTTCGGTCGCATCGGTCGCTGCACGCTGCGCGCGATCTACGAGCAAGGCCTGCAGAATGAATTCGACGTCGTGGCGATCAATGCCGCCGGCGATCTGAAAACCAACGCCCACCTGCTCAAGTACGACACCACGCACGGTCGTTTCCGCACCCCGGTTGAAACCGACGGCGAAAACTGCATCATCATCGACGGCAAGCGTATCGCCTTCTACTCGACCAAGAACCCGAAGGAAATCAACTGGGCCGACCACGGCGTGGATATCCTGCTCGAATGCACCGGCGCCTACACCACCAAGGCCAAGGCTTCCGCGCTGCTTGAGCAAGGCGCCAAGCGCGTGCTGATCTCCGCCCCCGGCGGCGACGATGTCGACACCACCATCGTCTACGGCGTAAACGAAGAACTGCTCAGAGCCGACATGACGGTTGTCTCGAACGCCTCATGCACCACCAACTGCCTGGCCCCGGTCGCCAAGATCCTGTCCGACAACATCGGCATCAAACAGGGCCTGATGACCACCATTCACGCCTACACCAACGACCAGGTCACCGTCGACGTCCGTCACAAGGACCTGCGCCGCGCCCGCGCCGCTGCCGCCAACATCATCCCGACCAAGACCGGCGCCGCCGCCGCGGTCGGCCTGGTGCTGCCGCAACTGAAGGGCAAGGTCGATGGTTTCGCGCTGCGCGTGCCGACCATCAACGTTTCGCTGGTCGACCTGACTTTCACCGCCGGCCGCGCCACCACCAAGGACGAAATCAACGCCCTGATGACCGCCGCTGCCAACGGCCCGCTCAAGGGCGTGCTCGACGTCAACAACGACCCGCTGGTTTCTTCCGACTTCAACCACACCACCGTTTCCTCGACCTTCGATGCGACCCAGACCCGGGTCATTCAGGGTGAAGACGGCAGCACGCTGGTCAAGGTCCTGGCCTGGTACGACAACGAGTGGGGTTACTCCTGCCGAATGATCGACGCCGCCCGCGCCTGGATGAACGCCAAGTAAGCGGTTTGTTGCAAAAAAAGGGGCCGCAAGGCCCCTTTTGTTTCACCGTTCCAAAATCACCCTGAAAGAAGTTGTGCGCCCAAACGCTCCCTTTCGTCTTGCCATCAACGGCTACGGTCGTATCGGTCGTTGTTTCCTGCGCGCCCTGCTCGAGTCCCCGGTCGCGCACAATCTCCAGGTGGTCGCCATCAACGAACCGGCCAATCTGGAGAGCATGGCTTACCTGACGCGCTACGATTCGACCCACGGCCGCTTTCCCGGCCAGGTTGAACTCGGCGATGGGGCTCTGATCGTGGACGGCCAGTCGATTACGGTCAGCCATGCCCGAAAGCCGGAAGAAGTCGACTGGCGCGGCCTTGGCATCGATCTGCTGATTGAATCTTCCGGTTGCTACGGTCGACGGCCAGAATTGGCCCGTTTTCTCGCTGCCGGCTGCCCGCGCCTGCTGCTCTCCCACCCCGGCTTCAGCGCCAGCGATGTCGACGCGACTATCGTCGCCGGCATCAACCAGCACACTCTCAACGGCACCGAGCAACTACTTTCCGCCGCCTCCTGCACGACCAACGCCATCGTCCCGGTGCTCGATCTGCTTGATCGCGAAGTTGGGATCGAACAGGTGCTGCTCACCACGCTGCATTCGGTGATGAACGATCAACCGCTGATCGACGGTTATCACCACGACGACCTGCGCCGCACGCGTTCCGCCATGCAGTCGATCATTCCGGTGTCCACCGGCCTCGCCCGCGGCATCGAGCGCCTGTTGCCGCAACTGAGCGGCCTGGTGCACGCCAAGGCGATCCGCGTCCCGACCACCAATGTCTCGGCCATCGACCTCACCATCACCACCAAACGCCCGGTTTCGGCCAGCGAGATCAACCAGTTGCTGGCCGCTGCGGCACGCGGGCCGTTCGCCCGGCTGATCGCCTATTCCGAGGCGGCTCACGCCTCGATCGATTTCAATCACGACCCGCATTCGGCCATCGTCGACGGCAGCCAGACCCGCACCGCCGGCCCGCATCTGGCCAACCTCTTCGTCTGGTTCGACAACGAATGGGGCTTCGCCAACCGTATGCTGGAAGTGGCCGACCATTGGTCGCAGCTTTGGCCCAGCCCACAAAATTAACCATCCGCTCAGGAGAGACCCATGAACGTCATCAAACTCACCGACCTCGATGTTGCCGGCAAGCGCGTCTTCATCCGCGCCGACCTCAACGTGCCGCAGGACGAAGCCGGCAACATCACCGAAGACACCCGCATCCGCGCCTCCCTGCCGTCGATCAAGTACTGCCTGGAAAAAGGCGCCGCGGTCATGGTCACCTCCCACCTCGGGCGCCCGACCGAAGGCGAACTGAACCACGAAGACAGCCTGATGCCGGTCGCTGTGCGCCTCGGCCAGATGTTGCACACCTCCGTCCGTCTGATCACCGACTGGGTCGATGGCAACTTTGAAGTAAAGCCGGGTGAAGTCGTGCTGCTCGAAAACTGCCGCGTCAACAAGGGCGAAAAGAAGAACAACGAAGAACTGGCCGAGAAGATGGCCAAGCTCTGCGATATCTACGTCAATGATGCTTTCGGCACCGCCCACCGCGCTGAAGCCACCACCCACGGCATTGCCAGATTTGCCCCGGTCGCCTGTGCCGGTATCCTGATGGGCGCCGAAATCGATGCCCTGACCAAGGCCCTGCGCGAACCGAAGCGCCCGCTGGTCGCCATCGTCGGCGGCTCGAAAGTGTCGTCCAAACTGACCATCCTCAAGTCGTTGGCCAGCAAAGTTGACCAACTGATTGTCGGCGGCGGCATCGCCAACACCTTCCTGCTCGCCTCCGGCAAGCGCATTGGCGATTCGCTGGCCGAAGCCGATCTGGTCAAGGAAGCCCACACCATCATGGACATCATGAAGGAACGCGGCGCCGAAGTGCCGCTGCCGGTCGACGTCGTCGTTGCTGACGAAGTTTCCGCCCTCGCCCGCGCCAACAAAATTTCGGTCGATGACGTCGCGGTTCACGACCGCATTCTCGACATCGGCCCGAAGACCGCCGCCAAGCTGTCCGAAATCATCGCCAACGCCGGCACCATCGTCTGGAACGGCCCGGTCGGCGTCTTCGAACTGCCGCAGTTTGCCGGTGGCACCAAAATGCTCTCCTCGGCCATCGCCCACTCCGAAGCCTTCTCGATTGCCGGTGGTGGCGACACGCTGGCGGCCATCGCCAAGTTCCACATTCACGACGATGTCGGCTACATCTCGACCGGCGGCGGCGCCTTCCTGGAATTCCTCGAAGGCAAAACCCTGCCGGCTATCGCCATTCTTGAAGAGCGCGCCAAAAGCTAGCTATTAGTCGCTAGTCATTAGTTATTAGTTACAAGCAAAAGCAAAGACGGTGGCTTACAGTGACCTGCTTGTCTGGCAAAAGGCGATGGATCTCGTTGTTGAAATCTATCGCCTTTGCGAGCGCATTCCTGCTGTCGAGCGCTATGGGTTGATCTCGCAAATGCAACGGGCTGCGGTTTCGATTCCCAGCAATGTGGCGGAAGGCCAGGCCCGCAAAAGCAATGGGGCATTTCAAAACCACCTATCAATTGCTGCCGGCTCGCTTGCGGAGCTTGAAACCCAACTGATTCTCACCCAGCGACTAGGCTTCTGCCCGGATGCAGCCTGCCAAGACCTTCTCTCGAAAACTGATGAAATCGGCCGCATGCTAACCGGCCTCAAAACTTCTCTGGCTGCAAACCGCTAGCAGCTAAAAACTAACAACTAGAGACTAAAAGCTATGTCACGCCACACCAAAATTGTTGCCACGCTCGGCCCCGCTTCGTCGTCACCAGAAGTTCTCGAACGCATGGTACTGGCCGGCATCGACGTTGTCCGGATGAATTTCTCGCACGGCACCGTCGATGATCACAAGTCCCGGGCGGCCGGCATCCGTGCGGCTGCGGCCAAGTTTGGCCGGACGGTGGGCATTCTCGGCGATCTGCAAGGGCCGAAGATTCGCGTCGGCAAATTTGATGGCAACAAGATCATGCTGGTGGCCGGCGAAAGTTTCATTCTTGATGCCCAATGCGCCCTTGGTGATCAGATGCGGGTCGGCCTGGATTACAAGGAGCTGCCGAAGGACGTCAAATCCGGCGACATTCTGCTGCTTGACGATGGCCGCCTGAAACTGCAGGTCAGCGGCGTCCGCGGTCATGAAATTCATACCAAAGTGCTGGTTGGCGGCGAGCTCTCCAACAACAAGGGGATCAACCGCCAGGGCGGCGGCCTGACCGCGCCGGCGCTGACCGCCAAGGACATGGACGACATCAAGACGGCGGCTTTGATTGGCGTTGATTTCGTCGCCGTCTCCTTTCCGAAGAGCGCCGCCGACATGTACGTCGCCCGCCAGTTGTTGCGCGCCGCCGGCAGCAATGCCGTGCTGATCGCCAAGATCGAACGGGTCGAGGCGGTGCAGAATCTGGCCGAAATTCTCGACGCTTCGGATGGCGTCATGGTTGCCCGCGGCGATCTCGCCGTCGAAGTCGGCGATGCCGCGGTGCCGGCCCTGCAAAAAAAGATGATCCGCATGGCGCGCGACCGCAACAAGCTGACCATCACGGCAACGCAAATGATGGAATCGATGATCATCTCACCGGTGCCGACCCGCGCCGAAGTCTCCGACGTCGCCAATGCTGTGCTCGACGGCACCGATGCGGTCATGCTCTCGGCCGAGACAGCGAGCGGCAAATACCCGGTCGAAACCGTCGAATCGATGGCCCGCATCTGCGTCGAAGCCGAGCGTTCGGCCGAAGTCACCCTCGACCGCGAATTCCTTGACCGCGTCTTTACCCGCATCGATCAGTCAATTGCCATGGCCGCCATCTGGACGTCGCATCACCTCAAGGTCAAGGCCATTGCCGCCCTCACCCAATCCGGCTCGACCGCGCTGTGGATGAGCCGGCTGAACTGCGGCGTGCCAATTTACGCCCTGACCCCGGATGCCGAATCGATTGCCCACATGTCGCTCTACCGCGGCGTCTATCCGCTGCTGATGAAGCAGCAGCATACCGATCGCGACTTGCTGCTGGCCGAAGCCGAGCAACTCCTGATTGAGCGCGGTGTCGTAGAAAAAGGCGAGTTGATTGCCCTGACCATTGGCGAGCCGATTGGTGCCGCCGGCGGCACCAACACCCTGAAGATTGTCCGCGTCGGCGAGCATGAAATCGACTAGCGCCAAAATCCCAAAGGCCGACGCCAGCCGTATAAAATATACTTATTAACTAAACACATTACCGAACAGGAGTTCCCATGCCGCTCGTTTCCATGCGCCAACTACTCGACCACGCCGCCGAAAATGGCTACGGTCTACCCGCTTTCAATGTCAATAACATGGAACAGGTCTGGGCCATCTGCGAAGCCGCCAGCCAGATCGACGCCCCGGTCATCATGCAGGCCTCGGCCGGCGCCCGCAAATATGCCGGCGAGCCTTTCCTGCGCCACCAGATTCTCGCCGCCCTCGAAGCCTATCCCCACCTGCCCATCGTCATGCACCAGGACCACGGCCAAAGCCCGGCCGTCTGTATGTCAGCCATCCGCTCCGGCTTCACCTCGGTGATGATGGACGGCTCGCTGGAAGCCGACGGCAAGACCACTTCCTCCTACGAATACAACGTCGCCGTCTCCCGTGAAACGGTCAAGTTTGCCCACGCCATTGGCGTCTCGGTCGAAGCCGAACTGGGCGTTCTCGGCTCGCTGGAAACCATGCAGGGTGACAAGGAAGACGGCCACGGTGCCGACGGCCACATGACCCGCGAACAACTGCTCACCGACCCGGACCAGGCCGCCGACTTCGTCAAGCAGACCAATTGCGACGCGCTGGCCATCGCCATCGGCACCAGCCATGGCGCCTACAAATTCACCAAACGCCCGACCGGCGACATCCTCGCCATCGACCGCATCAAGGAAATCCACGCCCGTATCCCGAACACCCATCTGGTGATGCATGGGTCATCGTCCGTGCCGCAGGAACTGCTCGCCGAAATCCGCGAATTCGGCGGCGACATGAAGGAAACCTACGGCGTGCCGGTCGAGGAAATCGTCAAGGGCATCGCCCACGGCGTACGCAAGATCAACATCGACACCGACATCCGGCTGGCGATGACCGGCGCCGTCCGTCGCTACCTGGCCGAACATCCGGACAAGTTCGATCCGCGCGACTACCTGAAACCGGCCCGCGAAGCCGCCAGGAAAATCTGTCTGGCCCGTTACGAAGCCTTCGGTTGCGCCGGTCAGGCCAGCAAGATCAAGGCGATCCCGCTGGAAAAGATGGCCGAGCGTTACGCCAAGGGCGAGCTCAACCAGATTGTGAAATAAGCCGTTTTTTCCGGTTGACCGCAGCCCGCAAGGAGAGCCGCTCGACGCGGCTCTCCTGTACTAATCGGCATAGGCCCTTCATCGCACCTTGATCACGCCCGGGCGAAAAACAAAATGGTCATGATCAAACCCGTCGCAACGATGCCGGCGCGCAAAACGGAGACCGGTATCTGCCGGGCGATACGCGCCCCCAGATAACCGCCCGCAGCCGCAGCAATCATCATCACCAGCGCATGCGGCCAGGACACCACACCGCCCCAGGCATAGATCGCCACCGCAATCGCAGTCAGCAAGGCCGAAACCAGATTTTTGACGCCATTCATGGCATTCAACCGCGTCTGACCAAGCAGGCCGAACAGGGCGAGAAGTAGAATGCCCAGGCCGCCGTTGAAGTAACCACCGTAGATCGAGACGGCCAGCATTCCCGCTGCCGACTTCGCTGGTGAGGCATGGCCGGCCTGGCTGCCGCGTGCTTTGCGCAGCAACATCGGGCCAACGGCAAAGAGCATTGTCGCAAGCAGCAACAGCCAGGGCACAATCTTGTTGAAGGTGCGATCTTCGGTCACCAGCAACAAGGTGGCGCCGATTGCGCCACCGAACATGCTAAGGATGCTCAGCGTGCGCATCGACAAACCCGGCGGCGCTTCCAGGTCTTCACGAAAACCGAAGACGCCGGAGACATATCCGGGCAATAGCGCAACAGTGCCGGTGGCATTTGCGGCAACGGTTGGCATGCCGGTGAAAACCAGTGCCGGCAGGGTCAGGAAACTGCCACCGCCAGCCACGGCATTCAACGCTCCGGCCATGAAGGCTGAGCCAAGCAGGACGAAAATAGCAAAAGGATCATTCAGCATGATTCGAAAAACTCTCAAGTATGGCGAGATTGAACGGCTGACGTCGTGGAAAAGACACGGCCATTGTTCGAAGCGTAAATCGGCGGCGCATAGGGATGGCGTCGCTGACCGCCAGGCCAGCCAATCCGGCTAGCCCTGACGACCCTGCTTAGCGCATTGAGAAGCGGAGAGATATCCGGACCCTTCCGAAGAAAATCGACCGCGCCGTTCTGAATGGCCGTGACGGCACTGGCAACGTCTCTGGATGAAGTGTTGAATATCAATGGAAGCGGAATTTGCCGTTGATTCAGAAAATCCTGCAAAGCCAGTCCGTTCATGTCGGGAAGATTCAACTCCAGGATCAGGCAACCGGCCCGAAACTGATCATAGTTTTCGATGAAATCTTCGGCGCAGCCAAATGCGGCCACCCTCATGCCATGCGCCCGAAGCTGGCAAACCAGTGAAACACGGCTATCGGCATTGCCGTCCACCACGTACACAATGCACTCCTCGCTGGATTGGCACATCTGAGATCCTTTCACTATTTAGCGATGCACCGCCGTGCCGATCACGCCTGACGGCTCACGACACGCGATCCGGTGCATCTTGTGCTCTCGATGGCGTTCAAGTTAGCATCACGGCAAGATGCCTGCTAACGCCAAAACAACGCCGAGTGTCGCCAAACGGACAACCGAAGTGTTGCCAGAGAAAAAACTGGCCACCCTGAAAAAGCTGCCCCGGCCGCTTTATGGCCAGGCCGAAACGCTGCCCAACCAGGCGCTGCGCTATCGCCACAGCCATCGCTGGGGGCAACTGGCCTATGCGGCCGACGGCGTCATCGAGGTACATACAGATGCCGGCCGCTTTGTCGCACCGCCGCAGCGCGCCATCTGGATACCGGCCGGCATCGTGCACCGGGTCAGTTGCGGGCCGGCGACCTGCATCCGCAGCCTTTACATTCAGCCCGACATTCCCGGCTGGGCGAACGATTGTTGCCGTGTCATCGTGGTCAGTCCGCTGTTGCGCGAAATGATTCGGCATTTCAGCCAACTACCAGTCGAGTATGCCGAGCAGGGCCGCGATGGGCGTTTCGCAAGCCTTCTGCTGGAAATGATCGGCGATGCTCAGGAGGTCGAACTGATGCTGCCCTTGCCGGGCAGTCCGCTACTGCAAAAGCTCTGCCGCCGTCTGCGCGAGCACCCCGAAGAAAAACATCATCTGACCGAGTGGGCCCGTCAGGCCGGTGTCTCGGAGAAAACGCTGAGCCGATTATTTCTCAGGGAAACCGGCCTGAGCTTCCGCCACTGGCGTCAGCGGATGCGCCTGCTCGGCGCCTTGCCGGCACTGGAGCGCGGCGACAGCGTCACCGAGGTAGCCCTCGCCTGCGGCTATGACTCGCTCTCAGCATTTATCGCCGCCTTCAAGAAACAATTCAACTGCACACCGGGCAATTTTCTGCTGCCGACCTGATGCTCTGGGTGCAGCCTGCACCTGCGGGAGGCGCGACGCGCCCGTTGCCGGATAGGTGTTGTCGGCAATGAAGCAGATTGTCAAATAAATGCTTTTTTAGCGTTGACCGTAGCAGAGCCGCCGGAAGGCAGCTTTTTCATTTCTGCGGCATCGCGAAGCGGGGAATTCTCGATCGGGCTGCACTTATCAACCAAGCTGCTGTCGGTAAAGATGTAGTCCCGCATCAGGAAGCACTCGGCAGCGGAGCAAGGCGCCAGCTCAGGCCATTACCATAAACTCAAAAATAATTGCAAACAAATTAATCACAGTTGCTAATATTTGTCATAGTCATTTCCCAGCATGAAGTTTCGTTAGCCATCAGGGAGAAATTCCATTGTGCCTGCAGACGGAATCAGGATGGACCAGCGACCTCCGCCAGCAGCGGAATCCCTAGCCATGGCCGCGAACCAGGTTCCCGACTGCCGCCAGGCCAGCGAACTGGATGCCGCCGCCACTGTTGAGCCCACGGCCCGCGTCTTCCTCTTCTCCGGGCACATGATTGACCGCCCAGACCGTCCCGAACCGCGCTTTCCGGCCGACAAGGCGCCCATCGCAGCAGCACGGATCGGCGAGGCACTCGACGCCCTCGGTGCTACCCCCGGCGCTATCGCCTTTGCCCAGGCCGCAGCCGGTGGCGACATCCTGTTCGGCGAAGCCTGCATCGAGCGCGGCATCCGTTTGCAAATCCTGCTGCCGCTGCCCGAAGCCGAATTCATAGAGGCCTCCATCCTGCCCAGCGCCGAGGGCGAAGCCTGGCGGCAACGTTATCTCGCCCTGCGCGACAAACTATCCACGCCCATCCGCGTCATGCCGCCCAGCTACGGCAGCGATAGTCCGACGAAAAATCCCTTCGAGCTTTGCAACCGCTGGCTGCTTGACAGCGCTTTGGCGCAAGGCGCCGAGCATCTGACCTTCATCTGCCTGTGGAACGGTGACGACGGCGACGCGGCCGGCGGCACCGCCCATATGGTCAAGGAAGTCAAACGCCGCGCCGGCCAGGTGATCTGGCTGGACACGCGCCGACTCTGGTAGCCCCCGACCCAAGCACGAAGATTCACTCACCGCTTTGAACCCGACCCGACGCCATCAAGGAGACAGATCATGACCAAGAAAGCGCTTTGTATCGGCATCAACAACTACCCCGGCACCCACATGGACCTGCAGGGCTGCGTCAATGACGCCAACGACTGGGCGGCCACCCTGAGCGAACGGGGCTTTGCCGTCAGCAAACTGCTCGATGCCCAGGCGACCAAGGCCGCCATGATTGCCGGCATGAGCGAGCTGATCGGCAAGGCGGCCAAGGACGACAGCCTAATCATCACATTTTCCGGCCACGGCACTTATCAACCGGATACCGATGGCGACGAGGCCGACGGGCTCGATGAGGCGCTCTGCCCCTACGATCTGCAAACCCTTGGCCAGGCCTTGACCGACGACGAAATCAAGGCGCTCTTCGCAACGCGCAAGGCCGGCGTTCGTATCGTGCTGATTTCGGATAGCTGCCATTCCGGCACCGTCACCCGCGCCGCCGCAGCGGAAAAGGATGCCGACACCCGGCCGCGCTTCATGCCGATGGGCAACTGGCTGCCCGACAAGCTGCTGCCGAAAACCCGCGCCGGCACGCTGGCGGCGACGATCGCCTCGCCGCTCGGCGTCTCGCCATTTCTCGCCGGCTATTCGCGCCTGCTGGGCGATCTGCTGCTTTCCGGCTGCAAGGAAGGCCCTAACAATTTCAGCTACGACGCCAAGATCAATGGCCGCTACAACGGCGCTTTCACCTATTACGCGCTGAAAGCCCTGAAGACCCTCAAGGCCGATGCCACCTACGCCGACTGGCACAAGGCCTTCGTCAAATACCTGCCCTCGGCCAGCTACCCGCAGTCGCCGCAGATCGTCGGCAGC
>Ga0073899_10004228_pt1 | contig 12610 bp, 4 predicted proteins | sample KloWWTmetaKNB5Ph_FD_88975 | JGI IMG/M metagenome (GOLD analysis project Ga0073899, IMG submission 88975) | Active sludge microbial communities from Klosterneuburg, Austria, studying microevolution and ecology of nitrifiers - Klosterneuburg... | ecosystem: Engineered > WWTP > Aerobic digester >... | reverse complement strand
GGAATACAAGGATTACGACAATCTTTTCGCCATGTACCTCCTATACAACATGGCTAAATACAGCGTACAGGTGAACGAGCAGACCTTGCTGCTCGAGATCGAGAAGACCAAGCACCCCGTGGATTACCCGGAAGCGGCCGAACTCGCCGCCCGGAGCGCGCAATCGGACAGTGACCTCTTTCGTCGGCGCTCCGCTTCTGCGCCAAGCGGAACAAGGATTGGGGAAACTGAGGAGAACACGCACCGCGACGCCCTTTCCGGGGAGCGCGATAAAAAACCTGGCCTTAACTGCCCCCCGGCCACACAGTCACAGCCTTGGTGCCTGTGATTTACATCGAGAAAGAAATTTAGCCGACGAACGCGTGGTGGACTCACCAATGTTCTACGGTAATACTTGCGCGACCGATGTCGATAATGAAAAACATGGCCCGCCTTTCCACCCTCTGCCGCCATTTCCCAGCCCGCTCGCCCAGTTGGACAGCGAAGGAGCTGCCACTATTGTCCGGCGCCTGGCGCATCGTTGCCGCACTGCTGCTCATCTTGGCAGCAACGGCCACTGCAGCGGCAGCCATCCCTGGTCTACCGGCAAGCGCCAGCGCACCCAAAACGGCGGAGGCCAAACCTGCCGCTCCCGATCAGCGAATCCAAACCCAGGAGCAATTGGCCGAGGCACGCCGCCAACTGGAAGCGAGCGGTCCGTCGGAAGCCGATGGTGGATCGGCCACCGATCGTCAGCGGCTGCTTGATCGTCTGATCGTCTCCTACAGCGAACGCCTGAAGCTGATTGACGACATGGAAGCGCTGACCCGGGGACGCCCAGACACGGTGAGTCCGCCCGGGCTGCTGGCCGAGTTTGCCGGCCCGCCACCCTATTCTGCACTGCGTGTCGACACCCTTCGTCAGGAATACGATTCAACGCGCGAACGCCTGCATAGTCTGGCTTCCACCGAACGAGCGCTGGTGTCACAGAAACGCGGGCTGATCGATTCGCAGCGACGCTTTGCTGAAGCAGTGCGCCTTGGCGACGACCGGATCGCCCGCGCCAAGGGTGAAGCAGAGATCGAAAAAGAACGGCAGGAACGGGAGTTGGCGGCGTTGCGGCTACAACTTGCCGACGCCCAACTGGCCAACATTACCCTGGGGGAAGAGCGGATCAAGGCCGAAACGGTGCTGTTGCAGGCCAGCGGAAACGAGCTCAAGGAGGTTATTGCCAGGGTTTTGCCCGGCATGCGCTTGACCAAGGAGGAAGCGGAAAAGCAGCAAGTCCTCTTGCGCAGCAACCTGGCCAAGTTGGTCGACGAATTCGATCGCCAGGCGGAAGACAACGCCAGACACGCGAAGGAAAGAGAGCGGCTGGAAAAAAGCATGGCGGGCACCATACCTGACATCGAGGCCAGCCGGCGCCTCAAGTTGCTCGACGAGACCCTTGAAACCGACCGCGTAACGCTGCTGACGCTGAGCTGGATGCAAAACCTGACGCAGATTTTTAGCGATGCCTGGGCGCAGCGCTATCTGGGTTTCTCCGCAACCGATGCAGCAACCAAGCAAACCGCCATCACGACGCTTGGCCGAATCCAGGATGAGTTACGCAATCGCAAACCGCTTCTGACCGATCTTCAGACCGTGGCGTTGGTAGCCGTGCGCGAGCAGGAACTACGTATCGACAATCTAGCGCTCGATCCCGCAGCAGTCGCTGACGAAACAGCAATCCTGTCGCTCCTCAAACAGCGATTGCAGGACTACCAGCGCATCGTGCTGGCAGCGGAAAGACTCGATCGCCAGATTGACCGCTGGCTAACCGGGGATTTCGGTTTCTCCAGCGAACTCTCCAGCGGCGATTACTGGAAGCTCGCCACACTGGAAATGATGCAAAAGCTGAAGCAGATCTGGAATTTTGAAATGTTCGCCGTGGAGGACTCGACACTGGTCGACGGCAAGACGGTGACCGTGACTTACGGTGTCACCATCGGCAAGAGCTTCGGCGCGCTGCTCCTGTTCATTTTCGGATACTGGCTGTTTTCCCGCCTTGCCCGCCGTCTACAAAAGGTGATGGTCGAGCGTTTTGGCGTAGATCAACAGGTCGCCAGCGTCATTCGCCGCTGGGCGATGATTTCGCTGGCGGTCGTGCTGATTGTCTTCATCCTCAATCTGGCGCGCATCCCGCTGACCGCGTTTGCGTTCATGGGCGGTGCGCTGGCCATCGGCGTCGGCTTCGGTACGCAAACCATTATCAAGAATGTGATCAGCGGCATCATCATCCTGTTCGAGCGCAAGATCCGGGTCGGCGACATCATCGCCATTGGCGGCACGACCGGCCACGTCACCGCCGTCGACCTGCGCGCCTCGACGGTGCGCAGCTTCGACGGGGTCGAGGCGCTGGTGCCCAATTCCACCTTCCTGGAAAACCAGGTGGTCAACTGGACCTACTCCAATTCGCAGATCCGTCGCGAAATTCGTATCGGTATAGCCTACGGATCACCAGTTCACGAAGCAGCCGACATCATCGCCGGCTGCGCCGAGGATCACGGGCAGGTTCTGAAAGATCCGCCGCCTGCGGTGTTCTTTGAAGATTTCGGTGACAACGCGCTAGTCATGGCCCTGGTGTTCTGGGTCGAGCTTGGGCCGAACACCGTAAGCCGCCGGATCGACAGCGACCTGCGATACGCGATGGAAAAGCGCCTGGCTGCGGCCGGCATCTCTATCCCATTCCCGCAACGCGATGTTCGCCTCAGTATATCGGACGCGATGCCAGTCAGAGTCGTGAAACCCGCTGCCGACACCGGCACAACGGACGGCAACCGGCTACCGGGCTGAGTCGCGCTGACCCCGCCGCGATGGCGGCTGGCCAAAAACGAAGGAATACACGATATCCAGCGCGTTATCGGTGCCGGCGCGGGCGATCAGCGACACCTGGCGATTGAGGGCGATAGTGAGCTTGGCGACGCTGCCGGCACGGCCCAGCGACTGGTCGTAGGAAAGCAGCACGTTGCGCGACAGGCGGCGGCCGACACTGACGATCTGGTTGCCGGTGCCCGACGCCGTATCGAAGGTGTTACCGACCACCCGGCTGGTCATCTGGCGGCCGCCGCTATCGCCGATGTCGCCTTGGCGAACCGTCAGTTCGTCGATGCCGAACCCTTGCTTGATTTGTCGCACCAGCCCCCCCGACTCGTTGCCGAACAGGCTGCCGGCCGCCGAAAGGAGCAAGCCTGCGGCACCGGCGCTGCCTTGCTCCGGGCCGTGGCCGAGCACCAGCCAACTGAGTTTTTCGACATCCGGCACGTCCGGGTCGGAGAACAGGCGCACAACCGGACGCTGCACCGTGCCACCGATCTGCACACCGGCTTCGACCGCCAGCCCACGCCGAATCGCCCGCGCATCGATGGCCGGATTGTCGACCAAGCCCTGGAAGGTCAGGATGCCGCGCTCAATGTCGAGTTGCTGGCCGAAGGCCTCGAAGCGACCGCCTTGAGTGCGGATACGTCCACTCGCCCGGGGCAGATCACGGCCCTGTGCCTGCACGCGGATGCTACCAGCGAGGCGGGTTTCAAGGCCAAGGCCGCTGAACATGAAATTACGCCCGACATCGGCCTCCAGATCGAGGTCGAGGCGCGGACGGAAGCCCGTCGGCTGTGCGGTTCCGTCTTCCCCAAGGATCACCACGTCATCGGACAGGCGCGGCGCGCCCATCGGCGCCAGGCGCCAGTAGGCGGCATCGGCAACCACCCGGCCCCGAACGGTCAGGGTTTCTGCCAGCCAGGCAATGCGCCCGTCGCCGGATACCGTCAGCCAGCGGTCGGGCAACTGGAAAACGCCGACGCGATCGAGGCGCAGATTTAGCGTGGCATCCTCGCTGTCGCGGTCGACGCGCATTTGACCGGTAATTTCAAGACGCCCCGGGCGCCCGACAATCTCGTCCACACGCTCTTCGGCGGCCCGCCGCAGGGGCCGTGGCACCGGCTGCAGCAGGCTGTCGAAAGCCAGTTTGCTGACTCGTAGCAGGTTCTCGTCGAGCTGTGCATCAAGTACGCCGTCGTTCAGGCGCATCCCGGTTTCCGGGATTTCCAGCAGCAGCGCGGAACCGAGGAATTTCCCCGAGAGCAATGGCTGGTCGGGGGTTCCCGCCAGTTTCAATTGCCCCTCGAAGCGGCCGCCTGTCTTGATTTGGTCACCGAGAAATTCCGCAAGCCAACCCAGATCGGCAATATCGCTGCGCAGCGAGCCCTGCCAGGCAGCCCCCCGATTCAGCGCCCAGGGATCGCGCATGCCGGCATCCAGGTTGGCAACGATAGTGCCCAGGCGCGGGCCGCTGACGGCCGCTTCGAGATGCATGCGCTGCGCGCCGGCATCCGCCTGCAGGCGCAGTTGCCAGGGGTAGCCGGCCAGGGTCAGCAGCCCGACCCGCCAACCGTCGCTCCCCAGCACAAGCGTTGCCGGCTGAACCAGCGAGAAGGAGCGGAAGCGCGCTTCGGCCACCAGTTTTGCTGCTGATAATTGGCCAGCCCAGCGCAACTGCCGGATGTCGTCGGCCAGACCGCCTTCAGCCGTCAGGTCGAAACGGTTCTTGCCGGCGATTTCGGCGCCGGCGGTCAGCTTGTGCTGGCGGCGGGTACCCGTAACCTGCAGTTCAAGTTTCTTGAGCAGGCCCGGCTGATCCACGCCATCGAACGATGCCGCCCGCAGATCGAGGCGGAAGGGGCTGTCCGGCAGGCTGCCAAGGTCGGCGCTCAGATTGGCGTCCTTGATGCGGCCAATGCCGGGCAACCCGAGGCGCGGCGTCGCCAGCTCGCCCGCCAGCGTCGGCTGCGCCAGGGTGCCACCCAGACGCAGGTGCGCGTTGAGGCTGCCCTCGGCGCCATAAGGTGCCAATGCCGGCGCTTCGATGTCGACACCCAGGATGTCGCCCGGCTGCCCGAAGGCGCCGCGCGCGGCCAGGCGGTTGGGTCCGGCGACCAGCTGAATGTCAGCACGCGGAATGCGCGGCCAGTCGATGACCAGATCGCCACGTCCGGTCAGCGGCTGGCCGGCGAACCGGCTTTCACGTAACTGGAATTGCGCCTCGACCACCGGCCGCGGCTGCAGCCGGCCGCTGGCAGCCAGCCTGCCATTAAGCATGGCGGCTGGCACGCGTGCAAAGCGGCTCGGGTCAAAGCGCAGCAACTCGCCGCTGGCCGAGAAGGCCATCTGCCTGGCGGTTTCCAGTTCAGCGCTGGCGCGCAACAGCGCATCGCCCGAACTCAGTTCAAGTTGCGCCAGGCTGATCTTGTCGTGTTCGCGGCTGGCTTCTGCGGCCAGGACGAAGCGGCTGTCGGCCAGTCGAAACGTCAGTTTCTGACGGTCGCTGGCGAGGCTGGCTGAAATCGGGCCATTCAGACGGGTCGACCGCAACGAGGCATGCAGACGCTCGGCATCGAGGGCGCGGGCCTCCAGCGCGAGATTGAGGGCGCCGTTTTGCCAGGCCCCACTGCCGCTCAAACGCCCGTCACCCGGCAGCCGGACAAGCAGGCCGGAGAGGCTGGCACCGTCGTCGGCCCAGGCGAAGCGGCCGTTCAGACTTTCCAGCGGCAGGCGCTGGCGGTCGAGCGAACCGGCAATGGCGTTGTGCAGCTCGAAATTGCCGGCGATGGCGCCGGGCTGGCGCTCGTCCGGCTTGAGGTCGGCGTTCAGGCGCAAGCGTGCCGCCGGAGCGCCGGCAATCCAGACGGCGGGATCGACATCGGCCAACTCCAGTTGCGCTGTCGAAAAGGCGTGGTGTGCGAAGGGGGTCAGCGTTGCCTGGCCACTGCCACGCAGGCCCTCCTCGGCAACGATCTTGAGCACGATTGCTTCCAGTGGGCCGTCGGCAGTCACGGCCAAACGCATCGCCTTGTCTTCGAGATGGCCGGCGATGCTGGCCCTGGCCTGCAGCGGTAGCGGCGCATCGGCGCCGAGCTTGGCGGTGCCGGCAACGTCGACTTTGCCGAGGCGTGCACGGAAGTCGCTCAGGCGGTGGGTTTCTCCATCGCTGGACAGGCGGGCGCGCACCTCGTCGACGGCGAGAATATTGCCGTAATCGACCCTGAAAATGGCCACTTTTTCGACGTCGACCGCAACCGGCAAGCGCAGGCTGGCGGGCGGTACGCTCGGCGCATCGGTGCTGGCGAAATCGACGAAAACCCGGTCGGCCCGGATTTCGGAAACCACCAGCCGCTGCTCGAATAGCGCGGCGGGCGCCCAGTCGATATGAAGTTGTTCGGCAGAGATCGTGCGTTCCGGTGTCTGCCAGCCGACGCGCGTAAAACCGAGCGGCCCGATCAGGCGCCCGCTCGGCTGCTCGATGACCAGGCGACTGCCAGCCACCGTGCCGGCAAGTTCGGCGAGCGCCAGCAGCCCGCTCTCGGTCGCCACCAGCCAGCCGCCGACGCCCGCCAGCGCAGCCAGCAAGCTCAGGGGGAGGAGCAGAAAAAGCAGACGCTTCATGTCAGAAGGGAATGGCCAGCGAGAAGTGGAGATGCACCGATTCGCTCTGTTGACCGTAAGCGAGATCGACGGCGACCGGGCCAGCCACCGTCCGCCAGCGAGCGCCGAGGCCATAGCCGACGGCAATGCTGACATCGCTCAGGCTATCGACGGCGTTGCCGGCATCGACGAACGCGGCAACACCCCATTGATCGTCGAACCAGTGCGTGTATTCGGCGGTGGCCGTTGCCATGTAGCGGCCGCCGACGGTTGCCGAGCCGTCGCTGACGCCCAGGCTCAGGTAGTTGTAGCCGCGTATCGAGCCGGTGCCGCCGGTACGAAACAGGTATTCCTGCGGGATGCCATCGCGCGATTCGGCAAGGGTGTAGCCCACGTCACCACTCAGCATCAGCGTATCGAGTCGGCCAATGGGAATGAAATACTGTGCGCGCCCAAGCAGGCGAATGAAATTCTGATCCGATAACACCGCCTTGGCCGCCCCGCCGACCTGCCCCTGCAGCACGATGCCGTCGCGCGGGTCGAGCAGGTTGTCCACATGGCGCCACGTCCACGAGACGTTCGGCACCAGCGCCCGGTTGTAGCTGTCTTCCGCGCCTTGCGGCTTCAGATGCTCGTCCTGCCAGGTCAGCGAGAGACGGGTTTCGAGCCTGTCCCGCCGCCAGGCCTGCTGGGCGCCGATGGCGATGCGCTCGGTACGCAGATCCTGGATGTCGGTGGCCTGCGCCATAATTCCGGCACTGGTACGGCGATTCGAAGCATCCGGCGGGAAGAAGATGTCGGCATAGGCCGTCTGTTTTTTCTGTTCGATGCGCAGGCCGGTATTCAGCTCCCAGGCCAGCCCGAACAGATCCGCCGTCTGAAAATTGGTTTCGACGCGCGCACCAGTATTGGAACTGATACCGGCGCCGAACGAAAGGCGATGCGCGGCACGCTCGCTCAACTGCACGGTAACCGGCGCAGTCACGATCCCGTCGGCATCGGGCGGCGTCTCGCGATCGATGCTGACCAGCACCGAACCGAACTGCGGCGTCGCCTGCAGTGCTGTCTGCAAAGCCTGCATGTCGGCTTCGCGGAAGGGCTCGCCGGGGCGTACCGTGCGGTTGTGGCGCTCGACCAGCGATGGCCGATAGCGCTCCAGGCCAAAGATCTTGAGTTCGCCAAAACGGAACGGCGGGCCGCTTTCGTAGCGCAACATCAACCGCGCCTGACGCGTTCCCGGATCGATCGTCGCCTGGCTGTCCGCCAGCCGGGCAGCGGCGTGGTTTTCGGCGAGCAGCGCCGACAGCAGTTGCTGTTTGGCGTTGTTCCAGTCTTCCTGGCGGAAGGGCTGGCCGACCGGCAAGGCCCAACCGTCGATCAACGCCTGCCGCGTTTTGGCCGCCAGCGGCCCGTCGACCGCAACATCCACCGCAGCGATCATCGTGCGCGGCCCCGGATCGATGTCGAGTCGCCAGTTGTCGTCCTTATCAACGAATTCGATGGTCGGCGAGAAATACCCCTCAGTCTCCAGGATCTGCCTGACCAGCCGCTGCAAACGGGCCTGCCCGCCCGCCCCGGGGGCCGGTTCGCCGGGCATGAAGGGGGAGAGCAACTCGACGATCTCGTCGGGCGCGCGCAATTCGATCTCGCCCGCCGACAAAAGCGGGGCGAAAATCACAAAGGCAAGGGAGAGAAGGCGCCGGGCAGCGCGGGGCAGGGCAAACACCCGGCTATTTTACTCGCGACTGTCTTCGGCAGCCGGCCTTGGCGGCAAAAGGAAGCTGCGCGGATCGCTGTTGAATCGCCGCCAGATGGCACGAAGCAAGGCCCCCCAATGTTCGAAGTGGATGCCCCGGGCACCGAGCGCCGTACGCAGCGCCAGCGCGAAGCTGACTGCCAGGTTGGTCATGCCGATCAGCGCGATGCCGAGCGAGGCCCACAGGATCGTCTTGATCGGCAATTCGAACTGAAAGCCGTTCAGCGCGTAGCCGAGATTGGCCGAGGAAAAGGCGATGTGCCGAATGTCGAGCGGCAAGCCGAGCATCTTGCCGATATCGCCGGTAGAGCCAAGCATGCAGCCGAACAGGAAATTGCCCATGATCCCGCCCAGGTGATCCTCGATGTAACGACCGATGCGCTGCGCCCGTTCCTTGCCGGACAGGCGGGCCAGCCAGCGCAGGCGGGAAATCCGGGCACCGACATCGCCATAGGCGGCCTTGTTGTCGAAATAGCCAGTGATCAGGCCGGAGAGAAAAAGGAAGAATCCGGCGATCGCCGCATGTGGAACCGCCCAGCTCAGCGGGTCGAGGTCGGCCAGTAGGTGGGCGCCCTTTTCCATGGGGATGACAGGCTCGCCTAGCCACTGGCTGAGCCCGAAACCGATCAGGATGGCGACCGGCAACGCAACCATGACGTTGCCGCCGATGGCGGCAAGCTGGCTGCGGCAGACAGCGGCGACCACGTCGACCAGGCGTTCGAGTTCCGCCTGACGTGTCGCCCGCACGTCGCCGAGCAGGCCGGCGAGCGTCTGCGCAGTCATCGCCGGCTGTTTGGTGGCGACCGTCATGCCGAGCAGGTAAATGGTGACGAAGCCGAGGCCGTAGATCAGGCTGAAGAGGATCGCCTCGACAATCAGCGGCGCATGCAGCCCGGCGGCAAAAATCTTGAGCAGCGCCATGCCGCCGATCAGCACCCCCGCCCCGGCCGCCGAACGCCACATCAGCCCATAGTCGCGGCGTGTCTCGCAGATGTAGTGTTCGCCCGAACGCGCCGCATTCTCCGTCACCCGCACTGCCAGCAGATTGGAAAGTTGCGCCATGTAGTGGCTCAGGCTGTTGCGCCGGTTCTCGGCCATGAAGGCATCGCGGACAAACTCCGCCCAGGCATTGATCGCATTGCTGCGTGCGGTCGACGCTTGCGAGGCAGTCAAAATGGTGACCAGTTCGCGCAGGCGTTCCAGGCTTTGCTCACTGCGTGTCAACAGGTAGCTGAGATGCAGGCTGGTACCGACCGTCCGAGCCCGCTTGCGGATGCGCTGCAGGGTGCTGGCACACTGGTTGGCGATCACCAGCAGTTGGCCGCCGTCGTCGGCCGGGCTGGCGGGGTCGTCGAGCGCGGCGCGCAGGGCATTGACGAAATCGACCGCCTCGGCGGAAAGCGCCACGAAACACGGCAGATCGTCGTCGAAACTGGGCGAGGCGCGCATCAGCTCGCCCTCGACGCCAAGACCGCTGACACGATGCGCAAGCAACAGTACCGAATCGAGAATCTGCTCCTGAATACTGCGCCAGTCGACGTTGTGCAGCTCCTCCTCGGGTGCCAGCAACTCCCAGAAACGCCTTGAATATTCAGGCGACACCTGTTCCTGCCAGCGCCAGTCGTCGGGCCGGTCGTACACGACATGCATGCAGTCCTTCAAGCGCCGCTCGTCGGGCACCTCGGGCAACAGCCGGTTGGCCAGGATGCGCCACCACTCCGAGAAGAAGCCGGTACCGGGCAGAATGCCGCTATCGGTGAAGAAGGTGACGAGACGACGGGTGGCGATGAAATGCACGATATGGTTGCGAAAGGCAGCCCGCAACCCGGCGTCCGCTTCAAGATGGCTCAGGATGCGCTCGTACCGCCCGGCGACGGCGTCATCGCGCCGGTTTCTCGGACGCAGCGCGGCAACCAGCCGGCGCGCCAGCTCCAGGGTATCGGCATCCGGGTCGCGAAAGGCGGCGAGCGCCTCATCCAGGCGTGCCTCAGGCTGCCTGGAATGATCAGGCAGCCAACTACGGAATCGCTCCAACCAACTCATCGTTTACCTGATCAACTTTCTGTTGGTTTGATGGGGGTCACCTGCTTTGGCTTGGCTACTGCCTTTGGCGTTGGCGTTGGCGTTGGCTTTGCGACTGCCTTCGGCTTCGCCGCTAGCGTTGGCTTTTCAGCTGCAACTGGCTTTACTGCTGCCGCTGGCTTCACGACCGCCTTGGGCTTCGCTGCGCCCGTCGACTTGGTCGCACTGCTGACGACGGTTGCCGCAGCAGGCTTCGTGACCCCGGTTTTTGCGCGCCTGACCGGCGGCTTTTTCGCCACCGGCGACGGCAATTGCTTGACCCCCAGCAGCTTGCGAATTCGCGTCATCATGGCCTTCTGGTCGGCCGTGGGCATGGCCGCCAGTATCCTTTTATCCTGGGCCAGCTTATCGAGCAGGGATTCCATGCGTGCCGCATCGGCTGGATCGGCAAGCAGTTTCGGCAAGGTGGCAAGCGCCGCCTCAAGCGACTCACCGACGATGATTTCCTGAACGCCGCGAACACGGCGCTGCTCGTCCGGGGTCATCTCGGGGAGCAGATCGGCATACTCCTTGATCAGTTCCGCCCTCAATTGCAGGCGCGACAGCGGCAAGGGGCTGTTGCCCTTGCCCTTGAGCAGGAAGGCGACGCGCGCCACGGCGGCCGGATAGCCGCCCTCCTCGAGCTGCGCCAGTGCCGCGCTCACCGTCTCGGCCCGACGCGCGCCGGCGGCCTGTTCGCGCGCCAGCGACGGGCTGCGCTCGGCCATCAAGCTGGCAAACATATGGCCGTAGAGCTGGAAGAAGGCCGCTTCGCTGATCGCGTCCTGCACCGCGCGATAGTAGGTCATGGTGGCCGACAGGATGCCGGAGCCGGCATTTTCCAGTTCGCGTAGCGGATTTTCCGGCCCGGCTGCCTGACGATGGCTCTTGACGTAATCCGCAGCCGGCGCCAGCCAGCGCAGCCATGGATTGAGGTCGGAAATCGCCCAGCGCTGCATGCGCAGGGGATGGAGTGTACGGCCCAGCTTGGCCGTCGTTTCGTTCGACATCTGCTTGATCAGCGGCTGGGCAAATAACTCGTAGGCCTTCTGGTTGAATTCGGAAACCATGGCCACTGCCTCGAAGGCCTTTTCGTCCTTGCGCTCGAACCGGTTGAGACGCTTGACGACATCTTCCAGCGAGTGCTCGACGAACTCGACGCTGTAATTCACCGTGCCGTCCTTGCCCTGATGCTCGACGATATTCATGCCGTAGAGCCCCGGCGGCAACGCCTCGATGGAGCCGAGCACGGAAACGATCTGGGCGTGTTCCTTGCGGGCGACAGCGCCCGAAACGAAGATCCCCAGATGGCCGACGTTCTTGTGCAGCAGGCCGACGATGACCTGTCCATTAGACTTGATCTCCGCAGTCGAGCCGTAGGTATCGGCGACCCAGTTGAAGGCCTGCTCGGGCGGCGTAATGTTGTCGCCCATCGAAGCGAAAAGGACAATCGGCGAGCGGATCGACTTGAGATCGAAGAACTTGCCCTGCTTCGACTTGGTGTCACTCCAAAGCTTGTTGCCAACGAAGAGATTCTGCGTGATCCACTCGATTTCCTCGCGATTAAGCAGATACATGCCGCCCCACCAGCGTTCGAATTCGAGGAAGCGCGACGGCTCGGTATCGACGTTGCGGAACACATGGTAGTACTTGTCCCAGAAGGTATTGGCCGGATGCAGGCTTTCGAAATTCTGAACCAGCCAGGCACCGTCGAAGACGCCGTTAGAGAGGTCGGCGACCATTGACGACAGCCAGGTGCCCCCCAGAAGGCCACCGGAATAGCGCATCGGGTTGTCACCCGCGCCCTCTTCCCAGGCCCCGCCCCAGTAAGACATCGGTGCTCCGTTGATGACGATCGGCCTGGTATCGTCAGGATCGGACGCGGCGAGCATCATTGCCGCCCAGCCACCCTGACAGTTACCGATAATGACCGGCTTTGGGCTGTCGGGGTGCAGTTCACGTACCTTTTTGACGAAGATCGACTCGGTGTCGCAAACGTCGAGCAGGGTCTGGCCGGGTTCGGGATCCGGGAAAAACGAGACGAAATAGACCGGATGCCCGTCGCGCAGGGCGACGCCGACCTGCGAGTCGTCCTTGAAGCCACCGATACCCGGCCCATGGCCGGCGCGCGGATCGATGACGACATAAGGCCGGCGTTTGGGATCGACGGTCACGCCCTTGGGCGGCACGATGCGCAGGAGGGCATAGTTGACCGGCCGCGCAAACTTGCGCGCATCGAGCACGGTTTCGTATTCGAAATGCAGCAGCGGCGGCAACCCCTTCTTCTGGTGTTCGCGAAAATCGTTGCCACGCTGCCGCATGGTGTCCCAGAACAAAATGGCCCGCTGGGCGAAG
>Ga0073899_10004227_pt1 | contig 12612 bp, 9 predicted proteins | sample KloWWTmetaKNB5Ph_FD_88975 | JGI IMG/M metagenome (GOLD analysis project Ga0073899, IMG submission 88975) | Active sludge microbial communities from Klosterneuburg, Austria, studying microevolution and ecology of nitrifiers - Klosterneuburg... | ecosystem: Engineered > WWTP > Aerobic digester >... | reverse complement strand
GGGATCGGGGACGGGATCGGGGACGGGATCGGGATCGGGGACGGGCTCGGGCTCGGGCTCGGGCTCGGGATCGGGATCGGGATCGGGGACCGGCTCCTGCTCCGGCTCCGATTCCGGGATTGTCGTGATCGCGCCCACGGCGGCGCGACCGGGGGCGCGCGGCGGGCTTGCGAGGCGGGCCCGGTCGGGCGACCGTCGAGGTCCCATGCACACCCTCCTCCCGGCCGCCCTGGCCACGCTCACCCTCGCCGCCTGCACCGACACCCCCGCGCTCGACAGCCGCAGCGCCGAGGTCATCGGCGGTGTCCGGACGCCGGACGACAAGTTCCCCGGCGTCGTCGGCCTGCTCTACGACTTCGGGGGCGGCCAACTCGGGCTGGGCTGCACCGGCACGTTCATCGCCCCCGACGTGGTGCTGACCGCCGCCCACTGCCTCGACCCCGACGTCACCGGCGGCATCACCCCGGGGTTCATCACCTTCGGCCACGACACCACCAGCGCGCGACCGCCCACCTACGCGGTGAGCCGCGTGGTCAAGCACCCCAGCTTCGACATCAACGCCAACGTCGGCGATGGCCTCGGCCAGTTCTTCGACATCGGCCTGGTGTTCCTGGCCGCGCCGATCACCGACCACACGCCGGTGCGGATGCCCACGCCGGAGCTGGGCACCGCGCTGGCCATCGACGACGAGCTGGCGATCGTCGGCTACGGCCAGACCTCGGACGCCGATCCCAACAGCGTCGGCGTCATGTACGACGCGGTCACCGGCGTGCGCGAGCTGGCGCCGACCGAGCTGCGGGTGTCGAGCGGCGGCGGCGATCCGCAGAACTGCCACGGCGACTCGGGCGGCCCGGCGCTGGCCACGTTCGACGGCGAGCAGCGCGTGGTCGGCGTGGTGTCGCGCAGCTACCAGAGCCCGCAGTGCAACAACGGCGGCGTCGACACCCGGGTCGGCGCGTACCTGACCTGGATCCACAAGACCGCCGACGCCGCCGCGTTCCCGTGCGGCTCGGGCCTGGCCGCCGCCTGCCCCGTCGAGGGGACGGACGACGGTGGCTGCTGCTCGACCGGCGCCTCGGCCCCGGGCCCGCTGGCCGTGGGCGCGGCGGTCGCCGCGCTGCTCGCCCGCCGCCGCCGCCGCTGATCGAACGCTGATCGAATCGAGCCGCTACTTGGTGGTGGCCATCGTGTGGCAGCCCAGGCAGCCGAAGCCCTGCTGGGTGGCCGGGTCGTAGGGCTGCTCGCCGAGCAGGTCGGCCATCTTCGGCACGACCACCTCGTGCATCCAGTCGGCGACCTTCTTGTGCTCCTCGTCGAGCTGGTCCATCTTCGAGAAGTCGAGCGGCATCAGGTCCGGGTTGGGCATCTCGAACGACTCGTCCTCGGCGCCGGGGCCGTGGCAGGTCTTGCAGTTCATCTCGCCGAACTCCTCGGCGTCGAAGGCCACGAACGCCTCCTTCATCTGCGGCAGCACCGTCTCCTTCATGTAGGCGTGGCGCTGATCGGCGTTCATGTCCTTCCACGCCGAGGTGGCGCCGACCGGCTCGGTGGGGGTCGGCTTGGACTTGGAGCCGCAGGCCGCGGCGAGCAGGGCGAAGGCGAGGAGCGAGGTGCGCATGGCGCGGACCATACCTATCGCCCCCTGCCCGCGCCAGCCGCGGCGGATCTTTGCTAGGGTCCCGCGGTCATGAAGGCCGCCGCTGTCCGTTCCGCGTTCCTCGACTTCTTCGCCGCCCGCGGCCACGCCCGGGTCGGCTCGAGCGCGCTGGTGCCCGCCAACGATCCGACGCTGTTGTTCACGGTGGCCGGCATGGTGCAGTTCAAGGACGTGTTCACCGGCAAGGAGGTCCGCGGCTACACCCGCGCGACCACCAGCCAGAAGTGCGTGCGCGCCGGCGGCAAGCAGAACGACCTCGACGAGGTCGGCAAGACGCCGCGCCACCACACGTTCTTCGAGATGCTCGGGAACTTCTCGTTCGGCGACTACTTCAAGGAGGACGCGATCACCTGGGCGTGGGAGCTGCTGACCGGCGTCTACCGGCTCGACCCCGACCGCCTGGTGATCACGGTGTTCGGCGGCGAGGGCAAGCTCGGCCCCGACGACGAGGCCCGCGCGATCTGGAAGCGGGTCACCGGCTTCGCCGACGACCGCATCATCGGCCTGGGCAAGAAGGACAACTTCTGGTCGGCCGGCGACGTCGGCCCGTGCGGCCCGTGCTCGGAGATCCACTACAACATGGACGGCGCGGCCGGCGCCTGGCCGACCACCGACCCGCGGTCGTGGCAGGGCTGGCTCGAGATCTGGAACCTGGTGTTCATGCAGTTCGAGAGCAAGCAGGCCGACGGCCCGCTGACCGCGCTGCCGGCGCCGTCGATCGACACCGGCGCCGGCCTCGAGCGCATGAGCTCGGTCCTGCAGGGCGTGAAGTCGAACTACGACACCGACCTGTTCACGAACATCCTGGCCACCGCCGGCGAGCTGGCCGGCGTCCGCTACGGCACCGACCCCGAGAAGGACACCTCGCTGCGGGTCATCGCCGATCACGCCCGGGCCTCGGCGTTCCTGATCGCCGACGGCGTCCTCCCCGACAAGACCAACCGCGAGTACGTGCTGCGGCGGATCTTCCGGCGCGCGGTGCGCCACGGCAAGCGGCTCGGCATCGAGCAGCCGTTCATGCACAAGGTGTGCGCCCAGGTCGTGGCCGACATGGCCGACGTCTACCCCGAGCTGCGCGAGCGGGCGTCGGTGATCGAGCGAAACGCCCTCGACGAGGAGCGCCGGTTCCGCAGGACCCTCGACCAGGGGCTGGGCCTGCTCGAGGACGAGTTCGCGCGCATGCGCGGGGCCGGCGAGACCACCGTCGGCGGCAAGGTCACGTTCACGCTGTACGACACCCACGGGTTCCCCGACGATCTCACCGAGATCATCGCCGAGGAGCGCGGCTTCACCGTCGACCGCGCCGGCTTCAAGGCGGAGCTCGAGGCGGCGCGCGAGCGCTCGCGGTTCGGCGGCTCGGGCCAGGGTGGCGTCGGCGCGGTCTACCACCAGCTCGCGGGCGAGCTCGGCACCACCAGCTTCCTCGGCTACGACGGCACCCGCGCCGACGGTGCGGTGCGCGCGATCGTGGTCGACGGCGAGCGGGTCGACCGCGCGTCGATCGGCGCCCAGGTCGAGGTCGTGCTCGACCGCACGCCGTTCTACGGCGAGAGCGGCGGCCAGATCGGCGACGCCGGCACGCTGACCACCGCCGGCGGCGGCCGCGTGCGGATCGATCGCACCGACAAGCCGGTGCCCGACCTGTTCGTCCACCACGGCGAGGTGGTGGCCGGCGTGATCGCGGTCGGCGACGCGGTCGAGGCCCAGGTCGACGACGCCCGCCGCGATCGGGTGCGCGCCAACCACTCCGCCACCCACCTGCTCAACCACGCGCTCAAGGCGGTGCTCGGCGATCACGTCGCGCAGAAGGGCTCGCTGGTCGCGCCCGACCGCCTGCGCTTCGACTTCGCCCACTTCGCCCCGATGACCGAGGCCCAGCTGCGCGAGGTCGAGGATCGCGTCAACGCCGAGATCCGCCGCAACCACGACTCGCTGATCGAGGTGCTGCCGATCGCCGCCGCCAAGGAGCGCGGCGCGGTGGCGATGTTCGGCGAGAAGTACGGCGAGACCGTGCGGGTGGTGCGGATCGGCCACGACTCGCTCGAGTTCTGCGGCGGCACCCACGTCCGCCGGGCCGGCGACATCGGCCTGATGAAGATCGTCAGCGAGGCCGGCGTGGCCCAGGGCGTGCGCCGCGTCGAGGCGGTCACCGGCGCCGGCGCGCTCGAGTACCTGCGCAAGCTCGAGGACGAGCTGGGCCGGGCCGGCGCGCGGCTCAAGGCGCCACTCTTCGAGGTCAGCGACAAGCTCGACAAGGCGCTGGCGTCGGCCAAGGCGCTCGAGAAGGAGCTCGACAAGCTCAAGGCCAAGCTGGCCTCGGGCGGCGGCGGCCGCGATCTCCTGGCCGAGGCGGTCGACGTCGGCGGCGTGCGGCTGCTGGCGACGACGCTGGACGTCGACGACGCCAAGGTGCTGCGCGAGACCGGCGACAAGCTGCGCGACCAGCTGGGCTCGGGCGTGCTGGTGCTCGCCGGCGTGGCCCCCGACAAGGTCATGCTGGTGGCGATGGTGACCAAGGACCTGCTCGACCGGTTCCACGCCGGCAAGCTGCTGGGCATCGCCGCCGAGATCCTCGGCGGCAAGGGCGGCGGCAAGCCCGACCTGGCCCAGGGCGGCGGCAAGGACGCGGCCCGGCTGCCCGAGGCGCTGGCCGCGGTCCGCGCGACGGTCGAGGCCGCGGCCCGCGGGTCAGCCGGGCGGTAGCTTCCGGGTAGGTCGGCCCCGACGGCGGGGCGCTTGGTCTACGCTCGGCCCCGCGGATATCCACCGCAGGAGGCGCGCATGACCGACATGAGGAAGCTACTGGCAGAAGCGATCGGGACGGCCTGGCTGGTGATCGGCGGGTGCGGGACGGCGATCTTGACCGGCGGCGAGGCCGGCGGCCTGCTCGGCATCTCGCTGGCGTTCGGCCTGACCGTCGTGACCATGGCCTACGCCATCGGCCACATCTCGGGCTGCCACCTCAACCCGGCGGTGTCGATCGGCCTGTTCATGGCCAAGCGCTTCGACGGCAAGGACCTGGGCCCGTACATCGCGGCGCAGATCGTCGGCGGCCTGATCGGCGCCGGCGTGATCGCGGTGATCGTCAAGACCGGCGGCACCGGCACCCACCTGCACGGCAAGCTGGGCGCGTTCGCCGCCAACGGCTTCGGCGAGCACAGCCCCGACAACTACAAGCTGGTCGCGGCGCTGATCGCCGAGGCGGCGATGACGTTCTTCTTCCTCTTCATCATCCTCGGCGCGACCTCGAAGCGGGCGCCCGCCGGCTTCGCGCCCCTGGCGATCGGCCTGGGCCTGGCGCTGATCCACCTGATCAGCATCCCGGTCACCAACACCTCGGTGAACCCGGCGCGGTCGATCAGCCAGGCGGTGTTCGCCGGCTTCGGCGGCGACTGGGCCTACCTCAAGCAGGTGTGGCTGTTCATCCTGGCGCCGGCCGCCGGCGCGGTCGGCGCCGGCGTGGTCTACCCGTACCTCGACAGCGAGCGGTAGCCGCCGAACACGGGCTCGCGTTCGGGTGGGTCGAGGTCTCAGCTGCGATACACGCGGGCGAAGTACTCCTCGACCATGCGGTCCGAGGAGAACCGCCACTGCGACATCGCGATCGAGCCCTGCATCACCCGGACCCAGGCGGCGCGGTCGTGGAAGGTCGGCAAGACCTCCTTCGTCAGGACGTCGTAGAGCCGGCCGCGATCGCGGACGTCGACCGCCGCGACGTGGGCCTCGTCGACCGCGTCGTCGCCGGGCTCGGGGTCGCCGATCTTCCAGCCGGTGACGCCGTGCTCGCAGCCCTCGGGCCACCATCCGTCGAGGATCGACACGTTGGGCACGCCGTTCATCGCGGCCTTCATGCCGGAGGTGCCCGAGGCCTCGAGCGGGCGCCGCGGGTTGTTGAGCCAGATGTCGCAGCCGCGGGTCAGCGCCGCGCCCAGCGTCATGTCGTAGCTCTCGAGGAACACCACCTTGCCCGGCCAGCGGCGGGTGGCCTCGGCCAGCCGCGTCACCAGCGCCTTGCCGGTGGTGTCGCGCGGGTGGGCCTTGCCCGAGTAGACGATCTGCGCGTGCTCGAGCAACGCCGCCAGGCGGTCCTCGTCGCCGAGGATCAGGTCGGCGCGCTTGTAGCCGGCGGCGCGGCGGGCGAAGCCGATGATCAGCTTCTCGCGATCGAGCGCGACGCCGGTGCGGGCGTGGACCAGCGCCGCCAGCTCGGCGCGCAGCGTGCGGTGCGCGGCCCACAGCCCGGTGGCGCGCTCGCTGTCGCCCTTGCCGGGCGCCAGCGCGGCGCGGATCCGCGGGTCCTGCCAGGTCGGGACGTGGACGCCGTTGGTGATCGAGATGATCGGCGCGGCGCCCTCGACGCCCTTCCACATCGCGCGGGCGGTCTCGCCGTGCAGCGCCGCGACCGCGTTGGCCAGGCGCGCCATGCGCAGGCCGGCGACGGTCATCGAGAACGGATCGCCGCCGATCGCCGCCAGCTCGGCGTCGGTGAACCCGAGATCGGCCGAGGTCCGACGCATCGTCGGCAGGTCGTGGACCTCGTTGCCCGCGGCCACGGGCGTGTGGGTGGTGAAGACGCAGTGCGGGCGCAGCCGGGCCAGGCGCTCGGACAGCTCGCCGCCGCCGAAGCGGTTGGCCCGCAGGAGCTCGAGGCCGGCGAACACCGCGTGGCCCTCGTTCCAGTGGTAGACGTCGACCGCGCGGTGCATCGCGGCCAGGAGCCGCACGCCGCCGACGCCGAGCACGATCTCCTGCGCCAGGCGATCGTCCGAGCCGCCGCCGTACAGCCGCGCGGTGATCCAGCGGTGCTCGGGGCGGGCCGGCTCGAGCAGGTACAGCTCGCCCGACAGGTAGCGGCGCACGCGCCACGCGATCAGCGGCACGGTCTCGCCGCGCACGGTCACCTCGACGCCGCCGTGCGGCAGGGTCACCTGCTCGAGGCCGTCGCGGTCGGTGGCCAGGTAGCGATCGACCGGGCGGCCGTGCTCGTCGAGGCGCTGGTCGACGTAGCCGTGGTCCCACAGGAGGCCGATGCCGACCACCGGCAGCCGCAGATCGCTGGCGGACTTCATGTGGTCGCCGGCCAGGATGCCGAGGCCGCCGGAATAGATCGTGAAGCGGGCGTCGAGCCCGAACTCCATGCAGAAGTACGCGACGGTGGGACGACTCGGGGGATCGCTGGCGAACATCCACCGTCGACGATGCAACGCGCGCGCCGGTGCAAGCAAGCGCGACCGCACGGATTGGGCGCGGCGATCGCGTTGCCAAACGCAACACGGGTGGCCGATCGCGGCGCGCGCCCCGGCGCTCGCGCCGCCGCCGCGCCTGCTGTAGGGTGCGCCGGCCATGCTGCCCTGCCCGCCGCGCCGCCGCGCGCTCGTCGCGCTGGCGCTGATCGCCGCGTGCGGTCACGCCCCGACGCCGCGCCGCCCGGCGCCGCGCCCGGCGGTGGTCCAGCTGTCCGCGATCCGGACCACGCCCTTGCCCGAGCGCGCCGCCGCGCGGGTCAGCGCTGGCACGCATGCGCCGGCCCGGTCGGCCGGCACCGCCGACGCCGTCGCCCACGTCCTGCGGGTCGGCCGGCCCGGCTTCGTGCGCTGCTTCCGCGCGGCGCGCCAGAGCGATCCCGCCCTGACCGGCGCCCGCCTCGCGCTGCACGTGACGATCGACGCGCGCGGCGCGGTCGCCGCCGCCGCCCCCGCCCGCGGGGATCGCGCCCTGGGCGACTGCATCGCCCGCGGCCTGCGCCAGCTACGCCTGCCCCGCGCCCTGGCCCCCGCCGTGATCGACGTGCCGATCGTCCTCGCCGCCCCGACCGCCGGCTGATCGCGACACGGAGCCCGGGAACGGAGCCGGGGACGGGGCCGGAGCCGGAGCCGGAGCCGGACCCGGGAGCGGTGACGGAGCCGGTGACGGTGACGGTGACGGTGACGGTGACGGTGACGGTGACGGGATCGGGATCGGGATCGGGATCGGTGACTGCTGCGCTCTCCAGTCCCTCACCCCGCGTCGCGGATCGCCCGAAAGAACCGCCGCATCTCGGCCTGGGCCGGCGTCGCCGCATAGCACGCCACCTTCGCCCGGTTCGCCGCCGCCAGCCGCCGCCGCCGCGCCGGATCGGCCGCCAACCGATCGATCGCCTGGGCCAGCGCCGCCGCGTCTTCCACCGGCACCAGCTCCTCAGCGTCCAGCAACTCGGGCACGCCGCCGACAGCGGTGGCCAGCGCCGGCAGGCCGACGGCCATGGCCTCGAGCAGCGAGCGCGGCAGGCCCTCGGTGCGCGACGGCTGGACGAACGCGGCCCGGGTGCGCAGGAACTGATAGACCGGCGCGCCCGGCGGCAGCGCACCGAGGAACCGCACCCGCGCGCCCAGGCCCAGCCGCGCGGCCTGCGCCTCGAGCCCCGCGCGCAGCTGGCCGTCACCGGCGACCTCGAGGGTGTGCGGCCGCGCGGTGCGCGCCAGCGCCTCGAGCAGCACGTCGAGCCCCTTGTACGGCCGGAACAGCGCGCCGACGAAGCCGAGCGCCAGCACCGACTCGTCGGTGATGACCGCGCCCGGGCCGGCGACCACCGCGTCCGGGATGTACGCGTCGGAGATCGCGAAGCTCGGCGTGCCGGCGCGCGGCGGGTACAGGCGCTGCAGCTGGGTCCGCGTGACGTAGCGGGTCGCGCACGCGCCGGCCACGATCGACCGCAGATCGCGCGCGGCCACGCCGCGGAGCGCCGACAGCACGCGCCCAGCGCCGACCAGCGCCTCCTGCGGATCGCCGACCACTTCGACGCCGTAGCGCCGACCGCGGGCGACCAAGGCCGGACGCAAGACGCTCGCCATGACGCCGGGGGCGTGCAGCAAGAACGCGTCGCCGCGCGCCACCGCGCGCCGCGCCGCAACCGCCAGGCCTGGCAACGCCGGGACCAGCCCGCGGGTCCCGACGAAGTCGGGCGCCGCGATCACGCTCACGCCGGGGCCCTCGACCGGTTGCATCGTCGGCGTCTGGTCGCCCGGCGCGAGCCGCGCGAAGACCTGCACCTCGTCGAACACCGCCAGCAGCTGCGCCCAGTAGGCGTAGTCGCACTTGCCGTCCACCATCACGCCGCGTGCAGTCGCGCGATAGTGGAACTCGGACGTGACGACGACGCGCATCGCGGCACCGGCAGCGTACCGCGAACGCGGCGGCAGGTGCTAGACTGCGCGCGATGTGCGGCATCGCCGGGTTCGCGCAGCTCGCGCTGGGTGATGACGACGCCGCGCGGCTCCTGGGCGCGATGACCACCGCGCTGGCCCACCGCGGCCCCGACGGCCACGGCCGCTACTGGCGCGGCGGCGTCGGCCTGGCCCATACCCGGCTGGCGATCGTCGACGTCGCCCGCGGCCTCCAGCCGATGCACGTCGACGACGCGACGATCGTCTACAACGGCGAGGTCTACAACGCGCCGGCGCTGCGGGCGGCGCTCGAGGCCGACGGCGAGCGCTGCGCCACCAGCAGCGACACCGAGGTGGTGTTGCGCCGCTACCTGCGCGACCCCGACGGCTTCGAGGCCGGGCTGGTCGGCATGTGGGCGCTGGCGATCCACGATCGCCGCCGGCAGCGGCTGGTGCTGTCGCGCGATCGGTTCGGGATCAAGCCGCTGTTCGTCGCCGCCGCCGGCCGCGTGCTGGTGTTCGGCTCGGAGCTGGGCGCGGTGCGCGCGGCTGCCGGCCACCTGCCCGGCGCGCTGGCGATCGACAGCGACGCCGCCCACGCGATGCTGGCCTGGGGCTACGTGCCCGAGGACCGCACGATCTTCCAGGGCGTGCGCCGGCTGCCGCCAGGATCGCGGCTCGAGCTCGACCTCGCCACCGGCGCGATCCGCGAGACGGTCTACTACCGGCCGCGCGCCGATCCCGCGGCGGCGCAGGTCGCGTCGCTCGACGACGCCGCCGATCTGATCGCGCCGCTGATCGCCCGCGCCGGCCGCGAGCACCTCGAGAGCGACGTGCCGGTGGCGGCGTTCCTGTCGGGCGGCATCGACTCGTCGCTGGTGCTGGCGGCGGCGGCCGACGCCAGCGCCCGGCCGGTGCGGGCCTTCGCGATCGGCTTCGCCGACCCGCGGTTCGACGAGGCGCCCCACGCGCGGGCCGTGGCCGAGCGGCTCGGCGTCGCGCTCGAGGTCGAGGTGCTCGACGAGCGCGCGCTCCTGGGCGCGCTGCCCGACGCGCTGATCGCGTACGACGAGCCGTTCGGCGACTCGTCGTCGTTGGCCACCTTCGTGCTGGCGCGGCTGGTCGGCGCCAGCCACAAGGTCGCGCTGGGCGGCGACGGCGGCGACGAGATCTTCGCCGGCTACAAGAAGCACCGCATCGTCGGGCTGTGGGACGCCGCCGATCGGGTCCCGGGCGCGCGCGCGCTGGCCGCCGCGGCGCTGGCCCGGCTGCCGACCCGCACCGATCGCACCACCCGCGTCGGCGAGCTGCTGCGCACCGTCGGCCGCCTGGCCGGCGGGCTGGCCGGCGACGACACCGCCGGCTACGTGGCGCTGACCCAGGTCGCCAGCCTGGCCCGCACCGCGCCGATGGTGGTGCGCCCGGGCGGCGCGGCGCTGGCGGCGCAGGTCGCGGCGCGGTTCCGCGACGCCGCCGGCGATCGCCTGCGGCGCACGCTCACCGCCGATCTCGGCAACGTCTTGCCCAACGACATGCTGACCAAGGTCGATCGCGCGACGATGGCGCGCCAGCTCGAGGCCCGGGTGCCGCTGCTCGATCACCGCATCGTCGAGGCCGGCCTGGGCCTGCCGCGGCGGTTCACGCTCGGCACCCGCGGCAAGGAGGTCATGCGCCACCTGTTCGCGCGGCGGTTCGGCCTGGGCCTGGCCCGGCGCAAGAAGCAGGGCTTCGGCGTGCCGGTCGAGCGCTGGCTCGGCACCGTGCTGGCGCCGGCCTGCGATCGGCTGTTCGCGCGGGCGCGGCTCGCGCGCTACGGCGTGCTGTCGCCGAGCCTGGCCGACGGCGGCCACAAGGCGTGGCTGGCCGAGCACCCGTACCTGGTGTGGCACGCGCTGGCGCTGGCCGCCTGGTGCGAGCTGGCGCTGGGCGACGGCCCCGACGCGGTGCGCGCGCTGCTGGCGCCGCCGGTCCGCGGCCGCACCACCTCGCACGCGGAGACGATCCCATGAACCGTGACGACGCGACCGTCGATGGCTTCGGCGACGAATGGCGCCGCTTCGATCAGCGCGCCCTCGACGACGCCGAGCTACGCGCGGTGTTCGACGGGTACTTCGCGGTGTTCCCGTGGGCGGCGCTGCCGGCCGACGCGGTGGGCTTCGACCTCGGCTGCGGCAGCGGTCGCTGGGCCGCGCGGGTGGCGCCCCGGGTCGGACGCCTGCACGCGATCGATCCCGCGGCCGACGCGCTGGCGGTGGCCCAGCGCAACCTGGCCCACCTGCCGAACGTCGAGACCCACCTGGCCAGCGTCGACGCCATCCCGCTGGCCGACGGCTCGATGGACTTCGGCTACTCGCTCGGGGTCTTGCACCACGTGCCCGACACCGGCCGCGGGCTGGCCGACTGCGTGAAGAAGCTCAAGCCGGGCGCGCCGTTCCTCTTGTACCTGTACTACGCGTTCGACAACCGGCCGTGGTGGTTCCGCCAGGTGTGGCGCGCCTCCGACGTCGTGCGCCGCCGCGTATCGCGGCTGTCGCCGACCGGGCGCTACGCGGCCAGCCAGGCGCTGGCCGCCGGCGTGTACTGGCCGCTGGCCCGGGCCGCGCGGGTGCTCGATCGGCTGGGCGTCGACGTCGAGCGCATCCCGCTGTCGGCGTACCGCGAGCGCAGCTTCTACGTGATGCGCAACGACGCGCTCGATCGCTTCGGCACCCAGCTCGAGCAGCGCTTCACCCGCGCCGCGATGCAGGCGCTGATGGAGGGCGCCGGCCTCGAGCGCGTGCGCTTCCACGACGCCGTCCCATACTGGACCGCGGTCGGCTACAAGCGCTGAGACCTTGGAGGGGCTTTCGCGGCGTCGCGATCACGGCGCCGCGATCACGGCGCCGCGATCACGGCGCCGGGGTCAGCGGCGTGAACCGCGCGGTGAAGTGGCGCAGCGCCGGCGGCTCGTCGACGATGCGCAACCCGGTCAGCTCGCGCGCGCGGGCCGCCACCCACGTGACCACCTCGATCACGTAGTCCATGTGGCTCTGGGTATACGTGCGGCGCGGCAACGCCAGCCGCACCAGATCCATCGCCGCCGGCGCCTCGCTGCCGTCGGGGCGGCGGCCGAACATGACCGTGCCGATCTCGCAGCCACGGATGCCGCCCTGGCGATACAGCTCGACCGCCAGCGCCTGCCCCGGGTATGCCAGCGGCGGCACGTGCGGCAGGAGCGCCCGGGCGTCGAGGTAGACCGCGTGGCCGCCGGCCGGACGCACCGTCGGCACGCCGGCGCGCTCGAGCGCCTCGGCCAGGTACGCCGCCGAGCGGATGCGGTAGCGCAGGTACTGCTCGTCGACGACCTCCTCGAGCCCCTGCGCGATCGCCTCGAGGTCGCGGCCGGCCAGGCCGCCGTAGGTCGGGAAGCCCTCGGTGAGGATCAGCAGGTTGCGGCAGCGCGCCGCCAGCTCGGGGTCGTTCATCGCCAGCCAACCGCCGATGTTGGCCAGGCCGTCCTTCTTGGCGCTCATCGTCATGCCGTCGGCGAGCGCCGCCATGTCGCGGACGATGTCCTTGATCGGCCGGCCGCGCTGGCCGTCCTCGCGCTCGTGGATGAACCAGGCGTTCTCGGCGAAGCGGCAGGCGTCGAGGAACAGCGGCAGGCCGTGGCGATCACAGACCTGCCGGACCGCGCGCAGGTTGGCCAACGACACCGGCTGGCCGCCGCCCGAGTTGTTGGTGATCGTGACGAACACCGCCGGGATCGCCGCGGCGCCGCGGGCCGCGATCAGCGCCTCGAGCGCCGCGACGTCGAGGTTGCCCTTGAACGGG
>Ga0073899_10004222_pt1 | contig 12620 bp, 10 predicted proteins | sample KloWWTmetaKNB5Ph_FD_88975 | JGI IMG/M metagenome (GOLD analysis project Ga0073899, IMG submission 88975) | Active sludge microbial communities from Klosterneuburg, Austria, studying microevolution and ecology of nitrifiers - Klosterneuburg... | ecosystem: Engineered > WWTP > Aerobic digester >... | reverse complement strand
GGGATCGAGACGATCTATTGTCTGGTCGATCTGCATGCGATCACCGTCTGGCAAGACCCGGCGCGCCTGCGCGATCAGACGCGCGAGGCTGCTGCAGGGTTCATCGCGGCAGGGATCGACCCCAAACGCTCCATTCTTTTCAACCAGAGCCAGGTCTCGGCCCATGCCGAACTCGGCTGGATCTTCAATTGCGTGGCGCGCATGGGTTGGATGAACCGCATGACGCAATGGAAGGACAAGGCGGGCAAGGATGCCGAAAAAGCCTCGCTTGGGCTTTTCGCCTATCCTTCGCTGATGGCAGCCGACATTCTGGTCTACCACGCAACTCATGTGCCAGTGGGCGAAGATCAGAAGCAGCATGTCGAGCTTTGCCGCGACATCGCCGCGAAGTTCAACCACGACTTCGGCGTCGACTTCTTTCCGATCACCGAACCTGTGATCGAAGGGGCGGCGACGCGGGTCATGTCCTTGCGCGACGGCACGAAGAAAATGTCGAAGTCCGATCCGTCGGACGCCAGCCGCATCAATCTGACGGACGATACGGACACGATCGCCCAGAAGTTCCGCAAGGCCAAAACCGACTCCGAACCTTTGCCCGAAACGGTCGAGGGGCTGAAAGATCGGGCGGATGCCAAGAACCTGGTCAATATCTATGCCGCGCTGTCCGATCAGACACCGGCGCAGGTGATCACCCAATATGGCGGGCAGGGCTTTGGCAGCTTCAAACCCGCTTTGGCCGATCTGGCAGTGGCAAAGCTGTCGCCCATTGCGGCAGAGATGAAGCGCCTGATGGCCGACCCGGCAGAGATTGACCGAATTCTAGGCGACGGCGCCGACCGTGCCGCCGCAATCGCGGAGCCGATTCTGGCCCGGACGCTGGATATCGTCGGGATGATTCGATCACGGCAGCGCTAGTCGTCGCTCGAGCTGCGCGCTCACGCACAGAAACCTTGCGCCGCAGCGGTCTTTGCACATTTCGACAGAGGGCCTATGTTGGGACAACCAACCCAGGAGCCCATGATGAGCTACGAAGCCCCCGCCGGAACGCGCATTGGTCACGTCCACCTGAAAGTCGCCGATCTCAACCGCGCACTTGCCTTTTATTGCGACATCCTCGGCATGCGGCTGATGCAGCGCTATGGCACCGACGCGGCCTTTATCTCGGCCGGCGGTTATCATCACCACATCGGTCTGAACACCTGGGAAAGCAAGGGTGGCCACCCGCCGGCCCCCGGCACGACCGGGCTTTATCACACTGCGATCCTTTACCCGTCGCGCCAGGCGCTGGCGCAGGTTCTGAAATCCGTGGTCGAGGCCGGTTGGCAGTTGGAAGGCGCGTCCGATCACGGCGTGAGCGAGGCGATCTATCTGCGCGACCCGGACGGCAACGGGGTGGAGCTTTACCACGACCGCGCCGAAACAGAATGGCCGCGCGATGCCCAAGGCAACCTCAAGATGATCACCGCGCGGCTCGATCTGAACGCCCTTCTGGCCGAAGCTGCCTGACCAAGCCGGTTTGCGAAGCCTTAAGGCTCTGCCCCTAACCTTCCTATCAGTTGCGCCTGACCGGGAGAGTCACTGTGACCAGTTATTCCGTTGCCGGAGTTCTCGGATCCACCAATCCGACCTTTTCGACCAATGTGACCGACCTCGACATAGTCTGGATCAACGGCCAGGCGAGGCTCATCACCACCGCGCTTCCCGGACCGGGTGCGGGCTATGCCTACTACGACCTGTCGGCAGCTACAGGGCCAGCCACACTTCTGGCCCTGCAAAGTTACTCGGCCGTCATCGACCACGGCACCCGCCCCGAAATCACGATCCTGCCCACAGCGGGCGGCACCGGCGCCAATCTGATCGCGGCAGGGTTGGAGCCATGGGGCTGGGCCAGCTACGGCCTGGGCGCGAATGGCTTTGGCGCGCCGCTCAACAACCCGCTGTTCATCGACCCGACTGCGGTCACGGGCTTTTCCACCGGCAGCGCCACGCTCGTCTACCTCGCGCCCCATGGCGCTTCAGTGCCGCTTGGTTACTGGTTGCAGGACAATGGCACGCTCACGCCAACCTCGGCCAACACAGGAACCTTCGCGGGCCCGGACATAGATGCGATGGCCGTAGGGGGCACGGGGTCGGGCAACTATCTGGTCACGGCATCGGCGGCGGGCAATGTCCTGTCCAGCTATGCCATCGGCGCGGATGGCAGCCTGTCCCTGACCGATGTGGTGTCCGTCGACTTCGGCATCGGTTTTTCCAAACCGACCGAGGTTGCGACCGTGACGATCCAGGGAACAACCTACGTGATCGTCGCCTCGTCGGAAAGCTCGTCGCTCTCCACCTTCCGGCTGCTGCCGGGCGGCCTTCTTTATGAGGCCGACCATGTGGTCGACAATCTATGGACCAGCTTCAGCGGCGCGACCGCGCTGGCCACACTGGAAACCGGCGGTCGGGTTTTCGTTTTTGCGGGCGGCGCTGATGACGGGTTGGAGGTGATGACGCTTCTGCCCGACGGGCGACTGGTGCAGCTCATGACCCTCACCGACACCGCCGCCGCCACCCTGGCCGATGTCACCTCCATCGCCGTGGCGCAGATCGGGGGGCGAACCCAGATGTTCGTGGCCAGCGCCACGGAACCGGGGGTCACCCAGATCGACCTTTCGCTTGGGCCTTTGGGCACGACGCTCTTTCGCTCGCCGGGCGTCCAGACAGGAACCGGTGCGAATGATCTGCTTTATGCCGGACCGGCCACCACCGCCCTTTATGGCGGCGGCGGCGATGACTTGATCGTGGGTGGCGGTCCCGGGGTCACGGCGAGCCTATTTGGCGGCGCCGGAAGCGATCTGTTCGTCCTGTCACCCAACGCGGGCACGATTGTCATCGGCGACTATCGGGCGGGCGTGGACCGGCTGGACCTGACCGCCTTTCCGATGCTGCGCAACATCGGCCAGCTTTCGACCACGTCGACCGCGACCGGAGCCGTGATCACCTTTGACACGACGACGATCCAGATCGAAAGCTTCGACGGCAACCCGATTCCCGCCACGGCATTCGCCCAGTCGCAAATGCTGCGCTTGACCCGGTTTGCACCCACGACCGCCACGCAAGTCGAACTTGGCAGTGGCCTTGACGATCAAATGACCGCACCGACCGAACCGACAACCCTGATGGGCCTGCTGGGCAACGACAGCCTGACCGGAAACATAGGCGACGATGTGCTCGACGGGGGGGACGGCAACGACATGCTGATTGGCGCGGACGGCGCTGATCGGCTGCTGGGCGGCGTCGGCAACGACGTTTTGATGGGCGGTACGGGTGGTGACAGTCTCGACGGTGGCAGGGGGGACGATCGCGCCTACGGCGGGCTCGACAATGACAGCCTTTTCGGTGGCGACGGATATGATGTGCTTTGGGGTGACGACGGTGACGATGTCATCTTTGGCGGCGCACAAAACGATACGCCCGTCGGTGGCGCAGGCAATGACGCACTCGATGGCGGCAGCGGGAATGACCGGCTCTGGGCGGGGGATGGCGACGATACGCTGTTTGGCGGGGACAACAACGATACCCTGTGGGGCGAGACGGGGGGGGACGACCTCTATGGGGATGCCGGGGTCGACCTTTTGTGGGGCGGCGATGGTGATGACGCGCTTTATGGCGGGGCGCAGAACGACACGCCGGTCGGGGGGATGGGCAATGATCTGCTCGACGGCGGCAGCGGCGATGACCGGCTCTGGGGCGGGGATGGGAATGATACGCTCTATGGCGCTGACAATAATGACACCTTGTGGGGCGAGGCCGGGGCGGACGACCTTTACGGGGGCATGGGTATAGATCTTTTGTGGGGTGGCGACGGCGACGATGTGATTTTCGGCGGGGCGCAGAACGACACGCCGGTCGGAGGCGCGGGCAATGACTTTCTCGATGGCGGCAGTGGCAGTGACCGGCTCTGGGCGGGCATCGGCAATGACACGCTGTCTGGCGGGGACGACAATGACATTTTGTGGGGCGAAGGCGGTGCCGACGCACTTGATGGGGGGTCGGGCACAGACATCCTATGGGGGGGCGACGGCAATGACATGCTCCAGGGCGGGGATGGGGCCGACCTTCTGTGGGCCTCGCTCGGCAACGATGCGCTCTGGGGCGGGGCGGACAACGATACGCTGGTGGGCGAGGCAGGCCAGGACACGCTTTATGGCGGCGATGGCAACGACCGGCTCTGGGCAGGCGATGGAGCGGACAGTCTGGACGGCGGAACCGGCAATGACCTGCTGATGGGCGAGCAGGGCAACAACGTGCTTTACGGCGGCACGGGCGAGGACACGCTTTCTGGCGGCGCGCAGAATGACACGCTCTTCGGTGGCGATGGCAACGACCTGATTTTCAGCGGCGATGGCAGCAATCTTGCCCAAGGTGGGCGCGGCAACGATTGGATCACCGGCGGCAGCGGCAATGACAATCTTTTGGGGGACGAAGGCAACGACCAGCTGATCGGCGGCACTGGAAACGATACGCTCAACGGTGGAGCAGGACGCGACAATCTGCGCGGTGGTGCCGGGGCGGATCGGTTTGTCTATTCAGATGTCTCAGACATGGGGCTGCGCACCACATCGGACGTGCTGCGTGATTTCACCTCGGGCAGTGACAAGCTGGATTTTACCGGCCTTGGCCTCAGGTTCGTCGGCGGCAGCTTTACCGGCACGGCCGGGGACTTTTGCTTTGTCCGTGACGCAACCGGGGGCACCTTGTGGCTCGATATCGACGGCAACAACGTTGCAGACTATTCGCTGCGCCTTGACGGGACATTCATGTTGGCAACGACAGATTTCCTGCTCTGACGCGGGATTGGAAACGCCGATACCCGGCATCGGACCGACCCGAACCAACAGCCGGACCCTGACGGAAGGGGATCGCTGACCGTTGCCTTCCGCCCGGACTGCCGCCATGATCGCGCCAGACACGGGGGATGAAGATGCGTAAGTTTCTGGTCGTGCTGGACGACAGCCGGGAATGTCTGAATGCGATGCGCTTTGCCGCTCTGCGCGCGGCCCATACCGGCGGAGGCGTTACGATCCTTTCGATCATTCCGCCCGACGAGATCCAGCATTTCATGGGCGTGGCCGATCTGATGCGTCAGGAGGCCCGTGAGCGGATCGAAGCCCATTTCGAGGTCTTCGCCAAATGGATGCGCGACCGACAGGGTGTGAACCCTGAGCTGGTGATCCGCGAGGGGGAACCTGTCGGCGAAATCCTGTCCCTGATCCGCGACGATCCGCAAATCGGCGTACTGGTCCTTGGTGCGGGAACGGAGAAAAACGGCCCCGGTCCCTTGGTCACGCAGATGTCGCGCTCCTCGGGCAGTCTGCCGATCCCGATCACCATCGTTCCGGGCGACATTTCGAAGGAACGGCTGGAAAGCATCACCTGACCTGCGGCAATCCGCCATCGGGCAAACCTTGACTTCGGCCCCCTTCGGGCGCATATCCGACTGGAATAGTAGGAAAGCCCTGACATGTTCATCCAGACAGAATCCACACCGAACCCCGCAACGCTCAAGTTCCTGCCGGGCCGCGCGGTTCTCGATCTGGGAACCGCGGATTTTCCAAGCGTGGACACGGCTGGCAAGTCGCCGCTCGCCACCCGTATCTTTGCGGTCAGCGGCGTGACGGGCGTCTTTTTCGGCACCGATTTCGTGACCGTGACCAAAGCCGAAGGCGTCGACTGGGCGCATATCAAGCCCGCAATCCTTGGCGCGATCATGGAACATTTCCAGTCGGGCGCGCCGGTGATCGAAGGGGCCGCCCCAGCGGGCGACGGCCACGCCGATCATTCGGGACCGGACAGTGACATCGTGAACCAGATCAAGGAACTGTTGGACACGCGCGTCCGCCCCGCCGTCGCACAGGATGGCGGCGACATCACCTTCCACGGTTTCGATCGGGGCGTTGTCTATCTGCATATGCAAGGCGCCTGCGCGGGCTGCCCTTCTTCGACGCTGACCCTGAAAATGGGCATCGAAAACTTGCTGCGCCACTATATCCCCGAAGTGACCGAGGTGCGGCCCGTTGCCGCCTGAACCACTGATCCTGGCGTTCGACACATCGGCCGCGCATTGCGCGGCCGCTCTCGTTTCCGGCGACCGGCTGGTGGCGGAGCGCCACGATCCGATGGACCGCGGGCAAGCGGAGCATCTTTTTCCGATGCTGGAATCGCTCCTGAAGGGTGCGGGCCTCGGCTGGCATGACCTGACCGCGCTGGCGGTCGGGACTGGCCCCGGCAACTTCACCGGGGTGCGGCTTTCCGTTTCGGCGGCGCGCGGGCTTGCGCTTGGGCTCGCAATCCCGCTCCACGGTGTCAGCCGGCTGGAGGCCGCCGCCTATGGCCTGCCGCGGCCTTGTCTGGTGGTGCTCGATGCCCGTCTGGGGCGCAATTATCTTCAGCTTTTCGACGGGCAAGCGCTGCCGCCCCAGATTGCCTCTGCCGACGCAATCCCCGACGGGTTGCTCAGCACTGCTACCTGCCTGACCGGCGATGGCGCAGAGCAGATCGCGGAAGATAGCGGCCTGCCGCACCTGCCCGCCGCCCTGTCTCTTCCGCAGGCGATGGCGCGGATCGCGGCAAGGCGCCCGCCGCCCAAGACGCGCCCGGCGCCGCTTTACCTTCTGCCCGCAGACGCCGCACCGCCGCGCGACGCCCCGCCGCTGATCCTGCCATGACAGCGGACGAGCTTGCGGCCTTCCATGCGGCCTGCTTCACCGTCCCCCGCCCGTGGACGGTGCAGGAATTCGCGACCTTTCTGGCCTCACCCCAGGTTCTGCTGGTCGCCGCGCCGCAGGGGTTCGCCCTTGGCCGGGTCGTCTCGGACGAGGCCGAACTTCTGACCATCGCGGTCGATCCCGCCGCGCGGCGAAGGGGCACAGGGCGGGCGCTTCTGTCCGACCTGATGACCCAGGCCACCACCCGTGGCGCGCGGGAGATGTTCCTTGAGGTCAGCCGAGAGAACGACTCGGCCATCGCACTTTACCGGACGATGGATTTTGCCGAAGCGGGCCTTCGCAAAGCCTACTATTCCGATGCCGGCCGCCCGATTGACGCGCTGATCATGCGACGGGAACTGGCGGCCGACGATCCGGTTACCACTGTTTTTCCTATCTAATTTTACTGTTTGGTCAAATATTTTTTCTGTCCTTTCAGAATCCTGTTGACCGCTTCGCAGCCTTCCGCCCTAATCGCACTGATCCGAAAGAGATCGCCCCGCCACTTGCGCGGGCGCGTCCGATATTTGGACATAAATGTCATTCAGGGAGCTTGAAATGACCCTCATGCAGAAATTCCTCGGTGCTGCCGCAACCCTCGCCCTGACCACGGGCATCGCATCGGCGGACCCGGCAATCATCTTCGACCTTGGCGGCAAGTTCGACAAGTCGTTCAACGAAGCCGCCTTTGCCGGCGCAACCCGCTGGGCAGAAGAAACCGGCGGCACCTTCAAGGAACTGGAGATGCAGTCGGAGGCCCAGCGCGAACAGGCACTGCGCCGTCTGGCCGAAGCTGGCGCCAATCCCATCGTCATGACCGGCTTTGCCTTCGCCGACGTGCTGAATGTCGTCGCTCCCGACTTCCCGGACACGAAATTCGCCATCGTTGACATGGTCGTCGACCAGCCGAACGTGAAGTCGGTGGTCTTCACCGAAGAGCAGGGATCCTACCTTGCCGGCGTGATGGCGGCGATGGCGTCGAAGTCCGGAACCGTGGGCTTCGTCGGCGGCATGGACGTTCCGCTGATCCACAAATTCGCCTGCGGTTATGTCCAGGGCGTCAAGGCGACCAACGCCGACGCCACGGTCATCCAGAACATGACCGGCACCACGCCAGCAGCAAGGAACGACCCGGTGAAGGGCGCCGAACTGGCCAAAGCCCAGAAATCGCAAGGTGCGGACGTGATCTATGCCGCAGCGGGCGGCACCGGCATCGGTGTTTTGCAAGCGGCGGCTGACGAAGGCATCCTGTCGATCGGTGTGGACAGCAACCAAAACCACCTGCATCCCGGCAAGGTTCTGACCTCGATGCTCAAGCGCGTGGACAATGCGGTCTATAGCGCCTTCAAGGAAGGTGCCGAGATGACAACCGGCATCAATGTGATGGACCTGAACGCTGGGGGCGTCGATGTCGCGATGGACGACAACAACGCAGCCCTCGTCACGCCGGAAATGAAGGCGGCGGTCGAAGCGGCGGCTGAAAAGATCAAGTCCGGCGAAATCGTGGTTCACGACTACATGGCAGACAACACCTGCCCCGTGAACTGAGCGGACGCCATGGGGGCGGGCATTCAACAGGAGCGGCAGGCAACTGCCGCTCCAGCCATCGAACTTCGTGGTATCTCGAAAGCCTTTGGCCCGGTGCAGGCCAACAAGGACATTTCGATCAAGGTCATGCGTGGCACCGTCCACGGGATCATCGGGGAAAACGGCGCGGGCAAATCCACGCTCATGTCGATCCTTTATGGGTTCTACAAAGCCGACAAGGGCGAGATTTTGATCGGCGGCAAGCCCGTGCAGATCCCCGACAGCCAGGCCGCCATCCGGGCGGGCATCGGCATGGTGTTCCAGCATTTCAAGCTGGTGCAGAATTTTTCCGTCGTCGAGAATGTGATCCTCGGCGCCGAAGACGGGGCGCTTTTGCGGCCCTCAATCGCGAAGGCCCGCGCCGCGCTGGCCAATCTGGCGAGGGAATATGAGCTGGACGTCGACCCCGACGCCCTGATCGAAGATCTGTCGGTGGGCCATCAGCAGCGCGTCGAAATCCTCAAGGCGCTTTACCGGCAGGCCGATATTCTGATTTTGGACGAACCTACGGGCGTTCTTACCCCCGACGAGGCCGACCATCTGTTCCGCATCCTGCGCGGGCTGAAGGATCAGGGCAAGACGATCATCCTGATCACGCACAAGCTGCGGGAGATCATGGAAATTACCGATACAGTCAGCGTGATGCGCCGCGGCGAGATGACGGCGACCGTGAAGACATCGGAAACCAGCCCCGAAGCGCTGGCCGAGCTGATGGTCGGGCGGAAGGTTCTTCTGAACGTTCCAAAGGGCCCTGCCAAACCGGGCGCGACCGTGCTTGAGGTCAAAGGCTTGAGGGTGCGAGACGAAGCAGGTGTCGAACGGCTCAAGGGCATCGACCTGACGATCCGCGCGGGCGAGATCCTCGGCATCGCCGGGGTCGCGGGCAACGGCCAGTCCGAACTGCTGGAGGTCTTGGGCGGCATTCAGCGCGGCACCGGGCATGTCCGCGTGAACGGGCGAGAGCTGGACCTGACCGGCAAACATTCCGACGGTCAGTCGCGCCGCGCCGATGGCATCGCCCATGTGCCCGAGGATCGCCAACATCTGGGCATGATCATGGATTTCTCCGCCTGGGAGAATGTGGCCTTCGGTTATCACCATGACCCGGCCTATCAGAAAAACGCGCTTCTGATGGACAATGACGCGCTGTTGGAAGACACCAAGGGCAAGATGGCACGTTTCGATGTGCGACCGCCGATCCCCACGCTGGCGGCCAAGAGCTTTTCGGGCGGCAACCAGCAAAAGATCATCCTGGCGCGCGAAATCGAACGTAACCCCGACCTTCTGCTGATCGGCCAGCCAACCCGTGGCGTCGATATCGGCGCCATCGAATTCATCCACAAACGCATTGTCGAATTGCGCGACGCGGGCAAGGCGGTGCTGCTGGTCAGTGTCGAGCTCGATGAGATCATGAGCCTGTCGGACCGGATCGCGGTGATGTTCGACGGGCGCATCATGGGCGAACGCCTACCGGACGAAACGAACGAGCGCGAACTGGGCCTGCTGATGGCGGGTGTCAGTGGTGCTGCGGCCGACAAGGGGGCACGGTGATGCAGAAGATGCCAAAATGGGCTGATGTTGCGCTGATCCCGCTCATCAACCTCATGATCGCGTTCCTGATCTCCGCCATCGTGATCTTTGCCATCGGGGAAAACCCTTGGATGGCGCTCCGCACCATGGTCGAGGGCACCCTCCTGCGCGCCGAGGGCTGGGGCTATATGCTCTATTATGCCACGAACTTCATGTTCACCGGGCTGGCCGTGTCGGTCGCCTTTCACGCCGCCCAGTTCAATATCGGTGGCGAGGGGCAGGCGACGATGGGTGGTCTTGGCGTGGCGCTGGTGTGCCTCGCCTTTCCCTGGCCGCACTGGACGGTCGCCCTTCTTGCGGCAACTGCCGGGGCGGCGCTGTTCGGCGCGGTCTGGGCGGCAATCCCGGCCTGGCTTCAGGCCCGCCGCGGCAGCCATATCGTGATCACCACGATCATGTTCAACTTCATCGCCGCGTCAGTGCTGAACTACCTTTTGTCAAACGTGATGCGGCCCATGGGATCCATGGATCCCTCTTCCGCCCGTTTCCCCGACGGCGCGAAACTGCCCACGCTGCATGACATGCCGATCCTTGGGCAGATCTTCGACAAGAACACCCCAGCCAATATCACCCTCTTCATTGCCCTTGCCGCGTGTGTGCTGGTCTGGGTGCTGATCTGGAAGACGCGGCTCGGCTATATGATCCGCGCCTTTGGCAAATCCGAAGCGGCAGCAAAATACGCGGGCATCTCGCCCTTCAAGATCATCATGATTTCGATGATCATCTCCGGTGCACTGTCGGGGATGATGGCCCTGAACACCGTTATGGGCTACTCGGAGAAACTCATCCTGAACTCGGTCGAGGGCGCAGGCTTCATCGGCATCGCGGTTTCGCTGATGGGCCGTTCGCATCCGTTCGGGGTGCTTCTTGCCTCGCTTCTCTTCGGGTTTCTCTATCAGGGCGGTGCGGAACTCGCGCTCTGGACCTCGATCCCGCGAGAGTTGATCACCGTCATTCAGGCCCTGGTGATCATGTTCACTGGTGCGCTTGACAATATGGTGCGCACGCCGGTCGAGCGACTGTTCCTGACCCTGCGCAGGGAGGGCCGCGGATGACCTACGACACCCTTCTCCAACTCCTCGATTCGATGGTGCGCCTGGGTGTTCCATTGCTGTTGGCATGTCTGGCCGGTCTTTATTCCGAACGGTCGGGGATTTTCGACATCGGGCTGGAGGGCAAGATGCTCGTCGGTGCCTTCATGGCCGGCGCAGTTGCTTTCAGTTCCGGCTCGCCCTGGATAGGGCTGCTGGCGGCGATTGGTATCTCGGTCCTTTTCAGCCTGATCCATGGCGTTGCCTCGATTACCTTTCGCGGCAATCAACTCATCTCTGGCGTGGCGATCAACTTTCTGGCTTCAGGCCTGACGGTTCTGGTCGGCCAGACATGGTTCGGGCTGGGCGGGCGCACGCCCGCGCTTGAAAATTCCGCGCGGTTCGAACCGATCACCCTGCCCTTCGCCGAGGCGCTCTCTGGCGTGCCGTTCCTCGGGCCGCTTTACGCTGAACTGATCTCGGGCCAGACGATCCTGGCCTATGCGGCCTTTGCCGCCGTGCCGATCAGTTGGTGGGTGCTCTATCGGTCGCGCTTCGGCCTGCGGCTCAGGGCCGTGGGCGAAAACCCCGCCGCCGTCGATACCGCCGGGATTTCGGTCGTCCGCCTGCGTTTCACCGCGGTGATGATCACCGGCCTTCTGTGCGGCATCGCCGGCGCCTATCTTGCGACATCTGCCCCTTCGGCGGGCTTTGGCAGGGAAATGACAGCGGGCAAGGGGTACATCGCGCTCGCGGCCCTGATCTTCGCCAAATGGCGCCCGGTGCCGGCGCTTGGCGCCACCATGCTTTTCGGCCTCTTGGAGGCGATCTCGATCCGCTATCCCAATATCGCGCTTGGCCCCATCACGCTGCCGGTGCAGGTCATGCAGGCCGCGCCCTATATCCTTACGGTCATCATCCTTGCTGGTTTCGTCGGGCGCGCCATCCCGCCGCGCGCCGGGGGTGAGCCCTATGTGAAGGAGCGCTAAGGGGTTGGGGGCGGTCATTTTACCGCCTTTGTGATCTTTCGTTGCAAAAGTGACCCAAATCGTGACCGGAAAAGGGAAATAATACCGCCTGCCCCTTTGACAGTGGAATCGCGAGGGGTCATCACTCGTTCAGGTTTCTCCCCCGGACCATGACGGCCCCGATGCAGTTCTACCTGCCAATTGCCGAGGTTTCCGTGAATGCCTTCCTGCTTTTCGGGCTGGGCGGCATTGTTGGGGTATTGTCTGGACTTTTCGGGGTGGGCGGCGGCTTTCTCATCACGCCCTTGCTGTTCTTTATCGGCATCCCGCCCACGGTCGCGGTGGCGACGGGCGCCAATCAGGTCGTGGCCTCCTCGATCTCGGGCGTGCTGGTGCATCTCAAGCGCAAGACCGTCGACATCCGCATGGGAACCGTCCTGATGCTGGGCGGCCTGGCAGGGTCAACAGCGGGTATATGGCTTTTCAACCTTCTGTCGCGCCTGGGTCAGATCGACCTGACCGTGCAGCTTTCTTACGTAGTTTTCCTGGGTATCGTCGGCACGATGATGCTTCAGGAAAGCCTGCGCAGCATGTCGCGCGCGCGCCGCGCCCAGCCTGTCAAACGCAGCCAGCATATGTGGGTCCACCGGTTGCCGCTGAAGGTGAAGTTCCGCACCTCCGGCCTTTACATCAGC
>Ga0073899_10004221_pt1 | contig 12620 bp, 14 predicted proteins | sample KloWWTmetaKNB5Ph_FD_88975 | JGI IMG/M metagenome (GOLD analysis project Ga0073899, IMG submission 88975) | Active sludge microbial communities from Klosterneuburg, Austria, studying microevolution and ecology of nitrifiers - Klosterneuburg... | ecosystem: Engineered > WWTP > Aerobic digester >... | reverse complement strand
GATGGACACTACCTCGACGCCTGGGCGGAACGCCTCGGGCTCCGCGAGCTCCTCCGCCGAGCGCGGGCCAACGCCACGGATGGGTGAACCGCGCCGCTGCCGCCGGCGTCACTTCTCCAGCGCGCACCGCACGCGCGGGATGAACTCTTGGCTGGGCGAGCCGCGATAGGTGAGCACCTCTTTCAGCTCGCCGGGTTTGACGCGCACCGTCACCGGCTTCGGCGCCACGTTGGTCGCGACCTCGCAGGTCGCGAAGGCGGTGCAGCCGTTGTACAGGTGCACGATGTGATCGTAGGCATAGTTGCGATAACGCGCCTCGGTCCACGCTTGGACGCAGTACACCGGCGCGTCGGGGTCGCGACCTGCGCGCGGCGGTTCGGCGAGCCCCAGCGCCGGCAACAGCAATCCGAGCGCGACCGCGGTCGCGATACGCAATGGTTTCGCGCTTCGGTGGAGCATGTCGGCCTCCGACCTCCGAGCGGGCAATTCCGGGGCCAGCGCCAGCGTCAGTGCCCGGCAACCTCGGCGGCCAGCCGCTCGGCCAGGCGCTCGAGCTCGGCGTCGTCGCAGGGCAGCTCGACGTAGTCGAGGGGGTCGGGCAGCGCCAGCGCGACCGCCGACAGGCACGTGTCGCGAATGCACGCCACCACGTGGGCCCCGGGCTCTCGCTCGATCAGGCTCTTGAGCAGCGGCCAGTGGCCCTGCTCGGCGGCCTCGAGCTTGCCCACCCCGCCGACGATCACCACGTCGGCGGCGCCCTGCGAGAGCCGCTCTGCCAGCGCGAAGCCCGACGCCTCGAACTTGTAGCCGCACAGGTCTGCTTCAGCGGCCTCGCGCGCCAAGATCCCGCGCTGAGTGGGGCCGGTGACACTGGAGATGTCCCAGCCGACGGTCTTGCCCTCGGGGTCCGAGACGTCGTCTTGCACGAACCCCGTGACGGCCAGGCCGCGAGCTTCGAGCAACGCGGCGAGCTTGCGTGCCGCCTGGCCCTTCTCGGTTCCGGGCTTTCCGACGATGGCTGACCAACCGCTCATGGCTTCTTCCGCGCACGGGCTACGGCGCTCGCGCTGAGCAGCACGAATAGCACGATCGTCAGCGCGTTGCCGATCCCGCCGGCGGTGCGGAGCAGGGCGTGCCCCGTGAAGTCCCCGACCAGCCGCGCCATGAGCGACAGCTGCAGCAGGCCGAGGTGAAGGTAGAAAGCCGGACTGTAGGCCAGCGGAACGCCGATCACCGCGGGGAAGATGACCGGCGCGTGGGCGAACACCATCGAGAACACGAAGCCCAGCATCAGCGCGTGCACGAAGGCGTCGAAGCGTGCGCCCGCTACGTCGCCGCGCGCAGCCAGCATGGCCAGGCCGCCGAGCGCCAGCCAGACGTAGCCCGAGATCAGCGCCACCGCCATGAACCGCGTCAGCCCGCGTTTCTTCACGGTGTGGCGCGCGACGTCGAACCGCACCAGCCATGCCGCCATGCCGATGAGCCCCAGGGCCAGGCCGGTGCGTGCAGCGTCGTGCCCGGTGCTGATGGCGGCCGCGCCCGCCACCACCAGGGCCACCACCGCGAGAAACGCTCGGCCCGCGTTGTGGCCCGGCGACAGCACGCGTCCCAGCTCGCGCCGCTCGGCGAAGATGGTGAGGGTCAGAAACGCGATCGACCACGGCAGGGTGCGATCCGCGGCCGCACCCAGCGCCCAGCTCAGGTTGCCGGCGGTCCAGGCCAGCCCGGCGAGTACCAGCACCAGGGTGAAGTCGGCCACGTGACGGCGTGCCAGCACCGCGCTGACGAGCGAGAACCAGGCGCTGCTCACCACGGCGACCCAGGCGGCAGCGCCGGGCGCACCGGCCAGGGCGACCGCCGCGGACAGCGCGGCGCTCATGGGTGCGAGGTAGGTCCAGGCGGCTCCGTGCGCGACCGCCCGCTCGAGGCCGATCAGCGTGCCGAAGAAGCCCGAGACCATCAGCACGCCGTGCAGCGCGGGATCCGGCGCTGGCACGCCCAACCCCAGGCGAGCGAGCCCCGCGCTGATCGCGACGAACAAGCACGACGCACCGGCGATCAGGAACGGAAGACGCGCGAGCTTCATCGCCCGGGGCCGAACGCACCCGCGACGTGCTCCGCCATCAGACCGGGGTGCCACGGTGGCTCCCACACCAGCTCGATGTCGACCTCACCCGCCTCCGGAACGAAGCTCTCGATGGCGGCGCGAGCCTGATCGACGATGAACGGCCCGAGCGGGCAGGCGGGGCTGGTCATGGTGAGGCGGATCGCGACGCGTCCCGGTTCGAGCAGCACGGCGTAGACCAGACCCAGGTCGACGATGTTGATGCCCAGCTCCGGGTCGTCCACGCTGCGCAAGGCACTCCAGATCCGCTCGGTCACGGCCTCGGCGGGTGTCATGGACAAATCCTGCAGAGCACTCTGGCCGATGGGAAGCCCGCGGCGGCGAATTTTATGTACGGAATGGGTGCAGCCCCGGGGCGGGGCGGGTAGACTCGATGGGCCATGGGCGTCCGGGAGTTCATCGAGCGCGCGCAGGCCCTCTCCGGGGCCGATCCGCAGCTCTTGGACCGGATGGCCGCCGCGGCCACCACCCGCAGCCTGGCCCGCGGCGAGATGCTCTGGCACGCCGGCGATCCGGCCAAGGCCCTGACGGTGATCAAGAGCGGCCTGATCAAGGTGGTTCGGCCAGCCGCCCGGGGCCGCGCGTCGATCTGCGGCATCTTCGGTCCGCCCGACACGGTGGGCGACCTGGCGGTGCTCCGCGGGATCCCCTACCCCGCCGACGCCATCGTGGCCACCGAGTCGGCCAGCGTGATCTGCATCCCGGGCACCTTGCTCACCGACCCCAGCGCGCAGACCACGCCCCTGGCCATGAGCATGGCCTGCGCCATGCACACCAAGCTGGCAGCACTGCACGACAAGGTCGAGGTGCTGTCGGCCGGCTCGGTCGAGGCGCGCCTGGCCACGCTGCTGATCAAGCTCTACGACCGCTTCGGCGACGACTTCGACGACGGCTCGCACAGCATTCCGGTGGCCCTGTCGCGACGCGAGCTGGCCGAGCTGGTGGCCACCTCGTTCGAGACCGCCATCCGGGTCATGACCCGCTGGGAGCGCGAGGGCGTGCTGCTCACCACGCCGCACGGCTTCACCGTGCACAAGCTCGAGGCCCTGAAGGCGGCAGCGGGCGGCGACGCCACCGACGCGCTGATCCCGCTCACCCGTTGACCACGGCCAGCGCCACCCGGCCAAGCTGCTCGTCGCGCTGGCGCTGGTCACGCTCGAACTCGGCCTCGTACCCGGGGGGCACGTAGGCGCACAGGCCGTCCCAGTCGTGTAGCTCGCCGCTCACGGCATAGGCGCGGGCCCGGGATCCGCCGCACAGCTGCTTGTACTCGCAGGCGCCACACTTGCCCTGCAGCCGCTCGGCGTCGCGCAGCTCCAGGAACACCGGGCTGGTGCGATAGATCTCGATCACGTCGCGCTCGCGCACGTTGCCGCAGGGGATCGGCAGAAACCCACTGGGGAAGACCTCGCCCCGGTGTGAAACGAAGAGGAAGCCGCGCCCGTCGTTGACGCGCACCCCCTGCTTGCCGTGCGTGCCGTGCTCGACCGCCACGCCGCTCGCGCGCTTCTTCTCGGCCAGCACGCGCCGATAGTGCGGCGCCGCGGTGGTCTTGACCGCAAAGGGCTCGCGCTCGGCGAGGGCTGCCAGCTCTTCCAGGGCGCTCTCGACCGCGCTCGGGCTGGGCATCATGGAAAGCCCCGCGCGCCCCGTGGGCACCACGAAGAACACGCTCCACAAGAGGCAGCCCGCGTCGCGCACGACCTCGGCCATCTCTTTCAAGATGTGGATGTTCTTGGCGTGAATGCTGGTGTTGATCTGGGTCCCGATGCCAGCGGCCTTGGCATCACGCAAGATCCGCAGCGACATGTCGAAGCTGCCCGCGACGCCGCGGAACGCGTCGTGGATGGCCGCGCCCGGGGCGTCCACGCTGACCGCCAGCCGCGCGAGCCCCGCCTGGGCCAGCTCGCCAATCAGCTCTGGGGTCACCAGCGGCGTGGCGCTGGGCGTGAGCCCCATGATGAGCCCGCGCGAGCGGCCGTGCGCCACCAGCTCGAGCAGATCGGGGCGCTTGGCGGGGTCGCCGCCCGTGAGAATCACCAGCGGAACGTGCGCCGCGGCGAGGCTGTCGAGCACGCGCTTGCCCTCGGCCGTGCTGAGCTCGCTGGGGTCGCGCGTGGGTTTGGCGCAGGCGCGGCAGTGCTGGCACACCAGATCGCACGCCTGGGTGGTCTCCCAGATGGCGATGAACGGATGGTCGTCGAACTTGGCCACGATACAGCCCGGTCCGGGGAATGTAGTGGTCCGCGGCGCGCCGGTCGAGCGGCGCCGATCAGGCCGGCGCGCGGCCGCCCGCTGCCCCGCAGCGCAGCCGCCGCGAGCGCAATGCCTGCGCAAATCCAGGAGCTGAACGGGGTTTTTCCTGGACGACAACTCCTGCCGCCGGTCTTCGGAAAATGCACTAGGGTGCGCGCCGCGGCCCACGACCTCGGCCGCTTGGTGTAGAAACCCCGCCGGGCGGGAATGATCTGGAGGACGAAGAAGATGGATCTCAAAGTTGTTCTGGTCGCGTGCGGCGCGCTGCTCCTGAGCGTCGGGTGCAACAAGGAAGAGAAGGCCTCGGGCGGCGCCGTCGGCGCGGCTACCGGAGCGGCAACGGCAGCCGGCGGCGGCAGCGACGACCCGGCGGCGTACTACAAGATGAAGTGCGCCGTGTGCCACGGCGACACCGGCGCCGGCGACGGCCCGGGCGGCACGGCCCTCACCCCGAAGCCCCGCAACTTCACGGACGCGGCCTGGCACGGCACCGTCAAGGACGAGGACATCAAGAAGGCCATCGTCGAAGGCGGCGCGGCCGTCGGCAAGAGCGCGGCCATGCCGGGCAACCCCGACCTGCGCGGCAAGCCCGCCCTGGCGGACGCCCTGGTGAAGCACCTTCGCGGCATGAAGAAGTGATTCGCCCCGGGGGGTGATGGCCCAGGCGCCGCGGCACTAGCCTCGGCGCTTTGGCCTTTTGTGGGTCGCGGCCGCGGCGACATCGGCCAGCGTGGTGTCACCGGCCCAGCTCTGCAGCGCGTCGCTGAGCGCAGACCACGCGGGGTGCAGCGGGCACGGGTTCTTCGCATCGCACTTGCCCCAGCCAAACGCGCAACGGCCGCCGACCGGCGCCTCGCCCATGGCGCCCAGGACGTCGGCAAAGCGGATCTTGCTCGCGGGCCGGGCGAGCACGAAGCCGCCGCCGTGCCCCTTCTGCGAGCTGAGCAGGCCGGCCGCGACCAGCCGCCGGAGCACCTTGGACAAGTAGTGAACGGGCACGCTCGCCTCGGCTGCCAGGTCGGTCGCAGTTCGCGCAATTTGATCGCCGCGGGCCAGGCAAGTCATCACCCTGAGCGCATACTCTGCGCTCTGTGACACGGGGGCGATGCCGTCACGGCGGGCAATGGGCAGCTTGCGCGGTTTCGTGGTGGGGCTCTTCGTTCGCATGATCGATGTCACTCCGGAATTCGTGGCCGTTGCCAGCGGCCCCATCAATAGACCACGATGTCCATAAACAGCCAACCCGGCAAGGCCCCACCCATGAAGGAACGTAACCCCGGCGAGTCCCCCGAGGCGCAGAACGCGCGGCGCTGGGTGCTTCTGGCCGTGGGCTCGCTCTTGACCTCGGGGGTGCTCGCGCTGTTCCTGGTGGTGGCCCGGACGCCGTTCTTCTCGCGCTTCGTCACCGACCCCGCGTTCTTCCGTCGCTGCCTGGTGGTGCACGTCGACCTGTCGCTCCTGGTCTGGATCTACGCCTTCGCGGCGGCGCTCTCGTTCCTCTTGCCCAAGGCTGGCAAGAGCTCGCTGGCCAGCCGCCTGGGCGTGTTCGTGGCCGCGGCGGGCGTCGTCTTGCTGCTGGCCGCGGCCGGCGCCCCCGGGGCGCAGCCGATCCTCGCCAACTACGTGCCGATGATCGATCACTGGTCGTTCTCGCTGGGCCTGGTGGTCTTCGGCACCGGCGTGCTGATGAGCGTGCTCGATCGCCGCCTGCTCCCCAGCGAGCCGGCGCCCGGCAGCGTGCTGTCGGTGCCCGCAGCCGCCGTGCCTGGAATCCGCACCACCGGCATCGCGCTGTGCATCGCCGCGCTCACCTTCGCGACCACCTGGCTGACCGCGCCGCGCGGGCTCGATCCGGCCACGCTCTACGAGCTGGGCAACTGGGGCGGTGGCCACGTGCTGCAGCTCGCCAGCACGGCCGCCATGCTGTGCGTCTGGCTGATCTTGCTGGCGGGTGTGCTGGGGCGCTCGCCGCTCTCGCGCAACGCCGCCGCGGTGCTGTTCGGCGTGCTGCTCTTGCCCTGGGCGGTCGCGCCGCTCTTGGCCGCCAGCGGCATGCAGAGCGTTGCGGCGCGCGAGGGCTTCACCCTGCTGATGCGCTGGGGGATCTTCCCGGCGGCGTCGCTCGTGCTCATCGCGTGCGTGCGCGCGGTGGTGCGCGGCTTCCGCGAGGGCACGCTCACCCGGGCCGAGCTGCGTGATCCTCGACTGATCGGCTTCTTCGCCAGCGCCGGGCTCACCGTGCTCGGCTGGGTCCTGGGCGCGCTGATCCGCGGGTCCACCACGGTCGTTCCGGCTCACTATCACGCCTCGATCGGCGGGGTGACCGTGGCCTTCATGGCGCTCGGGTACCCGCTGCTCGAGGTGGTCGGCGTGCCGGTGCGGGCGTCACGCCTCGCCCGCCGCGGCGCACACTGGCAGCCGGCGCTCTTCGGCGTGGGGCAAGGCGTGTTCGCCATCGGCTTCGCGCTGGCCGGCGCCCACGGCATGGGCCGCAAGCTGTACGGCGCCGAGCAGAACGCCAAGAGCCTGGGCCAGAAGCTGGGGCTCGGCGTGATGGGCCTGGGCGGCATGCTGGCCATCGTGGCGGGCGTGCTGTTCCTGGCGATCGTGGTCAGCGCCTGGCTGCGGCGCGAGCGCGCGCGGGTCTCGGCCTGGGAGCTGGTGGGCCCCGGCAGCTTCCTCGTTCCGGCGCACGCCGAAAGTCAGGCCCGCGTCCGAGCGGGGGAACGTTTCAACATCAAGGAAAGGACTGGGTCCCATGGCTGAAGACAGGCCGATACACCCCATTCAGAAGTTGCTCGACAACCCATGGCTCTTGCTCGCGCTCGGCGTCCTCTTGCCGGCCATCTCCTACACGATCTGGGGTTTGGTCGAGCTCGGAAACCTGAAGCCGGCCACGCTGCCCTGAGGAGACGACCATGGGAATCTCAGCACCGCCTGCAGACTGGTTCAAAGCCCCATCGGGCACCGAGCGCGCGTGGATCGGCCTCGCGCTGCTCTGGTGCATCGTGCTCACCCTGGCGATGCCCTACTGGCATTTCAAGGGCAAGCAGAACAGCACCGGCGAAGCCTACGCCGTGGAGCCCGCCAAGTTCGCGGCCCGCGTCCAGAGCTTCGTGGCTTCGAACAAGGTCGACGAGAAGAACGGCATCCCGGTGGTCGAAGCGGCGCCGGGCGGCGACGCCTATCTGCAAGCGCAGATGTGGACGTTCTATCCCATCCTCAAGTTCCGCAAGGGCCAGACCTACCGGCTGCACATCTCGTCCACCGACATCCAGCACGGTTTCTCCTTGCTCCCCATCAACATGAATTTCCAGGTGCTGCCGGGCTACGACCACGTGCTCACCATCACCCCCACGATGACGGGCGATTTCCCGATCATCTGCAACGAGTTTTGCGGCATCGGGCACCACCAGATGACCGGCAAGATCATCGTGACGGAGTAGACAGATGACGACGATGGATCCCACTGTCGACGGCGCAGTCGCCGAGACCCCGGCCGAGACGGCCGAGCCCAAGGGCAACCACCTGCCCGGCTTGTCGCGCATCTGCGGCACCACCGGGTTCACGGTCGACCTCACGGCCCAGAAGTTCATCCAGCTGAACGCCGTCGCGGCGGTCGTGTGCCTGCTGATCGGCGGCGTGGCGGCGCTGCTCGTCGCCCTCACCCGCTGGCCGGCGGTCCACTTGCTGCCGGCCGAGTGGTACTACCGCATGGTCACGCTGCACGGGCTCTCGATGCTGATCCTGTGGATCATCTTCTTCGAGATCGCGGTGCTTTACTTCGCCGGAACGGTGCTCTTGAAGAGCCGCCTGGCGTCGGCCACCGCCGCCTGGATCAGCTTCATCATGATGGTGGTCGGCGGCGGCATGGTCGCGGCCATGGTGCTCACCGGCAAGGCCGACGTGATGTTCACGTCGTACGCCCCGCTCAAGGCGCACCAGCTCTACTACCTGGGCGTGATCCTGTTCGCGGTCGGCACGTTGATCGGCGTGATCAACTTCTTTGCCACGATCTACATCGCCAAGCGCGACAAGACCTACAAGGGCTCGGTGCCGCTGGTGGTGTTCGGCGCCATCACGGCCGGCATCATCGCGGTGGCCACCTTGCTGCACGGCGCTGCGATCTACATCCCGACCTGGCTCTGGGCGCTGGGCGTGATCCCCAACATGGATCCAGCGGTCTACCGCCTGGTGTTCTGGGGCCTCGGCCACCCGTCGCAGCAGATCAACGTCGCGGCCATGGTCAGCGTCTGGTACCTGCTCAGCGCCATCACCGTGGGCGGCAAGGTGCTGAACCAGGGCGTCTCGCGCGTCGCGTTCCTGTTCTACATCCTGTTCATCAACCTGGCTTCGGCCCACCACCTCTTGGTCGACCCGGGCGTCAGCGCCGGCTGGAAGATCTGGAACACCTCGTACGCGATGTACCTGGCGGTGCTCGCCTCGATGATCCACGGCTACACCGTGCCGGCCTCGGTCGAGGTGGCGCTGCGCAAGCAGGGGCACGACAAGGGGCTGTTCGGCTGGCTGGGCGCGGCCCCCTGGGGCAACCCCGGGTTCTCGGGCTTCTTCCTCAGCCTGCTGATCTTCGGCTTCATCGGCGGCATCACCGGCGTGACGCTGGGCACCGAGCAGATCAACATCATCGCCCACAACACGCTGCGCATCCCCGGCCACTTCCACTCCACGGTGGTGGGCGGCACCACGCTGGCCTTCATGGCGGTCACCTACTACGTGGTGCCCCTGATCTTCCGCCGCGAGTTCCCGCTGCGCGCCATCTGCAAGCTGCAACCCTTCGTCTTCGCGCTGGGCATCGCCATGGTCTCGTTCGGCATGTCGTTCGCCGGCTCGTACGGCGTGTCGCGACGCCACTGGGACATCGAGTTCACGGGCGCCACGCACGCGGCGGGCTATGACGCCAGCGTGCACGTCTGGCTGGCAATGGTGGGCATCGGCGGCATCGTCGCGTTCACCGGCCTCTTGATGTACGTGCTGCCGGTGGTGGGCGCCGTGTTCTTCGGAAAGAAGATCGACGGCAAGATGACCCCGTGGTGAGGAGGCAAGAGAAAATGGCCAAACAAGAAAAAGCCGCCGACGTCATCGAGAAAGAGTCGGAGCACCACGGTGACGAGGCGCACAAGGCGCCGGGCACGTTCGTGCTCACGCTCATCCTGCTCGTCTCGTTCGCGGTGTATTACTTCGCGAACTGGAAAGCGCTGGCAGACGTCTGGCACGTCCGCTGAGCGGGAGCTATGAAGTGACCGTCATGGCCGACCCCATCGATGCACCCCCGCCCGCTTCGGACGACTCCGAGGCCACGGGCGCGGGCGGCAGCGGGGGGTCGGCGGCCGCGGCCAGCGGCCTGCATCGCGACGACGCCAGCGGTCTGCCCCGGCCGCTGGCGGCAATGCACGTGTTCTTCTCGTCGTGGCGTTTCCCGGTGCTGATGCTGGCGGTGTTGCTCTCGTTCGACATCTTTCAGCTCGCCATGCTGGTGATCCCCAAGGCCGACACCGGCATCGGCGCCTTCGCGGAAGAGTTCCGGGTCTGGTGCTACGGCCTGAACCAAGAGACGGGCGCCTTCGAGACCAGCTACATCGCCATCTTCCTGGCCCAGCCCGCGGTGATGTGTGGCGTCTTGGCCGTGGTGTGGGGCAAGCAAGTGCGCGAGGTGCTGCGCACCCGCCCGCGCGCCCTGCTCCCCTACCTGGCTGCGGCGCTGGTGCTGGTCAGCGCCGTGCTGGTCAGCCTGGTGGGGCTCGGCGGCAGCGCGTCTGCGGCGCCGCAACCCTTCCCCGCCGCCACGCTGCGCACCGCCAAGCCTGCGCCGGTGGTGGCGCTCACCGATCAAGACGGCGCCAAGGCCGATCTGGCGTCCCTGCGCGGCAACGTGGTGGTGGTCACCGGCATCTACGCCACCTGCTTCCACACCTGCCCGCTGATCATGGGGCAGCTGCGCCGCAGCCTGGACGCCCTGAGCAAGGCCGAACGCGAGAGCGTGCGGGTGCTGGCGGTCACGCTGAACCCCGAGCACGACAAGCAGCCGGTGATGCTCAAGACGGCAGCGCGCTATCAGGTGAAGTCGCCGGAATATCGCCTGCTCTGGGGCGAGCCCGAAGAGGTGAACGCCACCCTCGACCGGCTCGAGATCGCGCGCAGCAAGAACCCGATGAACGGCGAGATCGGCCACGCCAACCTGTTCATCGTGGTCGATCGCAAGGGGCAGGTCGCGTATCGCCTGACCCTGGGTGAACGCCAAGAGCGCTGGCTCACCGACGCCATCAAGCTCTTGGTGAAGGAGCCCGGCGCCTGAGATGACCGCGCCCGCCCCGACCGAAGCGGCGGGGGGCGACTCGACGGAAGCGTCGTCGCCCGCCCTGACCGAAGCTGACGTTACGGCACCTTCTCCGCCGGCGCCGCGCTCACTCACCGTGATCCGCGACGACGGCGAGCGCGTGGAGCCCAAGGTCCGCGGCGAGCGCCTGCTGCGCGTGGGCAACCGTGCCTTCCAGGCGCTCGATGCCCTGCTCGCCAAGGGCCTGCCGGTCGAGCTCAATCCGCTGGCGCAGACCGGGGCCATCGCGAACACCTCGCTGATCACCGCGATCGTGTCGGGGATCGTGCTCCTGGTCTGGTACCGCACCAGCGTGCACGAGGCCCACGACTCGGTGGTGGCCATGAGCCAGGCCCGCTTCGGCGCCGGCTTCGTGCGCAGCCTGCATCGCTACAGCTCGGACGCCACGCTGTTGTTCGTGCTGATCCACGCCGTGAAGCTGTTCTTCGAGCGGCGCTTCGGCGGGGCGCGCTGGTTGGCGTGGGTCACCGGGCTCGCGCTGCTCGGCCTGCTCTGGCTCGACGGCTGGCTGGGCTACTGGCTGGTCTGGGATCAGCGGGGCCAGCTGGTCGCGCTGGGCTCGGGGCACGTGCTCGACACGCTGCCGATCTTCGCCGACCCGCTGTCGCGCTCGTTCTTGGTCGACGACCGCCTCAACTCGCTGCTGTTCTTCGTGGTCTTCTTCCTGCACATGCTGTTGCCGCTGGCGATGGGCGTGGCCCTGTGGCTGCACATCACGCGCCTGTCGCGCTCGTGGTTTCTGACCAAGCGGGCCATGACCGCGTGGGTCTTGGTCTCGCTCTCGGTGGTCAGCCTGGCCTTCCCTGCCGACGTGGTGGCCGCGGCCAAGATGGCCGTGCACCCCGAGACCTTCAGCATCGACTGGTGGTACCTGGCTCCGATCGCGCTCACCGACCGGCTGGGCGGCGGCGTGCTCTGGGCCATCGTGCTGGGCTCGGGCGCCGTGCTCTTCTCCGTACCGTGGCTCTTGGCCACGGGTCGCGCGCGGGTGGCCACGGTGATCGAGGCGCGCTGCAACGCCTGTCAGAAGTGCTACCACGACTGCCCCTACGACGCGATTCAGATGGTGCCGCGCAAGGACGACAAGCCCTTCGCCAGCATGGCCAGCGTCGACCCCAGCAAGTGCATCGGCTGCGGCATCTGCGCCGGCTCGTGCGACTCGGCGGGGATCGGGCTGCCGTGGTTCGACAGCGTGCGCCAGCGGCACCGCATCGACGAGCTGGTGGACCAGACGCTCGGCGCCGAGGCCGACGTGATGCTGGCGCTGGTGTGCAACGAATCGGCTGCGGCCGCCCTGACCGTGGACGATCAGACCAGCCGCTCGCCCGAGCTGCCCGGCTACAAGGTGGTGCGCGTGCCGTGCGCCGGCTGGATCCACCCGCTCACCGTCGAGCGCGCGCTCCGGCGCGGGGCGCGCGGCGTGCTCATCGTGGCCTCGGGCCCGGGCAGCTGCATGTATCGCGAGGGCAACCGCTGGACGACCGAGCGCATGGCCGGGCAGCGCGAGCCGGCCTTCCGCGGTGAGAAGGTCGACCGCGAGCGCGTGCGCGTGCTCGAGCTCTACCGCACCCAGCGCCAGCGGCTGCTGAGCGAGGCGCGAGAGTTCGCCGCGAGCCGTCCGGGGCCCGGCGGCGAGCCGCCGGGTGCGGTCCGCCGGTGGGTGGTGGGCCTGGGCTTGGCTGCGATCTTCGGCCTGGTGACCTGGGCCGGCACCGCCGCCGCCTACCGCACGCCGGGCGATCCTTCGCCTCGGCTGGTGGTCTCGTTCAAGCACCCGGGCAAGGCCGGAGAGAACTGCCGCGAGCCGTCCCAGGCCGAGCTGGACAAGCTGCCCAAGCACATGCGCCAGAAGCAGATCTGCGAACGGCGCCGCGCCAGCGTGCG
>Ga0073899_10004219_pt1 | contig 12623 bp, 19 predicted proteins | sample KloWWTmetaKNB5Ph_FD_88975 | JGI IMG/M metagenome (GOLD analysis project Ga0073899, IMG submission 88975) | Active sludge microbial communities from Klosterneuburg, Austria, studying microevolution and ecology of nitrifiers - Klosterneuburg... | ecosystem: Engineered > WWTP > Aerobic digester >... | reverse complement strand
CCGAAGCCGATCGCAGACGAGTAGCCGCCCGACGCTGACGCGGCGACGCCGATTGCAGACGAGCCATCACCCGAAGCTGACGCACCGGCACCAAGCTCGACCTTCAACCCTCGACCAGTGATGTCGGTCCATGCGGGGTCGGCAGGTGGAACACCGGTTGCCGGTGTCACCGCCACCCAGAAATAGTCGCCGTCGAACACGACGTCACCGGCTACATAATCAGCGACCCCCGCATCCCAATAACCGCGGTTGCGTTCCCCGTCGAGAAGCCCGATCGACGACAACGGAATACCGCCACCGCCACCGAGCGTCAGCGCGTCGACCTCGGCGGCCAGGAGCTGCACATCGGTCGCGCCCGACGTGAGATTCCCGACGAACCCGGAGGCGTCAACGCCGACCAGATCAGCGGCACCCACCTGGAACACCGCGAGCGGTGGATTCGACGGTCCCTGATCGACAACAAACGCCACCCCGTTGAACAGCCCTGCCGGGGGAGCGGTCACCCACGATGTGAGCGCAACCGCCAGCACGTCGCCGGGGACCGTTACCCGGTCGAACGTCAGGTTCGTTCCGTCCCAGGTGTAGAGGCCGGGACCTGAGCCCGCCACCGTCTCGCCGACGATCGACGAGAGTGGCACACCGGCCGAGGTGGACAGTACCGAGTAGCCGACCATCACATACCCAGAGAAGGCTGGAGTGTTGCCGACTATGTCGGCCTCGATCGTCGCTATGTCGCCTTCGCCGAGGACCATCAGCGACACCGGGATGGCGCTGGTACCACCACCACCGGCAGCATCAAGGGCGTCTTGTAGCCCCGTGATCGCGCTGATCGGGTGGGCGTCGTCGGCGTCGCGTCCGGTGATGTCGTTGTGGACACCGTCGAACGAACCGGAGCCGGCTGGGCCGGCTGGGCCGGCTGGGCCGGACGACCAGATGACGATTGGGCCGGTCTTCTCTGTTTGCAGCTCAATCGGAACGGACCGGTCGCGGGAGGTCGGAGTGGTCATGAGCCTTCCACCCAGTCGGCGTTTGCCACGATGTATCCACCCACCACCGTGTCCGGCGAGCCGGTGTCATGTTGAATCTGGTAGACGAACTCACCGAGCGGGATGGGGTGCAGGGTCGCGTACAGGCGGGTGAAGCCGGTGTCCACCGGGAAGTCGGCGTCGATCGTCCCCATCACCGCGAACGTGGCGGTCAGAAGCTGCTGACCCCGGGGCACGCGATGAAGATGGAGCAGCCACGGATCGGCAGCGACGCCGTCCAACACGTCCAAGGTGATCGTCAGCGGGTCGCCGGCGACACCATCCCAATCGACGCGTGGCGCGCCGCCTTTACGGGGTTTGAGGCGATTTATCCATCCCACGGTCCAACCGTACCTTCCCGGCCATCATCAAGGTCAGAGTCAGTCGGTCGTCACGGCGATGCTCGCAACCTCAGCACCGGCGATTCCGAGGAAGAAGGTCTGCATCACCGTGACGAAATGGGTGTTCTCGTCACGCTTGAAATCGGTTGAGACTTCACTACCGGACCGGAACCCGAAGGGTTGGGCAACAGCGAACACCGGGTAGTCGGTGGTTGCCGCTCCGCCACCCGGGAACGTCCCGCCGAACAACGGGCCGAGGACCACGGGCGTCCCACCGATCGTGAACAGCTTGTCACCCTCCTGCACCAACAGATCCTTGAACAGTGGGTACAGGGATCTGCGGATCAGTAGGAACGGAAGGCGTCCGCCGGTCGCCTCGGCGTACATGTCTTCGAGAAGACTCAACGTCGCCTCAGCGGTCACCCCGGTCGTCGGGGTTGATGCCTCGGTGATCGTCACGTCCGACGACGCGACGATCTGATCCCACAAGGCTTTCTCCAGATACGACTCGTACGCGTCCTCGAACACCGACTCCAACGTCGACGTCATCGACTTCGACGGTGGGGTTGAGCAGGAGCGTCGGGTGTAAAGGAGAAACGGATCGAAGTCGTCGATGTACGAAGCGATCGGATCCGCGGTGAGAGTCGAAGCAGCGCAACCCGTCTCGACGTTGACACGCAACTGATCACCAGTCAGGTCCTGGGTGGTGGAACGCCACTGCGTCCCGCCCTCCCACCCCAGCGGGAGGTCACTGTTCGCCTCGTCAGACTCACCCAGCCACTTGATGTGGCTGAGTAGCCCAAACGGACGCTTCGGCCCTGCGGGGGCTTGGATCTCGATTTTGGGTAGGTAGTTCACCGTACTCCTGAGGAGTTAGACGAAGAAACCGGGGGCCGAAGCCCCCGGTTCTTCGAGCGACCGAGGGTCAGGAAGGTCAGCTACCAATCGCTGAACCCGAGTAGGTCGCACCGGTGGTCTTCACCGGGAACGTCACCCGCTCGGAGCGGTAACCGAACTTCATGAGGGACAGGAACTGCTCCGTCCACAAGGCGGTGTGGTCGTTCATCGCGTTGAGGGTCGAGTCACGCACGACACCGAGGTCGAGCGAGCCACCGTTGCCCCGCACCCATGTCCCCGGTGCGTACAGGAGGAAATCAGCCGAGCTGGGGAACTTCTCGGCGGAAGCCGACAGGTTCTGCCAGTCGTCCACCCACTGGACACGGATGTTGCGAGCGGCGAGAGCGGAGGTGATCCGAGTCTTCTCGAAGTTGATCTCCAACAGACCTTCACGCTTCGACACGTCGGTCTGGACCGAACCGGGGATCCAGTCGGGGGCCACAACTTCCAGAAGTGCGTTCGAGTCCATCTTGTAGAGGTCCCGGTACACCTCGGCACGCAAGGTGACGGCGTGGAGGAAGGCCGCGGTGACGGAGCTGACCGTGATCTCCTGGGTGAGATCGAAGGGGGTCGAATCGGAAGCCATCGCGGCGAGGAACCGCGAGTTGACCGTGTGGTTGTGTGCCGCCAACGTCAAGCCGGTGATGCGCTTGGTGAGTGAAGGCCACGCCCGGTCCGACAGGTTGCCGTGACGCAGTGTCACGCCGTGGGCGTCGAGGCGGGTTTCCTCGAACGTCACGCATGGGATGCGAAGCTCCGTCTTGCGGGGCGTGCTGTTCGACGCCGCCGTGATGTCGTCGGCTTCGGTCCACAGCCACAGGGCGTCGGTGGCGAGCAGGTCGTTGATCGAAGGGGACACCGGGTAGCGGAGGCCAGCGGAGACACTCACCTCGGGAAGATCGACCATCCCACCGGACGCTTCGATCGAGAAGAAGTCGTACCGGTAGTCCGACGGCCGGCACCAGCCGCCAGCGGCAACCAGCGACTCCGCGGTGTCATGGGTGCGGGTGACCTCGGCGATGATCTCGCCGTTGTGGTCTGCGTTGTCGGTGAACGCAGGTCCGGCGTCGGCGAGGGTGATCGAAGCGACAGCGACGTTGCCGGACGGGTCGGGGAGGCGCTTGGCAGCGTCAGACAGGAGTCCAGCAAGGCTGTCCAGGTCGGCGATCGGCTCACCGACCGTGTGGCCGCGGAGGTCGGTGGCGAGTGTCACCTGAGCGTTCGTGGTGTCGGCGGGACGGGCGGGGACACGGTTCGTGTCGTTGGCGCCCAGCTCGGAGGGTGACGGATCACCCTCGTCGTCGGCGTCATCGTCGCCTTCGGCGTCATCTTTGATCTTCTCGCCGTCTTCTTCGGCGTCAGCCGCCTGCTCGTCAGGATCGACGGGTCCACCTTCGACCTCGATCTCAGACGCCGGCTCGTCGGAGCCCTGCTCGGAGAGCTGGGCAGTGATCGCGGCGAGCACCTCTTCACGGATTCGGTCCTCCATACCGGAGGCAAGCTCGGTCATCACGGCGCGGGTGGCGATGATGGCTTCGACGTCCTGTAGGACGACGGCGGCATCGCGTGCCTCGTCGGTGAGGTCGACGCCGCTCGCCACAATGGCGTTGAGCGCGGACTGGAGCTTGGACTCCAGGGTTGCAAGTTCCTCATCGTTCAGTGCGGCGAGGTTCTGTGGGATCTCGGGGAACATGAATTGACCTCCAACGTCAACGTGGTGGGAACTCTAGGAGTAAGAGAAACTTGTGATCTAGGGGCGGCGCTTGGTGGGGCCGGGGATGGTGGCGTCGAGTTCGACACCACCTTCGTCTCCGGTGAAGATTTTCGAGACACGACTCACGATGCGCTCCTCGCGCACAAGCCGGCCTCAGACATTAGTTCGCCCCGCGTTTGCGGAGTTTGGCCCGCCTGTCGAGGTTGCCCTGGTATCGCCCAACGGCATCGAGTTTCTTCTGCACCATCGACCCGACGTGCAGCTTGTCCATGACGGCGCCGATCTTCTCTTTCGCGCTGTCGATCTCGTCTTGGGAAACCCCCGCCCTGCGCGCTGCCTGCTCTTTCATCAGGTAGACGCGACGGAGTTTCACGATTGCGTCCAGCTCAGCTTTTGTTGGCTCGCGATCGTTGGGGAGACGCAGAAGCATCCCCGTGAGCGTCCTTGTGTATGTGTCGAGATCCTTCGCGTATCGCTGCGACGCCGTCCCGCCCGTTGGGGCGGGTGATCCGGCGGATCCAGCCCGCGAGTAGGCACGAACGAACCGGCCTTTCCGCATGTACCCTTTGACCGCCGCGAGTTCTTCAACTGGTTCCTCTTCGGCAGTGAGTTCTTCGATTTCGGGCATTGGATCCTCTGTTCCGGGTGGGGGACCGGCAGCAACCAGTGCTGCGTCCGGTCCGTAATCGACGATCGGGAATCCTGGACTGTTCACACTCAGGATCGCCTTCAATGTGAGCCGTCCACGGCGCGGACCCTGTTTTGCGGGACGCCAGTCACCGCTCAACGCTGAGGCGCGGGCATGGTGGACAAGCGAACGTCCGATGTCGGGTCGGACCACACCAGCGCACCACACGCCGTACTCGTCGTAGCCGACGGTGACGTCAGCCCAGCTATACGAGGTCGCGGCGTAATAGGCCATCGCTTGCGCCCCGTCGAAATGTCCGTCAGCGTGAGGACCACCGATGAACACGGTCCCGGTGCGGACGGTGGTGCCGTCGGAGCACAACACACCGCCGCGTCCGTAGAACTCGGCGAAATCATCGTCGAGGGGGATCTTCCGACAGCCGGGAAGTCCAACGTGGCAGGTGTCTTTCAATGCGAGATGCCCGTACACCCGGCCGTCCGCGGTCACTTCAACCGGAGTCGGCTTCGCCAGCTTCGGATCGGCGAACACTGAACGGTCAGGGTCGGCGATGCGTTTGATGACGGCGGAGGCGACGAGTGCCCCGTCGAACACCTCGTCGATCTGGATGGTGGTGTCACGGAACGCCGGGATCGGGACGATCGACAGACCGGAGAGAACTGCGGAGTGGTACACCCGGCTGAGACGAGGGTTGACCGCCAACTCCATCTGCGTCGGAGCCTCCCCGTACGCTTCGGTGAGATCGGCGGACACTCCACGCACGCTCTGTGAGCGCACCGCGGCCAAAGCGTCGCGCCCGCCGGGGAGGTCGGCGAGGTAGCCCCAGCCGGACACCACCCCGTCGTTCACTTCGATGCCTTGGAGGGAACCGGCGACGACAGCCTGATCATGTCCACCGTTGGAGGTGGTGCGATCCTTGTAGAACAACGTGATCGGCAGGTCGCGATGGGCGAAGCCGGCCGAAAGGAACATGCGTCCATCGCCGGTCGCCTGGTCGAGACGCAGCAGCACAGGGAACGTCACCTTCGCGATGACCCCGTCGGGCCGAGTCGAGTCGCTGAGTTCGTCGACGGCTAGGGAGGTTTCGCCGAAACAGAACTCCGACTGATCCAGAAGGTCGACCGGCCCGGCCGGTTGTTCGTCAGACATGCGGCGACACTAGCGGCGGTATCGACCGATGCTCTAGGAGCGGTTCAGTCCGGTCTGCGGTGTCGCCGGGTTTTCGGGGTTCGCCATCGGGTCGGGAGCGGCATACCCGCCGACCCCTGGTTGACCACCACCTTGCAACAGTTCGGGCGGGATGATCGCGTCCAACCCCCAGGTGGCGAGCATCGGATTGTTGAGTTTGATGCCGATCCCGCGGATCACCTCGTCCACCGACGGTGCATCGGCGTCGCTGAACCCGTGCGCCATCATCATCGCCGCATCAGACAGCAGATTCCGGTCGTACAACTGCCGCGCCCCGTCGGTGCGGACGATACTCAACGCGGCGCGAGTCGGGTCGATGTTGAAACGCAGGGACCGCACCTTGTTCGGGCTGACATCCTTCGATCGGAGCCACGGGCGCAGGAAATGCTCGGTGAGAGCATTCGTCCCAGCCCTCGCGATCGGCATGACATGGTCCCCGAGAGCTGATTCGGCGACGTTCCACATCCCCCAATGGTTCACACCCGACGTTTCGTTCGTTTGTGTCTGCCGGGGGAGTTCCAAACCTTGAGCGATCGCCACGCGAAGCTCTTGGCGGTGCCGTTCGTCGGCTTCGGACAGTGCTGTGTCCAGCACGATGTGTCGAATCTGGTCGCCCAGCTCGCCCGGGCCTTGCAGAAGCACCGGCATTGCCGCTGCCGCTGTGCCGTCCGTGACTTTGGTGGCCTCGAACAGCGTTTTCAGGTAGGAAAGCACCGAATTGGACCCTGGACGCTCGCCGGTCGCGTTCGCTGGGATCGAAAGCCCTGATGGGAGGAACAGAATGCCCTGCGAAGCGAGTCGTGACGTGATTTTGGCGAGCAGGGAGAGTTTCAGGACCTCCAGCTCTTTACATTCGGTGAGAACCGAGGCGAGAGCGGAGTCGGCCTTGCCGGACCAGCGCGGCGATGGACGCCACGCCATGACGACACGGGCTCTGCCGACCGGTTCTTCCGCCGCCCCGTTGTAGGTGCGTCGGATCCACGTCCCGTCCGTCTGCCGGCGGATCTCGTCGGTGGAAAGGAACTCGGCGGTCATCACCCCGTCGGAGTCGGAGTCGAACAGCATCCGTCCTTCACCAACCACCGAATAGTTGATGTAGAGGGAGCGGAGAAACCGCTCCCCGGCCTGCTCGATCACTTCGAGGGCGCGTCGCGCCTCGGTGTTGTTGCTGCGCTCCCACGTCCCGTTCGATTTCCGTTCCTCGACGACGACGTCGATCTTGCTGATCAGGTTCGCTCCGAGGGTGAGCGGATAGTGGACTTCGCCGAGGGACTCGAAGAATCCCCAACAACTGTCGTTGCGGGCATCAGGCTGACGGGCCTGGGTCGTCGAGCCGAGCGCGACGGTGGCGAGTTCGGCTATCCCCGAATGCGGGGTGAGGGAAACCGTTTCAGAGGGGCGGTTGCCGCGGCGTGCCATCCCGCGACGCTACCCGTCAGACGTGGTAGTGCGCTGCTCCCGCAGCCAGTCCTCCAAGACGGCGACCACCATACGGGCGAGCGACCACCCACTTTTCTCGGCTTCCGCTTCGAGTTCGGTGAGGATCGCCGGGTCAATCCTAAAGTTGAACCGTACTTTCGGGTTGCCTCGCATGTAGGTCTGACGGATCGGCTGAGTCATGGTGCCTCGGAGAGTCGAATGGTGAGTGCGTCACGCCCGGTCACTTCGACGCGGTGGACGATGGATAGAACATGATTGGGGTTGTCGTCAGGGAGAAGGCCGGCGTCGACGATCCCGTCGATCGCGGCTTTGGATGTGAACTCTGAGGCTGCCGCATCAGGAAGGTGGCGTCGGTTGCGCCGCTCGCACACCACTTCGATGTGGCATTTCTCGAACGGGGTGTTGCGATAGGCGAGGGCGAGCGTGCCGAACAGGGTTCGCCATTCGCTGATGATCCTGTTCCGTTTCGCCCAGTGCATTTTGGCGGCGGCGTTCATGAACACGGGGGCTTCGGGCCAGGTGAGGACGACTTCCCTCACTCTTCGACGACCACCTGAGTGCTTCCGGCGACGCGTTCCAGGTTCGCGACCATACCGTCAGGGTTCGCGTACCCTTGGGTTGACGCGCCGATGATCAGCCCGTTCTCGTCGTAGAGGCGCCAGCGATGCTTCCCGGCTTTGTCGACGTAGGTGACGAAGCGATCACGCGAATCTGGTGTGCGGACTTGGGGTTGTTTTCTACGGCCGAGCATCTGGTTCCTCCTGTGGATCCACCCCATGATCCCACAATCGTCGTCACTTCTCTAGAAGCGCCGACAAACGCTGGAGAGCGTGAACGGCTTGCTGTGGGACCACGCTGTTGCCGATGATCCGCAACATCGGTCGTCTCGCTGCTTCAAGATCGGTCACCCAACCTGGAGGGAGGCCCATCATCCATTCGGTGAACTCAGGGACGACTCTCCCCCATTGATCCGCGAGCGGGGGGGCGGGGCGGGTTTGGTGCTCCCAGCGGACAACAGCTTCTTCATATTTCCCCAAGTGGTCCCGGGGGGGAACGCGTTGGCGGTAGGCGGGGCTTGGTTCCCACCGATGTCGTGTGCCAGATCCGGCAGTGTCAGACCCGATGCGTACGGTTTGCTGGACCGCACCGCCGCTGTGCGCCCACCCCGCCCGTCGGACGCTGTCGGCGTGGGAAGCAAGCAGGAAGAGGCGCGCTCGCTTGTGGGGCGCTCCGACGGCGGCAGCCGTGAAAGTTCCCCACCGTCCCACATACCCGAGGCGGGCAAGATCATGGGTGACCTGGTCGAGTCCGCGTCGAGCGAGCTGGGCGACGTTTTCGAGGACCACCCATGAGGGGTGTAGATCGCCAACGATCTCGGCGATGTCGAACCACAGTCCTGTGCGGTTCCCTCGTCGCATCCCAGCTCGTCTCCCGGCATCGGACACATCCTGACAGGGGAACCCGGCCGCGATCAGATCAACCGGGGTGAACGCGGCCGTTCGGAGGTTGCCGTGATTGGGAACATCGAACCGGTCGCGGAGCAGTATCGCCGCGATCGGGTCTGTTTCGGCTTGCCATGCGACTTCACAGCCGAGAGCTTCGAGGGCGAGCCCCAACCCATCGCAGCCGCTACACAGCGACCCAACCGTTATAGGCGCCAAGGTGACGAGCCGACCTCGCGGTACAGGTCCAACGCTACGAGGGTGTTGGCGCGAGCGTTGTACCGCTGCGACCAACTGAACCCCAGTTTGGTGAACCGTGGAGCATGGATTCCTAGCAATTGAAAACAACCAGCAGCACTGCTGCGCTTGTTCTGCGCCGACGCCCGCCCGTTGGATTCACGTTTGACAATCTTGTGTGCCCATGCCCGCGACGACGCCGGCCAGACTTGGTCGACGGCTGCATGGCATGACGTGGCGGCGGGCGGTGGAGTGCAGGCGGCGGAAAAACACAGGATTGCAATCAAAACGGGTGAGATGACGACTCGAAGTCGTGAGATCATGACGGGGTTCCTTTCGACAGGGAAAGAACCGGCCCATCCTCTACGCAAAGGGTGGGCCGGTTCGGTTAGAAGGATAGTCGTCAGCGGGTTCTGACCGCTCGAAGCTCGAACATGTCGTCCCATTCGGGACGGCGGCGCATCATGAGTCGGGCGTAGTGGGCGGTGAAGTTGTTGTTGAGCTTGAAGTCGTTGGCTGTCGTGGTCCGCGCCGACTCCCACCGGAGCACCTCAAACAGCATTTTCATGCTCACCCGTCGACGACCCGCCCTCCACAGTTCGTCGGTCATGCGTTCCAGTTCGTTCGCCACCCACGGGTTGTCGGCATGGAAGCGCCAAAACGCCACTTGGATCGACGGTTTCTTCACGTCGACACGTCCGAACCGATGCGGAGGCGCCAGACGGTGGTTTTTCCGAACCGATCAACGTCGATCCATCCAGCGGCGATCAAGGCGGTGACGCAGGGTCGCGACGTCAACGTGCCCGGGGTGACCGTGAACGCTTGGATCGGATCCAGGCCGGCCTCGGCATACCGAAGGATCGTTTTCTCGTCTTTCACGATACTGGAGTGCAGTTTCTTGATGGCCGCTTCCATCACTTTTCGCGACTCGGGCGGCATTCTGGCGGCTGCGACCTCCTCGCGGAGACGGTCGCACCATTTCAGTGACTTCTCGAAAGCGTTCATGTCTGGTCCTTTCTGTTGGCGGCGGGGTTGCCCGAACAAGATGAAGACGACGAGCGCGCCGAGGCCGAACCACACGGCGAACCCGCCGACGATCAGCGCGGCGACGCGGAGGACGGTCATCGGTGCTCCTCCTCGGTTGCGAGATCCCGAGCTACTTCGATAGGGAGCGACCACGGGCACCGTTCGCCGCCTGTCACCCATGTGTCGCAGCACACCGTTTGGCCGTCGACCCACAACCGTCGCCATCCGTGCCACAGGCACGACACCGATGGGGTCGTCCTCGCCGACCGGTGGAGGCCGCGCTTCCACGTCGGCCACAGGTGCCCGCACCACAGGCACACCCCGTCGCAGTCGAGGCCACGGCATTGCGTGTTGAGCCGCCATTGGTGTCGCGGCCGGTACTCGATGCCGTCGTTGACGAGCGCCAGTACGCGACCGGAGCACGTCGCGCAGACAGGTCTGTCGTCGTTCGGGGTGTCGCTGTGTCCTGGCTGGTGGATGAGTTGACCGCACCACGCATCCACGGAGTGCGTGTAGTCACCGCGCCACCCGTCGTGCGGTTCGCGGACCCGCCCTGATCGTGGGATGTGGCTGTACGCTCCGTTCCGCGACCACACGAATAGCGGTAGCGGTTCCCACGGTTCGCGGTCGGGCGGCATAGCGTCTCCGTCCCAGGAGTGGACGCGCGACGCCTCCGTGATCGCCGAGACGAGGGCGTTCATCGGCCGGTCACCTCCTGCGGGGAATGCCCCACCTTTCCACCGTCGTTCCATGTGGAGTTTCCGAAACGATGCGGCCCCAGGTGACGGCGTTTCTCGCCGCAGTGCCAGTGGTCGTACCCACCAGAGCCGCTCGGGGGTACTGCGTTGCAGGCGAACGGTTTACGAGTTGATACCGCAGAGTGGAGCGCCTGGCTGTACAGCCAAGGGCGCACACCGAACCACGTTCGACGCCGATGTCGCCGCAGATACTTGGCGACGATCGGCAACTCCCAATAGCTCAATCCATGGAACTGCATGCCCCAAAATTGGCGACCCAAGTGCAATTCGTCGTCCTGATTGAACCCGATCGCACGCCACTCATAATGGGCGTCGTCGTCGGGGACCATACCTTCGGTGAGTGCCATGAACTGTCGGTAATCGGAGATGATCTCGACGTTCGTTGTTCGGGGGTAGCCGGTACGCCACATACGTGTCGGCTGCCCTGCCCGGTACCACCACGTCTCCGATGTCGGTTCTTGCCAATTCCCACCGAAGTCAGAGCCGGTGAAGATCATCACCCTGTGACCCCAATCCCACCATGGGTACCGACAGTTCACGAGATCGAATATCCGACGGCGTATGCCGTTGGCGTTTGGCCGTCGGTTCCATCCCTGGCGATACAGCAGCTTCGCTAGTCGGTTCATCGGCCGGTCACCTCCCCGCGCGCAGACCACAACTTCCACGCTTCAATATGGTTCCGGGCTATATCGACCCGAGCGGAGTTGTTCGCTACACCCAGCCACACCGAACCCGTAGCGAGATGGCTGACGCCCAACGTGTGTTGGACCATGAACCCCCCCCAGCGGCCGCTCCAGAGAAGGCCAGACAGCGAAAGTCGTAGATGCTTGCCGTCAGCCCCCCACGTCCAGACACCTGAACCGAGCACCCCACATCCGTCAGGACCGGGGAGTGGATTCCATTCCCCATCGCGCCATTCGACTTCGGACATGACCCGATTGACTTCAAGTGATACCTGCCCTGAAATCGGGTTCGCTGCCTGGTACGCGTCAGTGGAGTGGAGAATGGCGATGTATTCGTCGAGAGCTTCAGATGCTGCCCTCATCGGCCGTCCACCTTCCACTCCGAACCGAGGGGGTACACCCCATACGCTTCGGCGGCAGCGTCGACTGCGGCTGTCATGGCTCGCCACAACCCGAGACGGGCAGCCTCGTCGCACTCGGCCTGATTCTCGACGTAACGATTCACCGCTACCACGACCGGAGTGATCGCTTCCCGGATCTCTCGACGGGTCGCAAGACCCCGTTCGGCGGCAGCGTCAAAGCGTTTCCGTTGTTCCGATGTCAACGTGTTCTCGGTCCATGAAGTCATCGGCCGGTCACCTCCCACGGAGGGATGAACGGCAGAACTTCAATGCCGGTCGTGATCTCGCTCCATACCGACTCGTAAGAGTGGTGCTCCTCATGCCAATGGCGGGCGGCGTACCAACCCGGTTCAGGATCGCCCAGCGATTCCATCTGCCCGACATTGTCGGCTTCGTACTCGAACCCACACAGGCGCTCAACCAGCGGGTAGCCGCCTTTGAGTTCACCCAACGTGATGCGAGTCCCACACGATTCGGGATGGATGATGTCGGCGTAAGCTTCTTCGTCATCGTCAGCGGGGTGGACCTGAACGAAATGCCAGTCGGATTCGTTTCGCATCATCGGCCGGTCACCTCCCACGGGAACGCCGCTTGTCCTGGCGAAACCCAGTCGCTATCAGGTGGCTCGTTCAAGCACGCCCGTTCCCGCATGTATTCGGCAGCGTCACGCGCTTCTATCAACCCGGCGCGCAGTTTCTCGATCTCATCAGCCGCCGCGATCAGGTCCAGGGAACCGTCATGGCGCAATCGTTCGGCGCGGATGAGGTCGCGGAGCCGGTCGATGTCGTCGGCGTACATCTCGGCGGCGTCCTGCATCCCCAAGTG
>Ga0073899_10004218_pt1 | contig 12623 bp, 13 predicted proteins | sample KloWWTmetaKNB5Ph_FD_88975 | JGI IMG/M metagenome (GOLD analysis project Ga0073899, IMG submission 88975) | Active sludge microbial communities from Klosterneuburg, Austria, studying microevolution and ecology of nitrifiers - Klosterneuburg... | ecosystem: Engineered > WWTP > Aerobic digester >... | reverse complement strand
TTGACCCGGCTGTTGTAGTCCTCGGGTACGCCCAGGCCGATGAGCTGGCGCTGCGACCAGCTGCGCCCACGGTACATGGTGGGGTAGATGCCGCGGGTGTAGGGGTACTCGCCGGGGAAACCCAGGCTGTCGGCATAAGCCGCGCCCGACCAGTCGCGCGGCGTGTACAGCGGCTTGACCTCGACGCCCGACCGATTGCGCAGCGGCTCGGGGTGGCCGGCCCCGGCGGCGAATTCCTGCTCCCAGCGGGCCTGGGCCTGCGACAGGTCGGCGGCGGCGATGTGGGGGACGGGCTTGTTCATGCGGTGGCTCCTTGTCGGGCGTGGCGCGCGGCGGCCAGCGCGCGCACCGCGGTGACGATGTCGTCGAGCGCGGCGCCAGGGTGGAAGACCTGGGCCACGCCGGCCGCCAGCAGCAGCTTCTCGTCCTTGGCGGGCACGATGCCGCCGACGATGACCTGGATGTCGGCCAGCCCACCGGCGCGCAGCGCGTCCATCAGCCGGGGCACGATCAGGTGGTCTGTCGCCAGTGAGGAGATGCCGATGACGTCGGCGTCTTCTTCCATCGCCAGTTTGACGACGGTGGGGATCTCCTGCCACGGCGGGGTGTAGATCACCTCCATGCCGGCATCGCGCAGGCAGGCGGCGATGACGCGGCTGCCGCGATCATGACCGTCGAAGCCGATCTTGGTGACGATGACCTTGGGCGGGCGTTCATGCTGCATGTTGTGCTTCCTTCAGGAACCCCACGAACTTGCGTGCCAGGCCGCGCGGGGTCTCGCGGCCTTGCGGATCGAACCAGAAGCGCGCCCAGTTGAGCGCGCCGAGCAACATCAATCGAAGCGCGTGCCGGTCGGTGCCTGCGGGCAGGGGCAGGGCGGCCACCAGCTCGCGGAACACCTGCTCGTAGCCGGCGCGCAGCGTGCGCAGGCGTTCGGCCACCGGCGGCACGTCCTCGGGCAGCACCCGGATCAGCACCTGCGCGTAGTCGCTGCTCTTGAGCACGGTCTGCAGGTGCGCCAGGCAGGCGGCTTCGAGCCGCACCCAGGGTTCGGCGCCCGGCTTCAGGGCCGCCTGCACGGCGCCCTCCAGCTCGCCGACACCGGCTTCGTAGACGGCGACCAGCAGCTCTTCCTTCGACGCGAAGTGGTAGTAGACCGAGCCCGGCAGCATCTTCACGCCCAGCGCGATGTCGCGCATCGAGGTCGCGGCATAGCCGCGCTGCGCGAACAGGCTCGCGGCAACGTCCAGCAGGCCTTGCAGGCGGCTGTCGGAGCGGGGAGCGCGAAGCGGGCGGGAGGACATGGGTGGCGTGATTCGAGCGTCGAACAGGCTCGGCAGGCTCGGCGCCCGCGGCGACTTGCAGAAGTGTCGCCGCGGGAATAGAAAAACAATCGTTCGTTTGGTTAATGATGCGACACAACAGAGTGGCTGTCAACCCGAGGCGTTGCGCAAGGAGCGCTGCGCCGGGCCGCCGCGGCGCAACGACAGCCCGCTGCGAAGGGCCGCAAGTTGCGACGCAAGGGCACGGCATCGTCGGGTACTGCAAGCCGCCCTGATGCGACGCGATGGCGCGGCCGTTCACCGGCACGCGTTTGCTAGCATGCCTCGGCGACGCCTCGCCTGCATCCCAGCCACGCCCGCACCGACCATGAACTACGACACCATCCGCCTCGACCACGACAACGGCATCCTGTGGCTGACGCTGAACCGCCCGCAGATGCTGAATGCCTTCACGCTGCAGATGGCCGACGAGTTGATCGACGCTTTCGGCCGCGCCAGCGACGACGATGCGGTGCGCGTCGTCATCGTCACCGGCGAGGGCAAGGGCTTCTGCGCCGGCATGGACCTGGGCAAGGAAGGCGCCAATCCTTTCGGATTTGCGCACGACAAGAAGCCGACGCTGGCCGACATGGACATCTGCCTCGAGGCGCCGGCCGCTGCCGATGGCGTGCGCGACTCCGGCGGGCGCGTCGCGCTCGCCATCATGGGCTGCACAAAGCCGGTGATCGCGGCCGTCAACGGGCCGGCGGTCGGCATCGGTGCCACGATGCTGCTGTCGATGGACATCCGGCTGGCCTCGGACCAGGCGCGCTTCGGCTTCATCTTCGGGCGCGTGGGCATCGTGCCCGAGGCCTGCTCGAGCTGGCTGCTGCCGCGCATCGTCGGCGTGTCGCAGGCGCTGGAGTGGTTCTACCGTTCCGATGTGTTCGACGCGCAGGAGGCGCTGCGCGGCGGGCTGCTGCGCGCCGTGGTGCCGGCCGCCGAACTGCGCGCCGAGGCCGAGCGCATGGCGCGCGGCTTCATGGGCGCTCGCTCGGCAGTGTCGGCGGCGCTGACCCGCCAGATGGTCTACACCGGGCTGGGCACGGTCGACCGCGACCGCGTGCACAAGCTCGAATCGCTGGGCGTGTTCTACACCAGCCAGGGGGACGGCCAGGAGGGCGTGGCGGCGTTCCGCGAGCGGCGCGAGCCGAAGTTCACGTCGTCACCGGCCAAGGACATGCCGCCGTTCTTTCCCTGGTGACACCCGAGGAGCAAATGCCGTGATCACGATCCACCACCACCCCGATTCCACCTTCGCGCGCCGCGTCGCGATGGCCTTGATCGAGAAGGACGTCCCGCATCAGAAGGTGCTGGTCGACATGGCCGCGCGCGAGCATCGCAGCCCGGCGTACCGTGCGCTGAACCCGTATGGGCGGGTGCCGACGCTGGTGGATGGCGGTTTCGTCCTCTGCGAGTCGACCGCGATCCTCGACTACCTCGAGGCGCGCTTCCCGGCGCCCGCACTCGTGCCGGCCGATGTGCAGGGCCGCGCGCTGGTGGCCATGCACATGAAGCTGTGCGACCTGCAGATGGCGCGCCAGAGCGGCATCATCATCTTCCCGAAGCGCTTCCTGCCGCCGGCGCGCTGGAACAACGATGCGATGGCACTCGCCAAGGCCGAGATCGAGGACCACCTGGCGATTCTGGAAACCCAGCTCGCGGGGTGCTCGTACCTGGTGGCCGATGCCTATTCGCTGGCCGACCTGTGCTACACGCCGTTCCTGCAGTTCCTCGCGCTGATGGAGATCACGCCGCCGCCGGCCGTGGCCGCGTGGGCGGCGCGCCTGCTGGAGCGGCCGAGCGCGCAGCAGACGGCGCCGGCGCGCTGAGCGGCTGAGCCGGCCTGCGCGCGCCGCTTCAGACCCGCGCCGACGCCAGCACGCCGGCCTGCGTCAGCCGCGCCACGTCGGCCTCACCCAGCCCGAGGTGGCGCTTCAGCACCGCGGCGTTGTGCTCGCCCAGCAGCGGCGCCGGCTTGCCGGTGTGGTGCGCAAAGCCGTGTGCGCGGATCGGCTGGCCGGCAATGGTGACCTCGCCGAGGATCGGGTCGGCCACAGTGCGCACCGTGCCCCGCCCCGCCAGCTGCGGGTGCTTGACGGCCTGCTCGACCGACAGCACCGGCGCGGCCGGCAGCCGGAAGCCCGCGCAGTGCGCGACCACCGCATCGACGCTCTTGAAGCCTGCCATCCAGGACTCGATGATGGCCACCAGTTCGGCCAGATGCGCGACACGGTCCTCGTTGGTCCTGAAGCGCGGGTCGGTCGCCAGGCCGGGCTGGCCCATGGCCTCGCACAGCTTGGGCCACATCGGGCCCGGGATGACCAGGTTCACGTAGCCGTCGCGCGCCTTGTAGTAGCCCACCGGCGCGTAGGCGGTCGATTGCGAGCCGCTGCGGCTCGGCTTGATGCTGCCGCCGCTGAGCGTGTGCATCTCGACGTTGGCCTCGTGGCTGCGGAACAGGAAGTCCAGCAGCGACACCTCCACGCGCGTGCCCTGGCCGCCGCGCTCGCGGTGGTACAGCGCTGCGCACACGGCCGCCAGCGCGCTCATGCCCGTGCCGAGGTCACCGACTGCGACGCCGATCAGTGCCGGCGCGCCGTCGGCATCGCCGGCCATGCTGGCCACGCCCGAGTAGGCCTGGCCGGTGAAGTCGAAGCCGGGCATCTTTGCCAGCGGTCCGTCCTGCCCCAAGGCCGATACCGAGGCCATCACCAGGCGCGGGTTCAGCGCATGCACCGCGTCCCAGCCGAAGCCGAGCTTGTCGATCACGCCGGGCGAGAAGTTCTCGACCAGCACGTCGGCGCGCTGCAGCAAGCGGTTCACCAGCGCCGTGCCTTCGGCGTGGCGCAGGTCCACGCACAGGCTTTCCTTCGCGGTGTTCTGCTGCACGAAGTAGCCGCTGCGCCCGTCGCGCTGCAGCGGCAGGTAGCGGCCCGGGTCGCCAGTGGGTGCCGATTCGACTTTGATGACCTCGGCGCCGAGTTCGGCCATGGCCTGGCTGACCGATGGGCCAGCGAGAAACTGGGTGAAGTCGACGACGACGACGCCGCTGAGCAGGTGTTTGGGTTGCATGAAGAATCCGTAGGTTCAGCCGAGGTGGCGGCCGAAGAAGCGCAGCGTGCGGTCCCAGGCCATCTGCGCCCAGGCGGCGTCGTACTGGCTGATGGGGATGCGGCCGCGCCCGACCGCCGTCTCGTTGGCGAAGGCGTGGTAGGCCAGGTAGCGGTGGCCGGTGTAGTCGAGCTTCGCGGCGCGGAACTTCTCTTCCAGCACATCGACGGTGGCGATCGCGAACGCCGCGTCCTGCGTCGCCCAATGCCCCATCAGCGGCACGCGGATCTTGCCGGCATCGAGGTGCTCGGGCGAGGGGAAGCCGTACCAGGCGACGCCGGCATCGACCTCGGGCACGTTGGCCAGCGCCATCAGGGTCAGCACGCCGCCCATGCAAAAGCCCGTGACACCCACCTTCGGGCAGCGCGCCTTCAGGAAGTGCACCGCGCCACGCACATCCTGGGTGGCGGCTTCGCCAAACTTCAGGCTGCTCATCAGGTGGTGCGCCTCTTCGGCCTCGACCGTCGACTTGCCGCGGTACAGGTCGGGCACCAGCGCGACATACCCGGCTGCCGCCAGGCGGTCGGCGACACCGCGGATCTGGTCGTTCAGGCCCCACCACTCCTGGATCACGACCACGCCCGGGCCGCCGCCGCCCTCGGGTTCGGCCAGGTAGGCGTTGACGGTTTGCCCGTCGGGGCGGGGGTAGGAAATCATCGTTGCCATGTGCAGTCTCCGATCGGGTTGGTGGACGAAAAAATGCTGCGGCCCGGCACCTGGTCGGGTCATCCTGTCGCAGGTCGCGGCGAGCGCAGTAGGACCAGGCCGCACAACAGGGCCGGCGCGGCCACGGCGACGAAGGCCGCGCCATAGCTCATGCCCGACTGGAGCATGAACGAAAACGCCGGCGGCCCGGTCAGCACGCCGGCGAAAGTCACGAACAGCGCCGCTGCGGTGGCCGCGCTGACGGCGCCGATCGGCGCGCGCCGTGCCACCTCGGCCAGGTACACGCCGTTCCAGCCGATGGCGCTGGCGCCGAACACGGCATACAGCAGCAGCAGCAGCGGCGTGGGCCAGTGGCCGGCAAAGGCGGAGGCGACGGCGCAGGCGCCCATGGTGCAGCCCATCGCGCCCATCACCACGCGCGGGCGGCCGCTGTGGTCAGCCAGCGCACCTGACAGCAGCCGCCCGGCGATGCCGGCGCCCTGGGTGACGGCCAGGGTCAGCCCGGCCTGCACCAGGTCGTAGCCCTGCTGCGCGGTGAGGTAGGCGACGAGGTAGGTGCCCAGGCACAGCTGCAGCGCGGCGAAGAAGAACGAGCTCAGCGCCAGGGGCCGACCGGCGCGGTCGGCCAGTGCCACGCGGGCGGGTTCCGCCAGGCTGGCCAGGCCGACCCGCGTGGCCGGCGCGCGGTCGACGTCGAAGCCGGCACGCAGCGGCTGCAGTGCGGCGGCCAGAAGCACACAGGCCGCGGCCACGCACAGCGCGGCCAGGCGCCATCCGCCCCATAGCACAAGGGGTGGCAACAGCGCGCCGGCCAGCACGCCGCCGAGCGGCACGCCGGTCTGCTTGAGCGAGAAGATCTTCGACAGGTGGCGCGGCGGCGAGACGCGGTTGAGCAGGTGCGAGCTGGCCGGGTTCAGCGGCCCGTAGCCCATGCCCATCAGCACCGCGCCGGCGGCCACGCCAGCCACCTGCCCGGTGCTGAGCAGGGCCACCCCGGCGCCGGCGCTGAGCAGGCACAGCTGGGCCAGGCGCAGCGCACCCCAGCGCCGCACCAGGGCGCCGCTGGCCAGGCCGCAGGCCATGCTGCTGGCGTAGATGATGGCCACGAACAGCCCGATCCACGCCAGGGGCGCGCCGATCTCGGCGGCGGCTGCCGGCGCCAGCACCGGCAGCGTGACGGTGGCCATCGACAGCAGCGCCTGGGCCGCGAGCATCGCGGCCACCGGCATCAACACTTCGCGCCATTCAGACATGCCGGGCTCTTCGGGGTCTCACGCCGGGTGCCGCTGAAGGAGCTGGCGCGCGATGATCATGCGCTGCATCTCGTTGGTGCCTTCGCCGATCAGCAGCAGCGGCGCGTCGCGGTAGTAGCGCTCGACGTCGAACTCGGGCGAATAGCCGTAGGCGCCGTGGATGCGCATGCACTCCAGCGCGTTGTCCATCGCCGCCTCGGTCGCGAAGTACTTGGCCATGCCGGCTTCCATGTCGCAGCGCTCGCCGCGGTCGTAGGCACGCGCTGCGGCCTCGACCAGCAGCCGCGCGGCCTCGACCTTGGTGCCCATCTCGCCGAGCTTGAGCTGGATGGCCTGGTGTTCGCAGATCGGCTTGCCGAAGGTCTTGCGCTGCTGCGCATAGGCCACGGCATCGTGCAGCGAGGCCGTGGCCACGCCCAGGCCGCGCGCCGCCACGTTGATGCGGCCGAGTTCCAGCCCCGACAGCACCTGCTGCAGGCCGCGCCCTTCGACGCCGCCGATCAGCCGGTCAGCCGGCACGCGGTAGTTGTCGAACTGCAGCTCGCAGGTGTCGATGCCGCGGTAGCCCAGCTTCTTCAGCTTGCGCGTGACGATGAAGCCGGGGCCCTTTTCGGCGATGAACAGGCTCATGCCCTTGTGCCGCGGCTCGGCCTGCGGGTCCGTCTTGACCAGCAGCGCCAGGCAGCCGCCATGCAGGCTGTTGGTGATCCAGGTCTTGCTGCCGTTGATGACGTAGTGCTCGCCGTCGCGCACGGCGCGCGTGCGGATGGCCTGCAGGTCGGTGCCGGCATCGGCCTCGGTCAGGCCGATGCCGCCGCGCAGTTCGCCGCTGGCGAAGCGCGGCAGCAGGTCGCGCTTCTGTGCCTCGGTGCCGCTGCGCATCACGGCCGAGGCCATGATCAGGTGCGAATTGATGATGCCCGAGATCGACATCCACACCGCGGCCATGCGCGCCACGATGGCGGCGTAGGTGGCCGTGGACAGGCCCAGGCCGCCGTACTCCGCGGGAATGATGGCGCCGAACAGGCCCATCGCCTTCATCTGCTCGACGATCTCGGCCGGGTACTCGTCGGCCTGCTCCAGGCGCTTGACGTGCGGCCGCACCTCGGTCTTCAGGAAGCGGTCGATGGCATCGAGGATCAGGGTTTCTTGTTCGGGGTCGGTGGTCATGGGGCGTTTGATCAAAGGGTTTCAGCCGCGTGCGGCCAGGCCGTGCTGGACATCGACCGCCGCGCTGTCGCGGCCGATCGCCAGCACCAGGTCACGCACCTGCGCCGCGCGGGCGGTGGAGGTGACGAGCTGCATGTTCTCGAAGAACTTGCGCTCGACGTCGGCATTGCTGATCGGCCGCTCGGCCGCACCGCGGTTGATGTGCTCGCGCTGCCGCAGTTCGCGCCCGTCGTTCAGCGTCACCACCACTTCGCCCGAGTAGTAGGTCGGGAAGGGTGAATCGGGATCGACCTCGTACTCGACCTTGGCGGCCAGCGCCAGCACCTGTTCGTCGCGCAGCGCGGCGTCGTCGAGTTCGGCCAGGCCGAAGCGGCCCTTGGCCAGCGCGGTGGCCACGGTATAGGGGATGCTGAACTGCGCGTCGTAGCTGTTCTGCGGGCGCTTCTTGGTCGCCACCGGCTCGCACACGGTCTTCACCACTTCTGCCGGCACCAGCGCGCGCACCGACGCGATGTCGGCCACGCGCAGGCCGTGGCGCTCGCGCAGGATCGCCGCCGCGTCGGCGCAGGCATGCGTGAAGTGGCAGGCCGGCAGCGGCTTGACCGTGACCTTGTCCAGCTCCCAGACTTCGCCCAGGCCGGCCGTGGCCAGGCCCAGGTCGCAGCCCTTGGCCAGCGGGCCGAGGTAGCTGTTGAAGACGCCGAAGCGGCCTTCGTAGGTTGCTCGCGGGCCCTTGAAGCCATGGCGCGCCAGCGTCGCCGCAGTGACGCCTGCGACCGCGGCCCAGCCCGGGTGCATGCGCTTGGTCCAGGCGCCGTCCTGCAGGAATTCCATGCTGCCCGAGCCGACCGACAGCGCGATGCCCTGGGCCATCGCCAGCTGCGCGGTATTCAGGCCGAACAGGCGGCCGGCCACCAGCGTGCAGGCAAAGGCGCCGATCAGGCCGGTGGGGTGAAAACCCACTTGGTGGAAGCCGCCTTTGGCCACCGATGCCAGGCGCGTGCCGACCTCCATGCCGGCGACGTAGGCGGTGAGTAGGGCCTCGCCGTCGAGCCCGGCCTGCGCGGCGCTGCCCAGCGCGCTCGGGAAGGTGCTGGCGGTGGCGTGGATCACGCCGGCCGCATGCGTGTCGTCGTAGTCCAGGCCATGGATCAGGATGCCGTTCATCAGCATCGCGTCGCGCATCGAGAGCTTCGTCGCCAACCCGATCACCGGCGTGTCGGAGGCGCCGGCCGACAGCTCGGTCATCGCCGACAGCGAGCGGTGCGCGAAGTCGTAGTGGGTCGAGGCGTGGGCGATGCCGACCGCGTCCAGGATCAGGTGGCGGGCCCGTTCGAGCACGGCCGCCGGAATCTGCTGCGGCGTCAGATCGGCGACGAACGCGGCCAGCGTTTCGGCGATGCTCGGTGCAGTGGCGTTGGAGGAGGGCGTCATGGGCGGCCTTTTTCAGTCAGCGGATCAATACGAGAGGGCTCGAGGAAACGTACGAGATCAACATCAGCGCCAGCAGCAGCCGCACGCCCCATCATGCACATCAGCAGTGCCGCCTCTGCCTTTGTAAGCCGGGCACGATGCCGGCGATGAACAGCTTGTCTGCGGGAATGCCAATGATTGAGCCGATCAGGGTGAGAGCCCGAGGTCTGCCGATCAGCTCGATCATCAGCCCGGCGATGTCGCCGCAAATCACCAGGTTGCCGGCCAAGATGAACATCGGATTGGCATCAGCGGATAGATGTTGACCGACTTGAACGCCGTCTGTGCCGCCACCGTCAGCGGGACGCCATCGATGGTCAGCACCAGGCCCGCGCTGACCAAGCCGAGCGCCACCGCGACATGCGAGTTGATCGCGAGCAGGGTCTCGGCTTCGCAATCGATCGCGACCACCTTGGTGTAGGTGCTGCCGAAGTCGACGGCCAGGGTGATGGGCATGCTGCGCGCTCTGGCGGTGCCGGCGCCGGACCGCTCAATCGAGCTTGACGCCCGCCTTGCGCACCACGACGCCGTAGCGTTCCTGGTCGGTTTTCAGCGTCTGACCGAATTCCTCCGGCGTGCTGGCCACCACCTCGAAACCGATCTCGAGCAGGCGGGCGGTCATCGCCGGTTCGCGCACGATGGCGACGATCTCGCGGTTGAGCTTGTCGACGATCGCCTTGGGTGTGCCGGCCGGAGCCAGAAAGCCGACCCAGACCGAAAAGTCGAGGTTCGGGACGCCAAGTTCGGCGAAGGTCGGCATGTCAGGCAGCGCCGCCGAGCGCTGCGTCGCGGCCAGCGCGATCGGCCGCAGGGCGCCCGCGCGCACGTGCAGGCGCGCCAGCGGCACATCGGCGATCGACACCGGCACCTGGCCGGAGACGGCATCGGCGATCGCTGGCGCGCTTCCGCGGTAGGGCACATGGACCATGTCGATGCCGGTGGCGGTCTTGATCGATTCGCCGCCCAGGTGCCCGGCACCGCCGTTGCCCGAGGTGGCGAAGCTCAGCGTACCCGGCTTGGCGCGCGCCAGCGCCAAGAACTCGGAGAGGTTCTTGGCCGGCACCGAGGGATGCACGAACAGGCCCATCGCGATCGAGGCGGCGTGCACGACGGGAACGAAGTCCTTGATAGGGTCGTACGGCAGTTTGGCGTAGACATGGCCGTTGATGACATGCCCCGAGTTCACCAGCAGCAGTGTGTAGCCGTCGGCCGGCGCCCGTGCCACCAGCGCAGCGCCGATGCTGCCCGTGCTGCCCGGCTTGTTTTCAACCACGGTCGGCTGTCCCCAGCGCTCCTGCAGACGGCGGGCGATGTCGCGGGTCAGCACGTCGGTGCTGCCGCCAGCCGGAATCGGTGCGATGAAGCGGATGGGTCTGCTTGGGAAGTCGGCAGCTGGGTCGGCGCAGGCCCCTGCGGCCCCAGCGATCAGCAGCGCGGCGAGTGCGAGTTTGAGCGTGTGGGTCATGGCTGCTCCTGTGAAAATTGTTCAGCGCTCAAGCGATTCGGCGGCGGGCCATCGAGGGACGACTCACTCGACCCGCAAACCGAGCGACTTGATCAGCGGCCCCCACAGTGCCAGTTCGGCCGTGACGATGCGCGTGACCTCGTCGGGTTGACCGAAGCTGACGTCCAGGCCCAGGGCTGCCAGGCGGTCGCCCATTCCGGGTGCAGCCATCGCCTTCTCGATCTCGGCGGTCAGTCGCGTCTGCAGCACCTTGGGCAGGCCCGCAGGCGCCATGATGCCCATCCAGCCGCTGAACTCATAACCGGGGACCGTTTCGGCGATGGCCGGCAGATCCGGGAACTTGGGATGTCGTTCGCGGCCCGTCGTGCCCAGGGCCCGCAGCTTGCCCGCCTGCAACAGCGGGGTCGACGTGTTGGGCGCGTCGAACATGAACTGCAGCCCGCCGCCGAGCAGCTCGTTCATCGCCAGGGCGCTGCCGCGGTAGGGTACGTGGGTCATCGACACGCCCGCCTTCATGGCCAGCAGTTCACCCGAGAGGTGGTTGGATGAGCTGATGCCCGCCGAGCCGTAGGTCATCGCGCCGGGTGTGGCCTTCGCCGCAGCCAGCAGGTCGGCCAGCGTGCGATAGGGGCTGTTGGCATTGACGACCAGCAGGTTCACGTAGTTGCACAGCCGGGCAATCGGCGCCAGGTCGCGCGGCGGGTCGTAGCCGACGTTCTTGTACAGCTGCGGCCCGATGGCCATCGAGCCGGTATGGGCGAAGCCGATGGCATAGCCGTCGGCGGGCATCTTGGCCAGGCGGCCCACGCCGAGCGTGCTGCCCGCACCCGGCACGTTGTCCATCACCACCGCTTGCCCGAGCTGTTCCTGCAGCCGCGTGCCGACCAGGCGGCTGACGATGTCGGCCGGTCCGCCGGCAGCGAAGGGGATGACGAAGCGCAGCGGCTTGCTCGGGTAGATGTCCTGGGCCGAGGCGCTGCGCCAGGTCAACGCCGCCGAACCCGCCGCGGTGAGGGCGTGCAGGAGCTGCCTGCGACTGAGGGACATGGTGATCTCCTGTGGAGTCTTCTCGGGGTGTGCGCGGCGGCACCAGGGCAGCCGTGGGTCGATGTTCTCAGTACGAGCGCGGCAGCCCCATCACATGCTCGGCGATGTAGTTCAGCACCATCTCGCGGTTCAACGGCGCGGTGCGCAGCAGGCGTACCAGGCCATACAGGTCGTAGATGCCGTATTCCTTGGTGAAGCCGTTGCCGCCGTGCGTCTGGATGGCGGCATCGACGGCGTGGATGCCGGCCTCGGCACCGGCGTACTTGGCGATGTTGGCGAACTCGCCCGCCGGCTGGCCCTGGTCGAAGGCCCATGCCGCCTTGAGTGCCATCAACGAGGCCATCTCGATCTCGCTGCGGGCGATCGCCAACGGATGCTGCACGCCCTGGTAGGCGCCGATCGGCGTCTTGTTGAACACCTTGCGCTCGTTGGCGTAGGCCACCGCCTTCTTCAGCGCAAAGCGGCCGACGCCGGTGCACAGGCCCGACAGGATGATGCGCTCCGGGTTGAGCGTGTCGAACAGGATGCCGAAGCCCTTGTCCACCTCGCCCAGCACGTCGTCCTCGGTCAGCGCCACGTCGTCGAAGAACACCTGCCACTGCGTCTCGGGCACCGGGAAGGCGACCGGGATCAGCGTCATGCTGATGCCCTTCTTCTTCATGTCGACCATGAAGATCGTGAAGCCCTCGGTCTTCTTCTTCACGTCCGAGCGCGGCGTGGTGCGTGTGATGACCATCGCGTAGTCGGCGCGGTTGGCATCCGTGATGAAGACTTTCTGTCCGGTCAGACGGAAGCCGCCCTTGCCGTCAGGCTTCGCGATGGTGGTGATCTCCATCGAGTTCGAACCGGCGTTGGGTTCGGTGATGGCGAAGCAGAACTTGATGTCGCCGGAGCAGCCGCCCGGCAGCAGGCGGCGCTTCATGGTCTCGCTGGCGTGCTTGGCCAGCAGGCCCATGGTCATGGTGGGGCCGACCACCAGGTTCAGCAGCGGGATGCCGTTGTTGGCCAGCCCCTCCATGAACAGCAGCATCTCCGTCATGCCCTGGCCGGCACCGCCGTAGGCCTCGGGCACCATGATGCCGAGGAAGCCGTCGTCGGTGATCTGCTTGTACA
>Ga0073899_10004217_pt1 | contig 12625 bp, 9 predicted proteins | sample KloWWTmetaKNB5Ph_FD_88975 | JGI IMG/M metagenome (GOLD analysis project Ga0073899, IMG submission 88975) | Active sludge microbial communities from Klosterneuburg, Austria, studying microevolution and ecology of nitrifiers - Klosterneuburg... | ecosystem: Engineered > WWTP > Aerobic digester >... | reverse complement strand
ACCGGCATGGGTGCCGCCGGCATTATCGAAATGCTTTGATCGTCGCTGCGCCTGGCGCGGCCCATTGAAACCAAAAAAGGATTAAACGACATGAGTGAATATCACGCCCCCATTAACGACATGCTTTTTGTAATTAACGAACTCGCCGGCCTACCGGAGATCGCCAAACTGCCCGAATTCTCCGAAGTCACGCCGGATCTGGTCGGTGCCATTCTCGATGAAGCGGCCAAATTTACCGGTGAAGTGCTCGCCCCGCTCAACGCGGTTGGCGATCAGGAAGGTTGCAAATGGAGCGCTGCTGGCGTGACCACGCCGACTGGTTGGAAGGATGCCTATCAGGCCTTCCAGGAGGCCGGCTGGAACGGCGTCACCGGATCGCCGGAATATGGCGGCATGGGCTTGCCCGACGCACTCGGCGCGGCCGTCAAGGAAATGACCTGCTCGGCCAATCTCTCTTTCTCGCTCTGCCCGATGCTGACCAATGGCGCGGTCGAAGCGCTGATGACCTGCGCCAGCGATGAGTTGAAAGCGACCTACCTGGAAAAAATGATTTCCGGCGAATGGACCGGCACGATGAACCTGACCGAGCCGCAGGCTGGTTCCGACCTGGCCCTGATCCGCAGCCGCGCCGAGCCGCAGGCCGACGGCAGCTACCGCATCTTCGGCCAGAAAATTTTCATTACCTACGGCGATCACGACCTTACCGACAACATCATCCACCTCGTGTTGGCACGTTTGCCGGATGCGCCGGCCGGGGTCAAGGGAATTTCCCTGTTCCTCGTGCCAAAATTCATGGTCAATGCCGATGGCTCGCTGGGCGAGCGTAACGACGCTGATTGTGTGTCGATTGAACACAAGCTCGGCATCCATGCCAGCCCGACCTGCGTTCTCGCTTTCGGCGACAAGGGTGGTGCCATCGGCTATCTGCTCGGCGAGCCGAATCGTGGTCTCGAATACATGTTCATCATGATGAACGAAGCCCGTTTGGGCGTTGGCCTGCAGGGTATCGCCCTTGGCGAACGCGCCTATCAGCTGGCCCTGGCCTATGCTCGTGACCGCAAGCAGGGGCGCGATGCCGTCACCGGCGAAGCGCTGGTCAGCATCGACCACCATCCGGACATCCAGCGCATGCTGATGTTGATGAAGAGCCGCGTCGAAGCCGGGCGTGCCCTGGCTTACTACACCTCCGGCCTGCTCGACCGGGCACATGCCGAGGCCGATGAGGCATGCCGCAAGCACAACCTCTTTCTTGCCGAATTCATGATTCCACTGGTCAAGGGCGGCGGCACCGAAATGGGCATCGAAGTCACCTCGCTTGGTATCCAGATCCACGGCGGCATGGGCTTCATCGAGGAGACCGGAGCCGCCCAGCACTGGCGTGATTCGCGCATCACGACCATCTACGAAGGGACGACCTGCATCCAGGCCAACGACCTGATTTTCCGTAAATTGATGCGCGATCAGGGCGCGACCGCCAAGCTGGTTTTTGCTGAAATTCAGGCAACCGCCAAGGCACTGATCGATTCCGGCAAGCCCGCGCTGCAGGCAACCGGGCTACGCCTTGAGTCCGCGCTGGCGGCCTGGGTCGAGGCGACCGATTGGGTGATGGGCCAAGACAAGACCGGCGTTGCCGGTGTTCTTTGCGCTGCCGTGCCTTATCTCGAACTGGCCGTGGCCGTTGCGGGCGGCTGGCTGATGGGCAAGGCGGCGCTGGTTGCTGATGCGCGCCTCGGCAGTGGCGAGGGCGATCCGGCTTTCTACCGTCGCAAGATTGCGACGGCGCGTTTCTACGCCGACCAGATTCTGCCGCAAGCTGCCGCCCGCGCAGCAACCATCAGCGCCGGCAATGCGGCACTGAGCGAACTGGGTGGCGCGCTGTTCGACTGATTCATTCTTTCCCTGTCACTCTGCGGATGCGGCAAAGGGCTAAGTTTACTTTGCTGTCATTCTTTGGCGGGGGCTTCGTGCCCCCGTTTTTTTGTTCACGGCGGTGATGGAAATTGATTGCTACGGTGGACTGGAAAAAATGATGAAAAACCAATATTTCTGATCCTTTGATCTGCTATCTGGGATGCTGTATGGCAGCGCCAATTCTGGTCAGCGATTGCTGTCGGTCTGCATCCGAAAGATAAATATCCTCACGCCGCTTTCCACAAGCGGTCACATCGTACAAGTGGATATCGCGGGGAGGTTTGTCGAAAGCCGGGAGCTTGGGATAATGTCAGCAAATCGAGGGGAATATCCTGTTACACCGCCTATTGGTCTGCCTAATCTGCCTGCTTATCGTGCCACTGCACTGCGCCCCGCTGGCCGCGCAAACGCCGGATTTTCAGCAGGTGTTCGAGCAACATGGTGTGGTGATGCTGCTCATCGACCCCGCGACGGGGGAGATTGTCGATGCCAACCCGGCAGCGGCAAAGTTCTATGGTTACAGCCGCGATGCTCTCAAGGCCATGACCGTTCAGCAGATCAACACGCTCAGTGACCAGCAGGTCGCCACCGAGCGCAACCAAGCCGAGCGAGAAGGGCGCAACTATTTCATTTTCCGCCATGCCCTGGCCAGCGGCGAGATCCGCACCGTTGAGGTGTATTCCCACCCCTTTGTTTTCGATGGTCGCCGCCGTCTGTTGTCGGTGATTCACGACATCACGCCCGGGCGCAATCTGGACCAAGGCATGTGGCACTACCAGCAGCGCTTGGAAGAACTGGTGGCGTTGCGTACCGCCGAGACCAAAACCCGCGACCGTATCATCATCGGCGTGCTGCTGGCTGGATTGTTGCTCACTTTGAGTATCGTGCTGGCCTTGTGGCTGGCGATACACCGCCGCAGGCAGACCGAGGCGAAATTGCAGCAATTTACGCGCGACTTCGAAGCCTTTCTCGACCAGACGACTGATTTTGTTTACTTCAAGGATGCCGACAGCCGCATCCGTTTTTGCAGCCAGACGCTCGCCGCGATTACCGGACACCGCGACTGGCGCGAGATGATGGGCAAGCATGACCGCGAGATTTTTCCGCCGGATACCGCGAAAATCTACGAACAAGAGGAGCATCCGGTTTTTGCCGAAGGCCGACCGCTGCTGGACAAAATTAATCCCTATTACGACGAGGCGGGCCAGGTCGGTTACGTGCACACCAACAAGTGGCCGCTGTTCGGCGTTGACGGCAAGGTGGCCGGAATTTTCGGCATCAGCCGTGACATCACCGAACGCAAACGTACTGAGGCCGAACTCGAACGCTACCGTGATCACCTCGAAGAACTGGTTGAAAGTCGCACTGCCGAACTTGCTGCAGCCAAGGAGGCGGCCGAATCGGCCAGTCGGGCCAAGAGTACCTTCCTCGCCAACATGAGCCACGAACTGCGCACGCCGATGAGTGCCATCATGGGCATGGCCAACATGGCGCTGCGCAAGGCGACCGATCCGAAACTCCTCGATCAACTCAGCAAGATCGATCAGGCATCACAACATTTATTGCACGTCATCAACGACATCCTTGATATCTCGAAGATTGAGGCTGATCGGCTGAGGCTGGAAAAAGTCGAATTCAAGCTCAGTGAAGTGCTGGAAAACATCAGCAGCCTGATCAGCCACAAGGTCAGCGACAAAAATCTCAAACTCCACATCGACCTGCCCGCCGGTCTACCCACCATGACGCTGAGCGGCGACCCGATACGCCTCGGCCAGATTCTGCTCAATCTGGCCGGTAATGCGGTGAAATTCACCGAAAACGGTGTCATTACCCTGCGTTGTCGGAAGATCAAGGGCAATCCGGACGACGTGCTGCTGCACTGGGAAGTGAGCGACACCGGCATCGGGATCGATCCCGAAGCACAAAAGCGTCTGTTTACCGCCTTCGAGCAGGCTGATGGTTCGATGACCCGCAAGTACGGTGGCACCGGGCTCGGCCTGGCGATCAGCAAGCGCCTGGTGCAGATGATGGACGGCGAGATCGGTGTCGACAGCCTGCCGGGTGCGGGCAGTACCTTCTGGTTCACCGTGCGGCTGGACAAAGCAAGCGGTGCAGTCATCTCGCCCGCGTCGACTGTTTCTGCACAGTCCGCCGAGGAGCGCCTGCGGGACTTGCATACCGGCACGCGTATCCTGCTGGCCGAAGACGAACCGATCAACCAGGAAGTCTCGCGCGGCCTGCTGGAAGAAGCCGGCCTGCTGGTCGATCTCGCCGAGGATGGTCAAGCGGCGCTGGCACTCGCCGGCCAGAACCGTTACACATTGATCTTGATGGACATCCAGATGCCCAGGCTGAACGGCGTTGACGCCAGCCGTGCGATCCGCTTGCTGCCCGGCTACGCGCAAACACCCATCCTCGCCATGACCGCCAACGCCTTCGACGAAGATCGAAAAACCTGTATCGATGCCGGCATGAACGACCATATCGTCAAGCCGGTTGATCCGCAGAAGCTCTACGAGACTTTATTGGCGTGGTTGGAGAAGCGTGTTAGTTGAGTATTTGGCGTAGCCGACATCGCTGAGAACTGCCAATTTTTCCAATGTGCCGGTGCCCTTTTCATCGGCATAAAAAAGCGTCCCCGGATCACCGGAGACGCTTTACGGTTCAGGCTATGGCCGCTCAGGTGGCTTGCTGTTGGCGGCGGATGGCGTATTCGCCGTACCAGCTGAGGCACTCCGGGTTGGCCATGGTGTCTGGATTGACGATCTTCTCCAGCGGCTGGCCGAGCAGCAGTTTCTTGATTGGCAATTCCAGTTTTTTGCCGGTCAGTGTGCGCGGGATGGCGGGTACCTGGAAGACATCGTTCGGTACGTGGCGGGCCGAGAGGGCGACCTTGATGCGTTCGCGGATGGTCGTCGTGAGTGCTGCGGTCAACGTCTCTCCTGGGCGTAAAACCACGAACAGCGGCATGTAGGATTCCTTGCCCAGGTATTCGAGGTCGACGACCATGCTGTCGAGCACTTCCGGCAGGTCTTCGACCGCCCGGTAGAGTTCGCTGGTGCCCATGCGGATGCCGTGGCGGTTGATCGTTGCATCGGAGCGGCCGTAGATGATGGCGCCGCCGCGCGGGGTGATGCGCAGCCAGTCGCCGTGGCGCCAGATGCCGGGGTAGGTGTCGAAATAGCTGTCGATGTAGCGCAGGTTGTCCTTGTCGTTCCAGAAATAGAGCGGCATCGACGGCATTGGTGCACAACAGACAAGTTCGCCGACGGCGTCGCTCAGCGCTTGGCCGGCCTCGTCAAAGGCTTCGATTTTGGCGCCAAGGCAGCGGCACTGCATTTCACCGGGGTACATCGGCAGGGTCGGGACGCCGCCGATGAAGGCGCTGACCAAGTCGGTGCCGCCGGAAATCGGATTGATCCACAGGTCTTTGCGGACGTGGTCGAGCAGCCACTGGTAGTTTTCCGGCGACAGCGGTGAACCGGTGGAACCGAGGCCGCGCAGGCGGGAGAGATCGCCGGCCTGGGTCGGCTCGATCCCAGCTTTCTGGCATGAGGCGTAAAAGGCCGCGCCGGCACCGAAGAAGTCGACGCGCTGGTCGGCGACGAAGCGCCACAGGGCGTTGAGGTCGGGGATGCCGGGGTTGCCGTCGAACAGGCAGATGGTGCAGCCGGTGAGCAAGCCGCCGACCTGGAAGTTCCACATCATCCAGCCGGTGGTCGAATACCAGTGGAAGCGGTCGCCGGGGCCGAGGTCGAGGTGGAAGGTGATCGCCTTGACATGCTCGATGACGACACCGCCTTGCGAATGCACGATAGGCTTGGGCAGGCCGGTCGTGCCGGACGAATAGACTACCCACAGCGGATGGTCAAAGGGCACGTGTTCAGGCTGCAGTGGCGCGTTGCCGGCGGTGGCGTCGGCCCAGAGGGTGGCGTTGGCGAAGCCGGTGGTGCCGGCTGCCGGGTCCAGCGCCGGCAGTAGAACGAGGTGGTCGACACTCGGCAATTCGGCCAGCAATTCGCCGACCAGCGCGCGGCGGTCGTGCGTCTTGCCGCTGTAGTGGTAGCCGTCGACAGCGATCATCGCTTTCGGGGCAATCTGGCGGAAGCGGTCGAGCACGGCGACGCGGCCCATGTCTGGTGAGCAGACTGACCAGATGGCGCCGAGGCTGGCGACGGCGAGGAAGGCAATGACCGATTCCGGGGTGTTGGGCATGAAGGCGACGACGCGGTCGCCGCAGCCGACGCCCTGCGCGCGCAGCGTGGCGGCGAGCGCCCCGACCTGGCGTTGTAGCTCGGCCCACGACACTTCGCGTTCCTGGCCGGCTTCGTTACGGAAGACGATGGCCGGTTGCGCCGCGGTCGCGTGACGGAAAACCTGTTCGACGTAGTTCAGTTCGACACCGGGAAACCACACCGCGCCGGGCATACGGGCATCAGCCAGGGCCTTGCCGCGTGGCGTCGCCGACGGAATGGCAAAGTAATCCCAGACGGCACCCCAGAAGGCATCGATGTCACTCACCGACCAGCGCCACAGGGCATCGTAGTCAGCGACTTTGACGCCACGTTCGCGAGCCAGCCAGTCGATAAAGGCGGTGAGTTTGGCGTTGGCGATTGTCTCGGGCGAGGGGGTCCAGGCGGGGGTGAGGTTTTCCATGGGTGTTCTCCTTTAATATTGATTGATGGCGTCGCCTCGGGGTGGGCGGCTGATTTGTTTAAACAGTCTGGGTTGCGTAAGCCAGCGGCGCTTCTTCCATCGCTGCCAGCAGCGATGCCGGCGGATGGGCGCCGGAGATTGCTTGGCGATTATTGAAGACGAAGCAAGGAACGCCAGAGATGCCGCTGGCAGCAGTCGCGGCAAGTTTTTCGAGGAATCTCTGGTGAATTTCCGGGGTGGCGAGGGCCGTTTGAATTTGCGCTGCCGGGAAACCTGTTTCAGTGGCAATTGCGAAGAGTACGGTGAGATCGCCGATATCCCGGCCGTCCATGAAATAGGCGGTGAATAGACGTTCGATCAGGTTTGCCACTTGCTCGGTATTGCCGAGTTTGCCGGCGCAGTCGATCAATTGATGCGCGGCCAGCGTATTGGGCATGAACTCGATGCGCTCGAAGGCGAGCGTGATTCCGGCAGCTTGCGCCGCTGCCTGGACCTGGGCGCGGCGCGCCGTGACCGCCGCTTTGCTGCCCAGGCGATGCTCATAAAACGCCTGGTAAGGCATGCCCTTGACCGGCATGTCGGGCAGCAGTTGGTGGGCGTGCCATACGACAGATGTATTGACGTTGGGATGGCGCTGGTGAAATTGCTCAAGGGCGGTGCTCAGATGGCGCTTGCCGATCAGGCACCATGGGCAAATCAGGTCGAAATAGAGGTCAATATTCAGGGTCGGAGTCAAGGTGTTTTGTCTTGTTGTGTATTTGATTGGGCAACAGCAGGGCATTTTGCCCTCTGTTCCAGGAGAGCGCTGATGCCGCCCAGCAAAGTAAGGCAGCCGGTGCCGATGGCCAGGGCGAACAGTGAATCCCACAGCCAGGGGGCGAGCACCCCTGCCGCCAGCGCGATCATGGCAAATTGCAAAAATGTCTGGCACGAAGCGGCGACCCCGCCGTGGCGACGGAGCGGTTCGAGCGCACCCGCAATCAGCAGGGGCAGGGCGAGCGCCAGGCCGAAGGAATAAATGAATAGTGGCGCAATGTTGATCAGGGCGGTGGGGAACAGGTAGCTCGCCATCAGGTTGAACAGTACCGCAGCGCCGAGTACGAGATAGGCCAGTTTCAACGTGCCGCCGGCTTGCCGGCGCTTGAGCAGCCGGGGAAAGGCCAGAAAGCCGGCGATCAGGCCGAGGGTGATCGGTCCGTAGACGAGGTAAATGTCGGTCGCCGCCCGGCCTAGCCGGTCGATGACGATGATCGGTGCCGACACCGTGTAGACGGCCATGCTTGTCCAGTTGGCGACGTGGGCCAGTGAAAGGCGGATGAAGCTTGGTGTGCCGAGCACTGTCAGAAAGGCGCGCGTCAGCTCGGCCGGGTTCAGGCGCAGGCGCTGGTTGGGCGGCAGGGTTTCCGGCAGCCAGTGCCAGTAGGTCACAGCCAGAATGAGCGTGACGCTGCTCAAGGCGGCGAAGACCATCCGCCAGCCGTAATGGATGCTCAGCCAGGCGCCGAAAACCGGCGTCACCACGATGCTCAGCGTTTGAATCATGGTGATACGGCCGAGCAGGCGCTGGGCCTCGAAACCTTGATGCAGGTCGTTCAGTATGGAACGGCTGATTACCATCCCGGCGCCGGCAGCCAGCCCTTGGACGATGCGTAGCACCCAGATCTGTTCGATGTTTTGAGCGAAGACGCTGGCCGCCGACGACAGGCTCAGTATGAACAAGGCGGCGAGGATGGTTCGCCGCCGCCCGTAGGCATCCGAAATTGCGCCGTACCACAGCGAGACGAAGGCGCTGGCGATAAAAAACAGGGATATCGACTGTTGGGCCTGCCAGTCGGTGCTGCCCAGGTCTTGGCGCAGCAGCGACAGGGCGGGGATGAGAATGTCGGAGCCGAAGGAGTTCAGCAGCCCCATCAGGGCCAGCAGCAGAATCAAGGCCGGCCGGGAAGGGAGCGTCATCTGGCGTGTATGGGCGATGGGGTCAGCGCAGCTGGTCGATCAGCGCCTGCGCTTCTGGCCATTCGCCGAAGCCGGAAGCCGGGTTGAGGTGGCCGACGGCGCCGATGTTGACCACTTTGCTGCCCCATGCCTCGGCCAACTGACTCACTCGAGCGAAATCGCCGAGCGGGTCGTTGGTGCTGGCAGCGACGATGCTGGGAAATGGCAAGGCCTGACGGGGCAGCGGCAGCCAGCCGTTGTCGCGCAGCGCATCGACGCTCGGGTAACCCGCCGGCAGTGGTGACTCCAGATCGGCCGGTGCGGCCAGCAAGGCACCCTGAATCGGACGCTGGTACTTTTGCGCCCAATGGATGGTGATCATGACACCGCCGCTGTGGGCGACCAGGATGATCGGCCCGTCGATCCGGGCGATGGCATCTTGCAGGGCTTCGACGCGGGCAGCGCAGCTCAGCTTGTCGTGTTCGAGCGGGGCGACCGAACAGGCCTTGGGCAGCTTGCGTTCAAGGATGGTCTGCCAGTGTTCTTCAACATGGTCGCGCAGGCCGGGAACGATGAGGATGGTGGGGGAAGTGGTCATGGTTGTGTGCGTTCGTTGGGGTTGGAAGATCAGACCTGCATGGCGCGGATGCGCTTCAGGTCTTCGACGTAGTGGCCCTTGCCAAAGATGAAGGCCGCAGCGGCGCCGAGGGCGATCAGCGGCACGAGTTGCATCGCGCCCATCAGGCCGATACGGTCGGCGACGATGCCGGTGACGAAGGGGCCGGGGGCGAGACCGAGCAGGTTGTTGGCCAGGGTCAGCGTGGCGAAGGCGGTGGCGTGGATCGAAGGATGCGTCAGGTTGGCGACCATGGCGCCGGCCGGGCCGGTGGTGCCGGCGACCATGGCCATGCCGAGGGCGATCAGGACCAGTTGTGCGGTGCCTGGCGGAAACTGGAAGGCCAGCAGCAGCAAGGTGGCTGAAATCAGGGTATACGCGATGGCCACCGTCCATTTGCGGGCCGGTACGCTGCGGCTGACCCTGTCGGTGACGACGCCGCAGACGGTCATGCCGATGGCGCCGATCAGGATGAAGGCGGCGGCGGCGACGCCGGCCTTGTCGGTGGGGAGCCCGTAGTAACGGTTGAGGAAGCTGGGCAGCCAGGCCAGCATGGCGGCCATGATAAACAGTTGCAGGCCGCTGCCGATGTAGGCGGCGATGACGGCACGCGACGAGAAAAGTCCCGAGAATATGGCGCGCAGTCGGGGGCGCTGCATGGCTGGTGCCCGACCTTCGCGAGCGGCGTTCTGGGCGGCCGCTGAACTGATCTTGCTTTCGCGCACGATCAGGGCATAGAGAATGACCAGGACCAGGCCGAAGACGGCCATCGCACCGAACGACCAGCGCCAGCCGAAGTGGGTTGCGACAATGCCGCCCAAGGCCATGCCGATTACCGAGCCGACCGGGCCACCGGCCATGAAGGCGCTGGCCAGGGTAGAGCGCATGTGGGCGGGGAAGATGCTCAGGATCAGCGCGATACCGACGCTGCCGTAGGCGGCTTCGCCGACGCCGACGAAGAAGCGGGCGATGAACATCTGGTTGTAGCTGGCGGCTAGCGCGCAGGCGAGGGTGGCCAGGCTCCACAGACCGGCCATCAGGACGACGCTGCGGACACGGCCCCAGCGGTCGGCGACGACTGACAGCGGAAAAGTGAGCAGGCCGACGAGCAGCGCGACGATGCTGCTGAGCGACCCGAGCTGGGTATCCGACAGGCTCCATTCGGCCTTGAGGACGGGGAAGACCGCATTAAGCACCTGGCGGGACATGTAGTCCGAGAGGAGCAGGGCGAAGGTCAGTGCGAAGACGACCCAGGCATAGGCGCGGGGGACGACCGGTGTGGCGGCCATTTCTTCCGGTGTGGGGGGGGCGATGTGTGCTGCCATGGGGTCTCCAGATTATTATGACCGCGCCGGCCGCGCGGGGAAACGCAGCCGGGTGGTTTGTTATGGGACAAGGGCGGAGGCCCTTGTCGATACCGCTTAATACGACAACTACAAACTCAGGCGGCGTACTGCGTGAAGCCCTTTTGACCTGGCTTGCGGCTCGGTGCAAAGCCGTTCTCGGCCAGCGTCTGCTCGGCGGTCTCGTAGAAGGTGCCGATCTTGTAGATCTCGCGGGCTTCCTTGCCGTTGGCGACCTCACGGCCGAACTCCTTGGCGATGCGAACCAGCTGCTCGATCTGCTCGACGGTGCTCATCTTGCGTGAGCGATCCTGCGTCCAGATGTTGTCCTCGATACCGCAACGGACGTGCAGGCCCATGGCGATGGCCATCATGTTCAGCGGCAGGACGTTGAGCATGGAGGTTTCCAGGGTCAGCACCGCACCGTCCGGGCAGGCGCGAACGAAGTTGGCCAGGTTGTAGATGTTCGGCGCATCGAAGCCGCCGCCGATGGCAACCCAGGTCAGGATCAAGGGCACGTTGCAGGCGCCGCGGCGCATATTGCGCTCTACCGTTTCGAGCTGGGTGATGTTGGCGAGCTGGAAGTGCGTCTGAATCTTGTTCTTGGAGAGGCGGCTGATGTGCTCTTCGACCCACTCCGGACCGGCCGGGATGGTCATCTCGCGGTAGGCGCGGTAGTTGGCCGGTTCACCCAGCGAGGTGCCGGCGACGTCGGCCTCGCACATCTGCTCGACGACGTTCATCTGGTTGGAGTTGATGGCAATGGTCACTTGGTCGGGCGCCGGTTGCAGTTCGGCGAGCATGTGGCGGGTGTCGTCGGACAGCCACTTGGCGAGTTCGCCTTCGCCTTCCGGGGCAAAGGAGATCGAGCCGCCAACCTGGAGAATCATGTCCGGCACGCGGGCACGAATACCGGCCAGCAATTCGTTAAATTTGGACAGGCGCTTCGAGCCCTTGCCATCGAGTTCGCGAACGTGAATGTGGATGACCGTGGCGCCGGCGTTGTAGCAGTCGACTGCCTTCTGGATATGTTCCTCCATCGAAACCGGGATGTCTTCCGGGAAGTCGGCAGGCATCCATTCCGGCCCGTAGGGGGCGCAGGTGATGACGAGTTTTTGCTGGTTTTCCGGCCAGAGGGATCCGTCGAGAAAGTTCATGTGTTGCTCCTTAAATGATCTTGATGTGGTTTTGGGCTTTTTTCGGGGTTGACCCTAGGGCCAGCAGTTGTTTCTGTGGTCGCAGCGGTCGCCCCCGATGGGGGTTTAGAAGGGCTTGTCGCCGACGATGGCGGCACGTTCCATCTTGCGATGGCACGGCGGGTAGTCCATGACCGCGTAATGCTGGGTCGAGCGGTTGTCCCAGATCGCCACGCTGAAGGGCTGCCAGCGCCAGCGCACCTGGTACTCGGGGTTGTAGGCCTGGCTGATCAGGTACTGCATCAGGTCGCTGCCGCTCTTGTTGTAATCCTGGCCAAAACGGACGCGATCCTTGGTGTGGTAATTCACAAAGTGGGTCGCGAAGGCATTGACGAACAGAACCTTCTCGCCGGTTTCCGGGTGGGTGCGGATGACCGGGTGCTCGGCATCCGGGTACTGCGCCTTCATGGCCAGGCGCTTTTCCTGCGGCATGGCGGCGGCGAAGGAGGAATTGAAGCTGTGGTTGGCGATCAGTCCTTCGATTTCCTGCTTGACGTGGTCCGGCAGGTTTTCAAAGGCCAGCACCATGTTGGCCCACATCGTGTCGCCGCCGACCGGCGGACATTCGATGCAGCGCAGTACGCAGCCCAAGGCCGGCGTATCGCGCCAGGTGCCGTCGGTATGCCAGGCATTCTCGTAGCGGTCCATCGGGCTATCCGGATTCTTGTAAATCTGGACCAGGCCGGGCGCTTCCGGATGGCTGGGCGCCATCGGATGAGTTTCGAGTTCGCCGAGGCGCTGGGCGAAGGCCATGTGGTCGACGCGCGATAGCTTGTCCAGGGTCTGGCCGCGCAGGAAGATCACCTTGTGCTTGAGTAGTGCGGCGTAGATTTCATTGAACAGGTCATCGTCGCGTACGGCATCGCCGAGATTGACGTCGAGCAGTTCGGCGCCGATGGCACAGGTCAGTTGTTCTATTTTCATTATGTTTGTCTCCTCAGATTACAAAAATGGATGATCCGGTGGTT
>Ga0073899_10004216_pt1 | contig 12627 bp, 11 predicted proteins | sample KloWWTmetaKNB5Ph_FD_88975 | JGI IMG/M metagenome (GOLD analysis project Ga0073899, IMG submission 88975) | Active sludge microbial communities from Klosterneuburg, Austria, studying microevolution and ecology of nitrifiers - Klosterneuburg... | ecosystem: Engineered > WWTP > Aerobic digester >... | reverse complement strand
TGATCAGCCGGGTGGATTGAAAAGGGCGCGGGAGCGCCCTTTGTCGTTGACGCCCTCAACTGCCCCGCAGCCATTTGCGGCTGCTCTGGGTGTCGAGCAGCTCCCGCGGGGTGGCGAGGCCCTGGGCATTGGCCCGGGCCAGGGCAACCTGCAGCAACTGGGCCACGCACAGGGCTTCGAGCAGCGCATCCCGGTGGTCCAGCCGTTCGATGCCGAAGGCGCCCAGCCAGGCGTCCATCCGGGCCTGCCCGGCAATCCGCTCCGGGTAGAGGCTGGGCATCAGCACCATCAGGTCGATCCAGTCGAGCTCGGGCTGGCTGCCCAGGTTGTGCTCGAAGGCCCGTTCGAGGGTGCCCTGGTTGAAGGGCGCGTTGAAAACGATGACCGGCGCGCGGGCGATAAAGTGGAGCAGGCCGATCAGCGCATCCACCGGAGCGCTGCCGAGCCTGGCGCGATAGGCATCACCGGGGTGCAGCAGGCCCTGGTTGAGGGCCACTGCGCCGACCGCCAGCAGGCGCTGGCCGCCGCCCTCCATGGGGCCGGTTTCGGTATTGACCACCACATAACGGGTTTCGTAGTGGGAGCGGCCCGGGTCGGGCGCCGGCAGGGCCGCGATGCTGTCCAGGGCGGTCTGTTGCTCGGGGTTGAGGGCCGGACCGCTGCCCGGCAGGAGTCGGGAGAGCCAGTTCATATCTGGTAGTCCAGTTTGAGACGGAGTTGGATCTTGCGGGCCTGGCGGAAGGCTTCCTTGAGGATGCGCCGGTCGAGTTCGTTGAGATCGTCAGGCTTGACCCGGTTATCGCCTGATGAGCCGTGGTCGGTGTCCAGGTGCTGATGGCGCAGGCGCAATAACTGGATGAAGTGGAAGCCGTCGGCCATGGCCGACAGCTCCTCGGCCGGCATGCCGATCCGCGAACCGCCCTGGCGCAGGCGCTGCACCGTGCTGGTGGCGTCCACCCCGGTGCGCAGGGACAGGACACGGGCGGCGTCTACAAACAGCCGGGCACCGAATTTCTTCAGGTCGATGGTGCCGGGATGGCGGGGGTCATCGTCGGTGACAAAGTCGCGGATCTTGCCCAGCGGCGGCGACACGTCGAGGGCATTGGTGGCCATGGCCTTGAGGAAGGCCGGATTGCCGCCGGTCATGGACAGCAGCCAGTGGCGCAGCTTGTGGGCGAGCTTTTCGTCGCCGTAAAGCACGCGGTAGTCGAAGAAGATGGTGGCGTTGAGCAGGGCCTCAGGGTGGGGCTCGCGGATCCAGGTGCCGAACTTTTCGCGCCACTCGTCGAAGGTCAGGCACAGCTCGGGATTGCTGGCCATGATGTTGCCCTCGCACAGGGGGAAGCCACAGGCGGCGAGGTCGTTGTTCACATCCTTGGCAAACTCCAGCAGCCGCAGTTTGAGTGGCTCCTTGTCGGCCCACTCGGGTAGCACATAGAGGATGCCGTTGTCCTGGTCGGTGGACAGGGTCTGCTCGTGGCGACCCTCTGAGCCGAAAGCCAGCCAGGCATATTCGACGCCATAGAGGTCGTGGCGGTTGAGGTTGAGCTCGATGATGCGGCGGGTCAGGGCGTCGTTGAGGGCCGAGATGAACTGGGTCAGCTGCTCGGCGCCGATGCCCTGGGCCAGCAGGTTGAGGGCCAGCTGGCGGATGTCGCGGCTGGCCCGCTGCAGGGCCTGCACGTCGGCGGCGCTCTCGATGCCGGAGCGGATCTGGCGCAAGCCGATGCGCTGCAGGGCAAACAGGTCACGCTCGGAGATCACGCCCTTGAGCTTGTCTTCCGTATCCACCACCAGGATGTGGCGCACGCCGTGGGTCGCCATCTCCAGCGCTGCGTCGTAGGCGCTGGCGCTGGCATGGAGGGTATGGGGCGGGGTGGTCATCACGTCGGCGATGGGGCGCGTGAGATCGAAGCCCGGCAGCACGATGCGCTTGAGGATGTCACTCTGGGTGAGCACGCCCACCGGCTTCTCGTCCTCACCCGCCACCGCCAGACAGCCGACGCCGGCCTCCACCATCTTCTCAAGGGCGGATCGGGTGGGCAGCTCGGGGGCGACGAAGATCGGTGCCTTCTTGACCAGGTTGGAGAGGGACGTGGTCATCGTCTGCTGCTCGGCGGCCCGCTGGGAAAACTGGACCTGCAGCTGCTCCCTGGACTGGTTCAGCAGGCTGGCAATGTAGCGGGTGCAGAACAGCTGGAAGGTGGGGCTGAGTTCCTGCAGCTTGAGGAAGTCGGCGGCCGGCAGCTGGAAGCAGTAGCTGTCCTCGACAGCGAGGTAGCCGTTGGTGGAGGGGCGTCCCGCAGAGATCGCACCGATCGGGAAGCCTTCACCTGGCCCGAGGGTCAGGGTCGAGTACTCGGTAACCGAGACACTACCCACCTGGCGAGCCTGAACCTTGCCGCGGTAAACGATGTAGAAGAAGCGCGGGGGGCCGTCTTCGGGTATCAGGATCTCTGCCTCGGCCGGATAGAAGGCCGTGGCCAGGCGTTCGCCCAGAAAGAGCAAGGCTTCCGCCTCCATCCTGTCAAAGGGGGCGTGGCGCCGCAGGAAGTCCAGATTGGTACGGATCAGGGTGTCGGAGGCGGTGGTGTCCATAAACAGACCGATTAGCTTGGATCAAACCATCGAATCTACTCCGGCGCTGCCCCGGTGTCATGATCTCGCGCAAGAAATCGACAATCTTGCGGCGCGTCGCTCAAGGGGCTGGCTCCGCTACAATCTTTCGGACCCCTAACTGGACCGCTACCATGACCGACACCATTCTGCCTGCCGTCGAAATCGAGACCGGCCCGTCTCCCACCCATGCCGTGATCTGGATGCATGGCCTGGGGGCTGACGGCCACGATTTCGAGCCCGTGATCGACGAATTCGAGGAAGACCGACTGCCCTTCACCCGCTTCGTGTTTCCCCACGCGCCAAGCCGCCCGGTGACTATCAACGGGGGCTATGTGATGCGTGCCTGGTACGACATCGTGTCGTCGGACTTCTCGACCCGCCGGGAAGACCCGGTCGGCGTGCGTGAGTCGGCCGAGCTGATTGAGGCCCTCATCGCCCGGGAGAACGCCCGCGGCATTCCCGACAGCCGCATCGTGCTGGCCGGCTTCTCCCAGGGTGGGGCGATTGCCCTGCACACGGCGCTGCGTCACCCGAATCGCCTGGCCGGGGTGCTGGCCCTGTCTACCTATCTGCCGCTGGCCGACACCCTGGCCGATGAGGCCGCCGCTGCCAACGCCAAGACGCCGATCTTCATGGCCCACGGCCTGAGTGATCCGGTGATTCCCTGCGATTTCGGCAAGGCCTCGGCCGACCTTCTGAAGGCGGCCGGCTATCCGCTGGAGTGGCGCACCTACCCGATGGACCACTCCCTGTGTCTCGAGGAGGTGCAGGACCTCGAGCTGTGGCTGGCGCATGTGATGTCACGCTGACATCACGCTGCGCAGATCAGGACGGGCGGCGCTTGAGCAGGTTGTTGCCGATGAAGCTGAGCACCGTCTCGTCCCGCTGGTTGACCGCGGTGTAGCGCAGCCGCGCGATTCCCCGATCGGGCTTGGTGCTGGACGGGCGTACCTCCAGTACCTCCACAATGCTGCGCAGCGTGTCACCGGGGCGCACCGGCGCCAGCCAGCGAAGTTCGTCCAGGCCTGGCGAGCCGATACTCGACTGGCTGAAGATGCCCGTCTGGATGAACAGCCGGAAGCAGATGGCGATGGACTGGAAGCCGCTGGCGATCAGCCCGCCGTAGGGCGACTCGGCGGCCGCGTTCACATCCAGGTGAAAGGGCTGGGGGTCATAGCGGAAGGCAAAGTCGATGATCTCGGCTTCGGTGAGGGTCAGGCCCCCGCTGGTGAAACGGTCGCCGACGATCAGGTCGTCGAGGTAGCGGCTTTCCATGCTGCTGTCTCCTGAGGGGTGGGGTGTGCGTGGATCTTAGCTGACTGCCGGCGTGGCGAGGACGTCCTCGCACACCTGCTGCCAGGCCCGGGCTGCGTGGGACAGATAGCGACCGGGCGTGTGGACGAGGGCCACGTTCCAGTCGATTCCGGTATTGGTCAGCGGTCGTGCCGCCAACTCGCCGCCGAGCTTGAGGCGGTCGAGCAGCGGGGCCGGCATGAAGGTGGTGCCGAGGCCGGCGGCCGCCATCGCCACCAGAAAATCCCACTGACTGCTTTGGGCAACGATGCGCGGCGCCACTCCGATGGCCCGGAAGGCGCCGCGCAATTGGCGTGTCAGCGAGAAATCGTCCGACAGCAGCACCAGCGGCTCGGCCTGCAGGGCCGCCAGGTCCACCGTCGGGCTGGCCGCCCAGGGCGCTCCCCGCATGCCCACCGCGTGGATCGGAAAGCGCCCGAAGCTGCGCGCGGCAAGCCCCAGGGCCGGATCGGCGGGGAGCAGGGTGACGCCGATCTCCAGTTCGCCGCTGGCCACCTGTTGTTCGATCACCTGCCCGCCGCTTTCCTTCAAGCTCAGGCTGATCCCCGGGTGGCGTTCGCGAAAGGCCTTGACCGCCGGCGAGAACAGCAGGTTGGCCATGGGCGGCAGGCCGACGGTCAGCTCACCACGAGCCAGGGTGGTCAGGTCGCCGAGCTCGCGGGTCAGTTCGCGCATCACCCCCAGCGCCTGCTGGGCCCGCTCGAACACCAACCGTCCTGCGTCGGTCAGGCGCAACTGGCGGCCTTCACGCAGGAGCAGCGGCTGCCCGACTTCGTTTTCCAGCTGGCGGATCATCTTGCTGACGGTGGACTGGGTGACACACAAGCTGTCGGCGGCCAGGGTGAAGCTGTTGTGGCGGACGGTCTCGACGAAGTAACGGAGGGCGCGCAGGTCCATGGGTTCATGAATAAAACGACTGGATGAAAGTATATTAAGTCATCCGTTGCCTGTTCATGCGTCCCTATACTTTTCCCCGATCTGAAAATCGGAGAACACTGCAATGCCCATGGAACGCATCCGCCTGGCCCGACTGCGGGACCGCATCATGTCCCCCGAGGCCGCCGCCGAACTCTTTACCGACGGCATGACCGTCGGCATGAGCGGCTTTACCCGCGCGGGAGACTGCAAGGCGGTGCCCTTCGCGCTGGCCGAGCGTGCTGCCCGCGAGCCTCTGCACATCACCCTGATGACCGGGGCCTCCCTGGGCAACGACATCGACAAGGTGCTGACCGACGCCAACGTGATCAGCCGCCGCATCCCCTTCCAGTCCGATCCGACCCTGCGCCGCAAGATCAACGCGGGCGAGGTGATGTTCATCGACCAGCATCTCTCCGAGACCGTCGAACAGCTCCGTTCCGGGCAGATTGCGCCGGTGGACATCGCCGTGGTCGAGGCGACGGCGATCACCGAGAACGGCGGCATCGTACCGACCACCTCGGTGGGCAACTCGGCGAGCTTTGCCGTGCTGGCAAAGAAGATCATCGTCGAGATCAACCTGACCATGCCGGCCGAGCTGGAGGGGCTGCACGACATCTACATTCCCACCTACCGCCCGCACCGCCTGCCCATCCCCCTCATTGCGCCGGAGCAGCGCATCGGCCTGCCCTACATCCCGGTGGATCCGGAAAAGATCGTCGCCATCGTCGTCACCTCCAAGGCCGACAGCCCGTCCAACGTGCTTCCGCCGGACATGGAGACCAGGGCCATTGCCGGTCATCTCAACGAATTCCTCTCCCACGAGGTCAGGGCCGGCCGTCTGTCCGCATCCCTCCAGCCCCTTCAGGCGGGCATCGGCACCATCGCCAATGCGGTGCTCCACGGCATGCTGGATTCGCCTTTCCGTGACTTGAAGATGTATTCGGAGGTGCTGCAGGACAGCACCGTGGAGTTGCTCGATGACGGCCGCCTGAGTTTTGCCTCGGCCTCGTCCATTACCCTGTCGAAAGATACCTACGAGCGGGTGCTGGGGCAGATTGCGCGCTACCGGAACCGTCTGGTGCTGCGCCCGCAGGAGATCAGCAACCACCCGGAGGTGATCCGCCGCCTCGGCCTGATCACCATCAACACGGCGCTGGAGTGCGACATCTACGGCAACGTAAACTCCACCCACGTGGGCGGCACCCACATGATGAACGGTATCGGTGGCTCGGGTGATTTCGCCCGCAATGCCCACCTGTCGATCTTTGTCACCAAGTCGATCGCCAAGGCCGGGGCCATCTCCAGCATTGTGCCGATGGTGTCCCACGTGGACCACACCGAGCACGACACGGACATCATCGTCACCGAGCATGGCCTGGCCGACCTGCGTGGTCTGGCACCCCGCGAAAGGGCGCTACAGATCATCAATAACTGCACCGACCCTCTGTACCGGGACATCCTGAAGGATTACTTCCGGCGCGCCAGCCGCCGTGGCGGGCATACCCCGCACCTGCTGCAGGAGGCGTTTGCCTGGCACCTGCGTTATGCCCAGAGCGGTTCGATGCTGGAAGGCCGCCCGGAGACGCAGCTCACGCCAGCCTGAGTCTGCCCGGCAGCTTATTCCCGAAGGCTCAAGTCCAGTGCGTCCGTGTCCGGCAGGGCAGCGTAGGGCAGCCAGATCAGCAGGGTGGCATAGAGCAGGGCCGGGTCGACGGGCTTGACGATGAAGTCGTTCATGCCCGCCTCCAGGCAATGCTGGCGATCTTCCGGAAAGGCATTGGCGGTGAGGGCGAGGATGGGCACCCGCTTCCAGCCCCCCAGGCGTCGCAGGTGCCGGGTGGCCTCCACGCCATCCATGCGTGGCATCTGCATGTCCATCAGCACCAGTGCATAACGCTGGCTGCCTGCCATCTCGAGGGCCTGTTCTCCGTCCTCAGCCACGTCCACGGCGAGCCCGGCTTCCTTCAATAAATGGGTGGATACTTCCCGATTGATCGGTTCATCCTCCACCAACAGGATGCGTGCCCCGGCATGTGCCTGGCGCAGGGTCTCCATGGTGTCCTCCCGGGAAGGCGTGACGGGGGCCGCGTTTGTCACCGTGCCCAGGCGCACCGTGAACCAGAAGCAGCAGCCCGCCCCGGGTGCGCTGTCCAGGCCGATCTCGCCCCCCATCAGCGTCACCAGGCGTTTGCTGATGGCCAGACCCAGGCCGGTTCCGCCGAACTCCCGGGTGATCGAGTTATCTACCTGTTCAAAGGCCTTGAACAGGCGCGGCTGATCGGTCTTGGCGATTCCGGGGCCCGTATCCACCACTTCAAAGCGGAGCTTCAGGGTATCGGTTGAAGTGGGAGCGTCATCCATGACAAATGCGCGAATCGTGACGTGGCCCTTGGCGGTGAATTTGACTGCATTTCCGGTCAGGTTGAGCAGTACCTGACCCAGGCGCCGCGGATCACCGGACAGCGTCTGGCGTGCGAGAGTCGGGGCAATGTCGGTGATCAGGCTCAGGCCCTTCGCATGGGCACGGGCCTCCGTCAGATTGACCAGGTTCTCGATCACCGTGTCGAGGCGGAAGGGCACGCTCTCCAGGCTCAGGCGCTCCGCTTCAATCTTGGAAATGTCGAGCACATCATCGATGATGGCCAGAAGGTGCCGTGCGGCACCGGTGATCTTGGCAAGACGTTCGACGGTCTCGGTGTCGTTGGCGCGGCGCCGGATCAGATCGGTCAGACCGAGGATCGCATTCATCGGGGTGCGCAGTTCATGGCTCATGTTGGCCAGAAAGGTGCTCTTGGCCCGGTTGGCTGTGATGGCCAGATCCTTTGCCATGGTCAGCTCCTCTTCTCGCTCGTCGATGCGGTCCAGGAGACGATTCACCCCACGCACCATCAGCTCCAGCTCACCCGTCGTGCCGCTCACAGGGATGCGTGCCCGCCCGCTTTCTGTGCCGTGGCCAATGCTGTCGATGGCCTGGGCGAAACGGGACAGGGGCTTGATCACATAGCGGGAAAGGGCGACGAAGAGCAGCGTCAGGCACAGGGCAAGGGCACTGAGGGAAATGCCGGTGGCGATGGCCAGCATGCCGTTGCGCTGGCTCTCCACGTGTTTGCGGGGAAAACTCACCACCGCGGTGGCTACCCGTTCCCCTGATGGCTGATTGACCGATGTAAAGGCCGCAAAGACCCCGTCGACGGGGATCTCCATGCTGCCTTCCGGCTGGTCGAGGGCTGCTCGCAGCTCGGAGGGAATCGGTTGGGCGCCTGGCCCGCCCGGCTGGCTGTGGAAGGCGACCCGCCCATCCGGGGTCACGATCATGGCAAAAGCCAGGTCCGGATTGTCACGCACGGCCTCGGCACACTGTTCGTCGAAGCCCTGGAGGTTGTCCAGCTCTATCCCCAGCGACAGGACCCGCTCCAGCTGGGTGGACAGGCCCTTGGCAATGGCCTCGGTGCGTGACAGCTGGGACTGCAGCAGCCTTTGGTGGAGGAAATAGCCTGACACGCCGACCGCCGCAAAAATGCCTAGTAGAAAGACACTCGCAGCGATCAGCAGGATGCGGGCCCGCAGGCCTGGCGAGTTGTTCATCCGTCATGCTCCCAGGGGAAGCGCACGACGACCTCCGAGGACAGCAACAGCGATGACTTCACCCCCAGGCCCAACTGCTTGGCCCGCGCCAGATTGATGGCCGGGCGGCCCTTGACGGCAGAGCGGATCGGCAAGGCAGACGGAAACTTGCCCTCGACAAGGATGGCGTGGGCCAGCCGCCCCGCAGCGCGGCCCTGCTCCAGCTCCGAAATGGCCATGGAGGCCAGTACCCCGTGATGAACCCGATCCAGCCAGAAGCTGATGTCGGGAAGGCGGCTGTTCAGGCAGGCCCATTTCTGCACTGCCTAGTAAGGGACATTGCTGCCGTCGCTATCGGCCAGGGCAAAGATACCCAGCTGAACAACGGCGTCGGCCACCGCCGGGTAGGACTGTAGGCGGACCTTGAACTCGGCGAAGCTGTGCACGCGATCCACCACGGTGAGGCTCACCCCGGGCAAACCCGACACGGTCCGGCGCATGCGCTCAATGATGGGTGGCCACTGGGGGCCCATATCTGACAGTGCCGCGAGTCGAAGAGGGCCGGGAACGAGGTTCTGCAGCAGGCGCACCGACTCTACGAAGTGCTCGCGTTCAAGCACCCCGGTGACGTTGATGGCCGTGTCCAGCCCATGCTCGGCTGGTGCCTTGTTGACCCCGCTGAACACGCAGGGCAGGCGTTGATTGAGCAGAGGACGCACCACGAACTCCACGGCGTCGTCATCGGAGACATACAGCAGATGGGGCTGCCAGGCGTCGATCAGGGCCAGGGCCTCGCGGCCCTTGCGTGCCTTGGCCTCGGGGCTGCTGTTGCGCTTGACGTCCATCTGAAAGACCTGGAACTCCGCGGGCAGGTTTCCGAGACCTTCCTTGAAGCCGGCAAACTGGCCATCGGTCCAGCGCCACGGAGAGTCGAAGCTCATGACATGGAGAATGCGCCGGGGGGCGCCCTGGGTGGCCGAGGTGGCCCCGGCAGGTCGGCTTCCGAGCGCATTCAGTGCCGCGATGCCAAGGGCCCCATTGATGAGCTGACGGCGTCGCGGCGTGTGCATGGAGATACCTCCGGTCAGGCCTGGACGCGCACCTGGGCCGGGCCGGCGTGCATCCGGCCGACTACCGCCGCAGCGTCAAAACCGCCGGCACGGAAGCATGCCAGCACCTGCTCAACACTGTCCGCAGCACAGGCCACCAGCAGTCCGCCGCTGGTCTGGGCATCGGCGGTCAGGCTGCGTTGCCATTCGTCCACCGCAGTGTCGAACTGCACGGCGTCACCGCAACTGGCCAGGTTGCGGCCGATGGCGCCCGGGCCGATACCCTGTCTGGCAAAGGGAATGGCCGCCGGCATGACGGGCAGGGCGCCGGCCTGGATCGTTGCCCCCAGGCCTGCACCACGACACAGCTCGAGCAGGTGCCCGAGCAGGCCGAAACCCGTGACGTCGGTGAGGGCATGGACCCCGGGCAGCGTGGCCAGGGTCGGGCCCACCTTATTGAGGCGGGTAGTGGTGGCAATCATCTGGGCATAGCCGTCAGCGTCGAGAAGCCCCTTCTTCATGGCGGAGCCGAGAATGCCCACGCCCAGCGGCTTGCCCAGGATCAATACGTCGCCGTCACGGGCATCGCGGTTGCGCTTGATCACGTCCGGGTGCGCCAGCCCCAGCGCGACGAGGCCGTAGATCGGCTCCGGTGAGTCGATGCTGTGCCCGCCGGCCACCGGGATGCCGGCCTCGGCACAGATACTGGCACCGCCTTCGAGAATGCGTCCGATGGTCGCCACCGGCAGGGTGTTGATCGGCATGCCGACAATCGCCAGCGCCATGATGGGGGTGCCGCCCATGGCGTAAACATCGGACAGGGCGTTGGTGGCGGCGATGCGCCCGAAGTCGAAGGGGTCGTCGACGATGGGCATGAAGAAATCGGTGGTGGCGATCAGGGCCTGCTGGTCGTTGAGGCGCCATACGGCGGCATCGTCGGCGGTCTCGGTGCCCACCAGCAGATCGGCGAAGGGGCGCGCGGCAGGCATGTGGGCCAGCATCTCGCTGAGAACAGCGGGGGCGATTTTGCAGCCGCATCCGCCACCATGAGACAATTCAGTGAGTCGCAAAGGTGCTTCAGTCATCTTTTTTCCTGTCAATTTTTCCGTGCTCCACGTGTCCAGTCATCCTGCCCCCTTCTCTGCTTCCGTCGACCAGCTTGGCGACTTCGATACGATCATCGATGTGCGTTCGCCCTCTGAATATGCAGAGGACCATGTGCCTGGCGCAATCAACTGCCCGGTCCTCGATGACGAGGAACGGGCCCGGGTGGGCACCCTGTACAAACAGGTCTCGCCCTTCGAGGCGCGCAAGGTGGGCGCGGCGCTGGTTTCACGCAACATTGCCAAGCATATCGAGAACCAGTTTTTCAGCAAGCCGAAGGCCTGGAAACCGCTTGTTTATTGCTGGCGCGGGGGGCAGCGAAGCGGTGCGATGACCCTCGTCCTGGGCCAGGTGGGTTGGGCGGCCCGGCGCCTGGAGGGGGGCTACAAGGCCTTCCGGCAGCGGGTCATGAGCGATCTCGAGACACTCCCCACGGCCCTGCAGCTGAACATCCTGTGCGGGCCCACGGGGAGCGCCAAGACCGCCTTGCTGGCCGCGCTGGCCGGCCGCGGTGGGCAGGTGCTCGATCTGGAAGGGCTGGCGCGTCATCGCGGCTCGGTGCTGGGGGGCGAGGCGGACGGCTTGCAGCCGGGGCAGAAAGCCTTTGAAACAGCCCTCTGGGCTGCCCTGCGGCAGCTGGATCCCGGCCGGCCGGTGTGGTCCGAGTCCGAGAGCCGGCGGATCGGGCGGCTGCATGTTCCGGGGGCGCTTTTCGAAGCCCTGCGCAACGGCGCGTGCACGCGCGTGGAGGCCCCGCTGGCAGCTCGGGTTGCGCATCTGCTGGAGCGCTACACCGACCTGATTGCCGATCCTGCAGCCTTCTGCGAGCGCATCGAGCGTCTGGTGCCCCAGCATGGGCATGAGCGTGTCGAAGCCTGGAAGGCGCTGGTGATGGCCGGAGCATGGCGCCAACTGGCGACCGAACTGGTGGAAGATCACTATGACCCGGCCTATCGCAAGGGTGGAGAAGGGCTTTACCGCCAGCTCGGCGCGGCGCGTGCGCTGCCCCTGGAGGCTCTGGACGCGCTCACACTGGCACGGGCCGTCGAAACACTGTCGATCTGATCAAAGCCCTGGCCGGGCTGCCGCGATCAAAACCAGGGTTTGCTCAAGGGCATCGGCAAGATTGACCGCTAGGGCCATGCAGTCGGCCCGGTTATCACGAGCGGCTTGCTCGGCTTCTTTCGCGAGGGCGGTCAGTTCGTGATCCATGATGTTGCCCGCCGAGCTCTTCAGTGAATGGGCCAGGCGGGCCACGGTTGCCGTGTCACCAGCTTCTGCTGCGTTGCGGAGTTCCGCAGAGACGGTGGCGTGAGTGCTTTCGAAGATCCGCAGCAGCTTGTCGATGAAGGCCGCCCGCCCGGCATAGCGGGCGGCCAGTTCGTCGTGACGGATCATCGCAGTGCCGCTTCCGGCCTGCCGGAAGCCAAGGTCACAGCACCTCCGCCGCGTGGTCGGCGAGGCGCGACCGCTCGCCCCGCTGAAGGGTGATGTGGCCCGAGTGCGGCCAGCCCTTGAAGCGATCCACCACGTAGGTGAGGCCCGACGAACCCTCGGTGAGATAGGGTGTGTCGATCTGAGCGATGTTGCCCATGCACACCACCTTGGTGCCGGGGCCGGCCCGGGTGATGAGGGTCTTCATCTGCTTGGGCGTGAGGTTCTGGGCCTCGTCGATGATCAGGAACTTGTTGATAAAGGTGCGCCCGCGCATGAAGTTCAGCGACTTGATCTTGATGCGGCTCCGGATCAGGTCGCGGGTGGCGGCGCGGCCCCACTCGCCACCTTCACCGGTGGTGCCGTTGAGCACGTCCAGGTTGTCTTCGAGGGCGCCCATCCACGGGGCCATCTTTTCTTCTTCGGTGCCCGGCAGAAAGCCGATGTCCTCGCCCACCGGTACGGTGACGCGGGTCATGATGACTTCCGAGTAGCGTTTGGCTTCGAGCACCTGGGTCAGGCTGGCCGCCAGGGTGAGCAGGGTCTTGCCGGTGCCGGCCTGGCCGAGCAGGGTGACGAAGTCGATCTCCGGGTTCATCAGCAGGTTGAGGGCGAAGTTTTGCTC
>Ga0073899_10004215_pt1 | contig 12627 bp, 8 predicted proteins | sample KloWWTmetaKNB5Ph_FD_88975 | JGI IMG/M metagenome (GOLD analysis project Ga0073899, IMG submission 88975) | Active sludge microbial communities from Klosterneuburg, Austria, studying microevolution and ecology of nitrifiers - Klosterneuburg... | ecosystem: Engineered > WWTP > Aerobic digester >... | reverse complement strand
GCAGCTCTACGCCGTGTCGGCCCACACCGGCGCGACGCGCACGGACAGCTGGATCGACATCGAGGGCGGCACCGGCACGCTCTTCGCCTACGCCAGCGCCGGCAGCAACGAGCTGCCCAGCGGCAACCTGGTGCACGAGGGCCCGGTGCTGATCCTGGGCAAGGCCGGGCGCTTCGGCGGCACGCACATCCTGGTGCCGCGCGGCGGGCTGGCGGTGCACATCAATGCGTTCAACTTCCCGATCTGGGGGCTGCTGGAGAAGTTCGCCCCCAGCTTCCTGGCCGGCATGCCCTGCATCGGCAAGCCCGCCACCGCAACCAGTTACCTGACCGAGGCGCTGGTGCGGTTGATCGACGCCAGCGGCATCCTGCCCGCGGGCGCGCTGCAACTCGTGATTGGCGGCACGGGCGACCTTTTGGACCGGCTGGACGGCCGCGACGTGGTCACCTTCACCGGTTCGGCCGATACCGCTGCCAAGCTGCGCGTGCACCCGAACTTGGTGCGCCACAGCATCCCCTTCAACGCCGAGGCGGACTCGCTCAACTGCGCCATCCTGGCGCCCGAAGTCACGCCCGACGACGCCGAGTTCGACCTCTTCGTCAAGGAGGTGGCGCGCGAGATGACGGTCAAGGCCGGCCAGAAGTGCACCGCCATCCGCCGCGCCATCGTGCCGCGCCGCCACCTGGACGCGGTGGCTGAGGCGCTGTGTGCCCGGCTGGCGAAGACGGTGATCGGCGATCCGGCGGTGGAAGGCGTGCGCATGGGCGCACTTGCCTCGCACGCCCAGGTGGCCGACGTGGCCGCGCAGATCGCCCGCCTGCGCGAGGCGGCCGACGTCGTCTACGACGGCAGCGCTGGCTTTGCGCCGCTGGGCGAGGGCGTGGCCGACGGTGCCTTCCTCGCGCCGATGCTGCTGCGCGCGCGCGACCCGCTGGGCGACGACACGGTGCACGCGGTCGAGGCCTTCGGTCCGGTCAGCACGCTGATGGCCTACGACGATCTGGACGAGGCGCTGGCGCTGGCTGCGAAGGGGCAGGGCAGCCTGGTCGGCACGCTGGTCACCAAGGACCCGGCGGTGGCGGCGAAGGTGATCCCGGTCGCCGCCGCGCTGCATGGCCGGCTGCACATCCTGGACGCCGAAGCGGCGCCGGAATCCACCGGCCACGGCTCGCCGCTGCCGCTGCTCAAGCATGGCGGGCCGGGCCGCGCGGGCGGTGGCGAGGAGCTGGGCGGCATCCGCGCCGTCCACCACTACCTGCAGCGCTGCGCGGTGCAGGGCTCACCGACGATGCTGGCGGCCGTCACCGGCGAATATGTGCGCGGCGCCAAGCGCATCGAGACCGAGATCCACCCCTTCCGCCGCCACTTCGAGGACCTGCAGATCGGCGAGAGCCTGCTGACGCACCGCCGCACGGTGGGCGAGGCGGACATCGTCGCCTTCGGCGGCATCTCGGGCGATTACTTCTACATGCACTTCGACGAGGTGGCCGCCAAGGACTCGCCCTTCGGCAAGCGCATCGCGCACGGCTACTTCGTGCTGTCGGCCGCGGCGGGCCTGTTCGTCAGCCCGGCGCCGGGGCCGGTGCTGGCCAACTACGGGCTGGACACGCTGCGCTTTGTCAAGCCGGTGGGCATCGGCGACACCATCCAGGCGCGCCTGACCGCCAAGCGCAAGATCGACCGCCAGAAGGTCGACGCCCAGGGCCGCGGCCAGGGCGTGGTGGCCTGGGACGTGGAGGTCACCAACCAGCACGGTGAGCTGGTGGCCAGCTACGACATCCTGACGCTGGTGGCCAAGCGCGGCTGATCCGACCCCTGCTGTGTCAAAGGCCCAGCGGCCCGGTTCGCGTCAAGCGGCCGGGCCGTTTGCCGCCACCGTGCGGCTGGAGCGACGGCGTCTCGGCACGTCAGCGCGTTGTCGAACGGCTCTCCACCGGTGCCGGCGCCTGGCTGGCGGGCATGGCGCTGCCCTTGAGTTCGCGTGCGGCAGCGCTGGCGGCTGAGCCGACGCGCTGGGCGCCTTCCTTGGCGCCGCCCCAGGCCTGCTTTGCGGTGGCCGACGCTGCCGATGCGGCCTCGCGCGCGCCCTGCGCCACGGCGCCGCCGATCTTGCGGGCCTCGCTGCCGATGGTGCGGCCGGCTTCGCGGGCCTGATCGGCCACGCCGCCGACGATGCTCCGGTTGGGGCCGCTGGCGGCCGAGTCTGCGGCAGCCGGGGCCGCTGGCTGTGCGGACGGCTGCGCCCCGGCGGCGCCGTGCAGCATCAGACCCGCCATGACCAGGGCGAGTGCGTGGCGCAGGGGCCATGCCGTTGCGCCAGGGTTGGAGCGGGGAGGGAACAGGGTCATCTTCATCATGCAAAGCCTAACGGGAAACGGCTGGCGCACGGCGACACCGGGCCTGCGGCGGGTGTGTACAGAAGTAATCGGGGAGAGGGCCCTGGATGGCACCTCCGCGCGTCGGGTCGCCGCCGGTGTCGTTTGCTGTCGACGCCACGGACCGTCCGCTCCACGACCTGGATGGCGATAGTGTGCAATATGCATCTAAAGTTACATAGAGTTTCGATTGGGTTGCATAATTTCTCACGAATCGACCACGGGATCCGCAAATGAGCACAAGAGGCAATGGGTTTGGGCGCCAGGTGTTGGCCGCCTTGACGGCAGGCACACTGGTCCTGGGGGCTGCGGGGCTGGCCGGCTGTGGCGGTGGCGACAACGCCAGCACCAGTACCAGCAATGAGACGGCCACCGAGCCGCCCGTGACCTACCCGGTCGAGGCGACGCTGGCGACGCTGTTCACCACCGAGAACGACCTGCTGTACTCGGCCTATGTGGACCCCGCCAACCGGGAGGACTACAGCTTTGCCACCCACATCACACCGGCGGCCGAGGACCACATCGTCCAGTTCGGCGGCAAGGGCGACATCCTGGTCAGGGTGTCGTACCTGACGAACACCCTGTCGCGCAACGGGCTCAAGGTGTGGGACAGCAAGGCGACCCTGCTGTACACCACTTCGCCGCTGATCTGGCATGGCCAGATCGACGACGAGGGCACGTACAGCGTTCACGAGCCGGTCAACGCCCTGCCCGCACGGGCCGCGGTGGGCGCCCGCTCGAACTGGTTCACCTCGGTCGACTACACCAGCCGCGATCGCACGACCGTCAAGCAGCGCACCACGGTGGATTACTTCCTGGCTGCGGGCGACGTGGCCGGTACCGCCTGGCTCTGCCTGGACTTCAAGGTCAAGGAAGAAGCCACCGGCGCGTTGCAGAACAGCACCACCTGCATGAAGACCAACACCACCGGCACGGTGCTGGGGGTCAAGCGCAGCGGCGCTTCGGTGCTGTGACGGCCTGATGCCGGCGGGGCGGGACGGCGCTGTCAAGCCCTGAACCGCCCACGGCAACACAGTGTGCGCAGGCGCAAGGCCTGGTGTCAGGTCGGAGCGGAAAATCCGCACAAACCCGCAGATGGAATCGGACGCGCCCCAACCGGGGTGCGCCGTGAGTTGTCGCTGCGACTTGTGTCGACCGCCTCCCGACCTGAGAGCCAACGTGCCGAGCGCCTTTCACTTCTCGATCTCACCCTTTGACTGCCTGAACAGCGACGAGCGTACCCTGGTGCGCAACAGCCTGGACATCGCCTACTTCCGCGAGGGCGCGGAAATCCTCACCCCCGGGGCCCATCCCGAGCACCTGTTCGTGCTGATCAAGGGCTACGTGCAGCAGTGGGACGGCGACGAGCTGGTGGCCACCTACGGGCCGGACGACAGCTTCGACGGCCGGGCGCTGGTGTCGGGCAAGGCCTCCAGCCGCTTCGTGGCGGCCGAGGAGGTGGTGGCCTACCAGCTGGCCAAGGAGGCGGTCAGCGAGCTGATCGCCAGCAACGCCACCTTCGGTGCGCTGCTGTTCTCCGACCTGTCGAAGAAGCTCAATGCCCTGGCCGAGCGCGAGGGCGAGCACGAGCTGCAGTCATTGACGATGGCACGCGTGGAGGAGGTCTTCATCCGCCCGGCCGCCTGGGTGGATGCGGACGACGACATCGTCAGCGTCGTGCGGGTGTTCCGCGACAAGCGCACCACCAACGTGATGGTGCGCGACAACCAGACCGACCCGCCGCGCCAGGGCGTATTCACGATCACCGGGCTGGAGCGCGCGGTGCTGCATGGCACGCCGCTCAACGAGTTGAAGGTGCGCGAGCTGGCGACTTTCAAGCTGATCACGGTGAAGCCGCAGGATCCTCTGTTCGAGGCGCTGGCGCTGATGATCCGCCACAAGATCCACCGCCTGGTGGTGATGGATGGCGAGAACATCATCGGCTTCCTGCAGCAGCTGGACCTGCTGAGCCTCCTGTCCAACCACTCCTACCTGATCATGTTGCAGATCCTGGAGGCCCAGGACCTGGCAACGCTGCAGACCACCGCCGAGCAGATCACCCGCTCGGTCACGATGCTGCACCGCGCCGGCACCAAGGTCGAGCAGATCGCCCGGCTGGTGCAGGAACTCAACGCCAAGCTCTTCGAGCGCGCCTGGCAGCTGATCGCCCCACCCGACCTGGTGGCCAACTCCTGCCTCTTCGTGATGGGCAGCGAGGGCCGCGGTGAGCAGATCCTCAAGACCGATCAGGACAACGGCCTGATCCTGCGCGACGGCTATGTCTGCGAGCACGACCTCGGCGCGGTCTGCCAGCGCTTCTCGGACGCGCTGGCCAGCTTCGGCTACCCGGAGTGCCCCGGGAAGATCATGGTGTCCAACGCCGAATGGCGCCACCCGGCCACCGCCTTTGCGCAGCGGGCCAAGGGCTGGCTGTTGAACCCTTCGGGTGACAACATGATGGCGTTGGCCATTTTCCTCGACGCCCATGCGGTGTGCGGCGATGCCTCGCTGCTGGAGCAGGTGCGCGGGGATTTGTTCAAGCTGGCCACCGACAACGGCATGCTGCTGGCGCGCTTTGCCGCGGCGATCGAGTCCTTCGAGGAGGGCCAAGGCTGGTGGAACCGGCTGCTGTCACTGGGCGGCGATGAAGCCAACCAGCTGGACCTGAAGAAGGCCGGCACCTTCCCGCTGGTGCATGGCGTGCGGGCGCTGGCCCTGGAGGCGCGCCTGGGCCAGACCAGTACCGCGGCGCGCATCGAGGCGCTGGTGGCGGCCGAGAAGCTGCCAGCGCAGATGGGGACCGACCTGATCGAGTGCCTGCGCTTCTTCATGGCGCTCAAGCTCAAGACCGGCCTGCAGGCCATCGTGCAGGGCAAGCAGCCGGGGGGCATCCAGGTCGACAAGCTCTCCAGCCTGGACCGCGACCTGCTCAAGGACGCGCTGGGCGTGGTCAAGCGCTTCAAGGCGATGCTGCGCATGCATTACCGCCTCGACGTGCTGTGAGGGGGCGGCCAATATGAAATGGGGTCTGAAGCCTGCCTGGCAGGCGCTGCGGCGCGAGTGGATGCTCTACCACATGGGCGACCAGCGCTTTCGCTTCATGTTCGACGCGCCGCCGGAGGACGAGTGGGTGTCGGTCGACTGCGAGACCACCGGCCTGAACGTGGGGCGCGACGAGATCATCTCGATCGGTGCCGTGCGCATCGTCGGCGACCGCATCCTGACCAGCCAGCGGCTGGAGCTGCTCGTCAAGCCAAGCAAGGGCGTCTCGGCCGACAGCATCCGGGTGCACCGTCTGCGTGAGCAGGACGTGGCGCAGGGGCTGGAACCCGATGAGGCGATCAAACAGCTGCTGCACTTCATCGGCAGCCGCCCGCTGGTGGGCTATTACCTCGAATTCGACGTCGCGATGCTCAACAAGGTGATCTTCCCGATCCTTGGCATGGGCCTGCCGCAGCCGAAGATCGAGGTGTCGGCGATGTACTTCGAGTACAAGAACCGGCGGCTGGCGCCACACATGCAGAGCGTCACGAACATCGACCTGCGCTTTGCCACGCTGATGGATGACCTGGGCCTGCCGCTGCGTGACGCGCACGATGCCGTCAACGATGCCGTGATGGCCGCGATGGCCTTCACCAAACTGCGCCACCTGAACCGCCTGGCCTGATGTCGGCCTGAGGGCGCGGCGGCGCGGGCCGGCGGATCAGAACGTTTCCCAGTCGTCGTTGCCTGCCGCCACGGGGGCGGGCGACGGCGCGGGGGTGGCGCGCGCCGGTGCAGGCGCGGTGGCCGCGGCCGGGGTCGATGACGAGGTGGCCGGTGAGGTCGTCGCCAAGGGGCGCGGCGCCGCTGCCACCCGTGCGGTCGGCAGGCTCGGCGCGCTGCGATGGCCGGTCGGCGTCGTTGCGGTACCCGCATGGATCCGGAAGGAGCCCACCGCCTGCACCAGCGACTGCGCCTGGTGGTTCAGGCTGGTGGCGGCCGCAGCGCTTTCCTCGACCAGGGCGGCGTTCTGCTGGGTGACCTGGTCGAGCTGGGCCACGGCGTCGCTGACCTGGCTGATGCCGGAGGTCTGCTCTTGCGTGGCCGAGCTGATCTCGCCGATCAGGTCGTTGACGCGCTTGACCTGGGCGACGATGTCGTTCATCGCGCTGCCTGCTTCGGTGACCAGGTGGGCGCCGGCCTCGACCTTCTCGACGCTGGCGCTGATCAGGCTCTTGATTTCCTTGGCCGCATCGGCCGAGCGTTGTGCCAGCGTGCGCACCTCGCCAGCCACCACTGCGAAACCGCGGCCCTGTTCGCCGGCGCGGGCCGCTTCCACGGCGGCATTCAACGCCAGGATGTTGGTCTGGAAGGCAATGCCGTCGATCGTGCCGATGATGTCCACCACGCGGCGGCTGCTGGTGCTGATCGCATCCATCGTGTCCACCACCTGGCCGACCACGTCGCCGCCGCGGGTGGCTGCCGTCGCTGCCGATGCGGCCAGCTGCGCGGCCATGCGGGCGGTGTCGGCGTTGTTGCGCACGGTGGCGCTGAGCTGCTCCATCGAGGCGGCGGTCTCTTCCAGGTTGGCGGCCTGCTCCTCGGTGCGCTGGCTCAGGTCGGCGTTGCCGGAGGCGATCTGCGAGGAACCGGTGGCGATCGAGTCGCTGGCGCCGCGCACCTGGGTGACGATGCGCGCCAGGTTGTCGTTCATGCGCTGCAGGGACTCCAGCAGCTGGCCGACCTCGTCACGCGAGCGCACTTCGACACGCGTGGTCAGGTCGCCCGAGGCCACCTTGTCGGCGAACCGCATCGCCTCGTGGATCGGCCGGGCGAGCGACTTCGAGATCTGCCAGGCGAGCAACAGCCCGGTCACGAGCGTCAGCGCCAGTGCAGCGATGATGGCCACGCGGGCGCCGTCGATGGTCTTCTCGGCATCGGTCGCTGAGGTCTCGGCGCCCCGTTCGTTGAGCTTCACCAGCTGTTCGAGCAACTCGTCCGCCCGGTCGAAGAGTTTCTGAGACGTCCCGTTCATGAAGGCGTGGGCCTCCTCGGTGCGGTTGGCGCGCGACAGGGCCAACAGCTTGTCGTGCTCGACCAGGTACTGCTGCCAGGACTGCTTGACGCCGTTCCACAGTTGCTGCTCCTCGGGACTGGCGATGAGCGGGATGTAGGCGGCCTCCAGCTTGGAGATCTCGGCCAGCAGTTGCTTCATTTCAGCCTCGCGTTGCCCCATGGACGCCTCGTCCCGGGAAAGCACATGCTGCAGCTCGGTGATGCGGAAATCCGAGTAGCGGCCGTTCATGGTCATGACCAGCTGCACGCTGGGCAGCCAATTGCCGGTGACTTCGTGCAGGTCCCGGTCGACCTGGTGCATCTTCAGTATCGAGAAGCCGCCGATCAGCAGACTCAGTGCAAGCACGGCACAGAAGGACACGACCAGCTTGGTCGCGAGGCGGAGGTGGGTGAACCACTGCATGAGGGAAGTCTCCTGAAGCTGTCCATCCCGGCCGTTCGGTGGCGTTGGCGGCTTGACCCGGCCTGGTTGCCGTGGCTCGCCTGCCCGGGGTGGATGACGCTGGGAAGATATCCCCCTGCGAACAGGGGGGAAGGCCGGTTCAGCGGCATGGGAACCACCCACTTCCCGCTTTGGACGGGTGGGTGGGCGGTGCGAAGGCACCCCCCAAAAAAGCAACAGCCCGGGCGGGGCCCGGGCTGTGGGAGGGGCGCTGCGTGGCGCCCGTCGAGGGGCGGGCTCAAGGCCCGCGCAGGTCAGTGGCCGGAGGCGCCAGCGGCACCCAGGCCAGTTTCGGAGCGCACTTGCTGCGCATCGAAGTCGGCGCGTTCCTTCTGGGCCTGGGCGCTGTTGTCCAGGATGGAGAACAGCCACACGCCGACGAAGCCGATGGTCATCGAGAACAGCGCCGGGGAGCTGTACTGGAACCAGGCCGAGCCCTTCGGGTAGCCCAGCGTGGCTTCCCACACCGACGGCGACACGATGGTCAGGCCGACCGACGAGATCAGGCCCAGGAAGCCACCGATCACCGCGCCCTTGGTGGTGCAACCCTTCCACAGCATGGACAGGAACAGCACCGGGAAGTTGGCCGATGCGGCGATCGCGAAGGCCAGCGCCACCATGAAGGCGATGTTCTGCTTCTCGAAGGCGATGCCCAGGACCACCGCGACCACACCCAGAGCCAGGGTGGTGATGCGCGAGACCTTCAGCTCGGAGGCGCTGTCGGCGTTGCCCTTCTTGAACACCGTGGCGTACAGGTCATGCGACACCGCCGAGGCACCCGACAGCGTCAGGCCAGCCACCACCGCCAGGATGGTCGCGAAGGCCACCGCCGAGATGAAGCCGAAGAAGATGTCGCCACCAACCACCTTGGCCACCAGCACCGCCGCCATGTTGGCGCCGCCGGCCTTGATCGTGCCCTTGGCGGTGTCGGCGAACTCGGGGTTCGTCAGCACCAGGGTGATCGCGCCGAAGCCGATGATGAAGATCAGGATGTAGAAGTAGCCGATCCAGGTGGTTGCCCAGAACACGCTCTTGCGGGCTTCCTTGGCGTTGGGCACCGTGAAGAAACGCATCAGGATGTGCGGCAGGCCGGCGGTACCGAACATCAGCGCCATGCCGAAGCTGATCGCGGAGATCGGGTCCTTGATGAAACCGCCCGGGCCCATGATGGACAGGCCCACCTTGGCCGGGTCGATCGCGTTGGCCTTGGCCAGGGCGCCTGCGGCGCTGGCAGCCGCTTCAGGCGAAGACGCTGCCGCACTGGCGGCCATGGCCGCGGCGATGGCCGCATCCTTGCCGTTCTGCGCGATCGCGGCCTTGACCATCACGCCCTTGGCGAACAGCGCCTCCGGCGAGAAGCCGAACTGCGACAGCACCATGAAGGCCATGAAGGTCACGCCCGACAGCAGCATGATGGCCTTGATGATCTGCACCCAGGTGGTGGCCGTCATGCCGCCGAACAGCACGTAGACCATCATCAGGGCACCCACAATCACCACCGCCATCCAGTAGTCCAGGCCGAACAGCAGCTTGATCAGCGAGCCGGCGCCGACCATCTGGGCGATCAGGTAGAACGCCACCACCACCAGCGTGCCGGAAGCGGCGAAGGCGCGGATCGGGGTCTGCTTGAAGCGGTAGCCCGCCACGTCGGCGAAGGTGAACTTGCCGAGGTTGCGCAGCTTTTCAGCCATCAGGAAGGTGATGACCGGCCAGCCCACCAGGAAGCCGATCGAATAGATCAGGCCGTCGTAGCCGCTGGCCATCACGGCCGCTGAAATACCCAGGAAGGAGGCTGCCGACATATAGTCGCCGGCAATCGCCAGACCATTCTGGAAACCCGTGATACCACCACCGGCGGTATAGAAATCAGCGGCAGAGCGGGTTTTGGAGGCGGCCCATTTCGTGATCCACAGCGTGGCGAGCACAAAGATGCCGAACATGACGATGGCGGTCCAGTTGGTGGCCTGCTTGGTCGTCTGACCCAGGTCACCACCTGCCGCCATCACGGCGCTGCAGCCCAGCAGGGCCAGCAGCGGGAGCGAGTAACGAGCGATGCGATTCATTACTTGGTTTCCTCGGCCAGAATCTCTGCGGTCAGACGGTCGTACTCGTCGTTTGCACGCCGAACGTAGATGCCGGTGATGATGATCGTGAACACGATCACGCCCATGCCGATCGGCACGCCGACGCTGGTGACGCCACTGCCGATGGGTTGTGCCAGGAAGGGCTTGTTGAATGCAATCAACGCGATGTAGCCGTAATAAACGACCAACATCAAAATTGCGAGCATCCAGCCAAAGGAACTGCGCTTGCTGGTCAGCTCCTTGTATTTCGGATTTTTCTTAATCCGCTCGACCACGGGATCTGTCATTCCACACTCCTCGGTTGCATGACAAAAAATCAAAACCGGGTGCCCTGAGTTGGAACAGGAACCGCCCGGAGTTACTTTGGTAAACAGTCTAGGAAGGCACACTGACCTAAAACTGACCTAGGCCTCTTGATCTTGTTTGGGGTTTTCCCCTATAAGGCGTCGCTGTGCCCGGTTTTGACAGAGTAGCTGTATGAATATACAGTTGTCTGATGTCGCACCCGCACGCTCCTGACGCAGACCCTGATACCCCTCGGCCCGGTCGCGCTGCATCGGCCGCTGCGCCCCTGCGTGGGCGGGGGACGTCCTGGCTCATTGCCCACCGTTTCGAGCGCCTGGAGCGCCAACAGGAAGACGACGGCTGGGGTGACTCCCCAGCGCAGGACGAGGTCGCGGGAGCAGAGGCGGACGAGGGAGCGGAAGAATTGCCGCGCACAGATGTGTCGCAGCCCTCTCACCCCAGGACCCGGGTGACCTCGGAGGCCGCGCGCAGCATCCTGACCCGCAACGACTCGCCGGATGTGCCCTTCGAGTGGGCCATCAACCCGTACCGGGGCTGCGAGCACGGCTGCATCTACTGCTATGCGCGGCCCACCCACAGCTACCTGAACCTGTCGCCGGGACTGGATTTCGAGACGCAACTGATCGCCAAGACCCATGCGGCCGATCTGCTGCGCCAGGCTCTGAGGCGCCGGGGGTACCGGCCCTCGCCGATCAACCTCGGCTCGGCCACGGATGTCTACCAACCCATCGAACGGCAGTGGCGTCTGACCCGCCAACTGCTGGAGGTGCTGCTGGAAGCCAACCACCCCTGCACCCTGGTCACCAAGTCCGCCGGGGTGCTGCGCGACCTGGATCTGCTGGCCGAACTGGCGCGCCGGCGGCTGCTGTTGGTGTTCGTCTCCGTCACCAGCCTGGACCGATCGTTGTCGCGCGTCCTGGAGCCCCGCGCCAGTGCGCCCCAGCGCCGGCTGGAGGCCATCGGCCGCCTGGCCGCTGCGGGCGTCTGGGTCGGTGTGAACGTGGCGCCGATCATTCCCTTCATCAACGAGCCGGAGATCGAGCAGATCCTGCAGGCCGCCGCTGGCGCTGGAGCCAGGAGTGCACACTGGACCGTGGTGCGGCTGCCCTGGGAGGTCAACCCGCTGTTCCAGCACTGGCTGCAGATCCACTTTCCGGACCGGGCCGAGCGGGTGATGGCCCGCATCCGGGACCTGCGCGGCGGCAGGGACTACGACGCCTCGTTCAGCCAGCGTATGAAGGGGGGTGGCCTGTGGTCCGAGCTGATCCGTCAGCGGGTGGAGAAGGCTGCTGCACGTTTCGGCCTGCAGCGGCAGACACCGGAGCTGGACCTGAGCGCCTTTGTCCCGCCCGCGGCGGGGGCGATCGAAGACAGGCTGTCACGGGCTCCGGCGGCGTCGGCAGGCCAGGGTCGCCTGTTCTGAAGCGGTCAGGTCGGCCCGAATGGTGGCGTTTTGAAGTGCGCATATCGCATCAATCGGTGCGTATTTTTCGGTTGAATCGTGCGTTCCATGCACTTAGCATTTGCATCGTCCGCCGGGTGTCCACCCGCTTGATCAAACTTCAACCGATCGAACTTCAACGTACAGAGACAAGTGAGTCTGCCCATGGCCTCCAGCAAAGCTTCCTTCCAGTGGGACGACGCCTTCGGGCTCGACCAGCAACTCAGCAGCGACGAGCGCGCGGTGCGCGACGCCGCCAGCGCCTACTGCCAGGAGCGGCTGATGCCGCGGGTGCTGGAGGCCTTCCGCCATGAGAAGACGGATGCGTCGATCTTCCGGGAGATGGGCGACCTGGGTCTGCTGGGCCCGACCATTCCGGAGGTCTATGGCGGTTCCGGCCTGAACTACGTCTGTTATGGCCTGATCGCCCGCGAGGTGGAGCGGGTCGATTCCGGATACCGCTCAATGATGAGCGTGCAGTCGTCGCTGGTGATGGTGCCGATCAACGAGTTCGGCAGCGAGGCGCAGAAGCAGAAGTACCTTCCCAAGCTGGCCACCGGCGAGTGGATCGGCTGCTTCGGCCTGACCGAGCCGAACCACGGCTCCGATCCGGGTGGCATGGTCACCCGGGCCCGCAAGGTGCCAGGCGGCTACAGCCTCAGCGGCGCCAAGATGTGGATCACCAACAGCCCGATCGCTGACGTGTTTGTGGTCTGGGCCAAGGACGACGAAGGTCAGATCCGCGGCTTCATCCTGGAGAAGGGCTGGAAGGGACTGAGTGCCCCTGCCATCCACGGCAAGGTCGGTCTGCGGGCCTCCATCACCGGCGAGATCGTGCTGGACGAGGTGTTCTGTCCGGAGGAAAACGCCTTCCCCGAGGTGCGCGGCCTGAGAGGCCCCTTCACCTGCCTGAACAGTGCG
>Ga0073899_10004214_pt1 | contig 12627 bp, 10 predicted proteins | sample KloWWTmetaKNB5Ph_FD_88975 | JGI IMG/M metagenome (GOLD analysis project Ga0073899, IMG submission 88975) | Active sludge microbial communities from Klosterneuburg, Austria, studying microevolution and ecology of nitrifiers - Klosterneuburg... | ecosystem: Engineered > WWTP > Aerobic digester >... | reverse complement strand
GTCGCTGGTGCTGCGCAACCAGATCGACCAGATTCAGGCGCGAACCGACGGCATCCGCAAGGCGGACCTGCTCGGCGACGCACCCTTCACACCGCCAACGGCAGCTGCCGCCGCGCCTGCGCCCGCGCCGGCGGTCACCGCCAGCAAGCCGGCACCGCGGCGCGTGGTGCGCAGCACGCCGGCGCCGGCCGCCGCGGCGCCTGCCAAAGAGCCATCCCGCGTCGAAGTGATCCGCGGCGTCCAGCGTTCGTCGGCCGACATGTAAGAGAGCAGGGGACAACAATGAACAAGGCAATTCTTGCAGCGGCGCTGGCCGCGCTCGGTGTCGCGACGGTCGATGCGCAGACGGTCGCGCAACGCCGGCCCGCGGTGATCAAGGGAACCACGTCGGCCGCGCCCGCGCCGAGGGAGGCGAGCGCCCCCAGCGTGCCCGAGGTCAGCATGCCGGCGGAGATCGGTCCGGCGATGAGCCTGGTGGTCGGCAAGTCCACGCTGGTGCGCCTGCCGGCTCCGATCGAACGCATCTCGGTCGGCAATCCGGCGGTGGCCGACGTGACGCTGATAAACTCGCGCGAGTTGTATCTGCTCGGCAAGACGTTCGGCTCGACCAACGTGATCATGTGGCGGCGCAACGCGCCGACCACGATCATCGACGTGTCGGTCAGCGCCGACGCGACCGCGCTCGAGCAGCGCATCCAGATGCTGCTGCCCGGCGAGAACATCAAGGTTCACGCCGCGACCGATTCGCTGGTGCTCACCGGGGTGGTGTCGAGCGCGCCCAGGGCAGCACAGGCAGTCGAGGTCGCCGAGGCCTTCATCCGCACGTACTCGCGGGCGCTTCAGCTCGACGTTGTCGCCGGCAACCAGACGGCGCGGCAGGGTGCGTCGATCGCGGTCGGCCAGGCGGCTGTCGGCGGTGGCGGGGGCGCAGGCGGCGCGCGCGTCGAGCCGCGCGTGGTCAACATGTTGCAGATCGCGCAGCCGCAGCAGGTGATGCTCGAGGTCAAGGTCGCCGAGGTATCGAAGAACCTGCTGGACAAGCTCGGCGTGGGCATCGACGCGACTCGCACCAGCGGCAGCTGGCGCTACTCGGTCCTGAGCAACCTGCTGTCCGATTCGGCCACCCTGCTCGGCGCCGCCCGCACCAACACGGCGTTCAATCTCGACGCCGAGCGGCGCGACGGCCTGATCAAGGTGCTCGCCGAGCCGAACATCGTCGCGATCAGCGGTCAGGAGGCAAGCTTCCTCGCTGGCGGCAAGATCTTCATTCCGGTGGCGCGCGACGCCGGCATCGGCGGCGGAACGACGATCACGCTGGAAGAGAAGGAATTCGGCGTCGGCCTGAAGTTCACGCCGGTGGTGCTCGACGGCGGGCGCATCCACCTCAGGGTGGCGCCCGAGGTCTCCGAGCTGTCGCAGACCGGCTCGCCATTCACCACCATCAACGGCGCCACGGCGGTGCTGCCGAGCTTCACCACGCGACGCGCGCAGACCAGCGTGCAGCTGATGGACGGCCAGAGCCTGGCGATTGCGGGCCTGATCAAGAACAACGCCACCGAGACGGTACGCAGGCTGCCGGTGCTCGGCGAGATTCCGATCCTCGGCGCGCTGTTCCGCAGCAGCGAGTTCCAGACCGATCGCACCGAGTTGATGTTCGTGATCACGCCGCGGCTGATCAAGCCGCTGGCCGGCGACGTCGCGGTGCCGACCGACGCGTTCACGCCGCCGAGCCGCACCGAGTTCTTCGTCAACGGGCAGCTCGAGGGCAGTGGCAGCAACGACGTGCCGCGCGATCGACCAAAGGCGCCGCCGCAGCCGGCCGCGCCGGCGCCACGCGGCTCGTCGGACGCCGCGCCGTCCGGCGGCGGTTTCACGATGAAATGAAGGGGACGACCATGATGAATCGCAATTCACAACGCATCGGTGCGGCGATCGTCGTCGCGATCGCCGCCTTCGTCGTCGCCGGCTGCGCTGCGCCGGCGTCGCCGGACAATCGGCGCAGCGAGGTCGACCTTCGCTTCGGCGACGCGGTACGCCAGGCGCGCGCGCTGCAGACGCTGAACCCGGACGCTCGCAGCGCCGACCCGGTGTCGGGCATCGACGGCGTCGCGGCACAGAACGCGATCGAGCGCTACCAGAAGGGCTTCAAGGAGCCGCCGCCGAGCTTCAACATCCTCGGCATCGGCGGCACCTCGATCGCGCCGTAGTCGCATCGCTCCCGGAACCCCAAGGCGCAATCGGATGCCCATCAAACTCAGCCTGTTCGCCGCGACGCAGAAGGGCGTGGACGAACTGTCGCGCCAGTTGCCGCCCGCCGACGATTCCATCACGGTGTCGTTGTCGTCCGGCGGCGTGGGCGAGCTCGCCGCCGCGATCGAGAGCATCCGGCCGGATTTGCTGGTCGCCGATCTGCCGGTGCTGGGCGCCGGCGACCTGAGCCAGCTCGGCAGCGCGCTGGCCCGTTCGCCGGCGACCGCGATGATCCTGCTGTCGTCCGACCAGTCGCCCGACTGCCTGATCCGCGCGATGCGCGCCGGGGTGCGCGAGGTGGTGCCGACGCCGCTCGCCAACGACGAATTGAAGGCGGCTTACGCGCGTCAGCTCGATCGCCTGCTGGCGCAGCGCGGCATCGAGCGCAAGGCGCGCGTGCTCGCGTTCCTGCCCGCCAAGGGCGGCAGCGGCTCGACCTTTCTGTCGACCAATCTCGCGCACGCGCTGGCGCTGCGCGGCCGGCGCGTCGCGCTGATCGACATGAACCTGCACTTCGGCGACGCGGTGCTGTTCCTGTGCGAAGCCAAGCCCACTCAGACGATTGCCGACGTCGCGCGCGAGTCCGCGCGGCTCGACGCCACCTTCCTCGAGTCGATCATGATGCCGGCGGGCGAGAACCTGTGGGTGCTGCCCGCGCCCGACACGCCGGAAGGATCGATGGACGTGACGCCCGAAGCGGTGGAGCGCATCGTGTCGCTGGCGCGTTCGCGCTTCGACTTCGTGCTGCTCGACATGGGCCGCATGCTCGACGCGGCCGCGGTTCGCGCGCTCGACCAGGCCGAGTCGCTGTACATCACGCTGCAGCTGACGTTGCCGTTCCTGCACGACGCGAAGCGGTTGCTGGCGCTGTTGTCGACGCTCGGCTACCAGCGCGACAAGCTGCACGTGATCGTCAACCGCTGGGAGAAGGGCGGCGAGATCAGCTCGTCCGACGTCCAGAAGTCGCTCGGCGTGCCGGTCGATCTCGAGGTGCCGAACAGCTTCCTCGCGGTCGCGCATTCGATCAATCACGGCATCCCGATCCTGACCAGTGCGCCGCGCGACGCGGTGTCGAAGGCGCTGCTCACGCTGGCCGACCGGCTGACGCCGGCGGCGCCCGAGCGCAAGCGCGGCTGGTTCGGCCTCTAGCACCGGCAGACAGACCATGTCGCTCCGAGACAGACTGAACACGATCCAGGCGTCGCAGCCGGTGGTCCAGGTTCCGACCGAGGGCGTGGCCGACACCGCGGCCTACCAGGCGCTGCGCGCGAGCCTGCAGACGCAACTGCTCGACCGTATCGACCTCGAGGTGATGGGCAGGTTGTCGCCCGAGCGCCTGCGCGAGGAGTTGCGCGTGCTGGTCGAGCGGCTGATCGGCGAGTCGGGCACAGCGCTCAACGCGGCCGAACGCAAGAAGATCGTTCTGGACGTGCAGAACGAGATCATGGGCCTGGGCCCGATCGAGCCGTTGATGTCCGATTCGAGCGTGTCCGACATCCTGGTGAACACCTACAGGCAGGTCTATGTCGAACGCGCCGGGCGCCTCGAGCTGACGTCGATCCGCTTCGACAGCGACGATCACCTGATGAAGATCATCGACAAGATCGTCTCGCGGGTCGGGCGTCGCGTCGATGAGTCGAGCCCGATGGTCGATGCGCGCCTGCCCGACGGTTCCCGCGTCAACGCGATCATTCCGCCGCTGGCCATCGACGGACCGTTGTTGTCGATCCGGCGCTTCGCGGTCGTTCCGATGACGATGAACGACCTGATCCGCCACCGGTCGCTGACGCCGGAGCTCGGAGCGCTGCTCGGCGGCATGGTGAAGGCGAAGCTGAACATCATGATCTCCGGCGGCACCGGCACCGGCAAGACGACGCTGCTCAACGTCCTGTCCGGGTTCATTCCGCACAGCGAGCGCATCGTCACGATCGAGGATGCGGCGGAACTGCAGCTGCAGCAGCCGCACGTGGTCCGGCTCGAGACGCGGCCGCCGAACATCGAAGGCAAGGGCGAGGTCACCCAGCGCGCGCTGGTCCGCAACAGCCTGCGGATGCGCCCCGACCGGATCATCGTCGGCGAGGTGCGGGGCCCCGAGACGCTCGACATGCTGCAGGCGATGAACACCGGCCACGAAGGGTCGATGGTCACCGTGCACGCCAATTCGCCGCGCGATGCGCTGAGCCGGATCGAGAACATGCTCGGCATGACCGGCATCCAGATGCCGCAGAAGGCGATGCGCCAGCAGGTCGCGTCGGCGCTCACCGCAATCGTGCAGGTCGGGCGCCTGAGCGACGGCAAGCGCAAGATCGTCAGCCTGTCCGAGATCACCGGGCTGGAAGGCGACGTGATCACGACACAGGAAGTGTTCGCCTTCCGCCAGACCGGCATCGACCCCAAGGGGCAGGTGCTCGGCAGCTTCCACGCCACCGGCGTGCGACCGAAGTTCGTCGACCGGCTGGCGGTGTTCGGCGTCGAGCTTCCCGACGACATGTTCGACCCGCAGCGGGTCTACGAGTGACAAGCTGAACGGACGCGACACGGAGTGGCGATGGACTGGGGCCTGACGATCTTTCTGCTGGTGTGCTTCCTCGCCGTGGTGCTGTTGCTCGAGGGCGGCTTCATCCTCTGGCAGGACACCGGCAGTTCCGAAGTGCGGCTGCTCGAGCGTCGCCTGCGTTCGCTTCACGCCGGCGGCCACGGACTGGAGGTGTCTTCGCTCGTCAAGGCGCGCGAATCCGACCGCGTCGGACTGATCGGCAAGCTGCTGCTGCGACTGCCGCGCGTCTCGACCCTGGAGAAGGTGCTGCAGCAAGGCGGCATCACGATGCCGACCTCGCGCTTCCTGCTGACCGGCGCGCTGCTGGTCGTCGCGGTGTTCCTGAGCGCGCTCGCGCTGCTCCAGCCGCTGTGGCTGGCGCTCGCGCTGGCGTTCGCCGCGATCTTTGCGCCGTTCGTGTGGCTGGGCTGGACCCGCGACCGGCGCATGAACGCGATCGAGGCGCAGCTGCCCGACGCGGTCGAGCTGATCGCGCGCGCGCTGCGCGCCGGGCACGCGTTTTCGCCGGCGATCCAGATGGTCGGCGAGGAACTCCCCGACCCGATCGGCAGCGAGTTCGCGGCCACCTACGACGAGATCAACTACGGCATTCCGATCTCCGACGCGATGATGAATCTGGCGGCGCGCGTGCCGGTCGACGACCTGCGCTATTTCGCCGTCGCGGTGGTGCTGCAGCGCGAGACCGGCGGCAACCTTGCCGAGATCCTCGACAACATCGGAACGCTGATCCGCGAGCGCTTCAAGCTGTTCGGCACGATCCGCGTGCTCAGCGCCGAGGGCAAGCTGTCGGCGTGGATCCTCACGCTGCTGCCCTTTATCACGGCGCTGGTGATCAACCTGCTGAGCCCCGGATTCATGGCGGTGCTGTGGAAGGATCCGGCTGGTCTCAAGCTGGTGATCGGGGCGCTGATCTCGATGGTCATCGGCGTCTTCTGGCTGTGGCGCATCGTGAAGATCAGGGTCTAGGAGCGCACGATGTCGCCGGAACTCTACGTATTGCTGGGTGTGATGTTCGTGGCGGTGGTCGGCGCGGTCTACAGCGTGGCCGCGATGTTCCTGCGCGGTCCGGACGCGCGCAAGCGCCTGCGCGGCGTGGTCGGGCGCGCGGAACTGTCGACCGAAGACGTCGCCGAGTGGCAGGCGCGAGTGATCAAGGCAGCCGGGCCGGTGGCCCGGTTGGCCACGCCGAGCAGCGAAGAGGATGTCTCCAGGGTCCGCGCGAAGTTCCTGTACGCCGGTTTCCGCGATCCGTCGGCGCCGGTGGCCTACTTCGCGCTCAAGGCGGCGCTGGCGATCCTGCTGCCGGTGATGCTGCTGCTGTTTACCGAGATCCGCACCCGCCCGGGCTACCAGCCGATGTTCTTCATGCTGCTCGTTGCGGCGATCGGCTATTACCTGCCGAATGTGGTGCTGGCACGCCTGACCGATAATCGGCAGCGCGAATTGTTCGAGGCGTTTCCGGATGCGCTCGACATGATCATCGTCTGCGTCGAGTCGGGGATTTCGCTGGATGCCGCGATTGCACGCACCGCGGCGGAGATCGGTCTGCGCAGTCCGAAGCTCGCCGAGGAGCTGACGCTGGTGGGACTCGAGTTGCGCGTCGGCGCAACGCGCGAGCGCGCGCTGCGCAACCTGGCTGCGCGTACCGGGTTGGCCGAGATATCGAGCTTCGTCGCGATGATGCTGCAGGCCGATCGCTTCGGCACCAGCGTCGCCGATTCGCTGCGCGTCCACGCCGACTCGCTGCGCGTGCGGCGACGGCAGCGCGCCGAGGAGCAGGCGGCCAAGATCCCGCTGAAGATGCTGTTCCCGCTGATCTTCTTTATCTTCCCGTCGCTGTTGCTGGTGCTGATGGGACCTGCGATGATCCAGATCTACCGGATTCTCCTGCCGGCGATGGGCGGCGGGAGGTAGCGCGTTTTCGATGTCGCACCGACCGGAGAACCAGATGAACAGGAATCGCCAACTGCTGCTGGCCGGGGTCTGTGCCGCGATGCTGCTTGCCGGCTGCGCGACCTCGCCCGGCGTGGTCGATCTCGATGGGCGCAACACCAGGGTCGCCGGGGTCTACCGGGTGCAGGAGCCGGTCGGCACCGCCGCCGGGCAGTACGCGGTCGGTCGCATGGACCTGGCTGCGGGTCGCGTCGCCGCCGCGATCAACCGGTTCGAGAACGCGCTGCGACTCGATCCGAACTTCGTCGAGGCACATAACGGTTTGGGCGTGGCCTACGGGCACTCGGGCCGCTACGCCGAGGCGGCGCAGGCGTTCCGCTCGGCGCTGGCCTCCGGGCCGGCGGCGGCGCACCTGCTGAACAACCTCGGCTTTGCGCAATTGAGGGCCGGGCAGTTGAGCGAGGCGTCGGTGTCGCTGGCGCGCGCGATCGCGCTCGACCCGACCCATCAGCGCACGCGCGAGAACATCCGCCTGCTGGAGCAGGCGCAGGCGCAGGCTGCGGCGGTGCAGGCGGCCCGCGCCAGCGCCGCGCCGGCGGGTGTGATGGCGGCGTCCGGACAGCTCCAGCCGGGCGACCAGCCGGGCGCACGGGTCGAGGCGGTGCGTGCGCCGGTGCTGGAACTGGCGCGGCCGGCCGACCAGGCCGACTGGAGCGCCAGGCTCACCTCGGCGGCGCAGGTGATGGCCACGACCGCGTCGCAGGAGTCGGCGAGAAGTCCGAGCTACGAGGTGGTGCTCGCGAAGTCGAGCGACAGCCTGCTGGTGCAGCTCGCGCCGAACCTCTACGAACTCAGGCCGCGCGTGCCCGCGCCGCGCGTCGCGGCCGCGCCTCCGAAGGTCGAGCCGCGGCTCGAGTCGAGGGCCGAATCCAGGTCCGGGCCGAGGCCCGAGTCGAGGCCCGAGCCGACATCGCTGGCGGCGATCGACCGGCTCGAAGTCAGCAACGGCGTCGGCGTGCGTCATTTGGCGGGCCGCACGGCGCGCCAGCTGTCGCGCTTCGGCGCCGGGGTGACCCGCGTCTCCGACTATCGCCGTTTCGGCAAGCAGCGCACCGAGATCCACTATCGTGACGGACATCTGGCTGGCGCGAAGGCGCTGCAACAGCGCTTGCCGGTCGAGGTCAAGCTCGTGCGCGCCGGGCAGTTGCACGCTGGCGTGAACATCCGGCTGGTGGTGGGACGCGATCTGGTCGCCGGCCAGGTGGCGTCGTGGCTCGACGCACCGGAGGTCGCCAGTGCCGACGTTGCCGGCGCAGAGGTCGGAGGCGGTTCGCGGCACCTGTAGCCCCGGGCGCGGCTGGCACGAGAGCGCGCGGCGTCAGCGCGTCGCGTACACCAGGTACTGCGCGCCGGCCGGCAGCCAGTGCAGATGGCGCTCGAGCGGGCGCAGCGCCCGCGCGAAGCGGGGAAAGAACAGCCGGTAGCGGATCGTCGCCGACCGGAAACCTGCCTGCAGGAAGCGCGCGCGCAGGGTTCGCGCAGCGACGAGTCGGGCGTCCCGGTCGAACTCACAGGCGTCGACCGCGCGCCGGGTCAGCGGGTTCAGCGGATTGTGCTCGTAGACCATCAGCAGGCCTGCCGGCCTGAGCACCCGGCGCAGTTCGGCCAGCGTGTCGACGTGCTGGTCTGCGGGCATGTGGTGCAACACGCAAGCGCACATCGCCGCGTCGACCGAGCCCGATGCCAGCGGTAGCGTGGCGCCGTCGAACGCCACCTGCAGCGCGCCCTGGCGCCGGCCTTGTGCCAGGCGCAGGCTGCGCAGCGACACATCGACGTTCAGCACCAGCGAGCCCGGAAACTCGCGCACCAGGAACCCGGCCGAGTTGCCGACCCCGCCGCCGTAGTCGAGGATCACGCCACGGCTGGTGCGCTCCAGGGCGCCCGTTTCCAACGCCAGCCGGCGCAGGTCGAGCACCTTGTATTCGGCAAAGAACGCTGGTTCCTCGCCGGACGCGCGGACGTTGCGCGCATGCAGCGCCTCGTACTCGTCGGCAAAGCGATCGAATTCCTCGCGTCTCAACGCGATTCCCGGGGCCGGTCTGCCGCGTCGGCGGGGACCTGGGCAAGTGTCTCGGCGAGTTGGGCGGCGGCGACGACATCCGCCACCAGGTAGCGCGGCCGCCCTTTCGACTCGAGATAGCTCTTGCCCAGGTATTCGCCGACCACGCCCAGGCCGAGCATCTGGATGCCGCCGAGCAGCGCAATCGGAAGCACGGTCGACGCCCAGCCCGGCACGGCCGCGTCGGCGACGAACCTGGCCCACAGGATCCACCCCGAGACCAGCAGCGAGCCGGTGAAGATCAGGAAACCGAGCACCGTGACGAGGCGCAGCGGCACGATCGAGAAACTGGTGATCGCCTGCCATGCCAGCGCGAGCATCGCCGACAGCGGGTAGCGTGACTTGCCGGCGAAGCGGGGGCGGCGCCGGTACTCGACGCGCGTGCTGCGCATACCGAGCAGCGGGATCATTCCGCGCAGGTACAGGTTTACCTCGCCGAACTGCGACAGCGCGCGGACTGCGCGCCGCGACATCAGCCGGTAGTCGGCGTGGTCGCGCACCGTGTCGACGCCGAAGGTCTCGAGCAGCCGGTAGAAGACCGCTGCCGATCCGCGCTTGAAGCGCGTGTCGGCGTCGCGTGACGCGCGCACGCCGTAGACGATGTCGAAGCCCTGCGCGTGCGCGTCGACCATCGCATCGATGGCGTCCGGGTCGTCCTGCAGGTCGGCGTCGATGCTGATCGCGATGTCGGCGTTCGCATGCATCAGGCCGCACAGCAGCGCGTTCTGATGCCCGCGATTGCGCGTGAGCCGGATGCCGAGGACCGGCAGTCCGTCGCGGACGAAGCCGGTCACGATCGCCCAGGTGCGGTCGGTGCTGCCGTCGTCGACGAACAACAGGTGGCTGTCCGGCGCGATCCTGGCGGCGCCCACCAGCCGCCCGAGAACCTCGAGCAGCCGGGCGCAGGTCTCGGGGAGGACGGCCTCCTCGTCGTAGCACGGCACGACGATCGCGAGGCGCGGCGCGTGGGTCGGTGGCAGGTTCATCGCGGCCTCGGCAGCGACGCGGGCGCTGCGACGTCGGGCAGATCCGGTCGCCGGCCATCGTTGCGGATCAGCACGCCGAACCAGGGATCGGCGTAGACCAGCCGGAACCGGGACGTCGCCTTCAGCGCCTGCGCCAGCGACCGGGACGGCGCGTGGGCGAGCACCACGTCGATCCGGTGGCGCTCGAGGATCTCGAGCCAGTCAGCGCTCTGGCTGGTCACGCGCAGGTAGTCGTCGATGACGTCGGGCACGTAAGGGTTGTAGCGGCCGTCGACGAACACGCGGCGCCCGCCGGGGTGCAGGCGATGGATCAGGTAGCCGCCGGCCGCGTAGTCGTTGAGGATGCGGCCCTGCAGGTCGTGGGCTTCGATGAACTGCGCCGCATCGACCGGGACGATGCTCGCCAGACGCGCGTCGCGCCAGGCACTGACGGATGGCGCGGCCAGCAGCAGCGCAACCCCAGCCACCGCGCACAGGGCCCAGTTCAGCGCGTGCACGCCCTCGCCGAGATCCTTGCCGCCGCCCGCGCGCAGTCGCGCCGGGATGCGCGCCAGCCATCGGTTCTCCCAGGGCAGCGGTGACCAGCCGGCGAACGCGCGCGCCATTACCGGCGCCATTGCGATCGCTGCCAGCGGCATGTGGCGCATCGAATACAGCGCCGCGGACGTCATTGCTCCCAGCAGCGCGACGTCGAGCCAGTCGGCCGCGCTGCGGCTCAGCGCGCGGGCGACGACGGCGACGCCGATCATCGCCAGGAATGCCTGGCTGCCCGGCAGCCAGAAGTCAGGGCTATGCCATTCGACGACCATCGACGCGGCGTTCGCGCGCGTCATGTCGAGGGTCGTGCCCAGCGCCGCGAAGCCCATCGGGTTCAGGCCGAGCGCCGCCACGCTCGCGAGCAGCAGCAGCAGGCAGGTGGTCGGCGTCAGCCGGCCCGCGGCGCGCGGCGCGCCGTCGAGCGGCATCTGGCGCGACGCGAAGTCGGCGGCGCACACCAGCACGATCAGCCCGAGGCCGGTGACGAAGCCGAAATGCAGGTTGACCCAGACGGCCATCGTCGCCGGAATGCCCAGCAGCCAGCCGCGCCGGCCGCTCTCGCGGTGCTTCATCAGAAGGAACAGCGTCAGCGCGAAGCCGAGAAAAGTGGCAACGAAGGGCCTGGCGACGAAGAACGTCGACGCCCCCACCGCGCTCGCCAGCGTGATCGCCAGCGCGCGCGACGGCTCGGCGACGTGCAGGCGCACGATGGCGTGCACCACCGACCAGGTCGCCAGCAGCCAGGCCACGAAGAATGCGCGCACGCCGGTGTCGCCGAGCACCCGGTGCACCCAGGCCGTGGCGGCGTCGAACAGCCAGCCCTGCACCGTCCAGGGGCGGCCGGCGGCGCTGAACGAGAACGGATCGGTGGTCGGGATCGCGCCCGTTTCCAGCATCAGCATGCCGGTGCGCAGATGCCAGAAATAGTCGTAGTCGCTCAGCGGAAACGCAAGCACGCCGGCCATCGCAGCCAGGATCGCGGCGACGGCGGACAGTTCGAGGCGGGGCACGCGCATGCGTCGGGAACCGGGGTCGGGGGCCAAGGGTGCCGTCAATGGTGCAGCAGGTCACGCTGTTCGGCTATGCCAAATCCGCCACGCGGTGCGCAGCGACCGTCTCGCGGCCGGCAACGGCGGACTGGCGCGCGCGCCGCGCAGGAACCTCTCCGGTTAGCATCGGGTCATCGTCGCACCTCGAACGGGTCATGGCCACGCACGCTGTCACGATCGCGCTGTCCGCGTTTCTGCTGTTCCTCGTCCAGCCGATCCTGGCCAAACAGATCCTGCCCTGGTTCGGCGGCGCGGCCGCCGTCTGGACCACCTGCATGATGTTCTTCCAGATCGTGCTGCTGGCCGGCTACGCCTATTCCGACTTCGTGATCCGGCGGCTCGAGCCGGCGCGCCAGCGCCTGGTCCACGCCGCGCTGCTGGTTGCGAGCCTCGCCTGCCTGCCGATCGTGGTCAGCGAATCGCTGCGCCCGGCCGATGCCGACCACCCGGTCGGACGAATCCTCTGGCTGCTGGCGCTCACCATCGGCCTGCCTTACTTCGCATTGTCGACCACCGGTCCGTTGCTGCAGGCGTGGTTCGCGCGCCAGTTCCCGCAGGCGCGGGTCTATCGGCTCTACGCGCTGTCGAACGTCGCCTCGATGAGCGCGCTCGTCGCCTATCCGCCGCTGATCGAGCCGTCGGCCTCGACGCGCGTGCAGTCGCTCGGCTGGAGCGCGGGCTACGCGGTGTTCGTGGCGATGGGACTGGCGCTGCTCTGGCGCGGCCGATCGACGACGGCGCCGATCGTCACGGCATCGATCGCGGCGGCACCGGTCGCGGCGGCACCGATCGGGGCGGTGCGTGCGACCGGTCCTGTCGCGCCCGGCGCGGGCGAGCAACTGTGGTGGTTGCTGCTGTCGGGGCTCGGATCGGTGCTGTTGCTCGCCGTCACTGCGCACCTGACGCAGAACGTCGCGGCGGTGCCATTCCTGTGGCTGTTGCCGCTGGCGCTGTATTTGCTGAGCTTCATCCTGTGCTTCGACGGGCGCGGCTGGTACCGCCCGCGCGGGTACCTGCTGGCGGCGGTGCTGTCGTGCGTGCTGATGATGGGCGGACTGTTCGGACGCGTCGGACCAGGTTGGCGTGTGTCCCTGGGGCCGATGCCGATCGAACACGGCGTCGCGCTGTATGCCTTGGGGCTGTTCGTGCTGTGCATGTTCCTGCACGGCGAACTTGCCGCGCGCCGTCCCGCTGCTGCGCAGCTGACCCGCTTCTACCTGATGGTGTCGCTGGGTG
>Ga0073899_10004212_pt1 | contig 12628 bp, 9 predicted proteins | sample KloWWTmetaKNB5Ph_FD_88975 | JGI IMG/M metagenome (GOLD analysis project Ga0073899, IMG submission 88975) | Active sludge microbial communities from Klosterneuburg, Austria, studying microevolution and ecology of nitrifiers - Klosterneuburg... | ecosystem: Engineered > WWTP > Aerobic digester >... | reverse complement strand
GGGCCAGCAGCTTGACGGTCCACAGCTCGGCGCCGCGTTCGCGGCAGTCGGCGAGCAGCGGGGCGGCGGCGAAGAAGTCGTCGGCCGCCTGCTCCGAGGACCAGGTGGCGAGCAGCGCGTAGCGGCCGAAGTCGGGGAGGAGTGAGAAGCCGAGGCCGCTGCCGGAGCCGAGCAGGCGATGAAAGCCGAGGCCCGGGGTCCGCGCGAGCGGGCGCCGGGCCCGGCCCATCAGGGTGAAGGCCCACAGGCGCTGGCCGGGCGGGTAGCGGAAGATCGTGAACGTGGTCAGCGGGGCGCCGGACGGGGCGCGCAGGGCCGTGAAGAAGCCGCTGGTGGAGCCGGGCGCCGCAGGGGTCGCGCCGGAGGTGGATTCACAGTTCGCGTCCCCGGGGCGCACGTCGCTCACGAGCCGGGGAGGAAATGGACGTCGTGGGCGGAGACCGCGACGGCGGTGCCCATGAGGATCTGCTCGCCCCAGCGCTCGAGCCACAGGGCGTGGTCGGGGCCGGCGCGGTAGACGTAGGTGGCGACGCGGGGCAGGGCGGGGCGGCCGTGCATGCCGACGCCGGCGGCGCTGGACTGGCCGCGGCGCTCGAGCGCGTAGTCGTGCTCGTCGTGGTTGATGTGGCGGGGCGGCTCGCCGGCGAGGCCGTGGCCGCGGATCGGCTCGCAGAGGAAGTAGCGGTCCTGGTCGGGCGAGCCGACCAGCCAGCGGGTGCGGTCCGCGTCGGTCATCACGGCGACGACGGTGACCTGGGCGCCCTCGCGGAGGTTGACGACGCCGTCGACGAGGTAGTCGCCGTCGAGCCGGGGCTCGCCGGCCTCGATGACGATGACGTCGCCCTGGCGCAGGCCGGTGAGGCCGAGGTCCGGGGCGTCGGGGTCGGCGTCGATGGGGCGAGGGGCGGTCGGGCCGACGCGGCCCTGGAGGCGCTGGGCGACGCGGGCGCGGATGCGCTGGCTGACCGCGTCGTGCAGCAGGCCGCCGCCGGGGTTGGAGCCGGAGCTGCTGGCGGCGGCGAGGGCGAGGGGCGTGTGGCCGTCACCCTCGGTGAGCTGACGGCGATCGCCCCAGTCGCGCAGGCGCCGGGCGGCGAGGATCCCGACCCAGAAGGCGCCCGCGATCACCAGCGCGGCCAGCATTGATGCGAGGGTCAACATCGGGACCGGGGATGTCTAGCACGCGGCGGCGGTGCGCGGGAGGGCGGAGGGGCGGAGTGGAGGGCGGAGGGGGCGGAGTGGAGGGCGGAGGGGCGGAGTGGAGGGCGGACGGGGCGGAGTGGAGGGATAGGTGTTGGGGGGGCGACAGCGCGCCGGGGTGGCTAGCGGCGGGGGGCCGGCGGGGCCGCGGTGCGCGGGTCCTCGGGCCAGGCGTGGCGGGGATAGCGACGCATCAGGCTCCGGCGCAGGTCGGGGTAGTGGCGGTCCCAGAAGCCGGCGAGGTCGGTGGTGACCTGCTCGGCGCGGCCGTTGGGGGCGAGCAGGTGCAGGACCACCGGGATGCGCCCGGCGGCGACGGTCGGGCCGCGGGCGAGGCCGAAGAAGTCCTGGAGGCGCGAGGCGACCCAGGGCGGCTTGCCGGGCTCGTAGTGGACCGCGAGCCGGCGGCCGCCGGGGAGCTGGACGTGGGTCGGGGCCATGCGCTCGAGGGCGCCGGCGTGGGCGCTGGCGACTTTGGCGAGCAGGGTCGACTGGAGGTCGGCGGCGCGCAGCTCGGCGAAGCTGCTGCGACCGTCGCAGAGGTCGACGAGGGCGGCGCGCAGGTCGGCGTCGGCGAGGGTCGGGAATTCGGGGACGTGTTCGGCGACGAAGGTGGTGCGTGCGGCGAGGCCGTGGAGGGCGTCGGGGTCGTTGACGAAGCGGGCGGGGCCGGCGGCGAGTGCCGCGTCGCGGAGGAGGTCGGAGGCGGCGGGCGGGAGCTTCTTGAGCGGGGTCGCCTCGAGCAGGAGGCCGTGGTAGCGGAGCTCGGCGCGGCCCTCGACGCGCTCGCGGGTTGTGTTGAAGGTGAGGTCGTCGCGCTCCTCGATCTCGCCGGCGAACTCGTCGATCAGCCAGTCGACCTCGATCGCGCAGGCGCTGCGGACCAGCACCTGGCTGCCGCGCTCGCCCTCGCGGCGCTGCTCGATCGCGAGCGCGAGCAGCCACGGGGCCGTGCGCACCACCGAGGCCGGGCTCAAGCGCGCCGCGCCGCCGCCGGCGAGCGCGAGCGCGCGGCCGCCGTCGGCGCTGTCGCGGGCGTGGGCGACCCGGTCCGGGAAGGCCAGCAGCAAGGCCCGGCGCAGCGCGTCCTCGCGGGCCTGGAGCGGGCGCGGCGGGCCGGCGTCGCGCTCGCACAGGCGCAGCAGCTGGTCGCGGACCTGGAGGACGTGGCGCGCGGGGCCGGGGAGCAGGTTGCCGCGCGGGCTGATGGCGTCGCGGTGGTTGTCGCTGCGGGCTCGGGGGTCGTCGCGGTGATTGTTGTCGCGGTTGTTGTTGTCGCGGTGATTGTCGTCGCGGCCGCGCTGACGATGCGCCTCGAGGTCGGCGAGGTCGACGAGCACGTCGGCGTCGGCGTCGGTGTGCGCGAGGTGGTTGCCGGGCCGGAGGCTGCGCTCGCCGAGCAGGGCCGCGGCGCCGCAGGCGAGGGCCGCGACGCCGCGGCGCTGGCCCTCGACGAGCAGGCGGGCGAGGCGGGGGTGGACGGGGAAGCGGAGCATGTGTCGGCCGAGCTCGGTGAGCAGGCCGTCGGGGTCGACGGCGCCGAGGCGGCGCAGGAGGGCCTCGGCGGCGTGGAGCGCGGAGGGTTGCGGGGCCTCGAACCAGGGGAAGCGCTCGGGTTCGGCGACGGAGAAGGCGTGGAGGTCGAGGAGTGCGGCGGCGAGGTCGGCTCTGGCGACCTCCGGGGGCGTGAATTCGGGGCGTCGGTCGTGGTCGGCCTGGCTGTAGAGGCGCAGGCAGCGGCCCGGGCGGGTGCGTCCGGCCCGACCGGCGCGCTGGACCGCCGAGGCCCTGGAGATCTTGCTGACGCTGAGGGTGGCGATGCCGGTCCAGGGGTCGTGCGCGGGGAGCCGGACCAGGCCGCTGTCGATGACCGCGACCACGCCGTCGATCGTCACCGAGGTCTCGGCGACGTTGGTGGCGAGGATCAGCTTGCGCCGCGAACCTGGCTTTACGGCCAGGTCCTGCTGATCGGGCGGGAGCTCGCCGTGCAGCGGCAGCACGGCGACGTTCGCGTGCGCGGCCAGGCCGGCGCAGGCGCTCGCGGCCTGCTGGATCTCGCGGGCGCCGGGCAGGAACACCAGGACGTCGCCGTCCAGGCCCTCGTCGAGCAGGCGATGGAAGGCCCGGTTGACGGCGGCGGGCAGCTCCTGCTCGCCGCTCGCGCCCTGGTGCTCGATCGCCACCGGGTGCATGCGGCCGGCGCTGCTGATCCGCGCGCACACATCTGCCCCATCGGACAGGTACTGCTGGACCGGCGCGGCGTCGAGGGTCGCCGACATCACGACGATCACGAGGTCCGGCCGCGCGCCGCGCTGGAGCGCCCGCAGCAGCGCGAGGCCGAGGTCGCCGTCGAGGTGGCGCTCGTGGAACTCGTCGAGCACGACCACGCCGACCCCGCGCAGTTCGGGGTCGGCGTGCAGCTTGCGGCTGAGCAGGCCCTCGGTGATGAAGCGCAGGCGGGTCTGGGGGCCGACGGCGGACTCGAAGCGGACCTGATAGCCGACGCGGCGGCCGAGCGGCTCGCCGAGGCAGTCGGCGACCCGCTGCGCGGACATGCGGGCGGCGAGGCGGCGCGGCTGGAGGACGAGGACCTCGCGCGGCTGGCCGTCGGGATCGAGGCCGGCGAGGCCGGCGCTGAGCAGGGCGAGGGGGATGCGGGTGGTCTTGCCGGCGCCGGGTGGGGCCTCGACGACGAGCGACCGCCCGCGCGCGAGCGCGGCGAGGATCTCGGGGAGCACCGCGTCGATGGGCAGCGCGAGGGGCTGCGCGGGTAGCGATGCCTGGGCCACGGGGCGCGGAGGATAGCCGACAACTTCGACGTCAGGGCCCGGTTCGCGGGCGCTTGACCCCGGGGCGACGCCGGTCAAAGCTTCGCGCCGTGCCGAGTTCGCTGGCAGAGCTGCGTCCTGGCGCCCGGGCGCGCGTGACCGCCGTCGAGGGCGGCGGCGGGCTCATGTTGCGTCTGCTCGAGATGGGCTTCGTGCCCGGGACCGTGGTCGCCCTGGTCAAGGTGGCGCCCTTCGGCGACCCGCTCGAGTTCCAGGTCCGCGGCTGTCACATCTCGCTGCGGGCGGCCGAGGCGCGCTGCATCCTGGCGGTGCCGACGTGAGCGGCGGCGCGCTGCGGGTGGCGCTCGCGGGCAACCCGAACGTCGGCAAGACCAGCCTGTTCAACGAGCTCACGGGGGCCCGGCACAAGGTCGGCAACTACGCGGGCGTGACGGTGGAGACGCGCGAGGGGGTGGTGGCGGCGCGCTGGCATCCGAGCCGAGCGATCACCATCATCGACCTGCCGGGCACCTACAGCCTGACGCCGATGTCCGAGGACGAGGCGGTCGCGTTTCGCTGTCTGCACGGAGAGGTCGGCCGCGTGCCCGACCTCGTGGTGCTGGTGATCGACGCGGCCAACCTGGCGCGCAACCTCTACCTCGCGGCTCAGCTGTGCGAGCTCGGGCGGCCGCTGGTGCTCGCGCTCAACATGATGGACGTCGCGGCCGAGGCCGGGGTGCCGGTCGACGCGGCGGCGCTCGCTCGCTGCCTCGGGGTGCCGGTGATCCCGACGGTCGCGCGCACGGGGGAGGGCGCCCAGGCGCTGGTGGAGTGCATCAGTCGCTTCGAACATGAACTTTGGGACATGTCCGAAGTGCGGGCCCGCCTGCTCGCGGACGATGTGCCGGCGCCGCTGCGGGGCCTCGAGCCGGCGCGGGCGCGGTGGTTGCTGGCGGCGCAGGCGGGCGAGACCCTCGAGCTGACCGGGGCGAGCGCCGGAGAGCGCGCGGCGCTGGCCGAGCTCGGGGCGGAGCAGGTGCGGGCGCTGGCGAGCGCGCAGGTGCTCGCGCGCTACGCCGAGGTCGACCGGCTGCTGGCGGAGATCGGGCACAAGGCGGGCGACCGGGCGCCGGCGATGGACCGCTCGGCGCGCATCGACGGGGTGTTGACGCATCGGGTCTGGGGCCTGCTGATCTTCCTGCTGGTGATGGCGGGGCTGTTCCAGTCGATCTTCAGCTGGGCCGAGCCGCTGATGGGCGTGATCGAGGCGGGGATCGTCTGGCTCTCGGGACAGGTCAAGGCGGGGCTGGGGCCGGGGCTGTTCACGGATCTGCTGACCGAGGGCGTGGTCGCCGGGGTCGGCAACGTGCTGGTGTTCGTGCCGCAGATCGCCCTGCTGTTCCTGTTCATCGGCCTGCTCGAGGACACCGGCTACATGGCGCGCGCGGCGTTCCTCATCGACCGGCTGATGGCGCGGGTCGGCCTGCACGGCAAGGCCTTCGTGCCGCTGCTCAGCGGTTACGCCTGCGCGATCCCGGCGATCCTCGGCACGCGCACGATCAGCAGCTTTCGCGACCGCCTGGTCACGATCATGATGATCCCGTTTATGAGCTGCAGCGCGCGCCTGCCGGTGTACGTGCTGCTGATCTCGGCGCTCTTCGACCCGGAGGCGCGGCTCGGGCCGTTCTCGCAGGCCAGCCTGATCTTGCTGCTGATGTACGCGCTGTCGACGGTGTCGGCGCTCGCGGTCGGGGCAATTTATAAACGGACGATCCTCAAGAGTCCGACCCCGCCGCTGGTGCTCGAGCTGCCGCCCTACCGGCTGCCGCGGGTGCGCAACACGCTGCTCCAGGTCTATGACCGCACCGCCGACTTCGTGCGCGACGCGGGCACGGTGATCCTGGCGATGACGGTGGTGCTGTGGGCGCTGCTGAGCTTTCCGAGGCCGCCCGAGCCCGCGGTTCAGCTCGACCCGATCGAGCGGGTCTCGGCGCCCGATGAGCAGCGCTCGCCGATCGAGTACTCGGTCGGGGGTCAGGTCGGCAAGGCGATGGAGCCGCTGCTGGCGCCGATGGGCCAGGACTTTCGCATGGGCATAGCGATCCTCGGCAGCTTCGCGGCCCGCGAGGTGTTCGTCGGCACGCTCGGGCTGGTGTACGGCATCGAGGCCGACGACGAGGACAACGTGCCGCTGCGCGCGGCGCTGAAGGATGCGCGCGAGCCGGACGGGCGACCCCGCTACACGCCGCTGCGCGCGCTGGCGCTGATGGTGTTCTTCGTCTACGCGTGCCAGTGCATGTCGACTCTGGCGGTGGTGCGCCGCGAGACGCGCTCGTGGCGCTGGCCGGCGCTGATGTTCGTCAGCATGACGGCGCTGGCCTATGTGATGGCGGTGCTGGTGTTCCAGGTCGGCCGGGCGCTCGGCTACTCGTAGGGCCGAGCGAGTCGGGCGAGTCGGGCGGGTCGCGCGGGCCGATCGCCGCGGGGGAGGAAGGATGGACATGCGGGGGGTGGGTGTGCGATCTAGATCGCGTGCCGGGCGTTCGAGCGGGGCGACACCTGTGGCGGCCGCTCGGGGCGGCGCAGACGCGGCTGGTGTGGCGGCTGATCGGCTGGGCGATGCTGCTCGCGGTGCTGCGAGCTCGCGGCGGTCAGCCGCTGGCGATCGACCCGAGCGTGGTGCCCTGGGCCTACCACGCGCTCGCGCTCGCGGCGGGCTCACTGGTGTTGTTCGGACCGCGGCTGATCCTGCTCATCGCCGCGGCGGGGTCATGGATCTGGGTGCTGATCTACATCGTCGGCGGGAGCGACCCGAAGTACAGCTTCATCGCCGACGAGTTTCTGCTGTTCGCGGCGCTCCCGGTGCTCGGGGCGCTGTCGGCCGGGTTCACGCTGGTGGAGGAGCGCGACGCGGCGGCCCCGGAGCGCGACGAGGCGGTCGACCGCGGCCAGCTATGGCAGCTGCGGATGTGCACGCTCGTCGCGCTGGTCTTCGCCGGGCTGCACAAGCTCAACGTCGACTTCATGGCGCCGCAGACGTCCTGCGCGACGCTGCTCGGGCGTCGACTCGCGGAGCACTGGAGCTTGCCGGCGGTCCCGCTGCCGCCCCTTGGGGTGGTGCTCGCCGAAGGCCTGGCGCCGGTGCTGCTGATCTTCTATCCCCGCCTCGGCGCGCTGTGGCTGGTGGTGCTGGCGGCCGGCCTCGGCCATGTGGGGCCCTACGCGTTCAACGCGCTGCTCGTCGCGCTCGCGGTGGGATTCCTCCCGACCGCGCCGGGCGAGGCGTGGGCGCGGCGGGCCCGTCGCTGGTGGCCCGCGCTGCTCGTCGCCCTGCTGGCGGTCGGCGCTGCCTCGACGCGGCTGTACCAGGGGCCCGATGCGTGGTGGCCGTATCTGGTGTTCGAGGCGACCCTCGTGCTGGTGGCGTGGCTCGTCCTGATCTACCCCGGCGCGGGGGGCCGCTCGAGCGGGTGGCGGCCGGCGCTACCGGCTCGCCCCTGGTTACCCGGACGGTTCGCGCATCGCAGCCTGTGCGGATACGCGGTGCTGTTCATGACGCTCCACGGGCTGTCGCCGTACCTGGGCCTCAAATTCAGGTTCAGCTTCGCAATGTTGAGCAACCTGCGCGCGGACGACGACCGCTGGAACAGCCTCGTCGTGCCGCGCGTGGTCCATCTCAGGGCCACCGATCCGCTGGTCCACGTGCTCGGCGCGTACGACCTCGCGGGTGAGTCCATAAAGGCGCGGGCCAGGGATCGGGACGCCCTGCGACCCGGCACGTACGGCCCACAGGAGTTTCGTCGGCGCTACGAGGAGGCCGTCCGGCGCGGGCAGCCGCTGAGGTTGCAGGTGCGCTACCTCGGCGTCGAGCGCGGCTTCGGCGACCTGCGCTTCGCCCCTGATCTGCGGGCCTTCGTCGCCGGTCTGCCGCGCATGCCGCTGTTTCAGGGCGCGCTCTCGGGGTCGCGGCCTCAGGCCTGCGTGCATTAGCGGCGGGTCAGCGGGTCAGCGGCGCTGGGCGAGCAGGTCGCGGATCTCGGTGAGCAGCACCTCCTGCGCGGTGGGGCCGGGCGGCTCGGCCGGGGCGGGCGGCTTGTGCATCTTGTTGATGAGCCTGACGACGAGGAAGATCGCGAAGGCGATGATCACGAAGTCGAAGAGGGTCTGCAGGAAGGCGCCGTAGCGGCGGGCCACGACCTTGGTCGGGTCGGCGTTCTGCTGGAGCACGACGGCGAGCTTCGAGAAGTCGACGCCGCCGATGGCGAGGCCGAGCGGCGGCATGACGATGTCCGCGACGAATGAGGAGACGATCTTGCCGAAGGCGGCGCCGATCACCACGCCGACCGCGAGGTCGATGACGTTGCCGCGGACCGCGAATGCCTTGAATTCGGAGAGGAAGCTCATGGGGACCGTCCTTGGGGAGGAAGGGCCCCAGTGTGGGTCCAATCGCGCGGTTGCGTCCAGTGATCAGCGTTCGCGGCGCGTCTGGGCGCTCACGCGGCGCTCAGAGGCGGTCGGAGGCGATGCCGACGGACATCACGCCGGCGTCATGGGCGGCGGCCATCATGCGGACGACGGCGCCGTACTTGACCCCGGCGGCGGCGTCGATGGCGACCTTGCCGTCGGTCTGGAGCTTCGGGTTGGCCTTGAGCTCGCTGACGAGGGCGGCATAGTCGGCGCTGAGTGGCTGGGCGCCGAGGGTGGCGTTGCCGGCCCCGTCGATGGACAGCAGCAGCGTCGCGTTGGGGTCGGCGGGGCCCTCCTGCTTCGAGGCCGTCGGGATGTCGAGCGGCATCTGGGTGTTGGCCGGGGGCGGGGCGGCGACCATGAAGATGATCAGCAGGCAGAGGAGGACGTCGACCATCGGGGTGACGTTGATCTCACAGAGGGAGTCGCCCTCGTCGCCGACGCTGACTGACATGGTGGCACCAAGCTACCGGGGGCTCTCGCGGGTGTCCAGAGGGCGGCGCGCGCGACGCGCTGTGGCGCAGATCACACTTGCGCTGAAGGCGCCGCGCGTAGAGTGACGCAATGCAGCGCCTTTCCGCACCTATTCTTGTTTCCGTCCTGGTCCTCGCGGCCTGTCCGGCAGACAGCAACAACACGACCACCAGCGCCTCCGAGGGCAGCACCACCGGGACCGCCAGCGAGGGCTCGACCGGGCCGAGCAGCGCGACCGGAACCGGCACGACCGGGACGCCGACGACCGACACGACCGCCGCGAGCGATCCGACGACCGGCGAGCCGACGACGGGTGAGCCGACCTCGACGACCGGCGTCGAGGGGACGACGACGACCGGCGTCGAGGGGACGACGACGACCGGCGGGACGACGACGGACGGGACGACGACGGACGGGACGACGACGGACGGGACGACCGGCGGCGACGCGGTCTGTGGCGACGGGATGATGGGCGGGGACGAGGCCTGCGACGACAGCAACCTCAAGACCGAGCTGTCGACCTCGAAGAACCTGCCGCTGATGTACAACGCGAAGGATTGCATCGACGATTGCAGCCTGGTGCTCTCGCTGTGCGGCAACGGCAAGGTCGACCCGGGCGAGCAGTGCGACGACGGCAACCCGGACACCTACGACGCGTGCACGACCTCGTGCACGAACAACACCAAGGACTACGGCTCGCCGTGCAAGCGCATGTGCAACCAGAACTGCGACACGGACGTGTCGTCGGGGACCTTCACGGGCTGCGACAACATGGAGGTGCCGGCGGGGGCCAAGGCGGTGTGTTACGTGAGCACGAAGTTCAACCTGGCGCCGCGGTACTTCGCGGAGGGCGCGTGTGCGACGACGGCGCAGACCTGCGCGGGTGGCATTCTGTGCCCGCCGAACATCGGCAACTACGACATGCTGAAGACCTGTCCGGAGGGCTCGGCGCTGGTCGACCGAACGACGATGAGCTTCGGCCTGACGGTGAAGACCAAGGTGTGCCAGCAGAGCTGCGACTCCGACGCGGACTGCCGCTGGAACGCCTGGGACACGGTGTGGGCGAAGCCGGGCCAGTACCGCTGCCAGACCACCCCGGACTCCGGTGGCGTGAAGATCTGCGCCGACGCGCAGAACTGAGGCGGCGCGCGTGAGCGCGTGAGGCGACGTCGAGCTCGCCGGTGACGGTGAGCTCGCGTCGGATGATGATTGCGCTGGCAGCGACGCGACCGGGACACGGTCGGTCACCACCTGCTCGTCGACGAGGCCTCGATCCAGGACCTGGCGATCCGCGGCGGTTTGGAGCCCGGGCTGTGTGCTTGGGTGTGCTTACGGATGGCTGAGCGGTAGGGGGCGATTGCGCTCGAATTCGGTGCGCGCGTTGTTCGTGTGGACGGATGGCGTGATTTGCGCAGATTTGCGTAGCGTTGGCTTCGGCGGGCAAATTGGCTCGGGATCCGGGCGCATCAGGTGATGCTCCTGCGTCCCGGGGCCGCGTTCTTTGAATTTTTTCTGAACTGTGGTCGGATTTTTTGAGCGATTGTTCGACCAACAGTCATCAAAAAATCGCGTGGCGATAGCTGTGGACGCAGAAGTATCATGCCAAGGCGATCGCGTCGGCTTCAAGCTCGTCTATGGAGCGGGCGGCTCGTCGACGAAATAGTTCGACCCGGGGACGAATAAATGCCCGGAGCGCGGACATTCTCGTCCCGGCAATGACCGGGCACGGCAGCGGTCAGCGCAGCGGTCCGGGGGTTGAGCCGGGCTAGGCGCCGAGGCGACGCAGGAGATCCGGCGACACGCCGAGCTGGGCGCAGCGGGCCTGGATCGGGGCGAGGCGCCACCGGCCGGGGTCGACGGGGGCGTAGGGGTGCCGGCGATGGGCGCGGAGCAGCAGGTTCTTGGCGGTGTGCTCGCTGCTCACGAACTCGACCACGGCGACCTCGTAGCCGCAGGCGGCGAGGATCTCCACGCGCAGGCTGTCGGTCAGGAGGTCGGCGTAAGAGCCGCGCAGCAGCCCGTGGGCCAGCATCGCGGGGACCGGGGCGTGGGCGGGGTCCTGCTTGGCGAGCTGGGCGGCGAGCTCGTGCTGGCAGCAGGGCACGCTGAGCACGGCCGGGACCCCGAGGCGGATCGCCAGGGCCAGGGCCTCGTCGGTGGCGGTGTCGCAGGCGTGCAGCGCGAGCACCAGATCCGGCGGTCCCCCGAGGGCGGCGGCGGCGCTGGCCTCGGCCTCGGCGATGCTCGCCCGGGCGAAGCTCAGGCGCGGCGTACTCGCGGCGCTGGTCGAGGCCGGGTCAGCCGATGCGCTCGCGGCGGGGCCAGTGGCCGCAACCGGGTCGGCGTCCGGGAAGCTCGCGGCGAGGTCGGCGGTGACGACGGCGATGGGGCCCGGGTCGGCCATGCCGAGGGTGGCGGCGCGCTCGCGGCTCCGGGCGACCACGTCCTCGCGGACGTCGACGCCGTGGAGGCGCAGCGGGACGCCCTCCTGGCGCAGGACCTCGGCGAGCACGAAGCTGAGGTAGGCGTTGCCGCAGGCGAGGTCGAGGACGCGGAGCGGCTCGGCGGCGCTGCGCGGGCGAGCGGCGGTGAGGCGCTCCCAGGTCGGACGGCACAGCTCGGCGAGGTGGTTGACCTGCTTGTACTTGCGGGCGTGACTGGCGGAGATGCTGCCGTCGGCGTTCATGATGCCGATCGCGCGCAGCAGCGCCCCGCTGGTGTCGGGGCGCAGGGTCCGGTCCTTGCCGCCCATGACCTTGCGGGCGGCGGCCTCGTCGAGGGTCCGCAGCGCGGGTCGGCCGTGGCGCGCGTCGACCTGGACGCGGCGGCGCTCGTCGAGCACGTAGGTGTGCTTGACGAGGCCGGCGCGGGCGGCCTCGCGGGCGGCGGCGAACACGGCCGCGAGCTGCTCGGCGCTCGGGGCGACGTCGCTGCCGGGGCCGGCGACGACCTGCTCCTCGCGCTGGGGCTCGCGCTGACCCTCGCTCTGGGGGGCGGAGAAGACGGCGCGGGTCCAGCCGCGGCGCAGGTGCGGGGTGACGGCACGCTCGAGGCGCTGGAGGTTGGATTCGCGGAGCACGGGGCGGGGGTAGCAAAGCCGCGCAGGCGCGACAAGGGCGGGGGCAGGTGCGCCGGTGCGAGGGCGCACGCGACGGGGGCTGGTGCTCCTGGGCCTGTTGCGGGGCCGCGGTCGGCTGGGGCATGGTGCGCGCCGTGCCCCGCCCGAACATTTTGTTGCTCGAGAGCATCCATGCGACCGCCCACGAGGAGTTCGCGCGTCACGGGGTCGTCGTGCACACGGCGACCGGGGCGATGACGGAGCCGCAGCTGGTGGCGGCGCTGCAGGCCCTGCCGGCGGGTAGCCCGGTGCTGCTGGGGATCCGCAGCAAGACGCGGGTGACCCCGGCGGTGCTCGACGCGGTGCCGCAGCTGCTGGCGGTCGGGGCGTTTTGTATCGGCACCGATCAGATCGCGCTGAGCGCCGCGCGCGAGCGGGGGATCGCGGTGTTCAACGCGCCCTTCAGCAACACCCGCTCGGTCGCCGAGCTCGTGCTCGGGGAGATCATCATGCTGTCGCGCCAGGTGTTCGCGCGCAGCCAGGCCTGCCACCGCGGCCTGTGGCACAAGAGCGCCGACGGCAGCCACGAGGTCCGCGGCAAGACCCTCGGCATCGTCGGCTACGGGCACATCGGCTCGCAGCTGAGCGTGATCGCCGAGGC
>Ga0073899_10004211_pt1 | contig 12629 bp, 12 predicted proteins | sample KloWWTmetaKNB5Ph_FD_88975 | JGI IMG/M metagenome (GOLD analysis project Ga0073899, IMG submission 88975) | Active sludge microbial communities from Klosterneuburg, Austria, studying microevolution and ecology of nitrifiers - Klosterneuburg... | ecosystem: Engineered > WWTP > Aerobic digester >... | reverse complement strand
TTCATCGACCCGCGGCTCGGCATTCCGGTATTCAGCCTCTATGGCGAGGTCCGCAAGCCGACCGCCGCGATGATGGACAGTTTCGATGTGCTGCTCGTCGACCTGCAGGATCTCGGCTGTCGCATCTACACTTTCATCACGACGCTGCGCTACGTGCTCGAGGCGGCCGCGAAGCACGGCAAGGCCGTGTGGATTCTCGATCGGCCGAACCCCGTCGGGCGACCCATCGAGGGCACGCGTCTCGCGGCCGGCTGGGAGAGTTTCGTCGGCGCGGGCGCGCTGCCGATGCGTCACGGACTCACGATGGGTGAGCTCGCGCACTGGTTCGTCGCGACGCTGCGGCTCACGGTCGACTACCAGGTCGTGACGATGCTGCACTGGCAGCCTCACGCCGCACCCGGTCATGGCTGGCCGCTCGGCGAGCGTGAGTGGGTCAACCCGAGCCCCAATGCGCCGAATCTTTCCATGGCTCGCTGCTACGCGGGCACCGTGATGCTGGAAGGCACGAACCTGTCGGAAGGGCGCGGCACCACACGCCCGCTCGAGCTCTTCGGGGCACCCGACATCGATGCCATCGCGGTGCTGCGCGAGATGCAGCGCATCGCGCCCGAGTGGCTCGCGGGCTGTCGGCTGCGTCCCTGCTGGTTCGAGCCGACCTTTCACAAGCATGCGGGCAAGCTGTGCGCGGGGCTGCAGATCCATGTCGAGGCGGCAAGCTATGTGCACGAGGCGTTTCGGCCCTGGCGCCTGATGGCGGCGGCGTTCAAGGCAATCCGGCGCCTGCAGCCAGACTATCCGCTGTGGCGGGATTTTCCCTATGAGTATGAACGCGACCGGCTTGCAATCGACCTGATCAACGGCGGCAGCGCGCTGCGTGAATGGGTCGACGATGCGGCCGCGTCAGCGGCTGATCTCGATGCGCTCGCGACGCAGGACGAAGCAGGCTGGCGCGCAGAGCGCGAGAGCGTGCTGCTTTACTGAGGCGCAGTTGCGATCAGCGCGCGCAGCGCCGCGAGCTTGTCCTTCACGATTGCCGCATTGGCAGGGCCCATGCGCAGCAGCAGCTTCTGGCCCGCGGAGCGCGCCTCGAGCGCCGGGTCCCTGTAGCGGAAATAGACGCTCGGCTGCTCGAGCTCGGGGAGGCCCTCCAGCTGCGGGGCCTCGAGCAGGTGGTCGATCACGGCGACCACGCGGTCGTTGAAGTACTGGCCGGGCTTGCCGACCTCACCATAGGCCTGTTGCAGCAGCGGATAGACACGCCGGTAGAGCGCGGCGAGGTTCGCAACATCGAGCTGCGCGATGACCTGCACGTAGGGCGCATAGCGCGCATAGTTCGTCTCGCTGAGAAAAATGCGCTCGCCATCGCGCGTCACCGTGAGGCTGCCGGGAACCGGTCCCACCGCCCGTGCAAGCACAGGGACTTTCTCGCGCGCGAGGTTGTCAACGGTGACGGCAATGCGCCGCACGACGCCCGGCGTCGCAATGAAATCCCGCGCCGGCTGGGCACCGATGAGTTCGGAGAGCGCCGCGCTCATGAAAGCGTCACTGTCGGCGAGCGCCGGGAGCGGCGCTGCCGGCGCTTCGACGGGCGGGGGTGGTAGCGGGTGCTCGACGACGGGCTCGTCGATCGTGGGGCCGGCAGCCGGCGGAGGCGGCGGCTCGGCCATACGCTTCGGCCAGAAGAGCAGTGCGAGCCCGACGATTGCCACAACCGCCACCAGGGCGCCGATGACGAGACGATGTCGCATGTGCCTACCGTAATCGACCGGCCGTGATTGTCAATGCTGCCTCTGCGGTAGGATACGTACCAGGAGGAATCCACCCATGACACCGAATCGCGCAAGGGGTTTGATCGTCGCGGCGGCGCTCGCCGCGCTCACCACCGGTTGCCAGCGCAGCGAACCGGACGCCGAAAAGCCGGCGATGGCGCCGGCGGACGCGTGGGCAAGTATTCGCGATCATTTCATCGAAGATCGCCTGGCGAGCAATCCGCCGTTCGCCGTGGACAGCGGCCGGCACGAGTTCGACGGCAAGTTGCCCGACTGGAGCAAGGCGGGCATCGCGGCAAATATCGCCCGCTTGCACGAGACCCGTGATTCGGTGGCGAAGTTCGATACATCGCGCCTCGATGCGGCCCTCGCATTCGAGCGTGACTACCTGATCGCGCGCATCGACCGGGAACTCTTCTGGCTCGAGAGCGGCGAGCAGCCGTTCACCAATCCAACGTTCTATCTGGACGGCCTCAACCCTTCCGTATACCTCACGCGCGACTACGCGCCGCTGGCCGACCGCATGCGCGCGTACGTCGCCTATGCGAAGGCGGTGCCCGCGGCGGCGGGGCTCATCAAGGAGAATCTGCGGCTGCCGCTGCCGCGCACTTTCGTCGAGCGGGCGATCTCGGGCTTCGCGGGCTACGCGAGCTTCTTCGATGCCGATGTGCCGAAGATCTTCGCGCCGGTGGACGATGCGGCGCTGCAGGCCGAGTTCAGGACGGCGAACAAGGCGGCTGCCGATTCGATGCGCGATCTCGCGAAATACTTCGAGGCGCAGCGTGCAACTGCCACGCAGGGCTTTGCGCTCGGCGCGGAGAAGTTCGCGAGGATGCTCGCGATGACGGAAGGCGTCACGACACCGCTCGCCGAGCTCGAGAAGATCGGTCGGGCCGATCTCGACCGCAATCTCGCCGCGGTGAATGAGGCCTGCGGCAAGTTCGCGCCGGGCAAGTCGATTCCTGCCTGCTTCGCGAAGTTGAACGCCGACAAACCCAGGGGTGGACCGGTCGCGGCGGCGACCGAACAGCTCGTCGAGCTGCGCAAGTTCGTCATCGACAGGAAAGTCGTCTCGGTACCCAACGATGAACAGGCACTGGTGCGCGAGGCGCCCCCCTACAACCGCGCCAACTCGGCGTACATCGAGATTCCGGGGCCCTTCGAGAAGCCGCTGCCGGCGATCTACTACATTGCGCCGCCCGACCCGGCCTGGAGCAAGGCAGACCAGCTCGCCTATATCCCGGGCAAGGATGATCTCCTCTTCACGTCCGTGCACGAGGTCTGGCCAGGTCACTTCCTCAATTTCCTGCATGCGAACGAGTCGAAGTCGATGATCGGGCGCCTCTTCGTCGGCTATGCGTTCGCGGAGGGCTGGGCGCACTACACCGAGGAAATGATGTGGGACATGGGGCTCGACGCCGGTGACGCGGAAGCGCACGTCGGCCAGCTTTCGAATGCGCTGCTGCGCAACGTGCGCTTCATGTCGGCAATCGGGCTGCACACCGGCGGCATGACGGTCGAGCAGTCGGAGCGCATGTTCCGCGAACAGGCGTTCCAGGACCCGGGCAATGCGCGCCAGCAGGCCGCCCGCGGCACCTACGATCCCGCCTATCTGAACTACACCATGGGCAAGTTGATGATCCTGAAATTGCGCACCGACTGGACTTCGACTCGCGGCGGGCGTGGCGCGTGGAAGGACTTCCACGACGCATTCCTCTCCTACGGCGGCCCGCCGATCCCGATGGCAAGGAAGGCGATGCTCGGCAAGGATGACGACGGGGTGCTCTTCTAGGCGCCCCGCCGCTCAGCCTCCTGCGCGTTTCGCGTCGAAGCCGCGGGCGCGCAGCGCCGCGACGATCGCGTCCCGCTGATCGCCCTGGATTTCGATCACGCCGTCCTTGACTGTCCCGCCGCAACCGCAGCGGCGCTTGAGGTCACCGGCCAGCGCCTCGAGTTCGGCCGCCGACAGCCGCAGGCCCGTGATCACCGTGACTCCCTTGCCCCCGCGACCCTTCGTTTCGCGGCCGACGCGCACCGGGACCGGCTTGCCTGAGGTGCTCTTCACGCGCGTATTGTACGCGGCAGGGCGCCCGCGATTTAATGGCGACCAAGGGGGTGGGTATGGGCGCGATGACACCGGAGGCGATCGCGGAGTTGCGCGGGCGCTTCCACGAGTACGACGGCGACGACGATGGCCGGATCGTGTTCGCGGAATTCTGCGAGCTGCTGGCCGAACTGGACGAAGACCTGTCGAAGGAGGAATGCCAGCTCGCATTCCAGGGCGCCGATCATGATGACGATGGCGTCATCGGCTTCGACGAATTCGCGGCATGGTGGATCGGTAGTTGAGCGGCGGCGGTATCGCCCGCGCACATCGCCGGGTCATCTTCGCGTCGTCACTGGGTACCGTCTTCGAATGGTACGACTTCTACCTCTACGGCTCGCTGTCGGTGATCATCTCGCGCCAGTTCTTCTCGGGCGTCAACGAAACCACCGGATTCATCTTCGCGCTGCTCGCCTTCGCGGCGGGCTTCTTCGTGCGACCGTTCGGCGCGCTTGTCTTCGGTCGGCTCGGCGATACGATCGGCCGCAAGCACACCTTCCTCATCACGATCGTGATCATGGGCTCCTCGACCGCGCTCGTGGGTTTTCTGCCCTCCTATGCGTCCATCGGCGTGGCGGCGCCGATCCTCCTCGTGGCGCTGCGGCTCCTGCAGGGGCTCGCGCTCGGCGGCGAGTACGGCGGCGCCGCGGTCTATGTCGCCGAACATGCGCCCGAGGGTCGTCGCGGCCTTTACACGAGCTGGATCCAGACGACCGCGACACTCGGACTCTTTCTGTCGCTGCTCGTGATTCTTGCCTGCCGTCTGCTGCTTGGTGAGTCGTTCGAAACCTGGGGCTGGCGTATTCCGTTCCTGCTATCGACAGTGCTCCTTGGCATTTCCGTCTACATCCGCCTGCAGCTCGATGAATCCCCGGTTTTCGTCGCGATGCGCCGTGCAGGCACGCTCTCGAAGGCACCGCTTGCCGAAGCATTCGGCCGCCGCGAGAACCTGCGCCTCGTACTCCTCGCGCTGATCGGTGCGACGGCCGGCCAGGCCGTCGTGTGGTACGGAGGACAGTTCTACGCGCTCTTCTTTCTCGAGAAGGTGCTGCAGCTCGATGCGCAGGCAGTCACGATCGTGATGATCGTGTCGCTCGCGCTCGCGACACCGTTCTTCATCGTCTTTGGCGCGCTGTCCGATCGTGTCGGCCGCAAGACAGTGGTGCTCGCGGGCTGCGCGCTTGCGGTGCTGACGTACTTTCCGACCTTTCGGGCGCTGACGCATGCCGCGAATCCGGCGCTCGATGCTGCGGTGTCGGACTCCCCCGTCATGGTGGTCGCGGACCCCGCGAGCTGCTCGTTCCAGTTCGATCCGCTCGGCCGCAAGGTGTTCGCCAATCCCTGCGACATCGCCAAGGCGGCGCTTGCGCGCGCAGGTGTGCCGTACGGAAACGAGGCGGCTGCGCCCGGAGCGGGAGCGCGCGTGCGTATCGGGATCGGCGAGCGGGCCGTTGTCGTCGATGCTGGCGGCGATGCGGCGCAGGTACGCAGTACCTTGCGCGCCGCGCTCGATGCAGCCGGCTATCCCTCCCGCGCCGACATGAGCCGGGTGAATTTCACGATGGTCATCGCGCTTACGACCTGGCTTGTGATCCTCGTCACGATGGTCTATGGGCCGATTGCCGCCTGGCTCGTCGAACTCTTCCCGGCGCGCATCCGTTACTCGGCGATGTCGCTGCCATATCACATCGGCAACGGCTGGTTCGGCGGCTTCCTGCCCGTGACCTCGTTCGCGATCGTCGCCGCGACCGGCAACATCTATGCGGGACTCTGGTATCCCGTGATGGTTGCCGGGCTCACCGTCATCGTCGGCGCGCTGTTCCTGCCAGAAACGGCCGGCAAAAGAGGACGGGGCGCCGCGGGAGAGCAGGAGTTCCGGCGCGCCCCGCCTGTGGCGGGATCGGCTGCGTCAGCGAACCGTGACCACGCTGTCGAACCGGGCAAGTTCGAGTGACGACACGCTCGCGCGATGCAACGCGGTGAGCGTACGGCTCCCGACATCCGCCACTGCAAGAGACAATGCGTCGGCACGGCAGCCGTTGAAGTCGCTGAGGGATGCGAGATCCCTGCCGGGCTCCGAGCCGCAGGCTTGCCTCGCGGCAGACTTCAGCCGCGAGTAAAGCGCCTTTGCGCCGTCCGCACTGTTCACGTTGAGGTCCGTGTAATGCACGGTGACCGAGCGCCGCACGACGTTTTCGCCCGTGGCAGCGAACAGCGCCGCGCTGCCTGCCAGCACCACGACCGCAGCAGCGCCGATGAAGATGTTTCTCATGACCGTGACTCCTCTGGGGTACCGGGGGTTACCTGTGATTCGTACGGTTGGATGCGGGCGGGGCCGGTCGGGTTGCGCACTTCGTCGCGCTTTGAGGGCATCTCGCCGCGCTTCAGTCCGCAGCCGGCCGCGAAGCGGCAAGCGGTGGCGGCAGCGGATGCCGTGCAACTTCCGTGCGCAGCCAGTCGCGGAAGCGGACGACCTTCGGCATCGCGGCATACGATTCGGGGCAAATGAAGTAGTAGGAGTAGCGGAACTGCCGCACCACGTCGCAAGCGATGGCGAGGCGGCCCGCCGCCACGTCGCGCTCCACCAGCGACCAACGCGCCACGGCGAAGCCGAGCCCCTCGATGGCCGCCGAGATCACCGAGGCGGAATCATCGAGCATCGCGGGCTTCGTTCTTGCCGACTTTGCAGTCTCGTCGGAGACAAAGGCCGACCAGGGCTCATCCGAACTGTAGAGCAGCGGGAATGCGCCCAGATCCTTCGTGCACGGCACTTTGCCGTACTTCCTGATGAGCGCTGGCGTCGCAACCGGCACCAGCCAGTCGTCCATCAGCTTCTCGGAATAGAGCCCCGGGTAGGGACCTGTGCCGAGGCGGATCACGGCATGGAAATCGCTGCGGGCGAAGTCGACCGCCTCCCGCGAGGTGTGTATGCGCAACTCGATGTCGTGAAGGTGATCGCGCTGCGAGTGCAGCCGCGGCGTGAGCCACTTCTGCAGGAATGAGGCCAGCATGCTCACGTTGAGCACACCGGATTCACGCTGTTTGCGCGACTGCTGCAGCGCTGCCTCCAGCTCGTCGAGGCCGCGGCGCACGCGCGGCAGGAGGTCTGCGCCCTCGCTCGTCAGTTCGACCGTGCGGCCGCGGCGCCGGAAGAGCGGCGTCTGCAAATAGTCTTCGAGTGATTTCACCTGCTGGCTGACCGCCGCCGGCGTCACGTGCAGCGCTTCGGCCGCGTCGGCGAAATTGAGCCGGGTCGCCACTGCCTCGAAGACTCGCAGGGCGTTGAGGGGCAACCGGTCGTAAGCCGCATCCATCGGCAACCTTTCTTAACGCTGCTTCAGATAGTCCGTTTGTTCGCGAGCGCCCGGGCGGAGAAAGTACCCACACGAATTCCCTTCGAACCCGACCCCTAAGGAGTACACATGGACAGCAGGTTACTCGGCATTCGCATTCTCGCACTCGTCGGCGCCGCACTCATCACCGCTTTCGGCGTGTCGCCGTACGACTTCGTCTACTACACCGGGCTCGCGCTTCTGTGAGCGGGCTCATTCTCCCGACTGTCCGCGGACGTGTCCGGTGTCCGCCACCGGACACGTCCGCGGCAACCCGCGATCGCGAGCTCCGATGACTTTGTTCAGATGATCAACCACTTGCGGTGGGGTGGCCTGTTGGCACGCTTGCTGCACCATGCTGGGCATGAAGATCACGGCCCTGCGCAAACCGACGACGGACCAGAACACGTCGGGCACGTCGATTCGGGGCACCACATCGCAGGACGTGGCGCGTGACCCTGAACCGCGTGGTGCGGAGCGTCGGCGCACACTGCTGATCACTGCGGGTGCGGGAGCGCTGGCCGTGGTGGCGCTCGCCTGGCTCATTCGCGGTTGGCTTGCTTCGAGCCATACGGTGCCGCTCGAACGCCTGCGCATCGCGACGGTAACCCGCGGACACTTCGTTCGCGACGTCGCGGCGCAGGGCACCGTGATCGCCGCGGTGAGCCCGACAATGTTCGCGACGGCGCCCGGCGCCATCGCCTACCAGGTGCGCGCGGGCGACACGGTCAAACGCGGCGACACGCTCGCGACGCTCGACAGCCCCGCGCTGCGCAACGAATTCGAACGCGAGCGCGCGACGCTCGCCGGCGTCGAGGCGGCGCTCGCGCGCGAGGGAATCGAGATTCGCCGCCAGAATCTTCAGAACCAGCAGCAGGCCGATCTCGCCGACGTGCAGATCCACGCCGCCGAGCGGGAGCTGGCGCGTGCGCAGACGGCCTGGGCCTCGCGCGTGATACCCGAGCGTGACCTGCGCAAGGCGCAGGACGAGGTTTCCACGGCGCGCCTCAACTTCGACCACGCGAAGGCGTCGGCGGGTCTCGAGCGCGAGAGCCTGCAACTCGATCTTCGTACGCGCAGACTCGAGCGCGATCGCCAGGCGCTTGTCGTGGCAAACCTCGAGCGCCGAGTCGCGGAGCTCACGGTACGTTCGCCGGTCGACGGTACGGTGGCGAATCTCGCGCAGCAGGATCGCGCGAACGTGGCCGAGAACACCCCGCTCGTGACCGTGGTCGATCTCAGCGCTTTCGAGGTCGAGTTTCAGGTCGCCGAAACCTACGCGACCGGGATCCGCCCCGGCATGGTGGCCGAGATCACGCTCGATGGGCGGACTGTCCCCGGTACCGTCGCGTCGATCTCGCCGGAGGTGCGGCAAAGCCAGGTGACCGGCCGCCTCAGGTTCGCAGGCGCGCCGCCGAAAGTGCTTCGCCAGAACCAGCGCGCCTCCGTGCGCGTCGTGCTCGACGAGCGCGATGGCGTGCTCACCTTCGATCGCGGCGCCTCGCTCGACGACCTGACCCGCGCGGTGTATGTCGTGCGCGGCGATCGCGCCGTCCGCACCCCCGTGCAGCTCGGCGCCGCCTCGATCGCGAAGATCGAGGTGCTGAAGGGGCTCGCCGAGAAGGATCGCGTCATCGTATCCGACACCGGCGATTTCCAGAACGCCCCCGAAATCATGATCGTTGATTGAGCCTCAACCCAGGGAACCCAGCCATGCTTGCCATGCGTCACATCAGCAAAGTCTTTCGCACCGATCTCATCGAGACTCACGCGCTGCGCGATTTTTCGCTCGATGTCGCCGCAGGCGATTTTGTCGCCGTGACGGGCCCGTCGGGTTCCGGCAAGACAACGTTCCTCAACGTCGCAGGATTGCTCGAGGGATTCGACACGGGCACCTATCAGCTCGACGGCGTTGATACGGGTGATCTCTCCGACGATGCGCGCTCGCGGCTGCGCAACGGGAAGATCGGCTTCATCTTCCAGAGCTTCAACCTGATCCCCGATCTCGACATCTTCGACAACGTCGATGTGCCGCTGCGCTACCGGCGCATGAAGGCGGCTGAGCGCCGCGAACGCATCACGAGCGCGCTCGACCTCGTCGGCCTCGTCTCGCGCGCGCATCACATGCCCTCGCAGCTCTCGGGCGGCCAGCAGCAGCGCGTCGCGATCGCTCGCGCGATCGCGGGCGACCCGAAGTTCCTGCTCGCGGACGAGCCGACTGGCAACCTCGACTCGCTGATGGCGCGGCAGGTGATGGACTTGCTGGAGCAGATCAACGAGATGGGCACGACGATTGTGCTCGTGACGCACGACCCGGAGCTCGCGCGGCGTGCGCAGCGCAACGTACAGATCATCGACGGGCAGGTGTCCGACTATCGGCCCTATGAGCCGCACGCGCACGCAACGCGCGAACAGGCGCCGCTCGCCGCCGGCGCGAGTGCCTGAGGAGCCGCCGCCATGATGGGCTACTACTTCAAGCTCGCCACGCGCAGCCTCGCCCGCAATCCGGGCATCACCGCGCTGATGGTGCTCGCGATCGCGCTCGGCATCGCGGTGTGCGTGATCACGCTGACTGTGCACCACGGCATGTCGTCAAACCCGATCTGGTGGAAGAGCGATCGGCTTTACACGGTGACGCTCGACAGCTGGGACCCGGAGCGGCCGGCGGACGAGAAGCGGCCTGCGCTTCCGCCCCCGGACCTCACCTGGCGCGACGCCGAGGCCGTCACGCGCTCGGGCATCCCGCCACGCGCCGTGCGGATGTACAAGGCGACCGGAGTGCTGAGCGCCGATGAGACGACCGGTGCGGTGCGGCCAGAGCGCGTGCTCGCGCGCGTGACCACTGCCGACTTTTTCGCCATGTTCGACGTGCCGTTCCGCTACGGCGGCGGTTGGAAGAGCGCGGCCGACACGGGCCCCGAACCCGTGATCGTCTTGAGTGCGAAGATGAACGAACATTTCTTCGGCGGCGCCGATAGTGTCGGCAGGACGATCCGTTGGGACGACCGCGAGTACCGCGTGATCGGTGTGCTTGAGCACTGGCATCCCGCGCCGAAATTCTACGATGTCAACAACGGAGCATTCGACGACCCCGAGGAAATCTACATCCCGTTCGGCTGGGCAGAGAAGCTCGAACTGCGCAGCGCCGGCAACACCAACTGCTGGAAACCCGAGGACATTCAGTCGGTCGCTGATTTTCTCCGCTCGGAATGTGTCTGGCTGCAGGTGTGGGTGGAGCTGCCCGACGCCGCGGCGCGCGAGCGCATGCAGGCATTCCTCGACAGTTACGTCGCTGGCGAGCGTCGCAGCGGCCGATTCCAGCGGCCGAACAACAATCGCCTGACGAACGTCAATCAGTGGCTCGCCGACAACGAAGTCGTCGGCAATGACAGCCCGCTGCTGGTGGCGCTCGCGTTCGCGTTTCTCGCCGTATGCCTGATCAACACGGTGGGCCTGCTGCTCGCGAAGTTCCTGGGCAACGCCACGGTTACCGGGGTGCGCCGTGCACTCGGTGCGAGCCGCCGACAGGTATTCCTGCAGCATTTGACCGAGGCGGGCTTGCTCGCCTCGGTGGGCGCGGTGCTCGGCGTCGTACTCGCCGGGGCCGGGCTCTGGGGCCTGCGGATCATGTACGCCTCGCCGCAAACAGGCTTCACGGGATTGATGCATGTGAATGGCTGGAGCTTTGCGATCACCGTCGCGCTCGCCATTGGCACATCGCTTGCCGCGGGGCTCTATCCCGCCTGGCGGATCGGCCGACTCGCTCCCGCCGTGTATCTGAAATCGCAGTGAGGCTCCCATGATCGCCCGGGACATCCGCCCGATACTCTCCGCATTGATACGCAACCGCACCGGCGCCGTGCTGGTCGCGCTACAGGTCGCGATCGCGCTGGCGGTCCTCGTGAACGCCGTCTACATCGTGAAGCAGCGGGTCGACAAGGTCGGCCGCCCGACCGGTATCGATATCGGGAACATCTTCATGGTCTCGAGTGTCGGCTTCGCCGCCGGCTACGACCATGCCGCAACAACCGGCACCGATCTCGCCTGGCTCAGGAGTCTGCCGGGCGTGCGCGCGGCCACCTTGTCGAGCGGCATTCCGCTGAGCGGCGGCGGCTCGTCGAACACGCTTTACCAGACAGCGGAGGCCAAAGGCGAAGGGACGCCGATGAACTACTTCTACGTCGACGAGGGCGGCGTCGATGCGCTCGGCGTCCGGCTCGTCGCGGGGCGCAACTTCCGCGCGGACGAAATCCTGCCGGAAGACCCGCTGCAGCATGAGGCTGTTCCGAGCGTCATCATGACGAGGGCGCTCGCGAAGGCGCTGTTCGGCACCGGGAATGCGGTGGGCAGGGTCACCTATGATGGGCTCGGTCGGCCCGTCACGGTGATCGGTGTAATCGAGCACATGCAGGGCTCGTGGGTCGACTGGGACAAGCTCGACCATGTGGGCCTTCTGCCGCGTCACGACGCAGGCCCGAACGCCGTCTACCTGGTGCGTACCGTGCCGGGGCAACGCGACGCGATCATGAAGCTTGCCGAGGAGCATCTCGCCGCATCGGAGCCCCGCCGCATGGTCCAGTATGTTCGCCCGCTCGACTACTACCGCGACCGCAGCTATCAGGGTGACCGCAACATGGCGATCTTCCTGGTCACGGTCACCGCGCTGCTCGGCTGCGTGACGGCGCTCGGCATTTTTGCACTCGCAACCTTCAACGTGAACGTGCGCACCCGCCAGATCGGCACCCGCCGCGCGGTCGGGGCGCGCAAGGCCGACATCGTGCGTTACTTCATGGTCGAGAACTGGCTCGTGACGACCGCGGGTGTCGTGCTGGGTGCGACACTCGCGCTCGGAGTCGGCTTCGTGCTGTCGCGCGCCTACCAGCTGCCGCGCCTCGACCTCTACTACTTGGCCGGCGGCGTGCTCGCGTTGTGGGCGATTGGTCAGTTTGCGGCCTGGCAGCCGGCGCGGCGGGCGGCGAAGATCTCGCCCTCTGTCGCTACCCGCACGGTGTAATGCCGGGTACCCTGCAACCCCCAGCCGCAATCCTGCATCCAAGTCATGAGGTCAGCCACCCAGGACGCTCTGCGCGACAGCCTGATGAATCGCACCGTCCTCGTGATCGACGACAGCGAGGCGGTGCGCACCGCGTTCGAGGTGCTGCTGTCGATCCACGGCGTGCGCACGCATACCGCGGCGTCGCCCGCCGAAGGGCTCGCAGTGCTCGCGCGTGAGCCGGTGCACCTCGTGATCCAGGACATGAACTTCCGGCGCGAGGCGACCAGCGGCGAGGAGGGCGTGCAGCTCTTTCGCGCCATTCGCGCGAGACAACCCGAGCTGCCCGTGATTCTCCTGACCGCGTGGACGCATCTTGAGACCGCTGTCGAGCTGGTCAAGGAGGGCGCGGCCGACTATGTGGCGAAGCC
>Ga0073899_10004210_pt1 | contig 12629 bp, 9 predicted proteins | sample KloWWTmetaKNB5Ph_FD_88975 | JGI IMG/M metagenome (GOLD analysis project Ga0073899, IMG submission 88975) | Active sludge microbial communities from Klosterneuburg, Austria, studying microevolution and ecology of nitrifiers - Klosterneuburg... | ecosystem: Engineered > WWTP > Aerobic digester >... | reverse complement strand
TGCAGGCGCGCCTGGCCGAGGTGGTCCAGGCCGGTGGCGAGGGACTGATGCTGCACCGGGCCGATGCCGCCTATGTGACCGGCCGGGCGGGCGTGCTCCTCAAGCTCAAGCCGCAGCAGGACGCCGAGGCGACGGTGGTTGGCTACACCGCGGGGCGCGGGCGGCATGCCGGGCGCGTCGGCGCGCTGCGCGTGCGTGACGACACCGGCCGCGAGTTCCTGCTCGGCTCGGGCCTGAGCGACGCGCAGCGCGAGGATCCACCGCCGGTTGGCGCCCTGGTGACCTACACCCACCGCGGCGAGACGAGCCGTGGCGTGCCGCGCTTCGCCACCTTCCTGCGTGTGCGCCACGAGCCCTGACGTGGCCGGCCGATGCGCTGCCGGACTGCGGTATGTTCCGGGGCATGCCTTTCGATCCATCCGCTGGTGCCGACTTCAGCTTCTTCTGGCACGACTACGAAACCTTCGGCCGCGTGCCACGGCGCGACCGGCCGGCGCAGTTCGCCGGCATCCGCACCAACGCGGCGCTGGAGGAGATCGACGCGCCGGTGATGTTCCACTGCCGGCCCGCACCCGACTACCTGCCCGACCCGGAGAGCTGCCTGCTCACCGGCATCCTGCCGCAGGCCTGCCTGGCGCAGGGCCTGCCCGAGCACGCCTTCGCCGACGCCATCCTGGAGCAGCTGGGTCGCCCGGGCACCGTGGGCGTTGGCTACAACTCGATCCGCTTTGACGATGAGGTGACGCGCCACCTCTTCTGGCGCAATCTCATCGACCCCTACGGACGCGAGTGGCAGAACGGCTGCGGCCGCTGGGACCTGCTGGACGTGCTGCGCTGCACCTGGTCGCTGCGCCCCGACGGCATCCAGTGGCCGACGCAGGCCGACGGCCGCCCCTCCTTCAAGCTGGAGCTGCTCACCGCCGCGAACGGCCTGGCGCACGAGGCTGCGCACGATGCGCTGTCCGACGTGCGCGCCACCCTGGCGCTAGCCCGCCTGGTGCGCGAGCGCCAGCCGCGGCTCTGGGATTTCTGCCTGCGCCTGCGCAGCAAACCCGCCGTGTTGGCCGAGATGGAGTCCGCGCAACGGCAGGGCCGGCCCTTCCTGCACATCTCCGGCCAGTACGGAACCGAGCGCGGCTGCCTGGCGGTGGTCTGGCCGCTGGCGCCGCACCCGACCAACCGGAACGAGGTCATCGTCTGGGACCTGGCCGAGGACCCGGCCGAGCTGTTCTCGCTCAATGCCGAGGCGATCCGCGCGCGCCTGTTCACCCGCGCCGAGGACCTGCCCGAGGGCGTGCGGCGCCTGCCGATCAAGACCATCCACATCAACAAGTCGCCCATCGTGATCGGCAACCTGAAGACGCTGACGCCCGCCGTCGTGGCGCGCTGGGGCATCGACCTGGACCTCGCCCAGCGCCATGCCGATGTGGCGGCGCAGCGCGGTGCCAGCCTCGGCGGGCTCTGGGACGAGGTGTTTGCCCGCCCGGCCGCGGCCGGCACGCCCGACGTGGACGAGGACCTGTACGGCGGCTTCATCGGCAACGCCGACCGCCGCACGCTGGAGCGGCTGCGCGCGCTGGCGCCTGCCGAGCTGGCCGAGCGGCATCCGGCCTTCGAGGACGGGCGCCTCGACGAACTGCTGTTCCGCTTCCGCGCCCGCAACCACCCCGCCACGCTCAGTGTGGAAGAGGCCGCGCAGTGGCAGGCGCACTGTGCCGAGCGGCTGCACGCCGGGGCGGGCGGCGCGCTGACGCTGGCCGCCTTCTTCGAGCGCATCGACCAGCTCGGCGACGGCCTGGCCGAGGACGACGAGCGCGGCCAGGCCATCCTGGGCGCCTTGTACGACTACGCCGAGCAGATCGCCCCAGAAACTTGACTTCCCCGTTGCGGCTGACGCCGCTCCCCCCCACGGGGCGCAGCCAGCGGACCAGCGAAGCCGGATCCGCGGTTGCCGCTGGACAACAGCCAGACTGGCCCAGATTGTGAGAACGAACCCATGACCATCCAATGGTTCCCCGGCCACATGGCCACGACCAAGCGCACGATCGCCGAGCGCATGAAGGCCGGCATCGACGTCGTGATCGAGATGCTCGATGCGCGCCTGCCCGGTTCCAGCGCCAACCCGCTGCTGGGTGACCTCACCCGTGCCAAGCCGACGCTGAAGATCCTCAACAAGCAGGACCTGGCCGATCCCGCCTGCACCGCCGCCTGGCTGGCGCACTACAACGCGCTGCCGGGCACCCGCGCGATCGGCCTGGACGCCAGCGAAACCGCACCGGCCCAGCGCCTGATCGCGGCCAGCAAGGAGCTGGCGCCCTTTCGCGGCGGGCTGGTCAAGCCGCTGCGGCTGCTGATCTGCGGCGTGCCCAACGTGGGCAAGTCCACGCTGATCAACACCCTGGCCGGCAAGCGCGCGGCCAAGACCGGCGACGAGCCGGGCATCACCAAGCAGGAGCAGCGCATCGCGCTGGCCAGCGACGTCTACCTCTACGACACGCCGGGCATGCTCTGGCCGAAGATCCTGGTCGACCAGAGCGGCTACAACCTCGCCGCCAGCGGCGCGGTCGGGCGCAACGCGCTGGAAGAGGAGGTGGTGGCCGCCGAGCTGCTCGGCTACGTGCGCCGCCACTACCCGGGGCGCATCGAGGCGCGCTACAAGCTGGGCGAACCCCGCGGTGGCAAGGGGGCCCAGGCCGACATCGCCGCGCTCAACGACGCCGAACTGCTCGAAGCCATCGGCCGGCGCCGCGGTGCGGTGCTGCCCGGCGGGCGCATCAACACCCAGAAGGCCGCCGAGATCGTGCTGACCGAGTTCCGCAGTGGTGCGCTGGGCCGGGTGTCGCTCGAAACGCCCGAGGAACTTGCCGAGTGGACCGCCATCGCCCTGGCGGCCGAAGCCGAGCGGGAGCGCGAGCGTGCGACGCGGGGCCGGCGCGGCCGCGCCGCAGCACTCGGCGATGAGGACGACACGGACGATGCTGCGGGCGCAGGCGACCCCGGCGCGGCTTGACCTGCGCCAGCCTTGCTGCGAACTGACGGGCCTACACTCGCCAGCGTTGTCCCTTCCCGCCACATCCGTCCAAGAAGCACAGCCATGACCCGAGTCGTCATCAGCGGCACCGGCCTGTTCCAGCCGTCCGAAATCATCACCAACGCGGAGCTGGTCGAGGCCTTCAACGCCTACGCGGCCCTGCAGAACGAGCAGAACGCCGCCGCGATCGCGGCCGGCACGGCGGTGCCGATCGAGCCGTCCAGCGTCGAGTTCATCGAGAAGGCCTCGGGCATCAAGCAGCGCTACGTGCTGGACAAGACCGGCGTGCTCGACCCGACGCGCATGTACCCGCGCTTCGCTGAGCGGGCTGACGACCAGCTCTCGCTGATGGCCGAAATTGCTGCCGACGCCGCGCGTAAGGCGCTGGCCGTGGCCAACCGGACTGGCGCGGACGTGGACATGGTGATCTGCTCGGCGGCCAACATGCAGCGCGCCTACCCGGCGATGGCGGTGGAAATCCAGCAGGCGCTGGGCGCGCGCGGCTTCGGCTTCGACATGAATGTGGCCTGTTCGTCGGCCACCTTCGGCATCGAGCAGGCGGTCAACGCGGTCAAGGCCGGCACGGCGAAGTGCGTGCTGATGGTCAACCCCGAGATCACCTCGGCGCACCTGGAATGGCGCGACCGGGACTGCCACTTCATCTTCGGCGATGTCTGCACCGCCGTGGTCGTCGAGGCCGCGGACACAGCCACTTCGGCCGACCAGTGGGAGGTGCTGGGCACGAAGCTGGCGACGCAGTTCTCGAACAACATCCGCAACAACTTCGGCTTCATGAACAGCGCCGAGGACAGCGACCCGAACGCGCGCGACAAGAAGTTCCGCCAGGAGGGCCGCAAGGTCTTCAAGGAAGTGGTGCCGATGGCGGCGGCGCACATCGCCGAGCACCTGCACGCCCTGCAGTTCGAGCCGACGGCGGTGCGGCGTTTCTGGCTGCACCAGGCCAACCTGGGCATGAACCAGCTGGTGATCAAGAAGCTGGTCGGCTCGGAGGTGAAGGCCGGCGACGACGTGGCGCCGCTGATCCTGGATACCTACGCCAACACCGCCTCGGCGGGATCGATCATTGCCTTCCACGAGCACCGCGCCGACCTGGCGGCCGGCGACCTGGGTGTGATCTGCTCGTTCGGCGCCGGCTACTCGATCGGCAGCGTGATCACGCGCAAGCTCTGACGCTGCATGCCGGGGCCTGCACGTCAGTCGATCAATGCGGCCGGCATGGTTTCCCTGACTGGCTGACGCGGGGGCAGGGCCGGCAGGGCGGGCAGGCTGCCGTCGGCCGCCCAGCGCGCCAGCCATTCCTCGGCGGGGCCGGGCCGTCCGTAGAAGTAGCCTTGCAGGATGACGCCCTCGGCCCGCGCGGCGAGGAACTGCGTCTGGGCCGGCTCTTCCACGCCCTCGGCCACCACCTTCAGGCCCATGTGGCAGGCCACGGAGAGGATGGTTTCGACCAGCGCGGCATCGTCGGCGCGGCGGGTGACGTCCTGGATGAAGCTGCGGTCGATCTTCAGCTCGGAGATCGGCAGGCGTTTCAGGTAGGCCAGCGACGAGTAGCCGGTGCCGAAATCGTCGATCGAGAAGTGCAGCCCCAGCGCGCGCAGCGCCTGCATGCGCTCGATGGTCTGCTCGACGTTGCCGATCACCAGGCCTTCGGTGATCTCCAGGGTCAGCAGGTGTGCGTCGATGGCGTGTTCGGCCAGCAACTGCTGCATCCAGGTCACGAAATCGGGCTGCCGGAATTGACGCGGGCTGAGGTTGATCGACAGCGGCAGCGACCGCCCGGCGCGCGCCTGTTCGGCGATCAGCCGCATGGCCTCGGTGACCACCCAGCGCCCCAGGCCGACGATCAGGTCCGATTCCTCGGCGATCGGGATGAAAACGCCCGGTGACACCAGGCCCTGGACGGGGTGCTGCCAACGCACCAGCGCCTCGGCTCCGGTCCAGCGGCCGGAGGTGTCCACCTGCGGCTGCAGGTACAGGCGCAGCTGGTCGTCGACCAGCGCCTGGCGCAGGTCCCGGTCGATGCGAAAGCGCTGCTCGGCGGCGTCGCCCATCGCCGACTCGAAGAAGGCGATCTGCGCGCCTCCCCGGGCCTTGGCCTGGTTCAGCGCCGTGGCGGCGTGGCGCAGCACCTGCGCGGCGCCCTGCTCGCCGCTGCCGGCCTCCTGGCCGTGGCCGTCCGGGCACAGCGCGATGCCGATGCTGGCGCTCACCGTCACCTGGTCCCCCGCGCTGTCCAGGGTCAGCGGCTCCAGCAGGGCGTCCTGCATCTGGCTGGCGAAGGCGTAGGCCAGGCGGCTGGCCGTGGCGGCGTCGGCGTCCAGGTCGGGCAGCAGGGCGGCAAACTCGTCCGTCCCGAGGCGGGCCACCAGCCGTTCGCTGCCGGCCAGTGCACTCAGCCGGGCGCCGAGGGCGCGCAGCAGGGCGTCCCCTGCCGCCTGGCCGCGCGCTTCGTTGATGGTCTTGAAGCGGTCGATGTTCAGGTGCACCAGCGCGGCGAGACGGCCCTGGAGGCGGGCCTGCCGCAGCGTCTGGACCAGACGCTCTTCGAGCTGGCTGCGGTTGGGCAGCCCGGTGATCGGGTCGTGCCGAGCCAAGTGGTGCAGGCGGGCCTCGGCCTCGCGCCGGGCGGTGATGTCCTGGCGCAGCCAGACGTGGTGCGAGATGCTGCCATCGGGCTGGCGCAGCGGGCTCACCCGGGTGGCCTCGATGCGCACGCTGCCATCAACGTGCTGGCCGCGCAGCTCACCGCGCCAGGCCTGCCCGCAGGCCAGGGTCTGCAGGATCGCGTCGTGGCTGTCGGGGTCGAGGTTCATGGCGCCCAGGCTCAGCACGTCCGCACCCAGGGCCTCGTCCGCGTCGCGCCCGAGCCGGCTCAGGGCGGCCGGGTTGGCGTACTCGACCCGGCCGCGCGTGTCGGTGATGAGCACGCCCTCGGGGCTCTGCTCGATGACCTGCGAGAACTTGCGCAGCTCGAACTCCCGCTCGGCCAGCTCGGCCGAGGTGCGGCGCTCACGATCGATGCGCAGCCGGTAGCTGTGGCGTGCGGCCAGCCCCATCGCCGCCGCCAGGGCGAACATGATGCAGAAGTAAAAGGCGACGATCGGCTCGCTGTCGCGCACCGGTGTGCCCACCCAGCCCCGGCCTTCGGCCCAGGCCGCCAGGCCGTACAGCGCGGCGGTTGCGCCGGTCATCAGCAGCGTCGTGCGTTGCCCCAGCATCCAGGCCGCACCGCTGATCAGCACCAGGAAGGTGGTCCAGTTGACGTTGTGCACGCCGCCGTGCATCCAGACGAAGACCGTGTTCAGGCCCCAGCCGCCCCAGAGCAGCAGCTGCGCTGCGGCGCGCGGGCGGCCGCTGCGCAGCAGCCACAGCACCAGCAGGGAGGTGGCGAGGAAGGCGCCGTTGATCCCCACATTGATGTCGAACTGCCCCGCGGTGACTAGGCGCAGCGCCATCAGCCCCAGGTTGGCCAGGGCCCCGGCCGTGGCGATGACGCTCAGCAGACGCAGCACCGACGGATCCGCCTGGCCCTGTCCCGGCGGGGGGCGGCGGATTGCCTGCGCATCGCGTGCCTGCGTCGTGGTCATGTGGGTCCTGCCGATCATTCGTCTGCGGACTGTAGGCAGCGCAGCGGGCGGTCGATCGGACGTTCAGCGTCCTGAATCGGGGCCTTCTCCCGTGCGCCAGCCGGGTTCGTGCACCGGTGGTCAGGCACCGAGCGCCATGGCGGTGGCGGCGATGTCGGCGCCCGCCAGCGGCTGCGGCGTTCCAGCAGCCCTGCCAGGGAGCGGGGGCAGGACCTGCTGCTCCTGCCAGCGCTGCAGCCACTCCCGGGCCGGCGCGGGCTTGCCGAACAGATAGCCCTGCAGGATCACGCTGGCGTCGCGGTGGGCGAGGAAGTCCGCCTGCTCCTGCGTCTCGACGCCCTCGGCCACTACCTTCAGCTGCATGTGTGCGGCCACCGACAGGATGGTCTCGACCAGGGCCGCGTCGTCCGGGTGCGTCGGCGCGTCCTGGATAAAGGCCTTGTCGATCTTCAGCTCCGAGATCGGCAGGCGCTTCAGGTAGGCCAGCGAGGAGTAGCCCGTGCCGAAGTCGTCGATCGAGAAGTGCAGCCCCAGGGCGCGCAGCTCCTTCATCCGTGCGATGGCCTGCTCGACGTTGCCGATCACCAGGCCCTCGGTCACCTCCAGGGTCAGCAGGCCGGGGTCCACGCCCTGTTCGGCCAGCAGGTTGCACAGCCAGGGCACGAAGTCGCCCTGGCGGAACTGCCGCGGGCTGAGGTTGACCGACAGCGGCAGCGCCAGGCCTGCCTGGGCCGCCGCGGCCATCAGCCGCACCGCTTCGGTGAACACCCAGCGGCCGACGCCGACGATCAGCTCGGACTCCTCGGCGATCGGGATGAACAGCCCCGGCGACACCATGCCCAGCGTCGGGTGCTGCCAGCGCACCAGCGCCTCGGCACCGGTCCAGCGGCCCTTGGCGTCGACCTGCGGCTGCAGGAACAGGCGCAGCTGATGGTCGGCCAGCGCCTCACGCAGGTCGCGCTCCACGCGGAAGCGCTGCTGGGCGGCATCGCCCATCGCCGACTCGAAGAAGGCGATCTGCGCGCCACCGTGGCGCTTGGCCTCGCTGAGCGCGTTGGCGGCGCGGCGCAGGGCCTCCGCCGGGGTGTCGACCTCGCTGGCCGGGCACAGCGCGATGCCGATGCTGGCGGTCACGGTGACCGGCTCGGCCTGCGAGAGCTGCAGCGGCTGCAGCAGCGCCTCGTGCACCTGGCAGGCCAGGCCGTAGGCCTGGTGGCTGGCGGCACCGGCCTCGGCCTCCAGGTCGGGCAGCAGCACCGCGAACTCATCGGCGCCCACGTGCGCCAGCAACTCATGGCGGTACAGCAGGCTGCGCAGGCGCAGCGCCAGGGCCTGCAGCAGGGCATCGCCGACGCCCTGGCCACGGGCCTCGTTGATGGTCTTGAAGCGGTCGATGTTGAGCACGACCAGGGCGAGGTGGCACCTTGCCTGTGTGGCCTGCTTCAGCCGCTCAGCCAGGCGCGTCTCCAGCTCCCGGCGGTTGGGCAGGCCGGTGAGCGCGTCGTGGCGCTCCAGGTGGGCCACGCGGGCCTCGGCCTCGCGCCGGGCGGTGATGTCCTGCTGCAGCCAGACGTGGTGCGTCGCCTGCCCGTCGGGCTGGCGCACCGGCGCGATGGTGATCGACTCGACCGACTCGCGGCCGTCACCGCGGCGCAGGTGCAGCTCGCCGCGCCAGGTCCGCGTCTCGCGCAGCGCCGTTGACAGCGAGCGCAGGTTGGCTGCGTTGGTCCGCGGGCTGACCATCTGGCGCGCGTCCCGGCCGATCAGGGCAGACGCCGCGCAGCCAGCGCGCTCCAGGGCGATGGCGTTGGCGTACTCGATGCGGCCTTTCAGGTCGGTGATCAGCACGCTCTCGGGGCTTTGTTCGAGCGCCTGCGTCAGCTTGTGCATCTCGGCCTCGCGCACGGCCAGGGCCTCCGAGTAGCGTTGCTCCCGCGCCAGGCGCTGCTTGTAGCTGCGCCGCGACAGCAGCGTCAGCGTAGCGATCAGCCCCAGGATCATGACGTTGTAAGTGCCGACGTAGGTGGTCGGCAGCACGGGGGCGGGTGGGAGCCACTCGTTGGCCTCGCTCGTGAGGAACACGGCCTGGGCCAGCAAGGTCATGCCCGTCATGGCCAGGGCCGGGCGGTGGCCGAGCAGCCAGGCGCATGCCACCAGCAGGACGGCGTAGTTCATCGTGTTGACGCTGCGTGCGCCGCCGGCCTGCCAACCGACGAAAGTGGTGATCAGCCAGCCGCTCCACATCATGAGGTGCGCCGCGGGGCGCCAGTTGCCGCGCCGGGTGAGCAGCAGGATGCCGATGCAGAGGGCTGCATAGGCGAAGTTCGCGGCGACGCTGCGGTCGAAGCCCGCGCCGCCGTGTGTCAGCCGGATCGTGCCGACGATGAGACAGGTGGGGACGCCGATGGCCGCGCAGGTCTGCAGGAGGCGCCGCCCCAGCTCGTCGCGACCACTCGGATCGTCGTCCGGCCGGAAACCGGCCGGCTGTGCCTTGCCCTGACTTGTTTTCATGTTTGCAGACTCGTTCAACCCTGGGCGCAACTGGACCATGGTTGCTGCATCGACAATCGGGGCGTGAAACCTGCAAATCCTGAGCTTCTCCTGCCCGCCGGCTCGCTGGACCGCATGCGTGCGGCCTACGACTTCGGTGCCGACGCCGTCTACGCCGGCCAGCCGCGCTATTCGCTGCGCGCACGCAACAACGAGTTCCGCCTCGAACAGCTTGCCCAGGGCATTGCCGAGGCTCATGCGCGCGGCAAGCGCTTCTTCGTCACCAGCAACCTGCTGGCGCACAACGACAAGGTGCGCACCTACCTGCGCGACCTCGCACCGGTGGTCGAGCTGCGGCCCGACGCCCTCATCATGGCCGACGCCGGCCTGATCATGCTGGTGCGCGAGGAGATGGAGCGTGGCCGCTGGCCCGAGATCCCGATCCACCTCTCGGTGCAGGCCAACACCACCAACTGGGCCGCAGTGAAGTTCTGGCAGCGTGCCGGGGTGGCGCGCATCATCCTGTCGCGCGAGCTGAGCCTGGGCGAGATCGAGCAGATCCGCCACGAGTGCCCGGATGTCGAGCTGGAGGTCTTCGTGCACGGCGCGCTGTGCATCGCCTACTCCGGGCGCTGCCTGCTGTCGGGTTACTTCAACCGCCGCGACCCCAACCAGGGCACCTGCACCAACGCCTGCCGCTGGTCCTACGGCACCCAACCGGGCAGCGAGGCCAACGATGCGGGCGAAGTGCAGCCGCTGACGCTGGATCAGGGCTTCGACTTCGCGGCCGAGCAGGCGCGCGGCGACGACGCCTTCGCCGCCTGTGGCGGTGCGTCGCGCCATCCGCTGGCCGACCGCGTCTACCTGCTGGAGGAGACGGCGCGCCGCGCTGGCGAGCTCATGCCCATCATGGAGGACGAGCACGGCACCTACATCCTCAATAGCCGTGACTTGCGCGCGGTCGAGCACGTCGAGCGGCTGGTGAAGATCGGCGTGGACTCGCTCAAGATCGAGGGTCGCACCAAGAGCCGGTACTACGTGGCGCGCACTGCGCAGGTGTATCGCCGCGCGATCGACGATGCGGTGGCCGGGCGGCGCTTCGACCCCGCGCTGCTGGTCGAGCTGGAGGGCCTGGCCAGCCGCGGCTACACGCCCGGTTTCCTGGACCGCCACGCCGCGCAGGACCTGCAGAACTACACCACCGGCCACTCGGTGGCCCAGCGCAGCCAGTACGTCGCCGAGGTGCTGGGCGTGGGCGAGGACGGCTGGGCCGAGGTGGAGACCAAGAACCGCTTTGCCGTGGGCGACAGGCTGGAGGTGGTCCACCCGGCGGGCAACCGTCTCGTCACGCTGGCCGAGATGCGTAACCTGGACGGTGAGCCGATCACGGTCGCCCCGGGCAGCCCGCTGCGCGTACGGCTGCCGCTGGGTGCGCCGGCCGAAGGGGCGCTGATCGCCCGCTTGCTGGGCGATTGATTCGGCGACCGACTCGGCGGGTGGCCCCCCTCCCCGGGCGTGTGAATCCTGTCACACCGCGGCCACACTCGTGGCTAGGATGGAGCGGTGTTCTGCTGGAGGTACACGCCATGACCGACCCCTGCCCCGTCGTCCACTTCGAGATGCCCTACCGTGACGCCGAACGCGCCAAGCGCTTCTACGCCGAGGCCTTTGGCTGGCAGATGCAGCAGTTCGGCCCCGAGATGGGCGACTACATCCTGGCCACCACCGCCACGGCGGACAGCAACGCCCCCGGCGCGGTGCGCGGGTCCATCAATGGCGGCCTCTTCCCCTTCAAGGCCGACTGGCCGATGCAGCAGCCCTCGGTGGTGATGGGCGTCGGTGACATCCGCGCCGCGATGGCCCGTGTCACCGCCGCTGGCGGCGCACTGATGGGCGAGCCGATGGCCATTCCTGGCGTGGGCGACTACGTGTCCTTCGTCGACACCGAAGGCAACCGCCTGAGCATGCTGCAGCCGGCGATGGGCGCCGCACCCGGCCAGGGTTGACCGCCATGCTGCGCCAGATCTTCGTCAACCTGCCCGTTGCCGACATGGACGGGCACCAGCGGGAGGTGTTCTGGATGAACATGGCAGCGGCGCCCGCCCAGATGTGAAGCGGCTCAGCCGTCGCCCTCGTTCTTGCCCCTGTCCTCGTTCTCTCGCTCTTGCAGATCGGCCTGCGCGTTCTTGACGGACTGGCGCCAGGCCCAGACGATGAGCGCGGCGACCAGGGCGATCAGCAGGAGTTCGAGCACGTCGGTTGGCCCTTGAAAAGAGAAAAGGCCCGCCAGAGGCGGGCCTTCGTCAAGGAGCGCGGGCGCTCCCGCGACCTCAGGCAGTCACGCCCTTGGCCGTCTCCGCATACTCCTCGATCTGGTCGAAGTTCATGTACTTGTAGATCTTGTCGGCGTTCTTGGCGACGACAGCCACTTCGGCCATGTATTCCTCGACCGTCGGGATGCGGCCCAGCTTGGAGCAGACGGCGGCCAACTCGGCGGAGCCCAGGAACACGTTGGTGTTCTTGCCCAGGCGGTTCGGGAAGTTGCGCGTCGAGGTCGACATCGCGGTGGCGCCTTCCCGGATCTGTGCCTGGTTGCCCATGCACAGCGAGCAGCCCGGCATTTCCATGCGGGCACCGGCGCCGCCCAGGGTGGCGTAGTAGCCTTCCTTGGTCAGTTCAGCGGCGTCCATCTTGGTCGGCGGGGCCATCCACAAGCGCACCGGGATGTCCTTCTTGCCTTCCAGGATCTTGCCGGCGGCGCGGAAGTGGCCGATGTTGGTCATGCACGAGCCAACGAACACCTCGTCGATCTTGGTGCCGGTGACTTCGGACATGAACTTGGCGTCGTCCGGGTCGTTCGGGCAGCAGACGATCGGCTCCTTGATGTCGGCCAGGTCGATCTCGATGACGGCGGCGTACTCGGCGTTGGCGTCGGCCTTCAGCAGCTTGGGGTCGGCCAGCCAGGCTTCGACCTTCTCGATGCGGCGGGCCAGCGTCTTGGCGTCCTCGTAACCGTCGGCGATCATGTTCTTCATCAGAACGATGTTCGAGCGCAGGTACTCGGCGATCGGCTCGGGGTTCAGCTGCACCGAGCAGGCGGCGGCCGAGCGCTCGGCGGCGGCGTCGGACAGCTCGAAGGCCTGTTCGACCTTCAGGTTCGGCAGACCTTCGATCTCCAGCACGCGGCCCGAGAAGACGTTCTTCTTGCCCTTCTTCTCGACCGTCAGCAGGCCGGCCTTGATCGCGTACAGCGGGATCGAGTGGACCAGGTCACGCAGCGTGATGCCGGGCTGCATCTCGCCCTTGAAGCGCACCAGCACCGACTCGGGCATGTCCAGCGGCATCACGCCGGTGGCGGCGCCGAAGGCCACCAGGCCGGAGCCGGCCGGGAAGCTGATGCCGATCGGGAAGCGGGTGTGCGAGTCACCACCGGTGCCCACGGTGTCGGGCAGCAGCAGGCGGTTCAGCCAGCTGTGGATCACGCCGTCGCCCGGGCGCAG
>Ga0073899_10004209_pt1 | contig 12629 bp, 8 predicted proteins | sample KloWWTmetaKNB5Ph_FD_88975 | JGI IMG/M metagenome (GOLD analysis project Ga0073899, IMG submission 88975) | Active sludge microbial communities from Klosterneuburg, Austria, studying microevolution and ecology of nitrifiers - Klosterneuburg... | ecosystem: Engineered > WWTP > Aerobic digester >... | reverse complement strand
CCGAGGATGATCAGCACATCGAGCAGCACCACGAGCGCAGCACGCACCGCGAACGGGCGCGGCCGCGACATCTCGAGGGCGAGGCGCACGGTGCGACGCTCGGCCCCGACCTCGATGGGGCGCAACGCGGTGACGAGACGACCGCGTCGCGCGAAGTTGGCGTCGCTAGCGGTGGCGGCCGCCGGCGTGAAGGAGACGCGGTAGGGCGGATCGCGTGGTGCGCGCCAGTTGATCAATCGTCCGAAGCGCGTGGGCGCGATCAATCGTGAACGCGGCCCGATGGTGACCGTGACGATGGTGTCGGGGGCGAGTGGCACCACCAACACCTCGTGCCGCCCCGCCCCGCGCAGCAGCGTGGTGCGCCGCGCGGCGCCGCCGCCCTGACGGACCAGCGAGTCGAGGTCCGCCCAGACCACGTCGAGTGCATCGAGCGCCACCTGATCGCGCGGCGGCAGGCCGTCGCTGTCCCAGAGCGCGAGGTGCGTCGGCACGCCGAGCGCCTCGAGCGGCGAATCGAGCCACGCGACCAACAGGCGATCGAGTGTGGTGGGTCGTGCCGCGATCAATTCCGCACCATAGCGATCGAGCGCTTCGCGCGCGGCACTGTCGGGGCGCTCGCCCAGTCGCTCCACGTCCTGTTGTGCCAGCATCATCCGCTGTTCGAGCGAGGCCCCCCAGGTTGCGAGCGCCGCGAGGATGCCGGCGGTGGTGGCAATGGCGAGGAGCCTGGCGCGCGGCGTGGTGAGGGGGAGGAACACCGCCAGCGGCAGCAACCAGAGCGGTGCGTACCACCACGCCCACTGGCTCGGCAGCCATGCGACGATGCCGATCACGCCAACGCCCACGGCGAGTGCCGCGGCCGCAAAGCCCCAGCGCGCCGTCCCCTCGTGATCCTTCGGGGTGCGCAGCGGCGCCGAGGCGACGGCGAGGAACGACGCGGTGGCGAGCGCCAGCACCGCCTGCCACCAGAACCACGCGAGGATCGACGTGGACTCGGTGACGGGCACCACCTCGCGCCCCATCAACGCCACCAACGGCGGCGTGGTCGCGAGCAGGAGCACCGAGGCCACCAGGCCGATCGAGGTGCGTCGCAGCGGTCTGCGCCAAAGCAGCACGGCGAGCAGCAGCAACGCGACGGCCGCGAGCATCGCCGCCACCGCCGTGGCGCCGAGGACGGCAGGCGCCACGTCCACGCGCATCACCGCCCAGAGCGGGACGAGGATCGCGCCGGCGCGCACACCCACGGGGGCACCACCGATCAGCGTGAGCACCGCCACCACCGTCATCGCCGCGGTGAGGAGGAGTTTGGCGAGGTCGCGCTCGCGCTGCACCAGTGCCGCGGGCTCCGGTGCGACGGGAATCATCGCGGCACGCACGCCCGCAATCGCGGCCGAGACAGTCGGGAAGCGCAGTTCCGACGCGGGCACCTCCCAGCGCCAGCCGACCCGCTGCCATCCCCCGGCGCCGCGAGCCAGCGAGGTGCCCGCCGTCGGGACCCCCGGGGCTGCGTCGAGCAGCAGGGTGACCTGCGCCTCGCGTCCGCCACGGCTCCGCGAGACCACGGCGAGCTTCACGAAGGGGGTCGTGATCAGGGTGACCTCGCCGCGACCCGCCATCGGGGGAACGCGATGCGGCCCCACCACCGCCAGGACAGAGTCACCAGCGAGCACGGTGATGGCCCGTTCCACCGAGCCATCGGCCGTGAGGTCGGTGAGGTCGGCACTGCTGGGCGTGGCCGCCAGACGTTGCAGCGCGTTGTCGGCCGCGCGGGTGGCCGAGGCGATCGCCGAGCCGAGGAGGCGGTCGCGCCCCGCTGTGGCGTCGGCGAGGGACTCGGCGACGAGCCCCCCCGAGAGGCTCGAGGCCCGTCCGAGCCGCCAGGCGACCGTCCCGGCCACCGCGCCCAGAATAAGGAGACCCAGGGCCGCGGCCCGCATGGCACGCCCCCCGAGCCGGGCCACCACCCCGCCAACCACCAACGCGACCAGGGCGGTGGCCAGCGCCAGGAGCCATCGGCCATCCCTTCCGGCCTCGCCTGCCAGTAGGATTGTGCCACCCAGCAGGAGCCAGGGTGTCGGCCCTGGGGGCCCGGTGGATGTATCACCTTGAAACTTTGACTGGGGCTGTTCGTACAAGGCCATATCAGTCTTCATCTCTTTCCGAAGGATGGCCCATGTCGAGTCGTTTGGTTGGCGGTCTGCTGGCACTGCTGGTGGTCTCGGGTGCCCCCGGGGTCTCGGCTCAGGCAGCCGCCCAAGTGCCCCGTCAGCTCTCGTTGTCCGAGGCGCTGGTCCTCGCCCGACAGAACAGCCCGACCTATCGTCAGACGCTGAATGATGAGGACCCGGCGGCCGCGGCGGTACGGGCGGCGTACGGCGCCCTCTTCCCGACCCTGAGCGGGAGCACCGGCATCAACTACAGCCGGGCCGGGCGGCAGACCTTCGCCAACCAGGTCTTCTCGCAGGGATCCAACACCATCGGATCGAATTACAACCTCTCCGCCTCATGGAGCCTTTCGGCGCGTGAATTAATGGCACCGGGGCAGCAGAAAGCCCAGCAGCGGGTGGTGGAGGAGAATATCACGGGCGCTGGGAATAACCTCACGGCCGACGTGACGACCCAGTACCTCGCGGTGCTGCGGGCGTCGGCCTCCGTCGAAGTTGCGCGCCAGCAGCTTGCGCGGAATGAGGACTTCCTGACGCTCGCCCGGGCGCGGCAGCAGGTCGGCCAGACCAACATCATCGATGTGCGCACCGCCGAAGTGAATCGCGGTCGCTCCCAGGTGACCCTCCTCCGCGCCGTGCAGGCCGAGACGGACGCGAAGATCGAATTGATCCGCCGGCTGGGCATGCCGACCCAGATGGATGTCGACTCCCTGCGCCTCACCGAGCAGTTCCAGCTCGTCGAGCCGACCTACCAGCTCGGCGCGCTGCTGGCCGCCGCCGGCGTGGACAATCCGACCATTCGCGCCGCCGACGCGCAGCACGAGTCGGCGCGCATCGGGGTGCGCGTGGCCAAGGCCGCGTACCTGCCCTCCTTCACGGTCAGCACGGGCCTCAGCGGGTTCACGCAGCAGTACACCGACATCAATCCGCAGCTGGCCGGGGCCCTCGCGAGCGCGCAGGGGACCAAGGCGAATTGCGAGTTCCAGAACGGCATCCTCTCGCGCCTGACCACGCCCCATCCGGCGCCGAACGGCGGGCTGATTGCCGACTGCAACAGCTATGCGGGACTCGACGCCACCGGCGGTGCCCTGCAGGCCGACATCAGCCAGGCGATCCGCGACCGGAACAGCGGCTGGCCGTTCTCCTACACGCGCCAGCCGTGGTCGATCTCGGCCGGGCTGTCGCTCCCGCTGTGGGACGGCTTCTCGCGCGCGCAGGCGACGTCGCAGGCCAAGGCCCAGGAAGATGACGCCCGCGAGGCTGCGCGCGCGCGGCGCCTCGAGGTGGCCGGGACGGTGCAATCGCGCCTCGGCGGGGTGCGCACCGCGTATCAGGCGGCCGTGACGCTCGAGGCCAACCGGACGCTGGCGCGTGAGCAGTTGAGCCTGGCGCAGGATCGCTATCGGATCGGACAGGGCACCGCCCTCGAAGTGGCCGATGCACAGAATGCAGTGACCCAGGCCGAGGCGGACTACGTCACGGCCGTGTACGACTACCATCAGGCCGTCGCGGCGCTCGAAGCCGCGGTCGGTCGCCCCCTTCGCTGACGCAGAGGACACAGCCCATGTCTCGTGGAGTCAAGATCGGTCTCGCCCTCGCCGTGGTCGCCGTCATCGGCTTTACCGTCATGAAGGTCCGTGGCGGCAATGACAAGCCGGTGGAGGTGCGCCTTGAGGACGTCGCCGCCCGCGACCTCGTCTCGGCCGTGACAGCCAGCGGCAAGATCGAGGCGAAGAGCCAGGTGGACGTCTCGTCGGAAGTGACGGCGCGCATCCTCAAGATCACGGTGAAGGAGGGCGACCTCGTCACCAAGGGTCAGCTGCTGGTCGAGCTCGACCAGGTGCAGTTCAAGGGCGCCGTGGATCGCGCCACGGCTGCGCTGACCTCGGTCGAGGCGCAGCTGCTGCAGGCGCGCGCCAACCGCGACCAGGCCAAGCGCGCGCTCGACCGGAATCGCGAGCTCAAGCGCACCAATCCGACGCTGATCGCCGACGAAGTGCTGGAGCAGTCGCAGCAGTCGTTCGACGTCGCCGAGGCGCTGCTCAAGTCGAGCCAGGCGCAGGTGCAGCAGACGCAGGCGTCGCTCAAGGAGGCACAGGACAACCTGGCCCGCACGCGGCTCTACTCGCCGATCGCCGGACGCGTGGTTCGGCTCGCCGTCGAGGAGGGCGAGGTCGCGCAGACCGGTGCCTTCTCGCGCGACGTCGGCCTCCTGATGCGCATCGCCGATCTCTCGGTCATCCAGGCGCTCGTCAAGGTCGACGAGACCGACGTGGTGCGCCTCGAGCTGGGCGATTCCGTGTCGGTGGCGATCGATGCCTTCCCCGACACCGCCTTCGTCGGACGCGTGACCAAGATTGCCAACAGTGCCGCCACCGCGGCCGCTGGTGCCGGCACCGCCGATCGCGCGGTGGACTTTGAAGTGGAGGTCACGCTGACCAATCCGCCGACCGACGTCCGCCCCGACCTCAGCATGACGGCGCGCATCGTCACCGACGTGCGCAAGGGCGTGCTCTCGATCCCGATCATTGCGCTCACCACGCGGCCGGACAGCGCGATGGGCGACGCCGCGACCGGGCAGCCGCTGACGCAACCGTCCGACACCGCCGGCGGCAAGAAGCCGAAGGACAAGGAAGGCGTCTTCGTCGTCGAGAACGGCGTCGCCCGCTTCCGCACGGTCAAGGTCGGCATCGCCGGCGACGAGCACTTCGAGGTGCTGACCGGCCTCAAGAAGGGCGAGACGATCGTGGCCGGCAGCTACCAGGCGATTCGCGACCTCAAGGATTCGGCCAAGGTCAAGAGCGTGGAAGTCCCGGCGGGGACGGCGGTGAAGCAGTGAGCGACGCCATCATCCGCCTCGAAGGGATCAAGCGCGAGTACGTGATGGGGAGCGAGCGCGTGCTCGCCCTCCGCGGCGTGGACCTGGAGATCGGGCGCAACGAATACGTCGCCATCATGGGGCCCTCGGGCTCCGGCAAGTCGACGATGATGAACATGCTCGGCTGTCTCGACACGCCCTCGGCCGGTCAGTACTGGCTCAACGGCCAGGAAGTCTCGACCATGGTCGACGACGACCTCGCCCGGGTGCGCAATCGCGAGATCGGCTTCGTGTTCCAGACCTTCAACCTGCTGCCGCGGGCCACCGCGCTCGCGAACGTGGAGCTGCCCCTGGTGTACGCCGGCGTGTCGACGCGCGAGCGGAAGCGCCGCGCCGAGGCGGCGCTGGAGCGGGTCGGGCTGGGCAACCGGATGGACCACCGCCCCAATGAGCTCTCGGGCGGGCAGCGGCAGCGCGTGGCGATCGCCCGCGCGCTGGTCAACGAGCCGTCGATCCTGCTCGCCGACGAGCCGACCGGCAACCTCGACTCGGCCACCAGCGTCGAGATCATGCGGGTGTTCGGCTCGCTGCATGCGCAGGGGCAGACGGTCATCCTCGTGACCCACGAGCCCGACATCGCCGCGCACGCGCACCGGGTGGTGGTGCTGCGCGACGGCAAGGTGGACAGCGACAAGCGCAACGAGTCGCCCGTGACCGAGGCCGCGGCCTGAGATGCCCTTCTTCGAGGCGGTTCGGCTCGCGTGGGACTCGATCCGCGCGCAGAAGCTGAAGAGCTTCTTCTCGCTCGTCGGCGTCCTGATCGGCGTGACCTTCCTGATCGCGGTCGTCTCGATCGTGCAGGGCATGAACGTCTACATGACGGAGAAGTTCGCCGGCGCCCTCATCGGGGTGAACACCTTCCAGGTGCGCTCGCGCCCGAACATCCAGACCGGCGACAGCAGCGAGGAGGAGTGGCGGCGGTGGCAGCGCAATCCGCGCATCACCATCGAGGATGCCGCCTACCTCAAGGAGCGGATCACCGTCCCCACGCGGATCGCCGCCGCGGGCAACGACCAGGTCACGCTCAGCTGGCAGGGGAAGGTCGCCAAGCAGATCACGCTCAACACCGTGGATGCCGAGTTCTTCCAGATCAAGCATTACGACATCGCCCAGGGGCGCGCCTTCTCGCCGCAGGAAGTGAACATCGGCGCGGCGGTGGTGGTGCTCGGCTCGGAGCTGGGCAAGCGCCTCTTCGACGGGCGCGACCCGCTCGGGCAGACCATCTCCGTCGGGGGCCTGCCGCACCGGGTGATCGGTGTCGTCGCCGAGCAGGGGACGCTGTTCGGGATCTCGCTCGACAAGTTCGCGATCACGCCGATCACCTCGCCGGCCCGCCGGCTGGTGAACCGGCCGCACATCATCGACGAAGTCCACATCCAGGCCATCTCGCCCGACCAGATGCGGGCGGCGATGGAGGAAGTCACCGTGCTGATGCGCGGTCGCCGTGGGCTCCGGCCGGGCGAGGCGAACGACTTCCACCTGCAGTCGGCCGAGGGGGCGCTCTCCGGCTGGGAGCAGATTTCTCAGGTGCTCTTCCTCGCCCTGCCGGGACTGGTGGCCATTTCGCTGGTGGTCGGCGGCATCGTGATCATGAACATCATGCTCATGGCGGTCAGCGAGCGCACCCGCGAGATCGGTGTCCGCAAGGCACTTGGCGCCAAGCGGCGTGACATCATGGCGCAGTTCATCGTCGAGTCGGCCACGCTGTCGGTCACCGGCGCGGCCATGGGCATCGGCACCGGACTCCTGCTCGCCTTCGCGGTGCGTGCCTTCACGCCGTTGCCGGCGGCCGTGGCGCCCTGGTCGATCTTTGTGGGCGTCGGGCTCGGCATCTTCGTCGGGATGGTGGCGGGCGTCTATCCGGCGCGCCAAGCCTCCCGGCTCGACCCCATCGCGGCACTGAGGCAGGAATGAGCGAATTCGGACGCGGCAACCTGATGGCCCGGGCGCTCGAGGGCGTCACCCTCGCGCTCGACTCGGTGCGCGCCTCCAAGGTGCGTGCCGCGCTCACCATCCTCGGCGTGGCCATCGGCGTCATGGTGGTCATCGCGATGGCGGCGACCATCACCGGGATCCAGAACTCGGTCAGCGAGATCGTCCAGCGCGCCGGACCGAAGTCGTTCTACGTGATGCGCTACTTCCAGGCCGGCATCCAGATCTCCGACGGCTCGGATGAGATGTCGCCGTGGCGCCGTCGGCCGCGCATGAACCGCGAAGAGGCGGAGATGATCAGCCGCCTCCCCGCCATTCAGGCGGTCAACATCCGCGAGTCGGCCAACTCCCGCATCTCCTACGGTTCGCGCTCGATCCCGTCGGCGCAGGTCGAGGGGCAGAGCACCAGCTGGATGCAGGTCGAGGGCGGCGAGCTGCTGCAGGGCCGCAACTTCTCGCCCACCGAGGATGCCGCGGGCTCGCTCGTCGTGGTCATCAATGGCCCCGCGGCAGAGGAGCTCTTCCCCGGCGCCGACCCGCTTGGCCGACAGATCAAGATCTTCGGGCTCCCCTTCACCGTCGTGGGCCTCTATCAGGACCCGACCGGGCTCTTCTCCGAGGAGCAGCCGAAGATCATCATCCCGCACACCACCTTCGTGAAGACGGCCACCTTCGCGTGGGGTTGGCTCAACATCGCCGTCTTCCCGACGGCCGCGGTGAGCCAGGCCGAGGCGATTGACCAGGTGACGGCGGCGTTGCGGGTCAAGCGCGGCCTCAAGCCGGGCGCCGAGAACAACTTCGACGTGGTCTCCGGCGACAAGTTCATGGAGAGCTTCAACTCCATGACCGCCGGCTTCTTCCTCGTCATGCTGGTGCTCTCCTCGGTGGGCCTGATGGTGGGCGGCGTCGGCGTCGTGGCGATCATGATGATCTCCGTGACCGAACGCACCCGCGAGATCGGCGTCCGGAAGGCGCTCGGCGCGACGCGCGGCGAAATCCTCTTCCAGTTCCTGGTCGAGGCCGCCACGCTGACAGTCCTCGGCGGCATGATCGGCATGGCGATGGGCGCGGTGATCTCGTGGGGCATCCGCACCTTCTCACCGATCCCGGCCTCGATTCCGCTCTGGTCCATTGCGGCGGCGCTGATTGCGTCGGCCGTGACCGGAATCTTCTTCGGGCTCTATCCGGCGAACCGGGCGGCAAAGCTCGATCCGGTGGAGGCGTTGCGGTACGAGTAGCAGCCTGACGCGAACTTCCGTCATCCCGAGCGAAGCGAGGGACCTGCGTAGCCGCCATCACGCAGGTCCCTCGCTTCGCTCGGGATGACAGCTTTCGCCCCCCTCACCCCTCCCCCCCGCGTTCCACCCCCCGCGGCCTCACGGCCGCACCTGATCTCTGGGTATCTTCTTCGCATGCCCTACTCCGAAGCCCTCCGCCTGGCGCTCCAGACCATCTGGTCGTCCAAGCTGCGGGCTTTCTTCACGCTCCTCGGCATCATCGTCTCGGTGGCCTTCCTGGTGACCGTGGTGGCGGTGATCCAGGGGATGAACGCCTACGTGAAGGAGAACCTCACCGGGGCGATCATCGGCACCAACGCCTTCCAGGTGCGCCGCACCCCCATCACCGTGGGCCTGCTTGACGACGCCCAGATCAAGGAACTCGCCAAGCGTCCGCTGATTTCGAAGGACGACGCCGAGGTGGTGCGGCGCGCGCTGCCCGACGCGCAGGGCGTGGCCCTCCAGTCGGGGTGGCCCACGCCAAGCGCGCTGGTGATCTCCGGCAACCAGTCGGTCGGAGGTGTGCTGATCTTCGGGGTGACCCCGGACTACCAGCTAGTGCAGGACTACAAGATCGCTGCCGGGGAACCGCTCAATGACATGGACATCCGGCGGCGCCGCCTGGTGGTCGCCGTCGGCATGGACGTCGCCAACAAGCTCTTCCAGTCGCCGGAGGCCGCCATCGGACAGACGGTGCGGGTTGCCGGTCGGCAATACGTGGTGAAGGGGGTCTTCGCGTCAAAGGGCCAGACGCTGGGACAGTCGTTCGACGGCTTTGCGCTGCTGCCGCTGCCCGTGTTCGAACAGGTCTGGGGACGCCGACGGACCACCGTGATCTCGGTCAAGATGCGCCAGGCGGAAGAGATTCCCGGGGCGATGAACCGCGCCGAGGAGGCGATGCGTCTGGCGCACCAGCTGCGCCCGGGCGCGCCCAACGACTTCACCGTGGACAAGGCCGATGCCCTGCTCGCCTTCTGGACCGCGCTCACGGCGTTGCTCTTCACCGTCGTGCCGGCCGTGGTCTGCATCGGCATCGTCGTCGGCGGCATCGTGATCATGAACATCATGCTGATGTCCATCAGCGAGCGCACCCGGGAGATCGGCCTCCGCAAGGCGCTTGGCGCCAACCGCCAGGACATTCGCCGGCAGTTCCTCGTCGAGACGGTCCTCCTCTCGCTGCTGGGTGGCGTGATCGGGGTCCTCGCCGGGTGGACCTTCGCCACGCTGGTCTCGGCCTACTCGCCGCTCCCGGCGCGGGTGACCGGCTGGTCGGTCGGGGTGGCGCTGCTGCTCGGTGCCAGCACCGGCATCATCTTCGGGGTGTATCCCGCCACGCGCGCGGCGAAGCTCGACCCGATCACCGCCCTCCGGAGCGAGTAGCCGATGGCCTTCCGGATCAGCAACGTGGCCGAAGGGGTGGTGCTGGCGCTCGACGCCATGCGCGCCAGCAAGCTGCGCAGTGCGCTGACCATCCTCGGCGTGGTGATCGGCGTCACCACGGTCATGGTGATGGCGTCGCTGGTCAACGGGATCCAGACGCAGATCTTTGCCTCGGTGGAGAATGCGTCGCCGCAGACCTTCTACGTGGTGCGCTTCTTCTCGTCCGTGCCGCTCAATCCCGATCGGCTCCCGCCCGAGGTGCGCGCGCGCAAGGTGCTCGACGAAGCCGACGCGGAGGCGCTGCGGCGGAGTGACCAGCTCCGGTATGCCGGGCTGATGGTGCAGGTGCAGCAGAAGATCGAGGTCGCCGGCATCCAGTCGCAGGGGCTGATGATCTACGGGGCCGACAACAGCTATCTCGAGATCCAGGGCGGGTCGCTGCTGTCGGGTCGCTTCTTCTCGCAATCGGAACTCAAGTCGGGCCGGCCGGTGGTGGTGCTCGAGCAGGAGGTGGCCGAGCGCCTCTTCGGGCGCACCGACCCGCTCGGCGACCTGGTCCGCATCGGCGGGACGTCGTTCACCGTCATCGGGATCTACGCCAAGCCGGACAACATCTTTCAGCCGCCCGGGGCCAGCGACGGCGGCATCGTCCCGTTCCGCGCCGCCAAGCAGAACTTCCAGTACGACGAAACCAACTCGCTCTTCATCGCGGTGCTGGCACAGCGCGGCGTTTCCGTCCCGGTCGCCAAGGATGCCGCCATCGCGACGTTGCGGCGCGCGCGCGGGCACCGCCCGTCGGTGCCCAATTCCTTCGACGTGATCACGCAGGACCAGATCCTCGACACCATCACCTCTCTCACCTCCGCCTTCTTCCTGGTGATGATCGCGCTCTCGAGCGTAGCCCTCCTGGTGGGCGGCATCGGCGTGATGGCGATCATGATGGTCTCCGTCACCGACCGCACCCACGAGATCGGTCTCCGCAAGGCGCTCGGCGCCACCAAGAACGAGATCCTCTGGCAGTTCCTCGTCGAGGCGGCCACGCTGACCGGCGTGGGGGGCCTGCTCGGCATCATCGTGGGGCTCCTCATCGGCGAGTTGCTCAAGATGGTGCTCGCGCTCGACAGCGGCGCGCCGCTCTGGAGCGCCGTGGTGGCCGTGACGGCCTCCGTGGGAATCGGCCTGGTCTTCGGGATGATCCCGGCCGGGCGCGCGGCGCGGATGGACCCGGTGGAGGCGTTGCGGCACGAATAGCTTGTCATCCTGAGCGGGTGCTCCCAGAGTGTGTCATCCTGAGCGGAGCCCCGCCCCCGCAGGGCGGCGGGGCGAAGTCGAAGGACCTACTCAACGTATTGTCATCCTGAGCGAAGCCGGCGTAGCCGGCGAAGTCGAAGGACCTACCCGGCGCTCGTGGAAGGGGCACGCTTCAGTAGTGTCATCCTGAGCGAAGCCGGCGTAGCCGGCGAAGTCGAAGAGCTTGCCCTGAGCTTGTCGAAGGGACCTGCTCCGGTATTGTCATCCTGAGCGGAGCCCCGCCCCCGCAGAGCGGCGGGGCGCAGTCGAAGGACCTTGCGCGCCGTGACGCGCGTTCCCAACAGGCACCGGCGGTGACAAATCCTTCCAATCAGGATTCACCGATTCAACCAGGTCCAGCTTCTTCAATCTGCGCCACCCCTTCAGCTGCTTCTCCCGCTTCAATGCCGATTGAGCATCTCCGGTCTGTTCGCAATACACCAGGCGATGCACGTGGTACTTGGCAGTGAAAGCGTTCACCCCGCCTTCCCGATGCTGGGCCAAGCGGCGCGGCAGATTCGACGTGACGCCGATGTAGAGGACGCGACTGCGACTAGCGAGGATGTAGACCCAGTAGATCATGACGACGCACTCCGAGAGAGGGAGGCGAAGGGTTGCGGGGCGAGGAGTGAGCGCGCGGGGCCGGATTGCGTGGAGTGGGGCTTTCGAACGCGGAAACGAGGTCCATTCGACAAGCTCAGGACAAGCTCTTCGACTTCGCCGGCTACGCCGGCTTCGCTCAGGATGACAATACGTTGAGTAGGTCCTTCGACTTCGCCGACTTCGTCGGCTTCGCTCAGGATGACAGTAGCCGGCGAGGTCCCTTCGACAAGCTCAGGGCAAGCTCTTCGACTCCGCCCGCTGCGCGGGCTTCGCTCAGGATGACACTTCGTTGAGGAGGTCCTTCGACTGCGCACCCCTGCGGGGTGCTACGCTCAGGATGACAAATGCTGAGTGGCCTCGCTCAGGATGACAACTCTTCACATTCGCCGTACCTTTCCCCATGCCCCTTGACCTCCTCGCCGCCGTCGCCCACCCGGATGATGCCGAACTTCTCGCCGGTGGGACCCTTGCCAAGGCCGTGGACGCGGGACGCCGCGTCGGGATTCTCGACCTCACCCACGGCGAGATGGGCTCGCGGGGGAATGCCGAGATCCGGGCCCGTGAATCGGCGGCCGCATCGCTGGTGCTGGGCATCACGGCTCGGACCAATGCCGGCCTCCCCGATGGCCACCTCCAGAACAATGACGCAATGCGCCGGGTCATGGTCGAGCAACTGCGCCGCCTCAAGCCGCGCGTGGTGATCGCCCCGTACCCCGTCGGACGCCACCCCGACCACCGCATCGCCGCCGAGCTGATCCGCGACGCCTGCTTCCTCGCCGGCCTCAAGAACTATCCCGCCGATGGCGAACCGTGGAAGCCGTTCAAGCTCATCCACGCGCTCGCCTATCGCGAAGATGCCGTGAAGCCGACCTTCGTGGTGGACACATCGGCCCAGTTCGAACGGAAGCTCAAGGCCATCGCCTGTTATGCGTCGCAGTTCACCGACGACACCATTCAGGCGGGCGAGCTCTACCCCACCGGGCAGCCGCTCCTCGACCTGATCCGCACCCAGGACGCCCACGCCGGATCGCTGATCCGCGCCGCGTATGGCGAGCGATTCTGGACCGCCGAGACCATGGCCGTGGACGACGTGACCCGGCTCGG
>Ga0073899_10004208_pt1 | contig 12630 bp, 11 predicted proteins | sample KloWWTmetaKNB5Ph_FD_88975 | JGI IMG/M metagenome (GOLD analysis project Ga0073899, IMG submission 88975) | Active sludge microbial communities from Klosterneuburg, Austria, studying microevolution and ecology of nitrifiers - Klosterneuburg... | ecosystem: Engineered > WWTP > Aerobic digester >... | reverse complement strand
CACGTCGTCGGCGGTCAAGGGCGTGCCATCGTGGAAGCTCACGTCCGGCCGCAGCCTGAAGCGCCAGCGCGTGGGCGCCGTCATCTGCCAGGAAACGGCCAGCGCAGGCTCGAGCTGGAACTTTTCGTTGCGGCCGACCAGCGACTCATAGACCTGGAAGGCCACGCGCGAGTGGTACAGCAGCGCCAGTGCATGCGGGTCCATGGTCTGCGGATCGAAGGCAGTGGCGATGCGCAGCGAAGCCGGATGTGCGGCGCTGCTGGCCAGCAACAACAGCGCCAGCGCGAAACGAAGACAGCCTAGGAAGATGCGGGCAGGGGGCATGAGCGGCGGGTGCGCGAATCAGCGCCGGGCCGCGCGGGCGGCGTCCAGGAAGTCGTGCAGGATGGGTGTGTCGTCCAGCGTCACGGGGTGCGCCGGGTCGTGGAATTCCGGGTGCCACTGCACCCCCGCGACATAGCCGGCACCGCCGCGGCGCACGGCTTCGATCATGCCGTCTTCCGGGCAGCGCGCTTCCACCACGAAACCGGGCGCCAGGTCCTTGATGCCCTGGTGGTGGATGCTGTTGGTGGTGGCCCGCTTCACGCCGGGAAACAGCGATGCCAACCGCGTGCCCGGCACGAATTCCACCGCGTGGTGGTGGTGTTCGTATCGGCCCGCCACGCGGTGGTCCAGCGCTTCGGGGCGCTGCGTGGGGATGTCCTGCAGCAGTGTGCCGCCGTAGGCCACGTTGAGCAACTGCAGCCCGCGGCAGATGCCGAAGACGGGCTTGCGCGCGGCCACGAAGGCGCGGATGAGTTCCATTTCGTAGCGGTCGCGCACGCGGTCGCCGCACCAGTCTTCGTGCAGCGGGGTCTCGCCGTAGCTCTCGGGCGCGACGTCGTTGCCGCCCTGCAGCACCAGGCCGTCGAGCGCGGCGGCGTAGTCGTGCAGGTCGAGGTCGCTGCGCTTGACCACGCTGTCGGCATCCACCGCCGGCACCATGACCGCCATGGCCCCGCCCGCCAGCAGCCAGTGCGCCACCGACTGCTCCAGGTAGTGCAGGGTTTTCGTCCATACGCCGGCCCGTGGCATGCCGTCCGCGCCGGGGTAGTAGATGCGTGCCGAGACGCCGATGAGCAAACGATCGTGCATGGCCGGGCATCATCGCCTGCGGCAAGCGCCGCCGGTATTCGGCTATGCCCGGCCCCTAATTCCTCGGTGCATCAAGCGGGCGAACTGTGTGGTAGGAGCGGGCATCCGCCCCGGGGCCCTTGCGGCCTCACTCTTCGTCGGCGGCGCCGTCGTCCTCGTCTTCCTCGCGGGCCTTCTTCGCCCGCGCCGCCAGCGGGTCGGCGAGTCGTGCCATGTCCTGCACCAGCACCGAAGGCGGCACCGTGCCGGCCAGCCGCGTGGCCGGCAGCGGCAGCGTGCTCATGTAGGGCGCGCGGCTGTAGCTGTCGGTGGCGCGGTGGATGAAACTGAGCGAGATGGCGCTGCCGGCCAGCGTCGCCGCGGCCACGGCCGCGGTCACGGTGCGGCGGTAGGCCGGCAGCACGTGCACCATGTGCTCGCGCAGCCACAGCGCGAACAGCAGCACCTGCAGCGGCGCGGCCAGCCGCCACAGCCAGGGCCAGCCGAGCGACGCCGCCAGTGGCGGCAGCATGGCGTCGGTCAGCTGGACGGCCAGCATCCAGGGCAGCGTGATGCGCAGGTGGCCGGCGAAGTCGAAACGGTGCTGGAAGACCTTGGACAGCAGTGCCCACAGCCCGCACCAGCCGGCCACAGCCACCGGCAGACCCACCACCACGGGCAGCCAGGCCGTGAGGTCGGCGCCGGGGTCGAGGCCGAGCCCCAGTTCGGCCAGGGCCAGCGCCAGCAAGGCCAGCCCCAGCAGCCAGGGCGTGGCCACCGCGGCGGCGGCGGGCAGCGGTTTCTCCGCCGCCAGGGTTTCGCCGGGCAGGCGCAGCCGCAGCCGCGTCTGGCCCAGCTGCAGCGTGGCGCCGGCTTCGGGCAGCAGGCAGGTGCTGCCGGCGCCGTGGCGGCGGCCGTCGACCGCCACGCCGTTGGCGGTATCCAGCACCGTCAGCACGAGGCGGCCCTGCGCGTCGGGCCCGATGCTGGCGTGCCGGGGCGCGACGTAGGCGTCGTCGAGCACCATGCGGTTGGACAGCGCGCGCCCCAGCGTCAGCGGCCAGGCGTGCACGTCCACGGTGCGGCCGGCCCGGCCGTCGCGCTCGAAGCACTCGATCAGCGCGAGTCGTTCTTCGGCGTGGACCATGCAAAGCCGTCCAGGTAATGGGCGGTCAGGCGCTGCGCGCTGGCCAGGCTCACGCCGCGGGCGTCGAAGCGGCCCTGCACGCCGATCTCGCTGCCGTCGAGCGTGGCCACCAGCACGCTCAGGTCGTGCAGGCCCTCGAGCTTCTTGTAGGCGCGCAGGCAGACCACGGCGCGCAGCGGCAACCCGTCGCGGTCGATGCTGCGCTCCACGCAGCGCGGAGCGGTGCGGTGGTTGTCGTCCACGCCCATGAATTCGTTGCGGAAGCTGGCCGAATAACGTTCGGCAAAACGCAGCGCACCGAGCCTGCTGCCGTCGTAAGCCTCGTGGCGCACCGACAGGTGGCCGGTGAGCAGCGAGCCGCTGACGAAGATGCGGCTGTCCATGGCGCAGTCGCTGCGCTCGAACTGCAGACCGCGCACCGCCTGCGGCGAGCCGCGGCCCCAGCAGCGCATGAACGCCTCCTGCGGCACCGGAATGGCATAACGCGGGTGACCGGCGCTGCGCCAGGGCAGGGCGACGAAGCGTTCGGTGAGCGTGGCCTGGTGCGCCTGCAATTGCCGTGTCACTTCGGCCCAGGCCGGCTCGGTGACGGGCATGGCGCCGCGCCCGCGTTCGATCAGGTCGCGCACTCGCGCGGCCGGCACCAGGAAGCTGACCTGTTCGCCGTCGCGCCGGGCCGCCACGTTGACGCCGATGAGCCGGCCCTGGTCGTCGAGCGCCGGGCCGCCGCTCATGCCGCCGCTGAGCGAGCCGCCGAAGAACAGCGTTTCCAGGAAGCTGCGTTCCACCGGCCCGTTGTAGCTGCCTTCGGCCACCGCGAAGCCCACGTCGAGCGGGTTGCCCAGCGAGAAGATGCGCGCGCCGCGCGGCAGCGGTTCGTCGGCCGGTCGCAGCGGCACGGCGCCGCGACCGGCCAGCGGCGCCGGGTCGGCGGGGCGCAGCAGGGCCAGGTCGTGGACGACGTCGAAGGCCAGCAGTTCGAGCGCGCCCTGCCGGCCGTCGACGGTGGCGTAGACCAGCCGGTGGCGGCTGGGCTGCAGAGCGAACTGGCTGATGACGTGGTAGTTGGTAACCAGCAGGCCGGACTCGTCGACCAGAAAACCCGAACCCACCGAGGACTGGCTGTCCTGCGTCTTGAGCAGCGTGCGCACCTGCAGCAGGCGCGGGCGCGTGCGCTCGTAGATGCGCTGGCCTGTGCCGGAGAGCGCCGATTCGGCGGCCGGGCTCGCGGGGCCGGGTGGGGCGCTGGCGGCTGCAGCGGCGGCCTCGGCGGTGGCGGCGCCGGCGGCGTTGATGGACAGCACCAGCCACAAGCCTGTGGCCGAGGCCAGCGTGACCCAGCCGGCCCGCCATGCTTGCGGGAGGAACCGACGGCCGAGACGGAGCAGGGAAGCGGCGACGCCGGTCAGGTGCATGGATGCATCTTAGCCGCAGGGGCCTGCGCCGGGCGCGGCGGGCGGCACCGGGTCGAATCCGCGGGCCACCACGGCGGGCTGCGACCCGACCGGCACGGTACGCGGGCCCGTGCCGGCGCCGCGCCAGCGCCGTCAGATCAGCCGGGCGGGCGACATTCTTTCCGGCTGCACGCCCTGGATCTGCAAGGCTGGCGGCATTGGCATCCCCAGCAGCAAGGCCTCGGCCAGCAGCGCTGCGCCGGCCGCGCTCTGGATGCCGTAGCCGCCCTGGCCGGCGAGCCAGAAGAAGCCCGCTGCGCGCGGGTCGGCGCCGATCACGAGTTCGCCGTCGGGTGCAAAGGTGCGCAGCCCCGCCCAGGTGCGGCGCGGGCGGCGGATGACGAGCGTGGTGCGCTCCTCGATGCGCGCGATGCCGGTGGCGATGTCGATCTCCTCGGCCACCACGTCGTGCGCCGGCACCGGGTCGGCGTTGGCCGGCGAGCCCAGCAGCTGGCCGGCGTCGGGCTTGAAATACCAGCCTTCGTCGACCGCCACCACCGCGGGCCAGCCGCGGTGGTCGTGACCCGGGGCTTCGAAGGTGAAGGCGCTGCGGCGCCGCGGCTGCAGGCCCAGCGGTGCCAGGCCGGCGCGCTGCGCCACGGTGTCGGCCCAGGCACCGGCGGCGTCGACGAGCACTCGCGTGCGCACACTGCGGTCGCCCGACACGGCCAGCGTCCAGCCGCCGGGACTCTGCTGCGCGACCAAGAGCTCGGCGTCGGTCCACAGCGTGGCGCCCAGCGCTCGCGCGCGGCGCAGCGCCTGCTGGTGCAGCGCATGCACGTCGATATCCATGGCGTCGGCTTCGACGATGGCGCCGACCAGACCCAATGGCTGCAGGGCCGGCACCCGCGCCAGGGCCGCGCTGGCGTCGATGTGCTGCACGGCGCTGCCGCTGGCCTGCAGCGCGGCGAACTGCCCCGCCAGCAAGTCTTCCTGGCCTTGCCAGGCCACATAGAGCACGCCGCGCGGCGACAGCACCTCGGGCCCGATCTCGGCGCGGCTGGCGCGCGTGAGCGCACGCGCCTGCGGCGGGCCGTAGCTTTCCATGAACATGGCGGCACTGCGCCCGGTGCTGTGCAGGCCGGGCTGCGCTTCGCGTTCCAGCAGCAGCACGCGGCCATGCGCCGCCAGCCGCGCCGCCAGCGTGCAGCCGGCGATGCCGGCGCCGACGACGGCGAAGTCGAACTCGAAGTCGTTGGGCATCACCGTGCCGCCGCCTCAGTCGCGCATCAGCGTGCTCTTGCCGAACAGGCTCTCGATCAGGTCGACGGCCAGTGCGGCGGTCTTGTTGCGCAGGTCCAGCGCCGGATTGAGCTCCATCACGTCCAGGCTGGCCAGACGCCCGCTGTCGGCGATCATCTCCATGCACAGCTGCGCTTCGCGGTAGGTCGGCCCACCGGGCACCGTGGTGCCCACGCCAGGGGCGATGTCGGGGTCGAGGAAGTCGACGTCGAAGCTCACGTGCAGGTGCGTATTCGCGTCCAGCGTGGCCAGGGCCAGCTCCATGGTGTGGCGCATGCCCATCTCGTCGATATAGCGCATGTCGAAGACCTCGAGCCCCACTTCGTGCACGAAGCGCTTCTCGCCGGGGTCGACGCTGCGGATGCCGATCTGGCGCAGCGTTTTCGGGTTCAGTGCCGGCACCGTGCCGCCGATTCGGACGAGCTCCTGCGGCCCGTGCCCGCACAGGCAGGCCACCGGCATGCCGTGGATATTGCCACTGGGCGTGAGCACGCTGGTGTTGAAGTCGGCATGGGCGTCGAGCCACAGCACGCGCAGCTTCCTGCCGGCCTCGCGGCAGTGGCGCGCCACCGCACTGATGCTGCCGATGCCCAGGCAATGGTCGCCGCCCAGCAGGATGGGCAGGCGCTGCAGCCGCAGTTCGGCCAGCACCGCCTCGTGCACGAGTTCGTTCCAGGCCACCACCTCGTTCAGGTGGCGGTAGCCGTCCACCGGCGGCAGCCAGGGGTTGGCCGGGCCGGCGAGGTTGCCGCGGTCCTGCACCTCCAGGCCGTGGCCCTCCAGCGTGGCGGCGAGGCCGGCCACGCGAAGGGCCTCGGGCCCCATGCTGGCGCCGCGCGCGCCGGCGCCGATGTCGGTGGGGGCGCCGATCAAGCTGATGTGGCGTTGGTTCATGGGCGAGCGTTCAGATGTCGACGGCGAATTCGCCGGTCTGCGTGGGCGGCAGGTCGAAGCCGTAGTGCGTGGCGAGCACCTCCCAGGCTTCCTCGGCGGTTTCCACGAAGCGCACCAGTCCGGTGTCGCCGGAGCTGATCATGCCGGTCTCGACCAGATAGTCGAAGTCGATCAGCCGCTGCCAGAAAGCGCGACCGAAGAGCAGGATCGGCCGCGCGCGGCTCTTTTTCGTCTGCACCAGCGTCATGGTCTCGAACAGCTCGTCCAGCGTGCCGAAGCCGCCCGGGAAGCACACCAGCGCGATGCTGCGCATCAGGAAGTGCATCTTGCGCAGCGCGAAATAGTGGAACTGGAAACACAGCTCGGGCGTGATGTAGGGGTTGGGCGCCTGCTCGTGCGGCAGCACGATGTTCAGGCCGATGCTCTTGCCGCCGACCTCGTGCGCGCCGCGATTGCCGGCTTCCATGATGCCGGGGCCGCCGCCGGTGACGACATAGATCGGCGTGGCGTGCTCGCGCGAGCGTTCGGTCACCATGCCGGCGAAGCGGCGCGCCTCGTCGTAGTAGCGGCTCATCAGCGCGGCGGTCTCGGCGCGGCGCAGCGCCTGCGGGTTGCCGCCGGCGCGCGCGGCTTCCAGCGCCAGCGCGGCGTCCTCGGGCGGCGTGATGCGCGCGCTGCCGAAGATGACGATCGTCGATTCGATGCCCTGCTCCTGCTGCATCATTTCCGGCTTCAGCAGTTCGAGCTGCATGCGCACCGGGCGCAATTCCTCGCGCAGCAGGAAGTCGGTGTCGGTGAAGGCCAGCCGGTAGGCGCTCTCCGGGCCGGCATAGCGCGACGGCTCGGCTGCGACGGCGGCCTCTTCCTCGGCGGTGGGGAAATTGCGGGCGGCGAGGGGGGGCTTGTTCGTATCCATGGCGTGCAGCTTAACCGCGGTACGGGCGGCGCTCTTAGACCGGGGGCGACAAGGTCTGCACATAGTCGTGCAAGGCCGTGTGCACGGTGGAGACGCGGTATTCCACCGGCCGGTCGCCGAAGCTCAGCGCCGTGCGCCGCAGTTGCAGCATCGGCGTACCCGGTGCGACGCCGAGCACGCGCGAGACGGCATGGCTGGCCGCCACCGCGCGCGCGCGCTCCTGCACGCGCAGCACGGTGATGCCGAAGTCGTCCTGGTACAGCCGGTAGATGGTGCCGGGGCGGGTGCGAAAGCGCCTCTCCGTGAGGCCCTTGAACAAGGCCAGGGGCAGCAGAAGACGGTCGTGCACGACGGCGCGGCCCTGCAGCAGCAAGCGGTTTTCCACCAGCCAGGCGGCATCGCCGGCGCGCTGGCCCAGCGCCTCGGCGGCCTCGTCGTCGAGCCGGCCGCGTTCGAAGGCCAGCAGTTCGACGCTAGGCACCTCACGCAGGCCGTCGCCACGTTCGACGTGGAAGAACTGGAACAGGAAGCGCTCGCTGCTGTGCGTGGCGACGAAGGTGCCGCGACCCTGGCGCCGCAGCAGGATGTGCTCGGCCACCAGCTCGCCCACCGCCTGGCGCAGCGTGCCCACCGAGACGCCGAAGGCGGCGGCCAGCGGCGTCTCGCTGGGCAGCGTGGCGCCAGGGGCCAGCGTGCCGTCCTCGATGGCGCGCAGCAGCGCGCGCTTGACGGCGCGGTACAAGGGCATGCCCGGCGCGGGGCTGATCGGCGCGAAGCTGCGGGTGTCCATCGCGGCGATTGTCGCCAGGGTGAACGCCAAGATTCAAGTCATCTGTATGACCTGATTGACAGGCGTGTCCAGCGCCCTAGCATGCGGCCCTGTTCGCGCCATCCAGGCGCAGCCCAGGAGGACACCCCCGATGATTCATTTCGTATTGCACGACGCCAGGGACACGGTGGCCGTGGTCGTGGTCGAAGGCGTGAAGGCCGGCATGCCGCTGCAGGGTTGGATCATGGACGAGGACAAGTCCATGACCGTGACCGCCAGGCAGGACATCCCCATCGGCCACAAGGTCGCGCTGTGCGACATGGCCGCGGGCGACACGGTGCTGAAGTACGGCATCGACATCGGCAAGGTCGTGGCCCCCATCCAGGCCGGCGAGCACGCGCACGTGCACAACATCAAGACCAAGCGCTGGTAAGCGAAAGGGCAACCATGTCAGTGATCAGCAAAGACACCACCTTCCTGGGCTACCGGCGCGAGAACGGCCGCGTCGGCGTGCGCAACCACGTCGTCATCCTGCCGCTGGACGACCTGTCCAACGCCGCTTCGGAGGCCGTGGCGCACAACATCAAGGGCGCGCTGGCCATTCCGCACCCCTACGGCCGGCTGCAGTTCGGCGCCGACCTGGACCTGCACTTCCGCACCCTCATCGGTGCCGGCTGCAACCCCAACGTGGCCGCGGTGGTGGTCATCGGCATCGAGGACGGCTGGACGCAGAAGGTGGTCGACGGCATCAAGGCCACGGGCAAGCCGGTGGTGGGTTTCGGGATCGAGCAGCACGGCGACCACGACACCATCATGCGCGCCAGCAAGGCGGCGCGCGAGTTCGTGCAGTGGGCCAGCGAGAAGCAGCGCGAGGCCTGCCCGATCCACGAGCTGTGGGTCAGCACCAAGTGCGGCGAGAGCGACACCACCAGCGGCTGCGGCGCCAACCCGGCCGTGGGCGACGCCTTCGACAAGCTGCACGCGCTGGGCAGCTATCTGTGCTTCGGCGAGACCACCGAACTCACCGGCGGCGAGCAGATCGTGGCCGCGCGCTGCGCCAACGACGCCGTGCGCGAGCAGTTCATGTTCATGTTCAACCGTTACCAGGACGTGATCAACCGCCACAAGACGAGCGACCTGTCGGACAGTCAGCCGACCAAGGGCAACATCCTCGGCGGCCTGACCACGATCGAGGAAAAGGCGCTGGGCAATATCCAGAAGATCGGCAAGAAGTGCACCGTGGACGGCGTCATCGACAAGGCCGAGATGCCCACCCACCCGGGGCTGTGGTTCATGGACTCGTCGTCGGCCGCGGCCGAGATGGTGACGCTGTGCGCGGCTTCGGGCTACGTGGTGCACTTCTTTCCCACCGGCCAGGGCAACGTCATCGGCAACCCCATCCTGCCGGTGATCAAGCTGTGCGCCAACCCGCGCACCGTGCGCACGATGAGCGAGCACATCGACGTCGACGTCACCGGGCTGCTGCAGCGCGAACTCACGCTCGACCAGGCCGGCGACAAGCTGCTGGACTGCATGCTGCGCACCGCGAACGGCCGCCTGACGGCCGCCGAGGCGCTGGGACACCGCGAATTCGTGATGACGCGCCTTTACGAATCGGCTTGAGCGCATGAGCACCCATCGCATCGCCGTCATCCCGGGCGACGGCATCGGCAAGGAGGTGATGCCCGAGGGCCTGCGCGCGCTGGACGCGGCGGCGCGGCGCTTCGGCATCGACCTGGCCTGCGACCATTTCGACTTCGCCAGCTGCGACTACTACGCGCAGCACGGCCAGATGCTGCCCGACGACTGGAAGCAGCGCATCGGCGGCCACGCGGCCATCTTCTACGGCGCCGTGGGCTGGCCGGCCACGGTGCCCGACCACGTCTCGCTGTGGGGTTCGCTGCTCAAATTCCGGCGTGAATTCGACCAGTACGTGAACCTGCGCCCGGCGCGGCTGATGCCCGGCGTGCGCAGTCCGCTGGTCGATCGCCAGGGCCGGCCGCTGGCGCCGGGCGCGATCGACATGATGATCGTGCGCGAGAACACCGAGGGCGAGTATTCCAGCATCGGCGGGCGCATGTTCGAGGGCACCGAGCGCGAGGTCGTGATCCAGGAGACGGTGATGTCGCGCGTGGGTGTGGACCGCGTGCTGAAGTTCGCCTTCGAACTGGCGCAGCGGCGGCCGCGGCGCAAGCTCACCTCGGCCACCAAGAGCAACGGCATCTCGATCACCATGCCTTACTGGGACGAGCGGGTGGCGGCCATGGCTGCGCAGTATCCGGGCGTGGCGGTGGACCAGTTCCACATCGACATCCTCACCGCGCATTTCGTGCAGAGGCCGACGCAGTTCGACGTGGTGGTGGCGAGCAACCTGTTCGGCGACATCCTGTCCGACCTGGGCCCCGCCTGCACCGGCACCATCGGCATCGCGCCCTCGGCCAACCTGAACCCCACGCGCGAATGGCCCAGCCTGTTCGAGCCGGTGCACGGTTCGGCGCCGGACATCGCCGGCAAGGGCATCGCCAACCCCATCGGCCAGATCTGGTCGGGCGCGCTGATGCTCGACTTCCTGGGCCACCGCGACGCCCACGACGCCATGCTGGCGGCCATCGAAGCCGTGCTCGCCGACCCGGCTGCGCCACGCACGCCCGACCTGGGCGGCACGGCCGGCACGGCCGACGTAGGCCGCGCCATTGCACAGGCCATCGAACAAACCAACCGGGGTTAGCGCCGATGACGGCGGCGCCTGCATACGGCAATGTGCGGTCTCGCCGAATTGTTCCGATCCTCGACACAAGCAGGAGACAAGACATGACCCGAAACGCTCGCACGATCCCGGCCGCCCTCGCCGGCCTGGCCCTGGCAGCGGCCGCCACGCTGGCCGGCGCGGCCGGTTACCCGGAAAAGACCGTCAACTACATCATCCCCTTCGGCCCTGGGGGTGAGTCCGACATCTCCGCACGCCTGCAGGAACCTGTTTTCAAGAAGCTCACCGGCCAGGGCCTGGCCATCCAGTACAAGCCTGGTGCGGGTGGCGCGGCCGGCTGGGCGCAGCTCAACAGCATCACCGGCGACGGCTACACCGTGATGGGCACCAACCTGCCGCACATCGTGCTGCAGCCGCTGCAGAAGGACGTGGGCTACAAGACCGACGAGATCACCACCGTGTTCTGGTTCCACTTCACGCCCGACGCGCTGCTCGTCACCGCCGACAGCCCGATCAAGAACCTGAAGGACTTCGTCGAGGCGGCAAAGAAGGCGCCGGGGGCGACGACGCTATCGGGTTCGGGCACCAATTCGTCCAACCACCTGGCGCAGCAGCAGTTCGACAAGATGGCCGGCATCAAGACCACCTACGTGCCTTTCGGCGGCACCGGGCCGTCCAACACCGCACTCCTGGGCAAGCAGGTCAGCGGCAGCTGGGGCTACACCACGGTACAGATGCAGCTGGGCGACCAGGTGCGCTGCATCGCGGTGTCGATGGAGCAGCGCCACCCGAAGCTGCCCAACTGCCCCACCTTCAAGGAGCAGGGCTTCAACCTGGTGGGTGGCGCCTACCGCGGCGTGGCGGTGCCCAAGTCGACGCCGGCCGACGTGCAGGCCAGGCTGGCCGAGATCCTGGCCCAGATCAACGCCGACCCGGAGTTCATCCGCAAGATGGAAGACGGCGGCTTCGCCATGCTGAACGTCGGCCCGGCGCAGATGGCCGGCTTCATGGCCGAGATCAAGGCACGCTACGAAGCGCTGGCCAAGGAAATGGGCATCGTCAAGCAGTGAGCGCGTGAGCTGAAGCGCCCCGCAGCGGCCGCCGCATGGGAAGCCTGGAATACCTTCTCGCGGCGCTGACGCCGCTGAACCTGCTGCTGGCCCTGGCCGGCGTGGTGGCGGGCACCGTCATCGGTGCCTTGCCGGGCCTGACTGCCACCATGGCGGTGGCGGTGCTGGTGCCCTTCACCTTCGCCATGGAGCCGGCCGCGGCGCTGATCGCGCTGGGCGCCATCTACACCGGCGCCATCTACGGCGGCGCCTATGCGGCCATCCTGCTCAACACGCCGGGCACGCCGTCGTCCATCGCCACCACCTTCGACGGTTACCCGATGGCGCGTGCCGGTCGCGGCGACCTGGCGCTCACGCTCGCCTGCCTGTCCTCGGTGGTCGGCGGGCTGGTGGGAGCCGGCTTCCTGCTGCTGCTCGCGCCGCCCATGGCCACCGTGGCACTGAAGTTCGGACCGGTGGAATATTTCTGGCTCGCCGTCTTCGGCCTCACGCTGATCGCCTCGCTGGGCGAAGGCAGCACCGTCAAGGGTCTCATCGGCGGCTGCGTGGGGCTGCTGCTGTCGATGGTCGGCGTGGCCGAGGTCGGCGGCGACGTACGCTACGTGGGCGACTTCAAGGCCTTGCTGGGCGGCATCGACGTCGTCTCGGCGCTGATCGGCCTGTACTGCGTGCCGGTGCTCATCGAACTCGTGGCCTCGCCGGGCCAGCACCTGGACGCCGCCGGGCGCGTGGCCAGTTTCCGTTTGCAGGAGGCCAGCGCGCTGATGGGTCGTGCCAAGGTCAACCTGGCGCGCAGTTCCGTGATCGGCACCATCGTCGGCATCCTGCCGGGGGCGGGCGGGTCGATCGCTTCGCTGGTGGCCTACTCGGAAGCCAAGCGGGTCTCGCCGCGCCGCGACCAGTTCGGTCATGGCGAACCGGAGGGCGTGATGGCCACCGAATCGGCCAACAACGCCACCGTCGGCGGCGGCTTCATCCCCACGCTGGTGCTGGGCATTCCCGGTACGCCGCCCGACGCCATCATCCTGGGCGCGCTGCTGGTGCAGGGCATCCGCACCGGGCCGACGCTGTTCACGACCCAGGCGCCCATCGTCTACACGTTCATCTGGGGCCTGATCCTGGCCACGATCATCATGCTGCCGGTGGGTCTGCTGATCGGGCGCTTCGCATTCAAGTCCATCGTCGCCATTCCGAAGGCGGTGCTGGTGCCCGCGGTGGCGCTGCTCACGGTGCTGGGCAGCTTCGCGGTGCACAACAACCCGCACGAGGTGCAGCAGATGGTGGTGCTGGGTGTGGCGGCGTGGGTGCTGGGGCGGCT
>Ga0073899_10004207_pt1 | contig 12631 bp, 5 predicted proteins | sample KloWWTmetaKNB5Ph_FD_88975 | JGI IMG/M metagenome (GOLD analysis project Ga0073899, IMG submission 88975) | Active sludge microbial communities from Klosterneuburg, Austria, studying microevolution and ecology of nitrifiers - Klosterneuburg... | ecosystem: Engineered > WWTP > Aerobic digester >... | reverse complement strand
GGACCTCGGCCGCCGGGGCCGGGAGGTTCCAGCGGCCGAGGTTCTGCCCCCAGCACGACACCTCGTTGGTCGCGTTCGCGATCGCGCACGTCGCGTGCTTGCCGGTCGCGACCCGGCGCCACTGGCCGGGGACCACGGTCGGCGTGAACAGCGTCGACGTCGTCCCGATCCCGAGCTGACCGTCGCTGTTCTTGCCCCAGCAGCGCACCTCGCCCCCGGTCAGCGCGCAGTGGAAGTCGGTGCCGCTGGACAGCGCGGTGACGCCGGTCAGACCCACGACCGGCGTGCTCGGCGCGCTGGCCACGCCGAACCCGCCGTTGCCGAGATCGCCGCGCCCGCCGAAGCCGAGGCAGCGGGTCTGGGCGCCGGTGGTCGCGCACAGGCCGCGCAGGCCGGCGCTGACCGCGGTGACCCCGGTCAGGCCGAGGTCGGCCGGTGGCCCCGACGAGGTGGTGCCGTAGGAGCCCCAGCATCGCGCGGTGCCGTCGGCCAGCCGCGCGCACGAGAACGACTCGCCGGCCGAGACCGCGCTGGCGCCGCCGACCGCCACCGGCAGCGACGGCGCGTCGGTGACCGCGCCGTTGTGCCCGAGGCGGAACGAGCCGCTCGCGCCCCAGCAGTACACCGCGCCGTCGCCGATCGCGCAGGTGTGGGCCGCGCCGCAGGCCAGCCCCGTCCACTGGATCCCGGTGCTCGGACGAACCACGGCGACCGCCTGCGCGGTCGCCGACCCGGCGCCGGCGCCGTCGCCGAGCTGGCCGCTGTCGTCGCTGCCCCAGCACACGACGTCGGCGCCACCGCCGACGATCGCACACGCGTGCGCGCCACCCGCGCACACCGCGGTCGCGGTCGCGATCGCGACCCCGCCGGGCCCGTCGACCCGGACCGGCGTGGCGGTGGTGGTCGTGCCGCCGATCTGGCGCGCCGAGGCGTCACCCCAGCAGTACACCTCGCCGCCGGCGCGGACGCCGCACGAGTGCCGGAGGCCCGCCGCCACCGCGGACCAGTCGGTGTCGAGGCCGACCTGGCGCGGCGTGGTGAAGCGACGGTCGGCCGACGCGGTGGCGAACGCGCCCGCCTGATCGCTGCGGTTGTCACCCCAGCAGTACATGGCGCCGCCGCGCACCGCGCAGGCGTGGCGGTTGCCGGCGGCGATCGTCGTCGTCGTCACCCCGCCGTCGAGCGCCGGACCGTCGGGCAACGCGTCGGGCAACGCGTCGGGCAACGCGTCGGGCAACGCGTCGGGGGCGGCGGCGTCGAGGCACGACGCCTCATCCCCGGGCCGGTGGCAGTAGCCGTCGCCGCGACAGGTGAAGCCGGTCGGGCAGCGGTCGCCTTCACCGCAGGCGAGCTGGCAGTCGGCGGCGCGGGGTTGGTAGCAGCCCCGCGCGGCGACCGCGAGCAACGCGGTCATGAGCCCGCGCGCCAGGAACTTCATGCGTCCCAGCGTGCCACATCCCCACGCCGGGCAGGGCGGCCGGGCGTTCGCGATGACGCGGCCGGCGCCCGGACCAGCGCGCTGGCTAGCTAGGGCAGCGGCGCGACCGGGGTGGCGTGGTTGTGCGCGCCGGGCACGCCGATCGCGCCGAAGCGCGACAGGCCCCAGCAATACAGCGCGCCGGCCTTGATGCCGCAGGCGTGGGTGGTGCCGGCGCTGACCGCGGTCCAACCTGGCCCGGCGTCGATCTGCCGCGGCCGGCTGATCGGATCGACCGAGGCGACGCCCAGCTGGCGCGCGTCGTTGGTGCCCCAACAGTACAGCGCCCCGGCGTGCACCCCACAGGTCGCGCGCGCGCCGGCGGTGATCGCGGTCCATTGCGCCGACGCGGGCACGGTCACCGGGGCGGGCGTGAAGCGATCGACGTCGTCGCCGGTGCCGAGCGCGTAGGCGTTGCCGTCGCCCCAACACCACAGCGCGCCCTCGCGGACCGCGCACGCGTGGGTGCCGCGGAACGCCGCGGCCAGCGCGGTCACCGGCTGCACCGGGGTCCCCAGGTTGATCAGGCCCTCGGCCGCGCTCGGCGCGGTGACGCCAGTGCCGTCGCCGCGCTGGCCATCGCGGTCGCTGCCCCAGCAGGCGACGTCCCCGAGGTCGCCGATCGAACAACCGAAGCCGACGCCCAGCGCGACCTGCGACCAGGTGCCGGGGACCATCGCGATCGGCGCGTCGTCCTGCGCGGTCGCGAGCCCCAGCGCGAAGTCGGTGTTGTCGCCCCAGCACGTGCGCGCCGGCCCGGTCACCACCGCGCACACGCCGTGGGCCGCGCGGGCCAGCTCGCTGGCCGCGCCGATCGCGATCTGCGCCGGCGCGTGGACGGCGCCGTCGTTCACGCCACCCAGCTGGCCGTGGATCGCGTCGCCCCAGCAGTAGGTGGCGCCGCCGTCGTTGCGCCCGCACGCGAAGCGCTGGCCGGCGACGACCTGGCGCCAGATCAGCCCCGGCACGCCGGGCACGCTCACCGCGCGCGGCTCGTCGACGATCGGCCCCGGCGCGGTGTCGCCGGTCTCACCGCGCAGGTTCGCGCCCCAGCAGCTCATCGCGCCGGCGGCGGTGACCCCGCAGGTCGTCTCGTCGCCGGCGGACACCGCGACCCAGTCGGTGCCGGTGCCGACGCGGGTCGGCCCGAAGCCGGTCGCGGCGACGCCGGTGCCGAGCTGGCCGTGGCTGTTGTTGCCCCAGCAGCGCAACCCGCCGGCGGCGAGCGCGGCGCAGGTGAACTGCTCGCCGCTGGCCAGCGCGACGACCGGTGGCAGGTCGGCCACCGCCACGGTCGCGCCCGCGCGCTCGGTGAACGTGCCATCGCCGGCGTCGCCGTCGCTGCCGCCGCCCCAGCAGTAGATCGTCGCGCCTTCGCCGGCGCAGGTGTCGCGGCCGCCGGCGCTGATCAGGGCCGCCGCGGTCAGCCCGGGCAGCCGCACCGCGGTCGGTGGCAGGCCGTTCGAGCCGTCGAACGTGCCCCAGCAGGTGAGCCCGGCCGTGGTCTCGGCGCAGGTGTGGCTGGTGCCCAGCGCGTAACGACCGACGCCGACCAGCGCCGGCGTGGTTGTCGGGCGGTCGTGATCGGCGGCGGTGGCCGGCCGCCCGAGCCGCTGGTTGCCGAGCGCGCCCCAGCAGTAGAGGTCGCCGCCGGCGCGCGCGCAGGTGTGGGCGTCGCCACACGCGACGTCGGTCCAGTCGGTGCGGGCGCTCGCGATCGGGCGCGGCGTGTGCGCGGCGATCGCCGCCGACGCGTCGCCGCGCTGGCCGGCGCTGCCGTCGCCCCAGCAGTGCACGGTGCCGGCGACCACGGCGCAGGCGTGGTGGCCACCCGTGCACAGATCGGTGGCGGCGGCGGGGAGCGTGACCTGCGTCGGGATCGCGACGACCGGCGTCGCGACCTGGCCGATCTGACCGGACTCGTCGGCGCCCCAGCAGAAGACGCCGCCGCCCCGCCGGCCGCACGTGAACTCGCGGCCGGCCGCGACCTGCGTCCAGTCGGACGTCACCGCGCCGCCGCTGGTGATCGCGACCTCGCGCGGCGCCGGCTCGTAGACGCCGCGGCCCGGCCCGAGCTGGCCGCGCGCGTTGTCGCCCCAGCAGGTCAGCCGGCCGTCGGTCACCGCGCAGGTGTGCCGGGCGCCGGCGGCCAGGCTGGTGGCGGGCGCGATCGCCGCGTCGGGGTCGTCGACCGTCACGTCGGGCGGGGCCGCGTCGCTCGCACACAACGCGGTGTCGGCCGGGGCGTGGCAGTAGCCGTCGGCGCGGCAGGTGAAGCCGGTCGGGCAGCGCGTGCCCTCCACGCACGCCAGCTGGCAGTCGGCCGCGTGGGGCTGATAGCAGCCGGTCGCGGCCACCGCGCTCATCAGCAGCGCGGTCACGAGCCCGCGCGCCAGGTGCCTCATGCCGTCGAGCGTGCCACATCCCCGGGCCGGGCAGGGGCGAGCCGCGCGGTCACGTTGGCGGCAGCGTGTCGGCGGCCGTGGCGTAGTAGCGGGCCCCGGTGACGCCGCTCTCGCCGAACCGGCTCTCGCCCCAGCAATAGAGCGTGCCGTCGCCGCGGATGGCGCAGGTGTGGCCGACGCCGACCGCGACGTCGCTGAAGACCGTCCCGACCTGCAGGTTGAGCGGCGTGAAGCGGGCGGTGCCGTCGGGCGAGTCGGTCCCGAACTGCTGCCGATCGACGTCGTCGGCGCCCCAGCAGGCGAGCTGGCCGCTGGCCAGGGCGCAGCTCACGTCGACGCCGACCGCGACGTGGTCCCAGGTGGTGGCGGCGCCGACCATCGTCGGCGACTCGGCGCTGGCCGCGCCGGTGCCGGCCTGGCCGCTGTCGCTGCGCCCCCAGCAGCGGATCGCGCCGGTGGCGGCGGTGCCGACCACCGCGCACGCGTGCTGGCCGGTGGCGCCGATCGCCAGGCGCGACGCGGTCAGCCCGGGAAGCGTCGCGGGCACGGCGGCCGTGCCGGCGCCGGCGTTGCCCTGCTGGCCACGGGCGTCGGCGCCCCAGCACCACACCTGCCCGGTGGCGCCGATGCCGCACCCGAAGTCGTAGCCCAGCGCCACCTGGCGCCAGTCGCCGCTGATGATCGCGGTCGGCTGCAGGTAGTGGCCGTTCAGCGGCAACCCCAGCCGGCTGTCGGCGTCGTCGCCCCAGCCGTACATCGCGCTCGGGCTGACCGCCGCCGAGGTGTGCGCGCCGGTCGCGACCTGCGCGACCAGCGGCGTCCCCGGCAGCGTCAGCGTGACCGGGCCGTGGGGCGCCGTCTCCTCGGTGCCATCGCCGACGCGGCCGTAGGCGCCGGTGCCCCAGCACGCCACCGCGTTGCCGCCGGTGGTGCGGACCGCGCACGCGTGACCGCTGCCGACCGCGACGTCGTCCCACAGCTCGGCGCCGATCCGCTGGGGCACGTCGGTGCCAGGCTGGTCGAGGCCCGGCACGACGTCGCCGCGGCCCCAGCAATAGACCTCGCGGTTGGTGTCGAGCCCGCAGGTGGCGCCATCGCCGGCGGCGACCTTTCGCCAGTGCGCCACGTGGGTGACCAGGCGCGGCAGGTAGCCGGTCGCATGGCTCCCGCGGCCCAGCTGGCCGTCGCTGTTCTTGCCCCAGCACGCGATCCGGTTGTCGGCGGTGACCGCGCAGTGGAAGCGGGTGCCGGTGGTCAGGCGGTTGATCGGTCCGAGGTCGACGACCTGGCCGCCGAAGCCGCGGCGGTAGGCGAACGCGCCGTCGCCCAGCTCGCCGTCGCTGCCGTCGCCGAAACAGCGGGTCGTGGTGCCGTCGCTCATGCACGCGCCGTCGCGCGCGGCCGCCAGGAGCGTCACCGTGCCCAGGCCCGGCGGCCGGGTGTCGACCGGCGCGCCGTGGAGGACGTCGTTGAAGTAGCCCCAACACGAGACGCCGCCGACGGTCGTGCGCGCGCAGGCGTAGGTGTCGCCGGCGACGACCTGGGCCGCGTCGGCCAGGACCGCGGTGTCGGTCGGCTCGTCGTAGTCGTCGCCGGTGACCGGACGCCCGAGCTCGCCGCTGCCCTGGCCACCCCAGCAGTAGATCTGGCCGGCGCTGACGCCGCAGGTCAGCGCCGCGCCGCAGGCGACGTCGGTCCACTGCCGCGGCGCCATGGTCGACACCGGCGCCGCGCGGCTGCGGATCTGACCGTCGCCGGTGGGCCCGTCGCCGAGCTGCCCGAACAGGTCGGAGCCCCAGCAGTACAGCGTGCCGCCGGCGATCGCGCAGGAGTGCCCGTCCCCGGCGCACACGGCGGTGGCGCCCGTCAGCGCGGTGCCGGCGCCGTCGCGGATCTCGGTGCGCGCGGACGACGAGCCCATGCTCTGGCCGGCCTGGCCGCTCTGGGATGATCCCCAGCACCACACGTGGCCGGCCTCGATGCCACACGTGTGGTTCTGGCCCGCGGCCACCGCGGTCCACGTGCGGGCGTCGACATAGGTCGGGCGCGCGATCCGCCGCGTGGTCGGCAGCACCTGCTGGCCCAGCTGGCCGTGACGGTTGTCGCCCCAGCACGTGAGCCGCCCCTCGCGGATCGCGCAGACGTGGCGGTTGCCCGCGCTGAGGTCATCGACCGCGGGCAGCGACGCCGCGTCAGGCGGTGGCCCGTCGTCCGCGGTGGCGTCGGGCGCCGGGCCGTCCGCGAGCCCGCAGGTCGGCGGGTCGTCGGCGCCATGGCAGAACTGATCGACGCCGCAGGTGAGGCCGGCGGGACAACCGTCGACGCAGGCGACCTGGCAGCGCCCCGCCGTGGGCTGGTAGCAGCCGGGGGCCGCGAGCGCGGCCAACAGGACGAGGGCGACGGCGAGCGGACGCGACGGCACGCCCCAAGGGTGCCACGGCCGCGGGCGCGGATGAGTCACGCGAGGGATACGCGTGTGGGGACCGCCGGGTTGCGGCGCGGCCCGTGTAGGCAGGTATCGGTGGGCGAAGTTTGCCAGCCGCGACGATCCGTGCGGCGCGATCGCGCGGCGAACGCGCCGTCGATGCCGTATGATTCATCCCTGGATGGTGAATCGGAAGTCGCCGGATCCCGCCCACCAAGACACTGCGGCCGACACCGAGGTCGACGGCGGCCCGTTCGCGCAGCCGCTGATGCCGGGGACGATGGTCGGCGAGTACCGCGTCGAGCGGAAGATCGGCGAGGGCGGCATGGGCACCGTCTACGGCGCGATCCACCCGGTGATCGGCAAGCGGGCGGCGATCAAGCTGCTGCGCGCCGAGCTGTCGATGAACCCCGAAGCGGTCGAGCGGTTCCTCGGCGAGGCCCGCGCGGTCAACCAGATCGGTCACCCCAACATCGTCGACGTCTTCAGCTTCGGCGCGCTGCCCGACGGCCGGCGCTACTTCGCGATGGAGTGGCTGCACGGCGAGTCGCTGGCCGGGCGGCTCGATCGCGACGGTGGCCTGCCGCTGGTCGAGGCGCTGCCCATCCTCGATCAGGTGGTCGCGGCGCTGGCGGCGGCCCACGAGCGCGGCATCGTTCACCGCGATCTCAAGCCCGACAACGTCTTCCTGTGCGAGGTGCGCGGCGAGGCGCCGCGGGTGAAGCTGCTCGACTTCGGCATCGCCAAGCTGGTCGGCGAGCCGCTCGGCATCAAGCGCACCAAGACCGGCGCGCTGATGGGCACGCCCGGCTACATCGCGCCCGAGCAGGCCCGCGGCGAGGAGGTCGACACCCGCGCCGACATCTACGCGCTGGGCTGCATGGCGTTCGAGCTGCTGACCGGGCGCCTGCCGTTCATCTCGGACAGCGCGATGGTGGTGATCACCAAGCACCTCACCGAGGACCCGCCGGCGCCGTCGGCGGTGGAGGGCGGCGAGGACCTGCCGCCCGAGATCGACGGCCTGGTGCTGTCGATGCTGGCCAAGGATCGCGCCCAGCGCCCCGGGCTGGCCGACGTGCGCGCGCGCCTGGCGGCGTTCGGGCGTGGCCTGCCGGCGACGACCGGCGACCGACCGCGCGGCCGCCGCGTCAAGGGCGACTCGCGCGCGCCGACGGTGACGCCGCCACCTGCGCCGTCGACCGGCGTGATCGTCGCGGCGGTGCCGGTGGCGCCGGCGGCGACCATGCCCGGCGGCGCCGGTCCGCGCGTGACCCCGCCGCCGGCGCTCGACGACGTCGACCTGGCGCCGCCGCCCCGTCGCTGGCCCATGGCCGTGGCTGGCGTGGGGGTGGTCGCGGCGGTGATCGCCGTGGTCGCGATCGCGACCGGCGGATCGTCGACGAAGCCCGCGCCGTCGCCCGGCGCGGCTGGTCCGCGCGCCGAGGCGCCGTCGCCGCCCGCGCCGTCGCCACCCGCGCCGTCACCGCCCGCGCCGTCGCCGCCCGCGCCGTCGCCGCCCGCGCCGTCGCCGGTGACCGGGACCGCGGCGATCCAGATCACCGGCGCGCGCGCCCCCGAGTTGACCGTCGACGGCGAGCGCCGCGCGGTGACTGATGGCGCCGCGACGCTGGCGCTGGCGCCGGGCGAGCACGACGTGGTGGTGACGGCCCGCCGGATGAAGACCGAGCGGCGCACGGTGACGATCGTCGCCGGCGCGACCGCCGCGCTGGCGATCGCGCTGGCGCCCGAGCGCGCCCGCGGCAGCGCGTGGGGCGGCGGCAGCGGCAGCGCGGCCGGCAGCGGCAGCAGCGCGACGACGCCGACCGACGACGACGCGCTGCTCGATCCGTTCCACAAGAAGAAGCGCAGCGGAGGCACGCCGTGAGCACGCGCTCGATCCTCGGCCTCACGATCCTGGCCCTCGCCGGCGCGCCGGCGGTCCGGGCCCAGCCCGCGCCCGGCACGCCCGCCGCCGAGGCGCTGGCCGAGCAGCTGTTCGCGCAGGGCAAGCGCGACTACGACCTCGGCGAGTACGCCGCGGCTACCAAGGCGTTCAAGGAGGCGTACCGCCTCACCGGCGAGCCGCTGCTGCTGTTCAACGTCGCCCAGGCCCAGCGCAAGCAGAACGACTGCGCGGGCGCGCTCAACAGCTACCGCAGCTACCTGCGCAACCTGCCCGACGCGCCCAACCGGGCCAAGGTCGTCGAGTTCATCGTCGAGGCCGAGGCCTGCGTCGGCGCGCAGGGCGCGAAGCCGCCCGATGGCACGCCACCGCCCGACGGCACGCCGCCCGATGGCACGCCGCCCGATGGCACGCCGCCCGATGGCACGCCGCCCGACGGCACGCCGCCCGATGGCACGCCGCCGCCCGATGGCACGCCGCCCCCCGATCCCGGGCCGCGCGCGTCCAGCGGGGCGGCGCCCCCGGGGCGCACGCTGCGCTGGGCCGGGATCGGCGTCGCCGGGGTCGGCGTGGTGGCGCTCGGCGCGGGCGTGTACTTCGGGCTGGCGGCGCGCGCCGCGGCCGACGACATCGCCGCGTGCGCGGCGCCGTGCGCGCCGTCGACGTGGGAGCCGCTCGACGCCGACGGGCGCGCGGCCAACCGCAACGCCATCATCGCGTACGCGGTCGGCGGCCTCGGGGTCGCCGCCGGCGCGGCGATGTACGTGCTCGGGCTGCGCGCGGCGCGCGCCGAGTCGCCGGTGGTGATCGCGCCGACCGCCGGCGGGGCGACGGTGCACGCGACCTTCGCGTTCTGACCCGGCGTCGCGCCCGGCCGGGGCGCGACCTAGACGCGCTCGAGGAACGACATCTTGAGCAGCTTCTCGCCGTGGCTCGGGAAGAACGTCAGCGCGCTGTCGCCGACCACGCGTACCACCTCGCCATCGCCCCAGGTGGCGTGGCGCACCAGGTCGCCCTTGCCGACCTGATCGAGCCGGCCGCGGGCGCGCTCGATCTTCAGCGCGCGGCCGCGCTGGGCGCGGCGGCGGGCCAGCATCTCGTCGGCCTCGGTCGGCGCCGCGACGCTGCCGTCGAGGGTGGCGCGCCGCGCGGCGAGCACCGCAGCGACCGCGGCGATCCGCGCCGGTGGTGGCTGCGGCGCCGCGAACGCCGGGACGTGGGCCCGCTGGCAGTTGTCGCACGCGCCGCAGTCGGGGCCGTCGAGGTAGCCGAAGTACGTCACCAGCAGGCGCGCCCGGCACAGGTGCGACTGGGTGTAGCGGAGGATCGCCTGCAGCCGCGCGCGATCTTGCGCGCGCTTCTGCTCGTAGCGCCGGGTCGCGCGCGCCAGCTGGAACAGGCTGGGTGGCTGCGTGGCCAGCGGCGCGAACTGCTGGCCCGGCGCCTCCGCGGCGAAGCCGATCTCCTTGAGGAACGACAGCACCACCCGGGCCTTCTTGGCCGGGGCCTGGGCCAGCGCGGCGATCGCCTTGAGCGGCACGGTGACGGCGAGCTCGTCGGGGTCGCGCACGGGTGGGCCGGCGAGCTCGCGGTACGCGGTGACCAGCGCGGCGGCCACCGCCTGGGTCTGCTCGGGCGTCGGGTAGCGGCCGCCGAGGAAGAAGCTCTGGATCCGCTTGTCCTCGGGCTGGTACAGGAGGATGCAGTGCGCGGGCTGGCCGTCGCGGCCGGCGCGCCCCGCCTCCTGGTAGTAGCTCTCGAGCGAGCCGGGGAAGTTGTAGTGGATGACGAAGCGGATGTCGGGCTTGTCGACGCCGAGCCCGAACGCGTTGGTCGCGACCATGATGCGCGGCTCGCTGCGCTCCATGAACGCGGTCTGCACCCGATCGCGATCCTTGGCCCGCATGCGCCCGTGGTAGCGGCCGGCCGGGATGCCTTGCTCTTGCAGGTAGTCGGCGAGCGCGTCGACCGCGCGCACCGTCGCCGCGTAGATGATGCCGCAGCCGCTGTGGCGATCGAGCAGGCGCATCAGGATCGCCTGCTTCTTGCGCTCGCTGGCCGCCTTGAGCACGTAGTAGCGGAGGTTCGGGCGCGACAGCCCGATGTCGATCACCGCGGCGTCGGCGATGTTGAGCTGCGCGAGGATGTCGTCCTTGACCTTGGGCGGCGCGGTCGCGGTCAGCGCCAGCACCGGCGGGCGCCCCAGCGCGCGCACCGCGTCGCCGAGGCCGAGGTAGGCCGGGCGGAAGTCGTGGCCCCACTGCGAGATGCAGTGGGCCTCGTCGACGACGAACAGCGCGACCTTGACGTCGGTCAGGCGCTCGCGGAACCGCGGATCCGACAGCCGCTCGGGCGTGACGTAGGCGATGCACGGCCGCTCGTCGGCCAGCCGCGCCAGCGCCGCGGCCTCGTCGCGCGGCGTCACGGTCGAGTCGAGCCGGACCACGTCGATGCCCAGCTCGACCAGCTTGTCGTGCTGATCCTTCATCAGCGCGATCAACGGCGACACCACCAGCGTCACGCCGGTCAGCTCGAGCGCGGGCAGCTGGTAGCACAGCGACTTGCCGGCGCCGGTGGGCATGATCGCCAGCGTGTCGATGCCGGCCATCACGTTGCGGATCGTCAGCGCCTGGCCGGGGCGGAACGACGAGATGCCGAAGCGCCGCACGCCGACCTCGAGCAGGTGTGCCTCGAGCGCCGCCCCGTCGTCGCCGGTCAGCGCCGGGTCGACGACCTCGGGCAGCTCGTCGGGCTCGTCGTCGACGACGGTCGCGGCCGCCACCAGCGTCGGTGCCAGCGTGCCCGCTGCCATCCGCGCGCGGCGCCTGCTTACGTCGACGTCCGGCCCAGCCATACCGCGCAGGTTCGCGCGGCCCTCGAGGATGCGCAAGCAGGAAAATACGCAAATCTCCGTCGGGGACTGCTCAGGTTTGATCACTTCTGCGACGGTCGTAATCGCGCGCACCCAAAATGCACACCTGTAAACACGACACCTGCGCTCATCGCGCGCGGTGAGGCATAGTGAGGAGGATGCTCGGGACCGCCGTTGTGCTCGTCGTCGCGATCGCGCGCGCGGCCGCCGGGCCGGTCGCGGTGGTCGGCGGTGACGCCAGCGCCGACGCCAGCGCGGTGGCGCTCGACAGCAGCGCGGGCCCGTGCAGCGGCGTGGTCGTCGCGCCCCGCGTCGTGCTGACCGCGGCGCATTGCCTGGGCGCGGATGGCGTCGTCCACGTCGGGGCCGCGGCGCCGTGGGTCGAGACCGTCGCGATCGTCGCGAGCCATCGTCACCGCGCGTGGCGGCCCGGCGCGTCGGCGTACGATCTGGCGCTGGTGCGGCTGGCGTCCGCGGTGACCGCGCCGCCGCGCGCGCCGCGCGCGACCGACGCCGCGACGCTCACCGCGGTGGAGGTGATCGGCTACGGGCGCCGGCGCGCCGACGATCCGGCGTCGCTCGGCGTGCGCACCGCCGCGACGCTGACGATCGTCGACCGCGACGCCGCGCTCCTGTACACCGCGGCGACCGGCCCGGCGTTCACCTGCGCCGGCGACTCGGGCGCGCCCGCGCTCGACGTCGACGGCGCGATCGCCGCGCTGGTGGTGGCGGGCGACGCCGGCTGCGCGGGCCCGAGCCGGCTGGCCCGCGTCGATCGCGAGCGCGCGTGGATCGCCGAGGTCGTCGCCGCCTGGGACGGCCCGTGCGCCGCCGACGGCGCGTGCGGCGCCGGCTGCGCCCGCGACCCCGACTGCGAGCCGTGCGCGCTCGACGGCGCCTGCCACGCCGGCTGCGCGGCGCCCGATCTCGACTGCCCGCTGGGCCCCGGGCCGGGCGCGAGCTGCGCCGACGACCTCGCGTGCGAGTCGCGCCGCTGCGTGGTCGCCCCCGACGATCCGACCACGCGCTACTGCTCCGCACCGTGCGGCGTGGCCAGCGACTGCCCGGCGCCGTTCGACGCCTGCGTCGCCCAGGCCTGCGGCTACGCCGGGCCGACGCCGGGCCGGCTGGGCAGCCCGTGCGCGGCCGACGCGACCTGCGCCAGCGGCATCTGCGACCGCGGCCTGGCGGTGTGCGCGGTGGCGTGCGGCGTCGACGACGCGTGCCCCGCGACCCAGGCGTGCGCGTCGACCGGGCAGGGGCCGCTGTGCCGGCCGGCCAGCGGGGGCTGCGCGCTCGGCGGCGGCGGCGGCGGCGGGCTGCTCGCGCTGGCGCTCGCGCTCGGGCTCGCGCTCCGAGCTCGCAGGTCGTTTCGGTCGAGCACCGGTCGACGCGCCGGGCGTCTCGCGTCTCGGGTGGGGGCCCCGCGGGGGCATGCCCCCGCGGGGGAGGGCGTGGCGACACGCCCTCTGAAAGTCAGAACGGGACCACCAGGCCGGCGCCGAGGTCGACCTCGTGGGTCACGCGCGCCGCGCCCTGCCACGTCCCG
>Ga0073899_10004206_pt1 | contig 12631 bp, 10 predicted proteins | sample KloWWTmetaKNB5Ph_FD_88975 | JGI IMG/M metagenome (GOLD analysis project Ga0073899, IMG submission 88975) | Active sludge microbial communities from Klosterneuburg, Austria, studying microevolution and ecology of nitrifiers - Klosterneuburg... | ecosystem: Engineered > WWTP > Aerobic digester >... | reverse complement strand
TCCGCACGTAGCGATACGCGTGGTCGGCCAGCGCCGGCCGGTGCGGGTCGATCACCAGCAGCTTGGTCCCCCGCTTCGCCGCCTCCTTGAAGAAGGTCGCCGCCACCGGATGATTGCTGGTCGCGTTGGTGCCCGTCAGCAGCGCCACGTCGCTGTTCTCGATGTCGCGGAACGTCGTCGACACCGCGCCCGAGCCGATCGTCTCCATCAGCGCGGCCACCGACGAGGCGTGGCACAGCCGCGTGCAGTGGTCGACGTTGTTGGAGCGGAAGCCGACGCGCACCAGCTTCTGGAACAGGTACGCCTCCTCGTTGCTGCACTTGGCCGAGCCGAAGCCGGCCAGCGCGCGCGGGCCGTGGCCGTCGCGGATGGCGCCGAGGCGGCGCGCGACCAGCTCCAGGGCCTCGTCCCAGCTCGCCTCACGAAAGTGCGGCAGCACCTCGCGGTCGTCGACCAGGCCGCCCGGGCGCCGCCCCTTGCGCTGGCGCACCGCGCCCGACAGCGGCCCCTTCGGGTAGCTCGACTCGACGCGGATCAGCGGGACCTTGAGCCGCTGCGCGTGGCTCGCGTAGTCGAAGCCGTAGCGGCCCTTGACGCACAGGCGACGGTCCGAGACCCGGCTGTCGCGGCCGTCGATCCACGCGACCTTGTTCGCGTCCTCGTCGACGTGCGCCGTGATGCTGCAGCCGACCCCGCAGTACGGGCACAGGGTCTCGACCTGCTTGAGCTCGGCCGGCGGTCGCAGCGGCGCCGCGAGCGGCTTGTTGACCAGCGCGTCGGTCGGGCACGCGTCCATGCACTCGCCGCAGGACACGCAGCTGGAGCTGCCCATCGGCAGGTCGAGGTCGAAGGCGATCTTGGCCGCGTAGCCCTTGCCGCTGCGGGTGATCACCTCGTTGCTCTGGACCTCGTTGCAGGCGCGCACGCAGCGGTCGCAGAGGATGCAGGCCTGATGGTCGACGCCGATCACCGGCGAGGAGTCGTCCGCGGGCCGCCCGCCGCCGCGCGGCAGCCCCAGCGGCCCGACGGAGCTGTCCCCGGAGACATGTCCCGAGAGCCCGTAGCGCTCCGCCAGCGCCTGCAAGGCGTTGCCGCCCGGTCGCTCTTGCCGCGGCGTCACCGGCTGGTCCGCGAGCAGCAGCGCGGTCAGCATCGCGCGGTGCTGCTCGATCGCCGGGCTCTGCGTGGTCACCTTCATGCCGGGCTCGCAGGGGCGCACGCACGCGGCCGCCAGCACCCGCCCGCCGACGTCGACCACGCACATGCGACACACCCCGACCGGGCGGTAGCGCGGGTCGTGGCACAGCACCGGGATCTCCGCGCCGATCGTGCGGGCCGCGTCCCACACCGTGGTCCCGGCCGGCACCGAGACGGCCGCGCCGTCGATGACGAGGCTGATCGATTCGGTCGGCTCACTCCGCTCGCTGTGGGTCGGCGTGGGGGCGTCGGGCATGGGCACCCATCATAGCGCCCGTCGCCCCGACTCGCGCCCCCACGAGGGGCTTTCTCGCCGCCGGCCGGGCGTGTAGGGTGCTCACATCATGGCGCGCAAGTATCGGTGCACCGTCTGCGAGCACATCTACGACCCGGCCGAGGGCGACCCGGACAGCGGCATCCCCCCTGGCACCGCCTTCGAGGCCCTCCCTGACGACTGGTTCTGCCCCGACTGCAACGTGACGAAGGCTGAGTTCGAGCCGATCGACTGAGTCGCGGACGACGCGAGCCGCGCGCGTCAGGCCAGGTCGAAGAGCAGCAGCTCCGCCGCCTCGACGCCGACGATCTCGACCTGCTCGGTCTGCTGGATCGCCGCGCCGTCGCCGGCGTGCAGGGTCGCCTCACCGACGGTGACCACGCCGCGCGCGACCTGCAGCCAGCCCTGGCGGCCGGCGGCGAACTGATGCGTCACGGCCTGTCCGGGCCCCAGCAGCGCGGCGTAGAGCGCAGCATCCTGGTGGACCACGACCGAGCCCTCCCTGCCGTCCCGCGAGGCGATCAGGCGCAGGCGACCGCGGCGCTCCTCCGGCTCGAAGCGCTTCTGCTCGTAGCCCGGCGCGGCGCCCCGCGCCTCCGGCAAGATCCAGATCTGCAGGAAGTGCACGACCTCGCCGGGCGAGTTGTTGAACTCGCTGTGCGACACGCCCGTGCCCGCCGACATCCGCTGCACGTCGCCGGGTCGGATCACCGATCCCGTGCCCAGGCTGTCCTTGTGCTCGAGCGCCCCCTCGAGCACGTACGAGATGATCTCCATGTCGCTGTGCGAGTGCGTGCCGAAGCCCTTGCCCGGGGCCACGCGGTCCTCGTTGATCACGCGCAGCGTCCGAAACCCCATGTAGCGCGGGTCCTGATAGCCCGCGAAGGAGAAGGTGTGATGACTGTCGAGCCAGCCGTGATCGGCGTGCCCGCGTTCGTGGGAGCGGCGAATGGTGAGCATTGTGAGCGTCGCGAGCCTGCCGCACGGGCGGCGGTCGGTCCACAGCGCGCGCCAGACCCTCGTCGGGCGCAGATCTCCTGGAGCGCGCGCCCCGGCCCCGGTGAGCCTGGCGAACAGCATTCCCCGCCGACCGCATCACGGCGCGGTCGAGGGCCCTGGTCGGCGCACGTGCGCGGTCGCACGGCGCACACGACGACGCCGGATCGCCTATGATCCCAACCCCCACGGCGCCGCCACGGCTGGCCTCGGGGGCGACGGTGATGACAGTGATCGACGTGCCCTGGCAAGACGAGTACCTCGCCGCCCTCCATGACACCCAGCGCGGCCTCGGCGAGCAGGTCGAGCTCTCGAACCTCGTCTCGGCGATCCTCTGGCACGCCGCCCAGTACTTCGGCAACGTCGGCGGCGCGGTCTACGTCTTCGACGGCAAGCGGCTGAGCGCGCTCGCCGAGCGCGGCGGCCTCGCCCAGAAGCTCGGCGCCCGCCTCCCCGTCGACGACCCCGGCCTCGTCGGCGAGGCCTGGCGCAGCGCACCCCCGTGGACCGAGGCCCACCCCGGCCCACCCGGGCCCGGCCACGGCCCCCTCGCCGCCACACCGATCGCCACCGACCTCCAGCGCGTCGGCGTCATGGTCCTCGCCCAGCGCGTCGGCGGCCCCGCCTTCCCCGAGGGCGACCTGCTCGCCCTGCGCGAGTTCGCCGGCCTCGTCGCCATCTCCGTCGCCAACGCCCGCCTCTACTTCGCCGCCCGGCAGGAGCTGCTCGAGCGCCGCCGCGCCGAGGACGCCCTGCGCGAGAGCGAGGAGCGGTTTCGGACCCTCTTCGAGTACGCCCCCGAGGCCGTCGTCGTCGTCGACGCCGACACCGGCCTGTTCGCCGACCCGAACGGCAACGCCGCGCGGCTGTTCGGGCTCTCGCGCGAGCTGCTGCTCAAGGTCGGGCCCGGCGACATGAGCCCGCCGACGCAGCCCGACGGTCGCAACTCGCAGGTGATGGCGCGGGGCAAGGTCGCGGAGGCGCTCGCGGGCGGGACGCCGGTGTTCGAGTGGATGCACCGCAACGCCGCCGGGCAGGACATCCCCTGCGAGGTGCGGCTGGTGCGGATGCCGGGGGCCGGGCGCAACCTGGTGCGCGCGAGCGTCACGGACATCACCGAGCGGCGGCGCAACCAGGAGGCGCTGGCGGCGGCGAAGGAGGCCGCGGAGGCCGCCAATCGGGCCAAGAGCGCCTTCCTGGCCAACATGAGCCACGAGATCCGGACGCCGATGAACGCGATCATCGGCATGACCGGCCTGCTGCTCGACACCCCGCTGGCCGCCGACCAGCGCGACTTCGTGGAGACCCTGCGCAGCTCCTGCGACTCGCTGCTGACGATCATCAACGACATCCTCGACTTCTCGAAGATCGAGGCGAACAAGCTCGAGCTCGAGAGCGACAGCTTCGAGCTGCGGGGCTTCGTCGAGTCGGTCGTCGACCTCGTCGCCGCCAGCAAGCTCGGCGACAAGTCGCTCAACGTGACCACGATCATCGAGCCCGGCGCCCCGGCGCGGATCGTCACCGACTCGACCCGCCTGCGCCAGATCCTCATCAACCTGCTCAGCAACGCCGTCAAATTCACGCCCAGCGGCGACATCAGCATCCGCGTCGGCGCCAATCGGCTGACCGAGGGCCACGGCGAGCGGCCCTCGCGCTACGAGCTGCGCTTCGCGGTCCAGGACACCGGCATCGGCATCCGCCCCGACCGCATGGACCGGCTGTTCCAGTCGTTCAGCCAGCTCGACAGCTCGACGACCCGCAAGTACGGCGGCACCGGGCTCGGCCTGGCGATCAGCAAGCGCCTCGCCGAGATGCTGGGCGGCACCATGTGGGCCGAGAGCGAGGTCGACCGCGGCTTGACCTTTCACTTCACGCTCCTCGCCGACGCCGAGCCCGGCGCCGAGCCCGAGCCCGAGCCCGGCGCCCAGGCCCTGCACGGCCGCCCGCTCCTGATCGCCGAGGCCAGCGAGGCCCAGCGCGCCCAGCTCGCCGCGCACGCCCGGGCCTGGGGCATGGTCCCGATCCTCGCCGCCAGCGCCGGCGAGGCCCTGCAGCGCCTGCACGCCGGCGACGTCGACCTTGCGATCATCGACGCGCAGCTCCCCGAGGACGGCGCGCCGCGGTTGCTCGCCGAGCTCGACCGCCGCGCGGTGCCCACGGTGCTGCTGATCCCGCTGGCGCGCCGCTACCACGCCGCCCCGTCCGGCCGCGACCTGCCGGTGATCACCAAGCCGATCAAGGCCTCTCAGCTCTACAACGTCGTGCTGCAGCTGCTCGCGGGCCGCAGCCCGCCGAGCCACGCGCCCGCGCAGCGCTCCGAGTTCGACCCGACGATGGCCGAGCGCTTGCCGCTGCGGATCCTCGCCGTCGAGGACAACGCGACCAACCAGAAGTTGATCCTGCTGATCCTCGACCGACTCGGGTATCGGGCCGACAGCGCGTACCACGGCCTGGAGGCGCTGGAGAGCGTCAGCCGCCACGTCTACGACGTCGTGCTGATGGACGTGCACATGCCCGAGATGGACGGCCTCGAGGCGACGCGGAGGATCCGGGCGGGCCTCACGGTCCAGCCGCGCATCATCGCCATGACCGCCAACGCGATGGAGGGCGACCGCCAGGCCTGCCTCGCCGCCGGCATGGACGACTACATCAGCAAGCCGATCCAGGTCCGCGACCTGCGGGCCGCGCTCGAGCAGTGCCGGCGGACCGACGCGCCCGGCCCGGCGATCGCCCCCGCGGTCGACCCCGCCCTCGTCGCCACCGCCGAGCAGCTCGAGCAGGACGCCCGCGCCGGCTTCGACCAGCTCCGCGACCTCCTCGGCCTCGACGTCGCCCTCGAGATCGCCGCCCTCTTCCTCACCGAGGCCGCCAGCACGCTCGTCAACCTCCGTGAGGCCGTGAGCACCGATCGCCCCCAGCGCCTGCGGGAGGCCGCTCACAGCCTCAAGGGCAGCGCCGGCGGCATGCACCTGCGTCACCTCCACGCCCTCGCGTCCGCCCTCGAGCACCTGGGCCGCCTCGGCAGCACCACGGGCGCCGCGTCGCTGCTCACCGAGCTCGAGCGTCAGTTCGACCGCGTCCGCACGGACTTCGAGCGGCGCATCCGCGACGGCGGTTGAGCCGAGCGCAGCGGCCGGATCGTCGACATGTCCCTGCGGACATGTTCGCCGCCCCAGGGCCCGCTCTGCTATGCTCCGCCCCGCGGATGCCCAACCCCGACCGACCCTCGCGCCCCGACCGTGCCCCACGCAGCGCAGCTGCACGCGCCCCACTCCCTGCCCGCGGCGAGCGCCCGGTCCGCGCCGAGCGCCCCGCCCGCCCCGCGGGCCCCGCCGGTCGCGACCGCCCGGCAGGCCCCGCCGGTCGCGACCGCCCCGCGGATGTCGACCGCCCCGCCGGCCGCGACCGCCCCGCGGGTGTCGACCGCCCCGCGGGTGTCGACCGCCCCGCCCGCGACGCTCGCCAGCCCCGCGACGACCGCGGCTCGCGGAGCGAGCCCCGCCGTGACGAGCCCCGCCGTGACGAGCCCCGCCCCGAGCTCAAGATCTGCGGCGTGAACGCCTGCCAGGCGGTCGCGGCTCGCCGTCCGGACGACGTCCGTCGCGTGTACATCAACGCCGCGAACCTGCAGGACTTCGGCCCCTTCCTCAAGCGCTGCGCCGGGGCGCGGATCGCCTACCACGTCGTCGAGGACGCCGAGCTGGAGAAGATCACCCAGTCCGTGCACCACGAGGGCGTGTGCTTCATCGTCCGCGAGAAGGCCCCGACCTCGCTGCGGCAGCTGCTCGCGGTCCCCGGTCCGCGACTGCTCGTGTACCTCGACGGCGTCCAGAACCCGCACAACCTCGGCGCGATCGTCCGCGTCTGCGCCCACTTCGGCGCCGTCGGCGTGCTCGCTGCGGGCGCCGACGCCGGCGCCTCGATGTCGATGCTGCGCACCGCCGAGGGCGGCGGCGAGTGGGTCGAGGTCTTGCCCGTGCCCACCGGCCCGGAGCCGCTGCAGGCCGCCCGCGCCGCCGGCTTCCGCCTGATCGCCACCGCCAGCCGCGCGCCGCACGACCTCTACGCCCGCCCGCTCCCGGCCCGCGCGCTCCTCATGCTCGGCTCGGAGACCCACGGCCTGGCCCCCGCGCTGCAGCGCCTCGCCGACGACACCGTGCGCATCCCCGGCACCGGCCACCTCGACAGCCTCAACGTCGCCTGCGCCTGCGCCGTCATCCTCAGCGAGTACTGGCGCGCTCACCCGCCGCCCGCCTGAGCCATGCCGCAGCACCCCGTCCTCACCGACGAGCTGCTCGCCGCCGCACTCGGCCCCGAGCCCAGGCCCGACCTGCAGGCCCGGGCGCCGCGCTTCTTCCATAGCGACCGCCTCGAGCGCCTCGTCCGCGCCCACCCCGCCTCCCCCTACTTTCTCTACCTCCCGCTGATCGCCGCCTGCTCCTGGCGCGCCGCCCGGGCCCTCGATGTCCCCGCCCTCCTCGGGCTACTGCTCGCCGGGTGGCTGCTGTGGACCCTCGTCGAGTACTGGCTGCACCGCGCCTTCTTCCATTTGAGCCCCGACAGCCCGGCTCGCCGCGTCACCACGTTCATCGTCCACCGTCACCACCACGTCGCCCCGCAGGACCGCGACCACCTGGTCGCCACCCCGCTCTACAGCGGCGGCCTGTTCCTGCTGCTGCTCGCCCTCACCAGCCTCGCCGGCGCCGATGCCCGCTGGGCTCTGCTGGCCGGCAGCATGCTCGGATACCTCGCCTACGAGGCCGCGCACTGGCGGGCCCATCACGCGCGGCCGCGCGCTGGCCTCGGCCGCGCGCTGCGACGCCACCACCTGCGCCACCACTTCGGCGACCCCGGGCGCAACTTCGGCATCAGCAGCCCGCTCTGGGACATGGTCTTTCGCACATGTCGCATCAGCCCTGTCCCCGAGGACAGCACATCACTCGCGCCGGGGGCGGAGCGGACCGGCGACGCTCGCTCAGAACCGCAGCGCGAGTGACAGCCCCAGCGGACCCGCACCCGGCGCGCCGGGGCGCAGGCTGAGCCCGGGTCGCGGCTGGCGGAGCAGCCACGCGTGATAGCGTCGCTGTCGCATCTTCCCGACGACCAGCATCGGCACGCCGCCCGCCGTGTGCAGCAGCCCGGAGATCCCGAAGCCGGCGCCGATGGAGCCGAGCGTGCGCGCCGACTCCGGCTCGCCGCTGTCATGGACGCCGGCCGCGGTGGCCAGGCAGATCAGCGCCGTGAACAGCTGAAACGCCCCGAAGGCGACGATCGCCGCCCCGCCGATCCGCAGCCCCTTGCCCCTGGGCTCCGGGTAGTACGCCCCGAATTGCTTGTCGAGCGCCTCGAGGTCCGGCGGCCCGACCGGCTGCGGCGGCCCGACCCAGTGCACCGGCACCACCACCGGCGCTGCCGCGGGCACCGGCGCCGCCGCAGGCTGCACGCTCGCGGCCGGCCCCACCGGCGCCGTCGCATCCACCGGCGCCGTCGCGTCCACCGGCGCCGTCGCGTCCGCCGGCGCCGTCGCGTCCGCCGTCGCGTCCACCGGCGCCGTCGCGTCCGCCGGCGCCGTCGCGTCCGCCGACGCCGTCGCGCTCATCATCGCCACGAGGGCCCAGCCCGGTACCATCCGCCGACGATACCGCAGCGGCGCCGGCGAATGCAGCGCCGTCACGCGAACAGGCGCGCCGGGTCACCCCGCCGCGCCTGTCCTGGCGACAATCTGCGCGAGTGGCTCAGCCGGCCGCGGCGGCCAGCGCCTCGGCGCGATCGGTGCGCTCCCAGGTGAACTCCGGCTCGTGGCGCTCGAAGTGCCCGTAGGCCGCGGTCAGGCTGTAGATGGGCCGCAGCAGGTCGAGCTCGCGGATGATGTTGGCCGGACGAGCGTCGAAGATCTTCTCGACGATCTCCTCGAGGCGGTCGTCCGGGAGCTTGCCGGTGCCGAAGCTGTCGACCGCGATGCTGACCGGGGCCGCGACGCCGATCGCGTAGGCGAGCTGGACCTCGGCCTTGGTGCAGAGGCGCGACGCGACCAGGTTCTTGGCGATGTAGCGCGCGTAGTAGGCCGCGGACCGGTCGACCTTCGAGGGGTCCTTGCCCGAGAACGCGCCGCCGCCGTGACGGCCCATGCCGCCGTAGGTGTCGACGATGATCTTGCGGCCGGTGAGGCCGCTGTCGCCCATCGGCCCGCCGACGACGAAGCGCCCGGTCGGGTTGATGTGGAACTTGGTCCGCGCGTCGAGCAGGTCGGCGGGGACGACCTTGCGGATCACCTCCTCGCGCACGTACTCGCAGAGGGTCTTGTGGTCGACCGACTCGCTGTGCTGGGTCGAGATCACCACAGTGTCGACGCGGCGCGGCTTGCCCTCGGCGTACTCGATCGTCACCTGACTCTTGCCGTCCGGGCGCAGGAAGCTGTTGGCGTCGCCGCGGCGGGCCTCGGCGAGCCGGCGGGTCAGCTTGTGGGCCAGGCTGATCGGCAGCGGCATCAGCTCGTCGGTCTCGGTGCAGGCGAAGCCGAACATCATGCCCTGGTCGCCGGCGCCCTGCTCCTTGTGCAGGCCCTTGTCGTCGTCCACGCCCTGGGCGATGTCCGGGCTCTGCCCCTCGATCGCGACCAGCACGCCGCAGCTGTCGGCGTCGAAGCCCATGTCCGAGCTGGTGTAGCCGATGTCCCGGATGGTCTTGCGGACGATGCGCGGGATGTCCACGTAGGTCGAGGTCGTGATCTCGCCGGCCACGTTCACGTAGCCGGTCTTGACCAGCGTCTCGCAGGCCACGCGCGCGCGCTTGTCCTGGGCGAGGATGGCGTCGAGCACCGCGTCGCTGACCTTGTCGCAGAGCTTATCGGGGTGACCTTCGGTGACGGATTCACTGGTAAACAGACGGCTGGCCATGATTCGCGGTGCTTTCGTGGATTCGTTCAGGGCCGCACCCAGGCGTGCGGCGGGCGGAGCATAGGCGCCCGTCTCCGCCAGGGCAAGCACGACCGCGGCCTTGTGGACATGTCTCACACCCAGGACCGACAGCGCCGCCCTGGAGCGCGTCCCGCGGTGCGCTCGCTCGTCCGACTAAATATCGGCGCCCACCGGCGGGGACCGCAGCACCTTGCGAAGCTGCACCAGCACCGGCTCGCCGAGCACGCCCGGCTCCGGCAGCTCCACGAACAGATACGGGGCGACGCCCGCCTGCCGCAGCTCGTCGGGCGCCGCGATCACGACCTGCGCCCCCGAGGGCCGCGCTCCCATGCAGGCCAGCTCGTCGCTGGCGAGGCAGCCAGGGGCTCGCAGCGCCAGCCCGACCTCCGGCGCCGCGACGCGCAGCTCCAGGCTGTCGAGCGGGCCCAGCTCCTCCGGCATCGTCAGCCGCAGCACGCGCTCGCGTGTGCCCGCGCCGGTGCAGCTGTGGCGGTGCACGTCGCTCTGCGGCTGCTCGGGGTCGACGACGATGCTCCCGACCCCGTCGACCAGCTGGACCGCGACCTCCTCCGGGTCGATGCAGCCGTTGCCTGCCTGCGCCATGCAGGTCCACAGCGACGTGTCGTCCCCGTCCGTGTCCGTGTCCGTGTCCGTGGTGCTGATCTCCGGCAGGCACAGCGTGCCGGCCCCGCAGCGGCCCCGACTCGGCGGCATGCACACCTCACCGGCCGCCAGCACCCGCCGCATCCCGACGTCGACCGTGAACCCGAGCGGGTCCGGCTCACCCTCGGGGACCGCAACGCCGCTCAGGCTCGTGAACAACTCCGGCTCCGCGCCGATCGCCAGCGTCACCACCGTGCCCGCGCCGAGGTCCTCGAGCCCGGCCACACCGGCGCCGTCGCACACCAGCATCGGCGCCCGCTGACAGCCCGGCGGCGCCAGGCTGACCCGCGGCGTGAAGCCCACCCCGTGGGCCTCGACGTGCAGGTCGGCCCGCACCGGCACCTCGACCCGCAAGAACACGTCCGGCCCGCCGCCGCCACACACGCCATTGAGAAACAGCTCGGGCCCGCGGTCACGCAAGCTGCCGGCGAAGCGCCCCTGGCCGACCGCCGGCGCCGCCGCGCAGCTCTCGCTCGGGACCTGCAGTTGCGGGTCATTGCCGCCGCTCTCGTCGCCACTCGACTCCTCGCCGACATCCGCCGCGCCCCCGCTCGCGCCGCCGCTCGCGCCGCCCCCGCAAGCCGTCCCCGCCAGGGCGACGAGCGCGACGAGACCACGAGCGAGCTTGAACACGAGCACCATGGGGCCGGGCCAGCTTAGCGGATCTCCGCGCTGGTTTCACTTCCGCCGGCCCGGGTCGACGCTGTACGGTCCCCCGCATGCTCGCCTCCGGCCCTCATGTCCCCGGCCGACATGACCTTCGCGTCCTCGACCTTCGCGTCCTCGACCTCCGCGGCCCCGACCTCCGCGGCCCCGACCACGCCGCGTGGCAGCGCCTGTGTGGCCGCGCCGCCGGCCTCGAGGGTGAGGCCGACCGCGTCGCCCGCGAGGTCATCGCCGCGGTGCGCGAGCACGGCGACGCGGCCGTCACCGCCCTGACCGCGCGCCACGAGGGCCGCGATCTCCGCGAGTTCGAGCTCTCAGCCGAGCATCGCTCGATCGCCGCGGCCCGCGTCCCCGCGGCCCTGCGTGAGGCCCTCGCGCTCGCCGCGGCCAACATCCGCGCCTTTCACGAGACCCAGCTCGTCGGCGACACGGGCCTCCACGGCGAGGCGATCCAGCTGACCAGCCGGGCCCGCCCGCTCGCGCGGGTCGCCGTCTACGCGCCCGGCGGCACCGCGGCCTATCCATCATCGGTGTTGATGGCCGCGATCCCGGCCAAGGTCGCCGGCGTACGCGAGCTGATCCTGTTGACCCCGCGACCCTCCGACGTGGTGCTCTGCGCCGCCGAGCTCGCGGGCGTCGATCGCGTGTTCGCCATCGGCGGGGCCCAGGCGATCGCCGCCGCCGCCCTCGGGACCGCGCAGATCCCCCGCGTCGACAAGATCGTCGGCCCCGGCAACGCCTACGTCACCGCCGCCAAGCGCCAGGTCTTCGGCCTGGTCGACATCGACGGCATCGCCGGCCCCAGCGAGATCCTCGTGCTCGCCGACCGCGACGCCGACCCGGCGCTCGTCGCCGCCGACCTGCTCGCCCAGGCCGAGCACGACGTCCTCGCCTGCGCCCTCGTGGTCACCGACGCGCCCGAGCTCGTCCCGCGCATCCAGGCCGCGCTCGCCGAGCAGCTCGCCGACCTGCCGCGCCACGAGATCGCCGCCCGCGCGCTCGCCGAGCAGGGGGCCGTCGTCCTCGTCGCCGATCGCGAGGCCATGGTCGCCGCCGCCAACGCCTACGCCCCCGAGCACCTCGAGCTGCTCATCGAGGATCCCCGCGCCCTGGTCGAGGACCTCCACACCGCCGGCGCCATCTTCGTCGGACCCTGGACCCCCGAGGCCGCCGGCGACTACACCGCCGGCCCCAGCCACGTGCTCCCCACCGCGGGCGCCGCCCGCTTCGCCTCGCCCCTCGGCGTGCGCGACTTCATCAAGATCACCTCCGTGCTCGAGCTCAGCGCCCCGGCCCTGCGCACCCAGGCCGTGGCGATCGCCCGCATCGCCCGCGCCGAGGGCCTCGAGGCCCACGCCCGCGCCGTCGAGCTGCGCCTGCGCGATCGTACATGACCTTTACGCCATGTCCTTTTACACCTGTCCGATGGAGCAGCCATGAACGCCTGGACCCGCCACCTCCGCCCCGCCCTCGCCGGCCTGGCTGTCTACGACGCTTTACCGCATGACCCCGCGCGGCCGCCCGCGCGCGCGCGCCTGCACGCCAACGAGTGCCCCGAGCCGTGGCCGCCGGAGGTCATGGCCGAGCTCGGCCGCCGCATCCAGGACCTCGAGCTCGGCCGCTACCCCGACAGCTCGGGCCGCGCGCTGCGCGAGCTGCTGGGCCGCGCGCACGGCTGCGACCCCGAGCGCGTGGTGCTCGGCAACGGCAGCGACGAGGTCATCTCCTTGCTGTTGACCGCGCTGGCTGGCCGGCCCTCCGAGCCGAGCTTCCTGGTGATCCCCGCGCCGACCTTCGTGATGTACGCGCACAGCGCCCGCTGCCTCGGCGTCGGCGTGCTCGAGGTCCCGCTGACCGAGGACCTGCAGCTCGACGAGGCGCTGATGAACGAGGCCCTCGGCGTCGCCACCGGCGCGGC
>Ga0073899_10004204_pt1 | contig 12633 bp, 9 predicted proteins | sample KloWWTmetaKNB5Ph_FD_88975 | JGI IMG/M metagenome (GOLD analysis project Ga0073899, IMG submission 88975) | Active sludge microbial communities from Klosterneuburg, Austria, studying microevolution and ecology of nitrifiers - Klosterneuburg... | ecosystem: Engineered > WWTP > Aerobic digester >... | reverse complement strand
CGCTCCAGTCGGGCCACGCCTCGTCACCCGCCGCGCAACCCAGTTCGCCACGCAGGAAGGCGACCCTTGCTCTCAGCGAAGCGGCTCGGTCACTCCACGGCAGCGCCGCCAGCCGAGTGAGGCGCACCCGGTCGAGCAGGGCGGCCACCGTGGCCTCGCCGGGTGGAGCGGAGCGGATCTGCTCGTCGAGCAACATCCCGCCCAGGCGCACCTCCACCTTCTGCACGAGATCGTCGCGTTGCTTGTCCCACACGAGAGCCTCACGTCTCTCGATCTGGTCGGCCATTGCATCGATCAGCTGCGCGGCATCGAGCGCGGCGCCGATGCGGATGCGAGAGTTGTCGCGTTTGCCGTCGAGATCAGCGGCCACGACGAAGCGCTCGTTCGCCAGTGGATCCGTGGGTGGGGTCCATGCGGACGAGCCGGTGCGCAGTTGGAACTGGCCTGGCTGACTGCGGCGTACGGCGATGCGGTCGGGGTAGGCAAGAGCAAGGACCCGGCCGCAGTGCTCGGGGCGCACCTCGTCGAGGTCGAGGCGGACCCCCGCTCGCCGGGCCAGGTCTCCAGCGCGGTCGCGCATCCGGCGCACGTCGCGATCGTCGGCGCGGTCGTGGTACTGGCCGCGCACAACCGCCACCCTCAGCGACAGGTCGGCTGGCAGCTCGTCGGGCCGGCCGCGCAGGATGTCGCGCTCGTCGATAAGGGTGCCGATCACACAGGCCAACGCCAGATCAGATGGCGCGGCCTCGACCACCATGTGAGCCAGCCGGGGATGCAGCGGCAGCTGCAGCATGCGCCTGCCGGTGGATGTGATGTGCCCGTCTTCGTCGAGCGCCCTCAAACCCTTCAGCAGCTCGACCCCTTGCTGCAGGGTGCGAGTCGGGGGTGGATCGGCCCAGCTCAGATCGCCCACCGGGGTACCCCACGCGGCCAGCTCGAGGGCGAACCCGGCAAGGTCGACCTGGGTGATCTCTGGTTCGAGGTGGGCGCGGCGGGTGCTGTGCTCCAACTTGCTCCACAGGCGGTAGGCGACCCCCGGTTCGGTACGACCGGCGCGCCCGGCGCGCTGGTCGGCCGATGCCCGCGACGTGCTCACGGTGGTGAGCCGGGTCATTCCGGTTCGCTGATCGAACCGCGGTACGCGGGCCAGGCCGGCATCGACGACGACCCTCACCCCGACGACCGTCAGCGATGACTCGGCGATGTCGGTGCTGAGCACGACCCGGCGACGACCTGGCGGCGAGGGCGACAGGGCGGCGTCCTGTTCGGTCTGGCTCAGCGCCCCGGCGAGTGGGTAGACGTCGACATCGGCCGGCAGGACACCGGCGAGCATCTGCTGGACACGGCGGATCTCGCCGATACCGGGAAGGAACACCAGCACACTGCCCACCTGCTCGCGTACCGCTCTCTGCACGAGAGAGGCGCACGCCTCGGGCACTCGGTCGGTCTTGCCCATCGGCGCCCACACCATCTCCACGGGGTGAAGGCGTCCGTCGCTGCTGGCCACCGGGGTATCGGGGCCGAGCACTCGCAACAGCCCCTGCACGTCGGGAGTTGCCGACATGGCGAGTAAGCGCAGGTCGGGTCGCACGGTGGAACGCGCGTCGAGAGCCAAGGCCAGCCCGAGGTCCGTGGGCAAGTTGCGCTCGTGCACCTCGTCGAACACCACCAGACCGACACCGTCGAGGGTGGGGTCGTGCTGCAAGCGCCGGGTGAGCACCCCTTCGGTGACCACCTCGACCCGCGTGGCCGACCCGATCCGTCGCTCGTCGCGGGTCTGGTAACCAACGGTCGCGCCGACCGGCTCGCCGAGCAGAAAGGCCATCCTCTGGGCGGCAGCGCGAGTCGCCAGCCGCCTTGGTTCGAGGATCACGATTCGCTGATCGCCGAGCCACTCGGAGTCGAGCAGAACAAGGGGTGCGAGGGTGGTCTTGCCGGCGCCGGGCGGAGCCACGAGCGCTGCCAGGCCGTGGTGGGCGAGGGCTTCGGCGACCTGGGGTAGGGCGTCTAGTACGGGGAGGTCGGACGAGGGGTCGAGGGGTGCGAAGCGCACCGCGGCTCAGCCGAGCGCCGGGGTGCCCTGGAAGGGGGACGGGTCGCCCGGGGAGGGGATGGTGGGGGCGATCCACGCCGTGTTGGCGGCGACGACCTCAGCCACCTGACGCCACTCGGCAGGGTTCCAGCCCTCCGCCGCAGCTTGCACGGATCCGTCGCCGCGCACGAACACGAACGCGGGCAGGGTGGTGAGACCAAGACCGCGCACGAACGTGCGGTCAGGATCGCAGAAGACGAGGAAGCGGTCGGCGAGGGGTCCGAGGTAAGTGCGTGCTTCGTGAGCGGAGCAGGTGACGACGAGGTTGACGCGAACGTCGGCACCGCGGAAGGCGTCGAGGATGCGGGTGGCCGCGTGGAGAACCCAAGAGGTCTCATTGGTGTACGGGTCCAGCACGACACTGGCCAGGTGGAAGGTGGTGACCCACTCTTCGAGAGGGCGGGACTCGCCACCAATGGTGGTGAGGGAGATGTCGAGAGCAAGGTTTCCGGCCACGGCGGCCAACGGTAGCGCGCCGGACCGGCCTCGTCCCATCTCGCCGGCGCGTGACGGTGGCGGGGAACGTCAGCGCTGGCCGGACCGTGGCGGCTCGTTGCCCGCCGCATCTGCAAGTCGGGTGGCGCAGCCCTCGATGTCGTGGTCGATGAGGCCGACGGTGACGCGCAGCGCCGGTGGGCCTTCGCTGACCATGAAGGGCTCACCGGGTGCGGCGCCGATCCCCTGGGCGGCGAGGGTGAGCAGGGCCGACCTCTCGTCCGCGACCATCATCCACAGGTTGATCCCGTCGGTACCGGTGAACTCGACGTGGTGAGCCGCGAGCACATCGGTGACAGCTCGGCGCCGGCGGGCGTACTCGTGGCGGGCCGCGGCGACGGCGTCGATCGTCGGCTGGTGGTCGAGCATCTCCACCAGGACGGCCTGAAGGATGCGGCTGCTCCACCCCGGCCCGAGGAGGCGTCGGTTGATGACCGCGGTGACGACGTCGCCCGCGCCACCGACCGCCGCGAGGCGTAGATCCGGACCATGGCTCTTGGAGTAGCTGCGGATGTGGACTGTGAGGCTGGGCATCCACTGCCCGAGGCTGACGAGGGCGCCGCTGGCGATGTCGCCGGAGTGATCGTCCTCGACGATGATCGCTCCGCTCCCGGCGAGGATGGCAGCCAACTGTCGAGCACGTGAGGATGTGAGAGTGATGCCGGTTGGGTTGTGTGCCCGCGGCTGGAGGAACACCGCCCTCACACCAGTGGCCGCCGCCGCGGCGAGGCCGTCGGGTTGCATGCCTTCCTCGTCGAGGTCGACGCCGATGACCTCGGCTCCGAGAAGGTCGAGGAGGTCGAGCAAGGGAGGAAAGGCCGGCTGTTCCACGACCACACGATCGCCCAGACGGACGACGACGCCGGCCACGCGGTCGAGGGCGTCCATTGCTCCGTCGACGACGGTGAGCGCTTCGGGGACGAAAGGCCAGTCGGCCCTGACCCTCTCTTCGAGCTCGGGCAGTACGGGACGGTCGAGGTAGCTGCCGGTGAGCGATTGGCGGTTGACGCGGGCGATGACCGGCCCAAGGTCGGGGAGCAGGGCCGGATCGGGCGTGCCGGTGCTGAGGTCGAGGGCGAAGCGGCCCGGCCCCTCGGTGACACGCCGATAGCGCCGAGGTGTGATCGGACCCGTCGGCCGGCTCACGAAGGTGCCCTGGCGGCCCCGGGCGTCGATTGCCCCGACGGCGGCCAGGCTCTGCCACGCCTCGCTGACCGTGGTCGGCGACACCCCGAGCGCCTTGGATAGCTCGCGAACCGTTGGCAGGCGCGTGCCGGTGGTGAGCTCGCCTGCCGAGATCAACCGTCCGACCGCGGCGGCTATACCGCGGGCGCTGCGATCCGTTATCCGGTCGACGACTTGATCGATCAAGGTCCCGCCACCTCCGAGTTTCCGCCTCTTGCCTGACTCATTGTCCGGTAACAATACATCTATTGTGCGCCCCGCATTGTCACATTAGAGTCCGGCCCATGGCAAACATTGTCCGCGCAGCCCTACTGCAGACCGACTGGCCCGGCACCAAGGAGGCCATGCTCGACAAGCACGAGCAGGCAGTACACGAGGCCAAGGCCTCGGGGGCCCAGGTGATGTGCTTCCAGGAGCTCTTCTACGGTCCCTACTTCTGCCAGGTGCAAGAGACCGAGTACTACGACTACACCGAGCAGATCCCCGACGGCCCCACCACCCAGCGCTTCCAGAGCATCGCTCGCGAGGCGGGCATGGTGCTGGTGCTGCCGATGTACGAGGCCGTGCGCCCCGGCCTGTACTACAACACGGCGGCCGTCGTCGATGCCGATGGCAAGTACCTGGGCAAGTATCGCAAGCAGCACATCCCCCACACCAAGGGCTTCTGGGAGAAGTTCTACTTCGCCCCCGGCGACGGCGGCTACCCCGTGTTCGACACCGCCGTCGGCAAGGTGGGCGTGTACATCTGCTACGACCGCCACTTCCCCGAAGGCTGGCGGGCCCTCGGCCTCAACGGGGCCGAGATCGTGTTCAACCCTTCGGCTACCAGCCGCGGCCTGTCCCAGTACCTGTGGAAGCTCGAGCAGCCCGCCGCGGCGGTGGCCAACATGTACTACATCGGGGCGATCAACCGGGTGGGCATCGAGTCACTCGGCGACGACGACTTCTACGGTCAGAGCTACTTCGTCGACCCCGAGGGCCAGTTCGTGGGTGAGCAGGGTGATCCGTTCAAGCCCGAGCTCATCGTGCGCGACCTGGATCTAGACAAGATCAAGCAGGTGCGCGACCGTTGGGCTTTCTACCGCGACCGTCGCCCCGACGCCTACGACGACCTGTTCACCCGCTGACCGACTCGAAGAGGGAACACTGTGACCACGACTCTGATCAAAAACGGCAAGGTCATCTCCACCACGGGGGTGATCGCCCAAGACGTGCTCGTGACCGGCGAGTCGATCACCGCCCTCGGCGCGCCCGGCCACTTCACCGAGGAGGGCATGGGCCGGGTCATCGATGCGGCCGGCAAGTACGTCATACCGGGTGGTATCGACGTGCACACCCACATGGAATTGCCCTTCGGCGGCACCTTCGCCAGTGACACCTTCGAGACCGGGTCGCGCGCCGCGGCCTGGGGTGGCACCACCACCATCCTCGACATGGCCGTCCAGCGCTATGGAGAGAACGTCTTCGACGGTCTCGCCGAGTGGCACCGCAAGGCCGAAGGCAACTGCGCCATCGACTACGGCTTCCACCAGATCATCGGCGGTGTCGACGAACAGTCGCTGAAGGCGCTGAAGTACCTCACCGAGCACGAGGGCATCTCCAGCTTCAAGCTGTTCATGGCCTATCCCGGGGTCTTCTACAGCGACGACGGCCAGATCCTGAAGGCGATGCAGACCGCCGCCGAGTGCGGGGCGATGATCATGATGCACGCCGAGAACGGCATCGCCATCGACGTGCTCGTGCAGCAGGCCCTCGCCCGTGGTGAGACCGACCCCCGCTACCACAGCTACACCCGGCCGTCGCCCCTCGAGGCCGAGGCCACCCACCGGGCCATCGTGCTCAGCCATGTGGCGGGCAATGTGCCCCTCTACGTCGTGCACATGAGCGCGGGCGACGCGCTCAACGAGATCGCCGCCGCACGTCACCACGGCCGCAACGTGTTCGCCGAGACCTGCCCCCAGTACCTGTGGCTGACCCTCGAGGAGACCCTCGGCCGCCCCGGGTTCGAGGGCGCGAAGTGGGTGTGCAGCACCCCGGTGCGCAGCAAGGAGCACGACCCCGACTACATCGGCCAGATGGGGCACGGCCACCAGGGCGACCTGTGGAAGGGCCTGCGGATGAACGAACTGGCCATTGTCAGCACCGACCACTGTCCCTTCTGTTTCAAGGACCAAAAAGAGCTCGGTCTCGGCGACTTCAGCAAGATCCCCAACGGCATCGGTTCAGTCGAGCACCGCATGGAGCTGCTTTATCAGGGTGTTGTGGCCGGAGAGATGTCGCTCGAGAGGTGGGTCGAGACCTGTTGCACCACGCCGGCGCGCATGTTCGGCATGTACCCGAAGAAGGGCGTCATCACCCCCGGCGCCGATGCCGACATCGTGGTCTGGGACCCCAACCGCCAGACGAAGATCGGCATCAACGACAAGCACCACATGAACATGGACCACAGCGCGTGGGAGGGCTGGGTGATCGACGGCAAGGTCGACACCGTCATGTCGCGTGGCTCGGTGTTGATCGAGAACGACCAATACGTCGGCCGCAAGGGCCACGGGCAGTACGTCAGGCGTGGCCTGTCGCAGTACCTCGTCTAGCGGCACCCCACACACAAGAGAAGGCAAAGATGCACAGGATCAGTCATTGGATCGACGGCAAGGTCGTCGACGGCACCTCGGGTAGATCGGGGATCATCTACGACCCGGCCACGGGCCAGCAGCAAGCCACGGTGGACTTCGCCTCGGCCGACGAGGTGGACCGCGCTGTCGCCGTGGCCAGGGCGGCCTTCCCTGCCTGGCGCTCCACCAACCTGTCGCGCCGCGCCGAGGTCCTGTTCCGCATGCGCGAGCTGGTCGACGCCAACCGCAAGGAGATCGCCAGCCTCCTGTCGAAGGAGCACGGCAAGGTGCTCAGCGATGCCCTCGGCGAGGTCGCCCGCGGCCTCGAGAACATCGAGTTCGCCTGTGGTGTGCCGAACCTGCTCAAGGGCGACCACAGTGAACAGGCCTCCACAGGCGTCGACGTCTACAGCATCAAGCAGCCCCTCGGTGTGGTCGCGGGGATCACCCCGTTCAACTTCCCGGCGATGGTGCCGATGTGGATGTTCGCCAATGCCCTTGCCTGCGGCAACACCTTCGTGCTCAAGCCCAGCGAGAAGGATCCTTCGTCCAGCATGTTCGTGGCCGAGCTGCTTAAGCAGGCCGGTCTGCCCGACGGGGCGTTCAACATCGTCAACGGTGACAAGGTGGCGGTGGACCGACTCCTCGAACACCCCGACGTCGAGGCCATCAGCTTCGTCGGTTCCACCCCGATCGCCCGTTACATCTACGAGACCGGCACCAGGAACGGCAAGCGCGTCCAGGCCCTCGGCGGGGCCAAGAACCACATGCTCGTGCTTCCCGACGCTGATCTCGACATGGCCGCCGACGCGGCGGTCAGCGCGGCCTACGGCTCGGCGGGTGAGCGTTGCATGGCCATCTCGGTCGTGCTCGCCAGCGACGGAATCGCCGACGAACTTGTCGACAAGATCAAGGCGCGCATCCCCAACATCAAGGTCGGTCCGGCCAGCGGAGACGGCAACGAGATGGGGCCGCTGATCACCGGCGAGCATCGCGACAAGGTGAAGGGCTATGTGGCCGGCGCCGAGGACGAGGGCGCCACCCTGGTGGTCGACGGCCGCGAGGGCGTTCCCGCCGAAGGGTTCTTCCTCAACCCCAGCCTCATCGATCGGGTGCGTCCCGGAATGCGCTGCTACGACGACGAGATCTTCGGACCGGTGCTCACTGTCACCCGCATCAGCGGCTACAAGGAGGGCCTCGACCTGATCAACGCCAACCAGTACGGCAACGGCACGGCCATCTTCACCCGCGACGGTGGGGCCGCTCGCCAGTTCGAGTTCGACGTGCAGGTGGGCATGGTCGGGGTCAATGTGCCAGTACCGGTGCCGGTCAGCTACTACAGCTTCGGTGGCTGGAAGTCGAGCCTGTTCGGCGACACCCACATGTACGGCCCCGAGGGCATCAACTTCTACACGCGCACAAAGGTGGTCACCAAGAGGTGGCCGGACCCGAGCACGAGCAAGATCGACCTGGGGTTCCCTCAGAACCGTTAGAGGCGCTGGGTCAGCTCGTAGGCATAATCGAGGCCCGACAGGGGCATGAGGGTGAAGGGGGAGAGCATGGATTTCGGGGTGGTGTTACAGACGACCCCGCCATCGCGGCGGGTCATCGAGTTGGCCAAGAGGGCCGAGCAGTACGGGTTCAACCATGTGTGGACCTTCGACAGCCACATCTTGTGGCAGGAGCCATACGTGATCTTCAGCCAGATCCTGGCTGAGACTCGCAACGTCACCGTGGGGCCGATGGTCACCAATCCGGCCACTCGCGACTGGACGGTCACCGCCAGTCTTTACGCGACTCTCAACGAGATGTTCGGCAATCGCACCGTATGCGGCATCGGCCGCGGCGACTCGGCGGTGAGGGTCACCAACGGGGCGCCCACCACCCTGGCCACCCTGCGCGAAAGCATCAACGTCATCCGCGAGCTGGCCAACGGCCGCACGGTCGACTACAAGGGCTCGCAGTTGTGCCTGCCGTGGGCGTCGCGTAGCGAGCTAGAGGTATGGGTGGCCGCTTACGGCCCCAAGGCCTTGGCGCTCACCGGCGAGGTCGGCGACGGGTTCATCCTGCAGCTCGCCGACCTGTCGATCGCCGAATGGACCATCGCCGCCGTACGTCAGGCGGCGGCCGCCGCCGGGCGCGACCCCGCCTCAGTCACCATTTGCGTGGCCGCTCCCGCCTACGTCACCGACGGCACCGAGGCCGGTCTCGCACACGGTCGCGACCAGTGCCGCTGGTTCGGCGGCATGGTCGGCAATCATGTGGCCGACATCGTCGCCCGCTACGGCGAGGATGCGCCGGTGCCGGCCGCGCTCACCGACTACATCAAGGGCCGCCAGGGTTACGACTACAACGAGCACGGCCAGGCTGGCAACGCGCACACCCAGTTCGTGCCCGATGAGATCGTCGACCGCTTCTGCATCGTCGGCCCCATCGACACCCACATCGAACGGATGCACCAGCTCAAGGACCTCGGTGTCGATCAGTTCGCGATCTACCTCCAGCACGACGACAAGGACCACACCCTGCAGGCCTATGGCGACAAGATCCTGCCGGCAGTTGCTGATCATGTCGCCGCCAAGTCGTGAACGAGCCAGTTCCTGTGATGCCCATCGCCGACACGAGTCCCGCTGAAAGGGCGTCTGCCACCCGCTCCGGGCGCCTAGTGTCGGCGGAGCCCGCATGAACGTTCCCGGAAATCCTTCTGTCGCGGAGTCCGCCGTCGGCCGGCGCGCCCGGCGCAGCGTCATGTTCGTGCTCGCCCTCGCCCTCGTCGCCGCGGGGTGGGAGCTCTACAAGTGGCTCGGGCCCGAAAACGGTGGCGAGATCTTCGGTTGGAAGCTCCTGCCGCGCGCCAAGGACCGCGTCATGCCCCACGTCGTCGACATCATCACCCGGTTCGCCGACCCCATCAATCCGTCGAGCAACGTCGGCCAGGAATCGGTTTTCTCGGTGGTGATGAAGGGGGTGTGGTTCTCCTTCCGGTTGGTACTCGCCGGATTCGGCCTCGGCCTCGTCGCCGGAGTGCTCCTCGCGGTGCTCATGGCCAGGCTCCGCCTCGCCGAGCGGGCCATTCTGCCCTACCTGGTTATCTCCCAGACGGTGCCGCTCATCGCCCTCGCCCCCCTCGTGGCCAGCTGGGGCGGCAAGCTCGAGCTGTTCGGTTGGGAGTGGCCGCGCTGGCTCACTGCCACCGTTCTCGGCGCCTTCCTCACCTTCTTCCCCATTGCGGTCGGGACCCTGCGCGGGCTTCAATCGCCCAGCGCCGCCTCTCTCGAGCTGATGGACAGTCTCGCTGCACCCTGGCGCCACACCCTGTTCAAGCTGCGCTTCCCTGCCGCGGTGCCCTACATCGTCCCGGCCCTCAAGCTCGGGGCTGCAGGCTCCGTCATCGGTGTCGTCGTCGCCGAGATCTCCACCGGGTTGAGGGGCGGCATCGGCCGCCTGGTGATCGAGTTCATGCGCCGCTCCAACGACCCGGCAATCGTCTACACAGCGGTAATCGGCGCCGCTGCCCTCGGCCTGGTCATGGCCGGGTTGGTCGCTCTCGCCGATGCCGTGTTCATGAGGAATCGCCCCAAGGAGGCATCGGCGTGAGTGCCGTAGTGGTAAGCGGAGTAGACAAGATCTTCTCCACGGGTAAGGCGGCCAGGGTCGAGGCCCTCGTCGGCATCGACCTCACGGTCGAGCAGGGCGAGTTCGTCTCCCTCATCGGTCCATCGGGATGCGGCAAGAGCACCCTCTTGCGACTCATCGCCAATCTGATCGAGCCCACCGCGGGCTCCGTGACTGTCAACGGCAAGCCCGCCCACCAGGCGCGCCTCGACCAGGACTATGGCATGGCCTTCCAGCAGGCGGGCCTCTTCGACTGGCGCTCGGTGACCAAGAACATCGAGCTACCCCTGGAGCTGAAGGGCTGGGACCGCACCAACCGTCGGGCACGCGCCCTGGAGATGCTCGAGCTGGTGAAGCTCCCCGAGTTCGCCAGCCACATGCCGTGGCAGCTGTCCGGTGGAATGCAGCAGCGCATCGCCATCGCCCGCGCTCTCGCGGCCCACCCACCCCTGTTGCTTATGGACAAACCCTTCGGCGCCCTCGACGAGATGACCCGCGAGCACATGCAGGCCGAGCTGTTGCGCATCTGCGCCAAGACGGCCACGACGGTCGTCTTCGTGACCCATAGCATCCCCGAAGCCGTCTACCTGTCGACGCGAGTGGTGGTCATGTCGCCCCGTCCGGGGCGGATCACCAACATCATCGACGTTCCTCTCGGCGGCGCGCGCAACGACGACACCCGCGAAGACAGCATCTTCTTCCAGAAGATCACCGAGGTCCGCGAGGCCCTACGTGGTTCGGAGCTCCAACTCGGGGCGAGGGGCATCGAGGACCGGTGAGCGCGCGCCTCGCTGCCCTCGCCCGCAACCTCGGGCCACCGCTCCTGTTCGGCGCGGCCATGCTCGGGCTGTGGCAGCTCGTGGTGCGCGGCTTCGACCTCAAGCCCTACTTCCTGGTCGCGCCCACCGATATCGCCGAGGCCTTCACCGACAACTGGCACAACATCTGGGAGGCGATGAAGGTCTCGGGCACCAACGCCGCCGTGGGTCTCGCCGTCGGCACCCTCTTCGGTGTGGTGTTGTCCTTCCTTCTCGCCCGGTTCCGCCTCCTCGACGAGCTCGTCACACCCCTCTCGATCGCCCTCAACGCGATCCCGGCCTTCGTGCTCGTTTCGGTCTTCAACAACATGTTCTCCAGCACCAGCGAGGTGCCGCGGCGGCTGATGGTCACGATCGTCGTCTTCTTCGTGGTGCTGGTGAACGTATCGAAGGGACTGCGTCAGGTTGCCCCCGTGCACGCCGAACTGATGCACAGCTACGCGGCGTCGGGGTGGCAGCTGCTGGGCAAGGTGAGGGTGCCCAACGCCGTGCCATACCTCTTCACCGCGCTGCGAATCGCCGCGCCTCTTTCGGTGATCTACGCCTACGTGTCCGAGTATTTCGGTGGCGCCCAGAACGGTCTCGGTAGTCGCATCACCAGCAATATCGTCAACTCGAAGAACTCGGTGGGCTGGGCCTACGTGGGTGGCGCGTGCATCCTCGGCCTCGCCTTCTACCTATTCTTCGCTCTCGTCGAGACCATCGTCGTCTCAGGACGTGTGCAGCCTTCGGGTGGCCGCGCCTGACCAACAGACCTCTAGGGAATAGAGTCAAACAAAAAGGGGAGGAACCTACCAATGAGGAAGCAAAGGATCACCCGGGTCGCGGCAGCAATGCTCGCCCTGGGCCTCGTAGCCGCGGCATGCGGTGACGACGAGGAGAGCTCATCCACCACTGAAGGCACCACAGCACCGCAGGAGACCACCGGCGGCGACGAGTGCACCGAGTTGACGCCGGTGACACTCCAGCTGCAGTGGCTCACCCAGGCCCAGTTCGGCGGCTACTACGCGGCCATCGACCAGGGCTACTACGAGGACCAGTGCCTCGACGTCACCATCCTCGAAGGTGCCGTCGACATCACACCTCAGACCGTACTGGCCAACGGTGATGCCGACTTCGCCATCGCGTGGGTGCCCAAGGCGCTCGCCAGCCGCGAGGCCGGTGCCAACATCGTCGACATCGCCCAGGTGTTCCAGCGTTCCGGAACCTTGCAGGTGAGCTTCAAGGACTCCGGCATCACCAGCCCCGCCGACTACGCGGGCAAGAAGATCGGTAACTGGGGCTACGGCAACGAGTTCGAGGTGTTCGCGGCGATGACCAAGGCCGGTATCGACCCGGCCGACGTCGAGAACGTGGCCCAGCAGTTCGACATGGTCGGCCTGCTAGAGGGCGACATCGATGCCGCCGAGGCGATGACCTACAACGAGTACGCACAGGTGCTCGAGGCCATCAACCCGGACACGGGCGAGCTCTACACACCCGAGGACTTCAACGTCATCTCCTATGAGGACGAGGGCGTCGGCATGTTGCAGGACGCCATCTGGGCCGACGGCAGCCGTCTCGGCGACGCCGCCTACAACGACATGGCAGTGAGATTCGTTGCCGCTTCGTTGCAGGGTTGGGCCTACTGCCGCGACAACGTCGACGCTTGCGCTTCGATCGTCAGCACCCTCAGCCCGATCCTGGGTCTCACTCACCAGACGTGGCAGATGAACGAGGTCAACAAGCTCATCTGGCCCGCCGCCGAGGGTGTCGGCTTCATCAACCAGGAAGCATGGGACCGTACGGCCACCCTTGCCCAGGAGACGATGAACCT
>Ga0073899_10004203_pt1 | contig 12635 bp, 12 predicted proteins | sample KloWWTmetaKNB5Ph_FD_88975 | JGI IMG/M metagenome (GOLD analysis project Ga0073899, IMG submission 88975) | Active sludge microbial communities from Klosterneuburg, Austria, studying microevolution and ecology of nitrifiers - Klosterneuburg... | ecosystem: Engineered > WWTP > Aerobic digester >... | reverse complement strand
CCTCAGGCGCCTGCCGATCCACCGGCTCAAGATCGACCGCAGCTTCATCCACCGCCTGCCGGACGATGAAAGCGACGTGGCCATCACCCGCACCGTGGTGGAGTTGGCCCGGGCCCTGCACCTGAGGGTGATCGCCGAAGGGGTGGAAAACACCGCCCAGCGCGACCACCTGGCCGCCCTGGGCTGCCACGAGTACCAGGGCTGGCTCTGTGCCCCGGCCCTGCCGGCCGAGGAGTTCGATCGCTTGCACCTGCTGCATGCGCACACAAAACGCGCGACACTGGCGGCATGATCGATTCGCGCTTCATTCCCGACGTTCCCTCCTCCGATCCGCCGGTGACGCACCGGCCGGAGGCTCACCGCTTCGAGAACCTCACCGACGGCCACCTGAGTTTTGCCACCTACCAGCTGGACCGGTCGGCACGGCAGGTGGTGTTCGACCACACCCTGGTGCCGCCACAGCTGCAGGGCCGCGGCATCGCCGCCGCGCTGATCAGCACCGCCCTGGACTGGGCCGCCGACGAAGGGCTGCAGGTGGTGCCCGCCTGCTCCTATGTGGCCATCTACATGCGCCGCCACCCGGAAACCCAGTCGCTGCTGAAGCCACGCGACTGAGCGGCCCGGTGGCCTCCGGTGGAGTCTGCGGCGGGTCCGCGCAGCGCACCGGTCACTCCCGCAGGTCGATCACTTTCACCTTGACCCGGCGCTCCTGCTCATCGCGCCGCACCGTGAGCTCGACCGTGCTCTGAATGCCCGCACGCTCCAGTTCGGTGACAAAGGTGGACAGCGTGTCCACCGGGCGGCCGTTGACACCGACGATCACGTCACCCAGCTCACCGGTGCGCCGATTGAAGGGTCGCAGCCCGGCGGCTGCAGCGGGCGTGCCGCGGCCCACCTCCGCCAGCACCACGCCGCTGAGGCCGGCGCGCGCCACCAGGTCCGGCCGCATCGGCGTCACGCCGATGCCCGGCAGCGGCGCGCGGCCCTTGTTGATCAACGAGGGCACCACCCGGTTGACCAGGTCAGCTGGGATGGCAAAACCGATCCCCGAGGAGCTGCCGCTGGCCGAGCGGATGGCCGAGTTCACCCCGATCAGGCGACCGGCGCTGTCCATCAGCGGGCCGCCGGAGTTGCCGGGGTTGATCGCCGCGTCTGTCTGGATCACGCCCACCACCTCGCGGAAGTTGGCTGTAGGCAACTCCCGGTCCAGCGCGCTGACCAGGCCTTTGGTCAGGGTGCGCTGCAGCCCGAACGGGTTGCCGATGGCATAGACCGCCTGGCCGATCTTGAGGTCGCGCGAGCTGCCCAGCGGGATCGGGCGCAGATCCTTCGGCACCCGGCTCAGACGGATCACGGCCAGGTCGTACTCCGGCGCACCGCCCACCGGCTCGGCCGGAATCGGTTTGCCCGCATCCAGCTGCACGAACACCCGGCGAGCGCCCTGGACGACATGGAAATTGGTGACGATGTGGCCCTGCGCATCCCACACAAAACCGCTGCCCGCGCCCTGGCTGACCTCGGCGCTGCCGAACAGGTTGCGCTGCTCGGACTCGGTGGTGATGTAGGCCACCGACGGCGCGGCCTGCTCGAACAGGTTGACCACCGCCTGTTCGTCGGGCTGCAAGGCCCCGCGCGGGCTCACGCTGCGGGGGCTGGCATCGCGCGCCTGCGACGCGCCGGCGGCCCACATCGACACCAGGGTGACCAGCGCCAGCAGCGCGCTGCCACGGCGCAGGACGGCATGGGGGAAGGAAGACATCGTCGTGGAAGGCTTGGAAGGTGGGAACGGTCGCGGCGAACGGGCTCACCCGCCGACGCCGCACCGGGATCGGGGCATGCGCATCATGGCAACCGATCGGGCGGGCATATCGGGCCGGCCGCACCAGAGTCAAGCCCCGCAGAGCGAACCTCGCGGTTCAGCAAGCCCTCGGCCGCCACCCGCCCGCTGGCGAAACAGGCGGTGAGCAGGTAGCCCCCGGTGGGGGCCTCCCAGTCGAGCATCTCGCCCGCGCAGGCCACCCCCGGGTGGCTGCGCAATTGCAGGCTGGCGTCCAGCCCCTCCAGCCGCACACCACCGGCACTGCTGATCGCCTCGGCCACCGGGCGCGGCGCCTCCAGGCACAGAGGCAGGGCTTTGATGCGCCTGGCCAGCGCGGCCGGCTGGGTCTGCAGCGCCGGCCAGGCCGCGGCGTCCAGGCCCTCGCGCAGCAGCGCCGCCTTCACCCCGGCCAGGCCGGTCTGTTCGCGCAGGTGGTTGGTCCAGGAGCGGCTGCCACGTCCGCGGGCCAACGCTGCGGTCACCTCCTCCAGGCTGCGCTGGGGCAACAGGTCCAGCTCCACCTGGGCAGGTCCCCGGGCGGCGATGTCGCGGCGCAGTGGCGCGCTGGCGGCATAGATCAACCCACCTTCGAGCCCGTAGTCGCTCACCACCGCCTCGCCGGTGCGTTCGAACAGCTGACCCTGCCCGTCCCGGTGGCGCAAGCGCACCGCCTTGAGCGGCTGGCCGGCATGGCGCTCGCGCAGGAAGGCGCTCCAGCGCACCTCGAAGCCGCAGTTCGCACTCACCAGCGGTGCCACCGGCACTCCCGCCTCGTCCAGCCAGGCCTGCCAGGCGCCGTCCGACCCCAGTTGCGGCCAGCTGGCCCCGCCCAGCGCCAGCAGCACCCGGTCGGCCTGCACCGTCCGCACACCGTCCGGCCCGCTGAACTCCAGCTGCCAGCCTGCGCCGGACGTCGGTTGCAGGGCGCCCGTCCAGCGCTGCCGCATGTGAAACACCGCCCCCTGCATGCGCAGCCGGTGCAGCCAGGCGCGCAGCAGCGGCGCCGCCTTCATTTCCGCCGGGAACACCTTGCCGGAGCTGCCCACAAAGGTCTGGATCCCCAGCTCGGCCGCCCAGTCGCGCAGCCCTTGCGCATCCAGCCGGTCCAGCCAGCGCCCCACCTCGGCACTGCGCTCGCCGTAACGGGCGCGAAAGGAGGCCGGCGGCTCGGCATGCGTGAGGTTGAGGCCGCCCTTGCCGGCCAGCAGGAACTTGCGGCCCACCGACGGCATGGCGTCGTAGACCTGTACCGCAGCGCCGCCGGCCAGCAGCGTCTCGGCGGCCATCAGCCCCGCTGGCCCGGCGCCGATCACCACCGCACGCAGGCGGGAATCGGCTAAGACGGCAGCGGAGAAATGTGGTGCGGAACAGCTCATCGGCCCGGAGTCTAGCCGCGCCCCCGCCAGGCGCCGACGTCGCCCCATCCGCACCCCGGACGACGCGCCCGGCGGATCGGATGATCCGGACGGAGCCGGAAACTGGCCGGTCCACACCCGGCATTTCCAGCCGACCCGAAACCACATGCCGTGTCCAATCCAAACATCGACTCAGCGGCAACGGGTTGTCTGATCCGGCACAAAAGGGACCCATTCCGAGGTCACCTTTTGGGGCTGAGACATCAAGCCGATCCGCGCGCTGCCGATGGAAGTTGCACATCCCTTCATGACTGGAGTTTCAACATGATTCAACGCCGCCTCTGTCTGGCTCTTGCCTTCACCGCCCTGGGAGCTCTGTCGGGCCAGGCCTGGTCCTCCGAGCGGGGCAGCAAGGACGAAGCCAAGGCGCTGTGCGACGCCGCAGCGGCTCACGTCAAGAAGGTCGGCATCGACCAGGCCGCCAAGGACTTCGCCGCCGACCGCAGCAAATGGATGACCAAGGACCTGTTTCCGTTCGTCCAGGAGCTGTCCGGCGTGATGCGTTTCCACATCAACGACAAGATGATCGGAAAGAACTTCCTGGAGGTGAAGGATGCCTCCGGCAAGGAGTTCTCCAAGGAGATGGTGAATGTTGCCCGCAGCGGCAAATCCGGCTGGGTCGACTATGAGTGGGCCCATCCGGTGACCAAGAAGGTGGAAGACAAGTCCGCCTTCATTCAGCGCGTGGCCGGTGCGGACCTGCTGGTCGGCGTCGGCTTCTATCGCTGAACCGCCTTCAACGCTCGGGCCTGCGCGGCCCGACAAGGCTGCAACTCGAGCTGTCATGACCAAATTCCTCCACGACCTGCCCATCGTCGTCAAGGTGGCGCTGGCCCCCCTCTTTGCCATCGTCTGCCTCATCGTGGTGGCCGCGGTGGGCCACCTGTCCAACCAGGACAGCAATGTGGCGCTGCGATCGCTGGCGCAGGAGCAGTTGCCTCGGGTGGAACAGGTCTCTGCCCTGAAGACCCGGGTGGTGCAGCTCGATGCCATGGTGATGCGCAGCCTCGCCTACGAAGGCTCGGGCATGAAGGCGGTGCGGGTGGAGGCGGTGGACCGCGCCATCGATGCCGAACTGAAGGCCCTGCAGGCCGAGGTGGAGAAGCTGCAGAAGTCTGCCTCCCCGGATGAGCAGCCGATCTATGCGGATCTGCGCAAGTCGCTGGACGGCTTTGCCCGACTGGCGCGCGACACCCTGGACATGAAGTCTTCCGGCCTGTCGCAGGCTGCCATGCTGATGACGTCGGCCGAGCAGGAGCATGCCCGCCTGTCGCAGCATGTGGAGAAGCTGGTGGCCTCGGCCACCCGCCAAGGCCACGCGCAGGTGGAAGGTGCCTCGCGCAGCGCCGCACGCTCGGACGTCATTGCCTCCGCTGCGCTGGCGGGTGCCCTGCTGGTCACGGTGGCCATCACCTGGCTGTGCATCCGGCTGATCGTCACCCCCCTGAAGGGCGCTGTTCAGTTCGCACGCGAGATTGCCGCCGGCAACCTCTCACTGCAGCTGCCGGCGGCGGGCCGCGACGAAACCGGTCAGGTGCTGGTCGCCATGCAGGAGGTGGCGCAGCGGCTCAACGGCCTGCTCGGCCAGATCCAGCAGGCCGCGCAGCATGTGGAGCAGGCCTCCGGGGAAATTGCCCAGGGCAACCAGAACCTGTCGGAGCGCACCGAACTGACCGCCTCCGAACTGCAGCAGACCGCCTCCACGATGGAACAGCTGTCGCAGCAGATGCAGGACAGCAGCCAACGCGCCACCCAGGCCCACCAGCTGGCCGCCGAGGCCGCCGGCATTGCCCGCCAAGGGGGTGAGGTGGTGCACCAGTCCGTGGCATCGATGGGGCAGATCGCCGATCAGGCTCTGAAGATCCGCGACATCATCGGTGTGATCGACTCGCTGGCCTTCCAGACCAACATCCTGGCACTCAACGCCGCGGTGGAGGCGGCCCGTGCCGGCGAACATGGGCGCGGCTTCGCGGTGGTGGCCGAAGAGGTGCGGGCGCTGGCTGCCCGCAGCGCGGCCTCTTCCAAGGAGATCCGCAGCCTGATCGGCGCCTCGGTGGAGCAGATCACCGCCGGCTCCGACAAGGCGCATGCGGCGGGCCGCATCATGGGGCAGGTGGTTCAGGCCATCGAAAACGCCAGCGGCCTGATCACCTCGATCGCCCACAACAGCCAGGAACAGGCGGGCGGGGTGCATCAGGTGACCGCAGCCATCAACCGCATGGACAGCAACACGCAGCAGAACGCCGCGATGGTGGAGCAGGCCGCAGCCGCCACCTCCTCGCTGCGTGAGCAGGCCCGCGCCTTGATGCACTCGCTGGCGGTGTTCCGGGTCGCCTGACCGGGTGATCGCGCCGCCAGGCCCTGTCTGAGCGCAGGCGACCGCCGGTGATCCGCAGGCGGTAACCTCCCTGCCATGGACCGACTCCTTTCGATGCGCGTGTTTGAACGCGTGGTGGACGAAGGCAGCTTTGCTGCCGCAGCCCGAGCCCTGGACCTGTCTCCACCGGTCGTGACTCGCCTGGTGGCCGACCTCGAAGAACACCTGGGCACCCGCCTGCTGCAACGCAGCACCCGGCGGCTGGCGCTCACCGAGGCCGGTCAGACCTACCTCGGCCGGGTGCGCAGCATCCTCCAGGACATCGACGAGGCCCATGCCCTGGCCAGTGCCTCCACACGCGAGCTGGCGGGACTGCTGCGGCTGCACGCCCAGCCGGTGATCGCCACCCATGTGGTGGCGCCGCTGCTGGCGGGCTTTCGCGAGCGCTGCCCGCACATCCAGGTGGACCTGGACGTCCAGACGCTGGCCGAGCCGCCGATCGAGGAGTTCGACATCACCCTGCTGGCCACGGAGGAGGGCTTTGATGCGGACGTGGTGGCCCGACAAGTGGTCGCCTCGAATGCGGTGCTGGTGGCATCCCCCCAGTACCTGGCACGCCGCGGCACACCGCGCCAGCCGCAGGACCTGACGGGACACGACTGCCTGCGTCTGCGCCTGCCGCAGGGAAGGCCCCGCACCTGGCGGATGTGGTGCCCTGGCGAGGGGGCAGGCACAGCACCGGCCGCGGTGGAGGTGCCCATCGACCCGGTGCTGTCGGCCAACCACTCCGACACACTGTTGCGTGCCGCGCTGGACGGAGCGGGCATCACATCGGTGGCATTGGACCTGGTGGCACCCGACCTGGGTCGCGGCACCTTGCAGCGGGTGCTCGCGCCCTGGATCACCGGTCGCCTGGTGCTGTACGCGGCACTGCCCAGCCGCAAGTTCATACCGCAGCGCAGCCGGGTCTTCCTGGATCATCTGATCGAGCAGACCCGTGCCCAGGCCGAACGGGCTCTGGCCGCCTGCGCGGCCTGTTCGGCGCCTCACCCATGAACCAGTCCGGGCAGCCCCGATCGGTTCGGGAATCGGAAAGACCGGGATCAGCCCAGCTGGGCGAAGGCCCGATCCAGCGTGGCGACGCTGCGCTCCACCTGGTGCAGCTTGTCCAGCCCGAACAGGCCGATGCGGAAGCTGCGGAAGTCCGCGCCCTCGTCGCACTGCAGCGGCACGCCGGCGGCGATCTGCAGGCCCAGCGGTGCCATCTTCCTGGCGCTGCTCAGGTCCGCATCCTGGGTGTAGCTGACCACCACGCCCGGCGCCTGGAAACCTTCGGCCGCCACGCTGCGGTAGCCGCGTGACTCCAGCATGGCCCGGGCAGCGCGCCCCAGCGCCCACTGTTCATCGCGCACCTTGTCGAAGCCGTAGGCACGCGTCTCCAGCATCACCTCGCGGGTGCGCGCCAGCGCGTCCGTGGGCATGGTGGTGTGGTACGCGAAGCCGCCGCCTTCGTAGGCCTCCATGATCTGCAGCCACTTCTTCAGGTCGCAGGCGAAGCTGGAGCTGGTGGTGGCATCGATGCGCTCGCGCGCCAGGTCGCTCAGCATCACGAAGCCGCAGCCGGGCGAGCCGGTCCAGCCCTTCTGCGGCGCGCTGACCAGCAGGTCCACTTCGCAGGCCTGCATGTCCACCCAGATCGCGCCGGAGGCGATGCAGTCCAGCACGAACAGGCCACCCACCTCATGCACCGCGCAGCCGACGGCGCGCAGGTAGGCGTCCGGAAGGATGATGCCGGAGGCCGTTTCCACATGCGGGGCGAACACCACCTCCGGGCGCGTTTCGCGGATGGTGGCCACCACCTCGTCGATGGGAGGAGGCGCAAAAGGCTCCTGTGCACCGTCAACCGGTCGGCGGGCCTTGAGCACGGTGAGCGAGGCGGGGATGCGGCCCATCTCCAGGATCTGCGACCAGCGGAAACTGAACCAGCCGTTGCGGATCACCAGGCAGCGCTTGTCGTGGGCGAACTGCCGCGCCACCGCTTCCATCGCAAAGGTGCCGCTGCCGGGCACCACCGCCGCCGCCTTGGCGTGGTAGATCTCCTTGAGCACCGCGGAGATGTCGCGCATCACACCCTGGAAGCGCTCGGACATGTGGTTGAGCGCCCGGTCGGTGTAGACCACCGAGTATTCGAGCAAGCCGTCGGGATCGACGTCGGGCAGCAGGCCGGGCATGGTGTCAGTACCCGAGGAAGTCGACTTCGAACACCAGCGTGGCGTTCGGCGGAATCACACCACCGGCGCCCCGGGCACCGTAACCCAGCTCAGGCGGAATCACCAGCACACGGGTGCCGCCCACACGCATGCCCTGCACACCCTCGTCCCAGCCGCGGATGACCATGCCGGCGCCCAGGTCGAAACGGAAGGGCTGGCCGCGGTCCTTGCTGGAGTCGAACTTGCGACCCCGGCCGTCGGGTTTGCTGGCATCGTGAAGCCAGCCGGTGTAATGCACGCTGACCTGTTTGCCGGCGGTGGCGACGGCGTCGCCGCTGCCGGGCACGGTGTCGACATACTGCAGACCGGAGGGAGTGGAGATCATGGTGGAACGCAAAGATCAGAACAATGTGGAAAGGGTGGGCTGCAGCAGACATGACGCGGCGGTGACAGCACACCGGCAAGGCCCGCGATCATGCCACCGGCGCCAAGTTCTGTCCCCATAGGGCGACCCCTGTGGCCAGGGCCTCAGCCAGGCCAGCCCCTGGGCCGAGGGTCGCCGCCAGCGGCAGACCCAGGGCTGCGGCCGCTCGACACAGCGCCTCCACCGGGTCGGACAGATCCACCGCCGGTGCACCGTGGCTCTTGGACAGCTTCTCGCCATCGGCAGCCGTCACCAGCGGGTGGTGCAGGTAGACCGGTGTCGGCAGGCCCAGCGCCCTCTGCAACAGGATCTGCCTGGCGGTGTTGTCGGTCAGATCCGCGCCTCGCACCACATGGGTGATGCCGTGGTCCGCATCGTCGATCACCACCGCCAGCTGATAGGCCCAGCAGCCGTCGGCGCGCCGCAGCACGAAGTCGCCCACCTCCTGGGCCACATCCTGCCGCTGCCCTCCCAGGCGGCGATCCATCCAGTCAACCGGCCGGCCCGGCTCACCCGTGTGGAATCGCCAGGCCCGGCCGGTCCGGCCGGCCAGCCCGCCACGCTCGGGCCTGCAGGTGCCGGGGTAGATCCACTCGGCATGCCGCTGGTGCACCTGCACCTGCGCGGCCAAGGCGCGGGCGATCTCGCTGCGCGTGCAGGCGCAGGGGTAGGCCCGCCCCGCCAGCTGCAGCCGCTGCAGAGCCGCGGAGTAGGCGTCACCGCGCTGCGACTGCCACAGCGGTGGCTCGTCGGGCTGCAACCCGCAGCGCGCCAGCTGGACCAGGATCACTTCGGCCCCACCCGGCGGGCAGCGCGGACCGTCCACATCCTCCATGCGCAGCAGCCAGGCACCACCGCTGGCGCGTGCATCCAGCCAGGAGGCCAGCGCCGAGGCCAGCGAACCCTGGTGAAGCGGCCCGCTGGGGGTGGGGGCGAAGCGCCCACGGTATCCACCGACTGCCATCGCAGCACGCACGCGCTTCGAAGGGTCAGAGGATCAGCCCGGCGTGCTGCTCCAGCAGCGCGCGGCGGGTGGCCGGGCGCTCCAGCTGCTGCAGCCACCAGGCCAGCGCCCTGCCCTGCGCGGCACTGCGCCGCCAGGCGTAGTGCAGGTCCACGCTGCGGGCCGGGTCGCTCAGGCGCTTGACGACCAGCCGGCCAGCGTCCGCATGCAACCGCACCAGCGGGTCAGGCAGCCGGCCACACCCCAGGCCACGGATCTGCGCCTCCAGCTTGGCCACCAGAGTGGGCACGGTGAGAACGTCCTGGCCCGGCATCACGCCATAGGTCTGCGGCGCCAGGCGCTGGGCGGAGTCGGCGATCACCACCACGCGGTGGCGCGCCACGGTGGCCGCCGTCAGCGGCTCGGCTTCATGCGCCAGCGGGTGGTGCGGCGCCACCGCAAAGACCATGTCGATCATGCCCAGCGGCGCGCACTGCACCGCGTCCACCGGGTTGTCCGGCGGCAGCACACCGATGGCGAGGTCCGCCTGCCCGCTGATCAGTGCCTCCCAGGTGCCGGCCAGCACCTCGCTGCGCAGCTTCAGCCGGGTCGGTGGAGCGTGGGCTGCACGCTCCTCACCCACCGGGGTGACCGACGCCGGGCGCGACGGCGTGGCGGCGTGCACCCGCGGAACCTCCAACGCATAGAACGCGTCCATCAGGTCGAAGATCGCCGGTGCGGCGATGATGCTGTCCACCGCAATCGACAGCGTTGCCTCCCAACCGGTGGCCACCCGCTGCACCCGGTTGGCCACCGCGTCCATCTGCGCCAGCAGGCGCCGGCCTTCGCGCAACAGATCCTCACCGGCCGAGGTCAGCTGGGCCTGGCGGGAGCGCCGGTCGAACAGCAGCACGTCCAGCGCCTCCTCGAGCTGTCGCACGCTGTAGGTCAGTGCCGAGGGCACCTTGCCCAGCTCCCGCGCCGCCGCGGCGAAGCTGCCGCAGCGGGCGATGCTGTCCATCATCTCCAGCGCCTCGGGCGTCAGGGCATGGCGGCGGTCGGGCATCGTGGCATCCGGTGAGGGGAAACGAAGGGGCGCTTCGGGAGCGCGCCGCCGGCCCGAAGGACGAAGCCGGCGGACATGCAAGCCGGTTGAATGATGCCACCAGCGCGCGTCAACCCGCCGCGCCCCTGCGGGCCCGAAGATCACCCCATCCACCTCCCATGCCCCTTCCGAACGGAACCCCGATGCTCACCCTGCGACGTTCCTGCGAACGCGGCTACGCCGACCATGGCTGGCTCAAGAGCCACCACAGCTTTTCCTTCGCCGACTACTTCAACCCCGCCCACATGGGCTGGGGCAACCTGCGGGTCATCAACGAGGACCGCATCGCCCCGGGCACCGGCTTCGGCACCCATCCGCACCGCGACATGGAGATCCTCAGCCTGGTGCTCGAGGGCGAACTGGCGCACCGCGACAGCCTGGGCAACGGCAGCAGCATCCCGCCGGGTTCGGTGCAACGCATGACCGCCGGCACGGGAGTGCGCCACAGCGAGTTCAACCACGCGGCCGACCAGGTCACCCACTTCCTGCAGATCTGGCTGCTGCCTTCGTCCACCGGGTTGCCGCCCGGCTACGACCAGCATGCCTTCGACGACAGCCTGCAGCGCGGCCGCCTGTGCCTGGTGGCCGCTCCAGCCGACAGCGCCGAGGCTTCGCCCGGCTTCGGCCGGGTCGCGCTGCATGCCGACGCCCGTCTCTGGCTGGGCCGCTTCGACGGCGAAGGGGAGGCCGACCGGCTGCGCCTCGACCCCCGCCGCAAGGCCTACGTCTTCGTCGCCCGCGGTGCCTTGGAAGTGAATGGCCAGTCACTCACGACCGGTGATGCGCTGGCAGTGCAGGACGAGACGGAACTGATCTTTGCCCGGGGCCGCAGCGCCCAGGTGCTGGTGTTCGACCTGACCCCCTGAGAAGCTGGCGCTCAGCGCGGCGCCGCAGCACTTCGGTAGCGCTTCGGTAGAGTCGGGGCATGGAACTGATCCTGCGAGCCCTGCGCGTCCTGCCCGCTGCCGACTGGGCCGCCCTGGCCGTCTTCATGGTGGGCTGGGTGGGCTACGTGCAGGCGGCACGCCGACTCGGACTGCAGCGCCGCTCGGTGCTGGGCAGCACCAACCGCATCCGCGAGGCCTGGATGCTCGAAAGCACCCGTCGCGAGGTGCGCATCGTCGACAGCACGGTGCTGCAGAACCTGTCGTCGGCACCCAGCTTCTTTGCCTCCACCACCATCTTCGTCATCGGCGGCCTGGCCGCAGCGCTGGGCGCCAGCGACAAGGCCAGCGAGCTGGTGCAGGAACTGCCCTTCGCGGCGCGCACCTCCGCCCTGGTGCTGGACCTGAAGCTGCTCCTGTTGCTCGGCATCTACGTGCACGCCTTCTTCCGCTTCACCTGGGCGATGCGGCAGTACACCTTCGGTGCGCTGATGATCGGCGCGGCCCCCGACCGTGACGTGTTCAACACCGACGAGTCCGCCCGCCGGGCCTACGCCCACCGTGCCGCCCGGGTGATGGGCCTGGCGGCCGAAACCTTCAACGACGGGCTGCGCGCGGTGTACCTCAGCTTTGCGGCGATGCTCTGGTTCCTGTCTCCGCTGGCGATGGTTGCCGGCACCGTCGGGGTGATCTGGGTGCTGTACCGGCGCGAGTTCCACTCCGACATCCTGGCGGTGCTGGACGAAAGGGGTCCGCCAGCGGACGATCGCCCCAGTCCCTGACCCCCCGGGCCCAGGCCCGTTCCCTGCGTGCCGCTGCGGCATCGATTCCACGGGAGACCGTCACCATGACCACCGCTTCAGAGCCCCGCTCGCCCGCCCCCATTCCCCCCGAGGTGGCAGCCGACCTCGCCCGACTGCCCCGCGAACGGCTGCCGGCGCTGCTGCGCCGCATGCCCAAGGCGGAGCTGCACATCCACATCGAGGGCTCCCTGGAGCCCGAGCTCATCTTCGACCTGGCCCGGCGCAACGGCGTGGCACTGCCCTACCCCAGCGTGGAGGCGCTGCGCGCGGCCTACGCCTTCACAGACCTGCAGAGCTTCCTGGACATCTACTACGCCGGAGCCAGTGTGCTGCTGCAGGAGCAGGACTTCTTCGACATGGCCTGGGCCTACTTCGAGAAGGCGGCTGCCGACAACGTGGTGCGGGCGGAAGTCTTCTTCGACCCGCAGACCCACACCGAACGCGGTGTGCCCTTCGAAACCGTTATCCGCGGCCTGCACCACGCCTGCCAACGCGCCCATGCCGAGCTGGGCATCAGCGCTCAACTGATCCTGTGTTTCCTGCGCCATCTGAGCGAGGAGGACGCCTTCGACACACTGGAGCAGGCCCTGCCGTGGCGGAAATATTTCATCGGTGTGGGCCTGGACAGCTCCGAAGTGGGGCACCCGCCGGAGAAGTTCGCCCGCGTGTTCGCACGCTGCCGTGAACTCGGCCTGAGGGTCGTGGCCCATGCGGG
>Ga0073899_10004202_pt1 | contig 12636 bp, 14 predicted proteins | sample KloWWTmetaKNB5Ph_FD_88975 | JGI IMG/M metagenome (GOLD analysis project Ga0073899, IMG submission 88975) | Active sludge microbial communities from Klosterneuburg, Austria, studying microevolution and ecology of nitrifiers - Klosterneuburg... | ecosystem: Engineered > WWTP > Aerobic digester >... | reverse complement strand
CTACCCTACGATGCAGAACATCCTGGCGCCGAATACATGACGATACATGCCGCAACTCGGCTAAGTCCTCTCCATAAATTTGGCATGATGGGCGCTTATGATAGCAAATACATCGAAGAACACGACCTCGACGCTATCGATGTCGACGATCTCAACACAATGCGCGGTGTGCAAAAGCGCTACATCACGTTTGTCGAGCGACTCGTCAAAAAGATCCCGAAGCCTGATGCTATCCACGCTCACGACTGGCTCACCATGGAAGCTGGTATGCGGGCCAAGGAATTAACCGATGCTCCACTTATCGTCCATGTCCATGCGACAGAATTTGATCGTGCAGGTACTTTCGGTGCTGGTAATCCTATCGTTCACGAAATCGAATACCAAGGGCTCATGATGGCGGATCGTATCATCGCCGTCAGTAATATCACAAAGAGCATCATCGTCCATAAATACGGTATCCCCGCCGACAAGATCGAAGTCATGCACAACGCAATCGACGCGACGACACTCGGCGACTATGATTATGATCGACGCACCTACCGATACCTCGAAGTCCTTAAAAATGAGGGCTATACTGTCGTATCTACTCTCACACGTTTTACTGTACAAAAGGGGCTCGTTCAACTAGTCAAAGGCTTTGCAAAGGCGAACGAAAAGTACGATAAGCTCGTGCTACTTCTTGCTGGAGATGGCGAACAGCGCGACGAACTTATCGAGCTCGCTTCTGAGCTCGGAGTATCTGATAAAGTCTTCTTCACTGGTTTTGTCCGCGGCAAGCAGTGGCGCGATACCTATAGTGTGTCTGATGTATTTGTGATGAGCTCTGTGAGTGAGCCGTTTGGCCTGACTGCGCTCGAAGCTGCACACCACGATACAGCGCTTATCATCAGTCGTCAGTCTGGCGTCGGTGAAGTATTGAAGCACATCCTCCGCTATGATTTCTGGGACACAGATAAATTAGCCGATCAACTAGTGGGTATCGGGACGTCGCAGGCACTCAAGCAGAGCTTGCAGGAAAACGTAAAAATTGAATATACGAATATTTCTTGGAATGATGTAGCGAAAAAATGCATGCATCTGTATCGGCGAATTAAAATTGGAGCAACAGCATGAGCAAGCGTGGAGTCGTACTCTACCTACACGCACACCAACCATGGCGCGTAAAAGACTACAGTGTATTTGATACGGCAGTCGACCATCAATATTTCAATGATGCGACCGAAACAGATCGCAACAACGAAAAGATTTTGCGAAAAGTCGCCGACAAGTCATACCGCCCGATGAACGCACTGCTCAAAAAGCTGCTCGACAAATACCCTGACTTCAAAATCTCCCTGAGTATTACAGGTACGCTCCTCGAACAAGCCGAAGCCTGGACCCCTGACGTTATCGAAGATTTCAAAGCGCTTATCGCTACTGGCCGCGTCGAAGTCGTCGGCGAAACGTACTATCACTCACTAGCATTTTTCTATAGCCGTGACGAGTTCGAACACCAAGTAGAGGCGCATCGTCAAAAGATAAAAGAACTTTTCGGTGTCGTGCCGACAGCATTTCGCAATACCGAGCTCGCCTATAACGACGAGCTCGCTAAATGGACCGATGACAATGGCTACAGGGCTGTACTCGCGGAAGGCTGGGATCCAGTGCTTACATGGCGTAGTCCAAACTTCGTTTATCGACCATCTGGTACAGAGAACGTAAAGTTACTGCTCAAAAACTATCGCCTCAGCGACGACTTAGCATTTCGCTTCTCCGACAGAGCCTGGGAACAATACCCTCTCAACGCCGACACGTACTCGACCTGGATCGATTCAGCTCTCGGTGAGCGCGGTGACGTCGTTAACTTGTTTATGGACTATGAGACATTTGGCGAAAACGTCTGGGAAGACACCGGTATCTTTGGTTTCTTTGAGCATTTTGTGGGCGAATGGCTTAAAAACGAAAACCATACATTTTATACAGTCACTGAAGCCGCAGATAGCTTTGAAGTACGCGATGAGGTATCAATGCCGAACACTGTCACGTGGGCAGACACTGAGCGAGATCTCTCGGCATGGCTCGGTAACAATATGCAGCATGAGTCGATGCATCACCTATACGCTGTAGAAAATGACATCTTACGTTCTGGTGATATCAATTTGATAGCCGACTGGAGAAAACTTACGACATCTGACCATTCGTACTATATGTGCACCAAATGGTCATCAGACGGCGACGTCCACGCTTACTTCAGCCCCTACGAGTCCCCTTATGACGCATTTTTGTACTACATGAACACGCTACGCGACGTACGATATCGCCTGATGGAGCATCATCATCACGGAGGGCTGTAATGTCTCGACCAATAGTTCTCAGTAACGGCGAGTTGCATGTAGGGCTAAATAATTTCGGCCTGGTGCATGATTTTTATTATCCATATGTTGGACTCGAGAATCACGCCGCCGGGCATTCACTCCGGCATCATGTCGGCGTCTGGATAGATGGCAAGATATCATGGCTCGACGAAAAGGGGTGGGTTTTTTCATTTGGCTATCCACACGATGCACTTATCGGCCACACTATAGCCACAAATGACCAAATTGGTATTCGGATAGAATTTGAGGACACAGTCGATGCTGAGTTTAGCGCCTTTATGCGTAGCATCCACGTCATAAATCTCAGTGCTACTCCACGAGAAGTTCGCCTCTTTATGCATCAGGCGTTTGTGATCGGTGATTCACGGAGCAATACAGACACTGTGCAATATCTGCCAGATGCACATGCGATTCTTCACTATCGAGGACGACGTGCATTTATCGTGTCTGCGCGAACAGATAACAAGTGGTTCGATCAGCACGCTGTTGGGCTGTTTGATATCGAAGGACACGAAGGGACATTTCGCGATGCCGAAGATGGCGAGCTCAGCATGAGTTCAGTTGAGCACGGACGTGTCGATTCAACCATCCGATCGGCACTTCATCTCGAAGCGCACGACTCAGCGCGCGTTGAGTATTGGGTTGCCTGCGGTACATCAACGCGAGAGGCTTTGTATATACACAAACAACTGACAAAGTCTGGTGTATCAACGCGTATGACAGTGGCAGCCAAATGGTGGCATGATTGGCTCGCGCCAGCTATTACGCTGTCTCAGCGGCTTCCAGACCCCCTACAGCGCAGTTTTGTAGAGAGTGCGATGATCGTAAAGTCACAGATCGACAAAAGGGGCGCAGTTATCGCCAGCACCGATACTGCTATGTTAAATTATTCCCGAGACACGTATGCATACTGTTGGCCTCGAGACGGTGCAAACGTCATATGGCCTCTAATTCGGATGGGCTACAAGGATGAACCCTATCGGTTTTTTGATTTTTGTCGCCGTGCGCTAAACCCTGGTGGATTTTTGATGCACAAGTACCGCGCTGACGGCGCTCTCGGTAGCAGTTGGCATCCGTACTCGCACGAGCACGGTGTCGTCGCGCCACCGATTCAAGAAGATGAAACGGCGCTTGTATTGTTTGTATTTAGTCAGTTCTATCACGAGCACAAAGATCCGATGCTCATGAAAGAATTTTATGAGCCAATGGTCGTGCCGATGGCAAACTTTCTAGCAAGCTATGTCGATAGCCGGACTCACTTGCCGAAACCGTCGTATGACCTCTGGGAGGAGCGATTCGCAACATTCACCTATACTGTGTCTGTGACGTGTGCAGCATTACTTGCAGCCGCTGATCTCGCTGACGAAAAAAGCGACGAGGATAATGCTGTCAGGTGGCGTGCGAGTGCAGGGGATATCCACGAAGCGGCGCACAAACATCTGTATAATGCGGAGCGCGGTGCTTTTTATAAGTCGATTTCAGTGACCGAAGATGGTGCGATAGAGAAAGACGAGACGTTTGACATGTCGAGTCTGTTTGGCGCATTTATGTTTGGGCTCTATAGCATCGATAGCGATGAAGTCAAACGCGCAGTAGCAACAGCTGAGTCTCTTTTCGATATCTCGGAGCAGTCTTCCGGCGTACCACGCTACGAGAATGACTCGTATCGACGTGCGTCAGATCGCGTCACCGGCAACTGGTGGCCGATTACATCACTATGGCTGGCGCAGTACTTTACTGATACCGGAGACAACGAGCGAGCTCGGACGATCATCGACTGGGTATACGACCGTCGCGGAGAAAGTGGCATCATGAGCGAACAGATCGACCCGACTACGAAACAAATGGTGTCTGTAGCGCCGTTGACATGGAGTCATGCTGAATATTTATCGACCCTTCTCGATACAATGGCCGAGGAATAGATGATGAAACGACGTACCATAATACGCTTGAAACGCACCCTGAGACATATGACGCCGAGGCATATTGTCCACTCACGTATGACAAAAGGTGTCATGCAACGATTTGCCGACAAGGTAGGGCTCGTCTACTTTGGTTATGTCGACCAAAAAGACGATGATCATCGAATCGTCAGAGGTCACACCGTATCAGCTACTCATATCGATCAGAACTACTGTATCGGTACTATTAGGGGCTATGACGTCTCGCTTGTCGCCCGCAATGACGTCGTGTTGGCCCGTGACCTCAAGTCTGAGCAGCGATGCCACTGGTTGATTATGACGGTAGACCTCAAGTCGACAAAAGATATCCCCCATCTCTATATTGGCCATGAGTCTCGCAAGACTGCCTTTGCTTCATCGTATGAGCAGCTGACGCCCCTTGCTATTCAATCACTCGGGGCATATCCAAAAGATTTCACCAGTCGCTACACAATCTTCGGTCGTCAGACCCACGCGCTACAAATAGAATCGATTATCATGCCTGATATCGCTGCGACAATCGCATCGCACTTCAAGCAGATCAGCATCGAGATCGAAACGAATTGCATATATCTCTATGTAGAAAGTCAGCACCCCGATGAGGTGCTGCTTGAGAAAATTGTATCGAATGGCCTATGGCTGGCTGAAGTGATCGATACCCGCTTGTTGCAGGCAGCGAAGAACTAGCCTCTTCGAGGTTTAACTTCGTTTCGTCCGAGAGACTTCTTTGTCTCGACGTAGGTTGCGTGTTTTCGAGCCCGTGGGTCATACTTTTTGAGTACGAGTTTCTCGGGAGTGTTCATCGTGTTTTTGCGAGTTACATATGTGCGGTGACCTGTCAGTTCACTGACAAGTGCAATAATCTTTCGCTTAGTATTCGTTTTCTTAGCCATAGGATTCCTTTTATCGTTGATAGTAACAATCTAATGTACGATTATAGCAGTTTTCACTCTGCTTTTCAAGAGATAGACTGATACACTAGCGGTAATTTGTATAGACGAGCGGAAAGTCGAAGTCGTGTCCGCGCAGTGTTTGCATAACTTCTTGGAGCTCATCTTTTGAATTGCTCGTGATGCGTATAGAGTCACCCTGGATTTGCGTCTTGGCTTTTGGGTGAGTTTCTTTCAGGAGTTTGGTTATCTTTTTGGCATCATCCTGTACCATGCCGTCCTTGAATGGTACTTCTTGCCAGGCGCGCATGTTTGCCTCGGTGACCTTGCCGGTGGTATCGAGGACTTTGCTCGTCATATCTCGCTTGGCGAGCTGTTTGCCGACCATGTCGATCAATGTCTCTAGCTGCCATGCGTTGCTACCGATCACCTTGATGCCCTTTTTGTCGGCAAGCCACTCGATAGCAGCTGGTGTACCTTTGAAATCGTATCGGTTCATAATCTCACGCTCGACAAGCTGATAAACGTTGTTCATCTCTGCTTTGTCGTACGTACTTTCTATATCGAAACTAAACTGTGCCATGTGCTAATACTCCTTCTATAGTTTTAGTATGCGATGCCCCCAGCGCGTCAAATTCAGCAGCCGTACTCATGCCTGTTTCAACACCAATAAAATGCGCTCCCGCTGCAGCCGTTGCTCGGAAATCTTTTTCTTCATCGCCGATGTAGAGGAGACTCGCCGCAGTAATACCAAAATGTCGAAGTAAAGGACAAAATACGCGAGGGTCGGGCTTCTTGAATTCACTGTCGTCTTGGGCTTGAACAAGGTCGAATAAATCACCTATAGGAATTGATAGATCGCGAGCATCTCGTTCGAGAAGCTCACGCTGAACTCCGCTGACGACGGCTGTTTTGTAGCCAGCTGATCTAAAGCTTTCTATAGCAGCTACTGCGAAGTCGAAGGGCTGTTTTGCATACTCGGGGTTGTTGTAGTCGCGCCTCACAACGCTCATGATCTCATCGAATGGCGCATTGTTAGTTAGCCGTGCCATAAGGTCTTCGAAATCGGTCGATTCATTCCAGTGTCTGCGGACTTCGTCGAGCGTCAGAGGATTGCCGAACTCGTGGGCTATGGCAAGATTTTGCAATAGTTTACCGCGTGAGTCTACAACGGTCATGTCCCAGTCAAGTGCGACGACCTCGATACTGCGTGGAATAATCACCTCTTTTGCCATGAGTCCAGTTTATCACGTTCTATTGAAAACATACTAGACAAGGAGTATAGTGATAATGCAACTGTCCTCACTGAGCGAAGGAAGCGTAATGGACCCGTTCTCGGCAATGTTGGCGTTCGCCAGCACCATCCTCAACCTGCTGTGCCTCGGCCCGCGGAGTATTATTACGACGAAGAGCCCCCGGCTCCGTTGTATGGCCCCGGAGACTGAACGAGGCGGTTGCACGGCTGCCCGAGCACACGCTCGGGTGGCCACAACCTCTCTATCCATGACTACTGTTTTTTGATATAATTTAGCGTGTTGTCACGCAGCAACGATACATGCCGCGATAGCTCAGTTGGTAGAGCGCATCCATGGTAAGGATGAGGTCTCGGGTTCAACTCCCGATCGCGGCTCCATTTTTGATTTATGAAGTTTACGAGCCAATACCCAGATACCATATATCGAGTCGGCGTCAAAGCCGTTATTAAAGATGCGGCCGGTAACGTATTCTGCGTTCATGATACGGGCGAAGCTGATATGTGGTCACTGCCTGGTGGAGGCCTAGATCATGGAGATTCGGCACGCGTCGCTTTAGCGAGAGAGCTCAAAGAAGAAATCAATTATTCAGGTGATTTTACCATGGATTACATGGGCGAATGCATCTACCCCTCGCGGGCTATATCGGCGTATGTGTTATATATGATTTTTGAAGTCACGATAGATCGACAATATGTACCTCATGCTGGGGTCGACGCCCGGGAGGTTGCGTATCTGCAGCTCTCAGAACTATTGAAGTATGAAGATAGACAAGCGGATATCATTAAGAAGTTCGGTTTTGGTCAAGAAATCGCAATTCCCATATCTAACTAAGCCAGATTAATAGACGACTCTAGTACTCGTCATCACGGAAGATATAGGTCTGCTCGCTGAAATCTACAGGAGCGGCGATGATCGAAGCACTTTTCGATAGCGGATGTGCAAACCGCTTCTCTTTTTTGTCATAGTCTTGCTCACTAATCCAGTAATTTCTCCTACCGGGCGTCTCTGCTACCAGTTCCCCTATATGGTTCTTGCCCTCTACTATGTATAAGTATTTATCCTCGATTAGGTTGCCTGATTTGTCACGTTCAATTCGGTGCTCTATGTTGACGAGGCTCAGGTCGGCCGTGAGGCCGGCTTCATCGCGTAGTATGCGTGCGGCCGCGTCGAGTAGTTGCTCACCTCGCAGAATCTTGCCGCTAGGCCGTGCCCAATAGCCATAGTACGGATGGCGGAGCCTCTCCTGGCGTAGTAGCAAGCCTTCGGCATCGACTACGTGAAGTATGACTGAAATTTTTGGCTGAGTACTAATTGCATTTGATGTGGAGTCAAGCTTGCTGGCGATATCTTTGCCTGTTTTCGTCAAGCGATATTCACCGTAGCTTTTCGGCGTGTGTTCTACGAGTCCGAGCTCGACAAGGCGGCGGATGTGAAAGTTCATATGGTCACTTGATAGCGCAGCCGCAGTGGCCATCTCCGAAAACTTTGCGCTACTTCCGTGCAGGAGTACGCCGATGGCTGCGAGTTGCGCAGGGTGCAGATTACTGCTCGATTCTATTGATTTCACCGTTTATCAACTCCTCTCGTAACTGCATCCATATCTTTCCTAGCTCATTGCGACCTTTTCTGTCGGCGCCCCACCCCCAGAACGGATCAACCGGGGAGTCCTCGACAATCAATGCGGCGCCGGTCTTTAGCAATTGCTTCTGTATATATGCGTGCTGCGTGAGCTTATGTCTGACAATATCATACATCACATCACGTTTTTCGTTATACCAGTTTGGCCGTTCGCTGTCACGGTTGTTGCGCATAAATGTATACGCCTCGTGTGCCGAGGGCAATCCGTGAATGATCATGGCATATTCCGGCGCAATTCCGAAATATCTTGCTGCCTGGTAAGCGTGCTCGCTTGTTTGCCAAGTTTTGCCCCTCCATGACACCTGAAAGCTCGAAAAGTTTGAAAAGACGAAGAATTCTCGTTCATAAAACGCCGCATATTTGCCACTCGTGTCTAATAGCGGATCGCGGGTTGCTAGTTTTGCCATACATATCTCCTTGGTTATATTGCTAGCGTAATGCAGAACTGGAGCGAGTTCTAGTAAAGTGCACTTCTGTAATAAGCTTTTGCTTTCAAGAGGTTGCGATAACTACCCCTTTCAGGTACAATATTCTGGTGCGCCGCTTTAGCTCAGCTGGTTAGAGCAGCTGTTTTGTAAACAGCAGGTCTACGGTTCGAATCCGTAAAGCGGCTCCACGATACGTCAATGAACTTTCGTTGGTGTATGTATGGAACAACACAACTACATGCCGGAGTCGTCTAGTGGCAATGACAGGAGACTGTAAATCTCCCCCTTTTTAGGTTCGTAGGTTCGAGTCCTACCTCCGGCACCAAAGAATAAACCCGACATGCGTCGGGCTTTTTCTTTTATCAGACTGTACAATCAGCTATTGTTGTCGATCAACTTCAGCGACTACAGCCCTATGGTCTGACACATAGAGGTCGGGGCATGAGACATTTTCAATACTGTATTGGGCAACTGGTACGACTATATAATCTAGTGTGCCGTTGTTTTTCGGCATAGATTCGTAGTCTTTGATTTCGGTCGTAATCTGGTAGTTTGCTAGACGGTTTTTTTTGTATGCTGCGAGGTCAAAGTTATTGAAATCACCGATTATGATTGGCTCGATGCCGCGCTGTTCGCATAAATCCATGAGCTCGTTTAAATGCAGACTGGAGAATAGGTCGCTATTGCCAAAGTGGACATTGCAGACATCAACCATATGCCCATCAATGTCTAGTTTGCAAAATAATACCGAGGTTTCTTCGTCGTAATCCGGATGCCGACGCAAAAAGTATGTTTCCACACTGATTATCGGGTGTTTTGATATCAAAGCGAGGCCATACGACGTCTCTTGATTCATATTGCCATCCCTGTCTATCTGGCCATCGCGTTTGTACATAGGCGCAAAGATTCTATATTTGTAGTCGCAAACACTAGCTATAAAGTCAGATTGAGGATATGGTGAAAACGCATGGTTTGTTTGTGTTTCTTGAAATGCCACAAAATCAGGCGATTCATCCCGAATAAGTGTAGTAATATTATCTTTTCTGCTGTTCCAGTCGAAATAACACCAGAGGTTTAGCGTCATAATTTTCATATAGTTGTATGATAACACCCTCGCGGGTAGTTTACATTACTTTGCGCACTTGTTGGACTTGACGCTTCGGTGGGTTTTTCGATATTAGTTCTTTTTCGACTTTGCTGCGTAACTCGATGGCTTTTTCGGTATTACCAACCCTCTCGTAGGCATCGGCGAGGATGTGATATGACTGGACGCTTGGCTCCAGTTCGACTGCGTGTTCGAGGGATTCGATCATTCGCTTGTCGTGGCCTAGTTTTTCTTGAACTTTTGCATACGCAATATGGCGTGAAGCGAGGCTACCTTCCATGGAAAGGGCTTGCTCAAATGCGAGGAGCGCTTTGTCGTAGTGCCCTGTCTCATAATAGATGAGTCCGACGTTGTGCAGGCTAGATGCACTTGGCTCGAGGCTTTGGGCTATTTCGAAGCATTCGATGGCGTCGCTAAAGGCTTGTTGCTTCGCATAGAGGATACCGAGTCGGTTATACGCGGTCGCGTTGCGCTCATCGACGCGTAGGATGGTCAGGAGGGCTTTTTCTGCTCTTAGGTACTTACGCTCGCGTAAAGACTCCTGTGCAATGCCCCAAAGCTTGTCGAGCTTTACCGAAAGACGCTCCGGCAAATCTGCCGTCATATCAATGATTGGCTGCTGACGAGTTAACGCAATAATTCCGACGATAATAATGAGGACGATGCCAAACATACTACTGTATTATACCACGGACGCCATGAGCTGAATGCGTACGTTACCGTTGCGCGAAATCGTATCATAAGCTTCCGCAAGTCTCGTCATGCTATCGATTATCTCTTCTGATGGTTTGGACGCGATAGTGTGCTTCAGTATAGATACTGCTGATTCAATAAGTCGCAGGGCTTGGGCGCGATCAGACGCGTACTTTTGGCATATTACGAGACGATCATACGCCGAGCCTTGTAGGAGTGAACGGGCGTCTACCATCAGCGTTGACATCTTCTCGAGATCCGAAGGATTTTTCGTATAACGCGCTATCAGTGCCGGCTTGCCGGCCGCAATAAAATGAAGTTTGGCGATCTGCTGCGTGTCAATGACGCCGAGTTGTTGCAACATTTCTTCTGATTGCACTTCAGAGATGGGAGACATCGTGATTCGCTGAGCCCTCGATAGAATCGTCGGGAGGATTGGCTCGATCGTATGAGCGGTCAATATAAACCGAATATTGTCGACCGGTTCTTCGAGTAATTTGAGGAGCGCGCCCTGTGCCTGCGGATTCATCTTGTCGGCACTATCAAGGATATAGACTCTATCGGTGAGCGACTTGCCTGCTGTGATCTCGTACAGTTTGCGAATTTGTGAGACGCGGACGACTCCTTTTTGATGGTCGATTTCACCAGTTGCCAGCGTCGGCTCGATGATGTCAGCGAGCCTACCTCCAGCCATCTGTCTGGCGAGTGTCGTCGTACCCATGCCGGCCTCACCTATCAGCAACAGTGCATGCGGCGGGTTGGTGGTGAGAGAATCGACCTGGGCTTGGGTTTGCTTACTTAGTACCAGATTCATAATCGTATCCAGGGAATTTCTCAAGAAACACGGGAGGTACGGGTGACTTGAAGGTGACGCGATCTCCGCCTGGGATTGTGAGCTCTAGTTCGGTGGCGTGGAGGTACAGTCGGTCGCTTGACTTGCCGTAGACGCGATCGCCGAGTATCGGACAGCCGATATAGCTCATATGGACACGTAGTTGGTGGGTGCGGCCAGTGTGCGGCTTTAGCTCGACAAATGCTAATTTAGAATCCTGTGTGAGGACGCGGTAGTCAGTCTGGGCTGATTTGCCCCCAGCGCTAGCGCGGAACATGCTAGGGTGTTTAGGGTTGCGACCGATAGGTACATCGATAGTCGCTTCGGGCCGCGATGGGGCGGGCTTTGTTATGGCGAGATACGTTTTCTTTGCTTTACGATCTGCAAACTGGGACTTGAGTAGGTCAAAAGCTTCTGGAGTCCGGGCGCCAATGATCAAGCCGCTAGTGTCACGGTCGAGGCGGTGGACGATGCCTGGACGAGTCGTATCGAGGCCAACTGTCGTGTAACGTCGGAAAAAGTCGGCGACGGTGAACTCATCGTTCATGGCGCCTTTTGTGTGAGTGAGCACGCCTGCTGGTTTGTTCACGACGATGACGTCGTCATTGATGAAGAGGATTGGCAGTTCATAATCGCTAAAGTCGACTCCTTCTGGAATTGTCACATCGATACGATCGGCGTCACTGACTTCTGCCTTGCCGTTTTTAGGCAGAGTACCGTTTACAGTGATATTGCCGGCTTTGATGTGTTTCTGCCAAGTACTACGGGAAGTCTCGGGAAAACGTTCGGCAAGCATAATGTCGAGGCGTTTTTTATCGCTTTTGATTTGGAATAGGTAGACGTCCTTGCCTTTGAATGGCAGCCCATAGGTGGCCAGCTCAGTCGTTGGGTTCTTTAGCAAAATGCCCTTTGCATCGCTTTTTGCCTGATAAATCTGGTTCATGATGTACGATTCACGGTCTTCGGCTGTTTCGTCGAATAGTACGAAAAAGTGTTTTTTGTCGAACCTGAAGCTGATCAATTGATTGATCGGGCTAGGGTTTGACTGCTTCACTTGGTCGATATGTCGGGCGACGTGAGATTCATCAGCGAGTTTGAAGCGGCGGAGTATAATTACGAGGTCATTTGTAGAAAATTTCATATTAGTTTCGCAGACCAACTGCTTTTTGTACATCCAGGAGTGTACGGCTGGCTATTTTATTCATCGCTAGTTCGGATGATTCAAGTTTTATGATAAGGATAGTGTCATCTATCTTCGATAAGCGTTCCTGGAAGTCCCGTAAAAAGGCTGCCATTTCATCTGCTACGATCTTTTTGAAATCACCGTAGCGACTCACGCCTTCGTATTCTGTTGCAACTTCCTGTGGCGTGCTACCGCGGAGTAGGGCGAGGATATCGATGAGGTTTGAGATGCCAGGCTGTTGGCTTTGTCGTAGCGAACTGACGCGAGGTCGTCTGTCGTTGCGCTCATAATCTTTTTTGCTGCTGTTTCAGGAGAAT